>Ga0097621_100001807_pt1 | contig 14694 bp, 9 predicted proteins | sample KBSMisM72_FD_73165 | JGI IMG/M metagenome (GOLD analysis project Ga0097621, IMG submission 73165) | Miscanthus rhizosphere microbial communities from Kellogg Biological Station, Michigan, USA - KBS Miscanthus M7-2 (version 2) (version 2) | ecosystem: Host-associated > Plants > Roots >... | reverse complement strand
TCAAAATTAAAAATTGGAAGACCCACAATATCGCAATTTTGAATTTTGAATTTTTACTTTTTAATTTTTAATTTCTGCAACTCTTCCACTCCTTCCGCGAGAGTCAAAGGCCTTAATCTTGACCGCTCCCTTTTCCGGGATGTTGCCAGAATAAATTTTCGATTTGGCAGTAGGCTCTGACCCATCCGTCGTATAACGAAGTACGAACCCGGGGATCTGCATATTCACCTTCATCTGGCCGCCATCATTGCTCATACCGGGAACGGGTATGCGATAATTCCAGCCCCCGGCAAAATAATCCAGCCTCGGTAATTCCCTTTTCCCAATCACGTTCACAAAATGCGACCACGCGGATTGATAGAGCGTCTCGGCCCTCGCCATGTCCTTTTCAGTTGCCCAGTCCGGATCTGCGGCCCAGGCTCTTTCGGCGACTCCAAATAATTTTGGCAACAACATGTACTCCAATCTGTCTGTGCTGACCAGGTTTTCTGCCCAAAGCAATCCTTTGACACCAACAATATTCGATTTTCCGAAATCGGTCAGGCGCTGTTTCCCAACAAATATGGCCGGATCAATCGGATTACCCATCCTGTCCTCTTTCGAGTTCTTGAAATAATCATAAGGAATAAAATAGAAAGGCTTGTCAACGTCTACAAAGCTTCCCCAGTAATAACCGGGTTCACTAAAATCTTTGTAATAAGCCATGTCGAAATAGTTGTTGCTTACGCATGACAAGACCACTTTGTATCCTGAATTCGCCAATTTATAAGCAAGGTCTTCGGATCCCCAGCCCAGTACGTTGTTCCAAACATCCAGTTGGAAATGTTCATTCACAAATTCAGGATTGGGAACCGAGAATCTTTGCCCGTCCAACATCGTCTTTCGCATGCCCACTTCTTCCCAGCCGGAAAGAAACAGGCCTCTTTGTTTTAAAATTTTATTCACTCTTCCGAAATAATAATACCAAAGGTCTTCAGTGCTTTGGATGGCAGGATTGTTTTTTCTGAGCAGAATGTAAGCCGGCGATTTCTCCCAAACGCCTCCTGGCACTTCATCACCGCCCATATGGATGGTCTTTAAGGGCGCACCGGCCTGGTTGTACATTTCGCGAATATCATCGATCACCCTTTCCAGGAAGGAATAGGTAGAAGGAAGCGAAACATCAATCACGTTATCATTCCACATTTGCACAGATTGGTAACGGGACGCATCATACACATCGTGCAATAGATAACGTTCTGCCTCTTCCATGTTGCCAGCCTTCTTATATTTTTCGTAGCGGGCTGTCATGGATTTAACCGCGGCGCGTGCGTGGCCCGGTGTTTCAATTTCCGGAATGATGCTAATGTGGCGGTCGTTGGCGTATTTCAGAATTTCAACAAAATCTTTCGATGTATAAAAGCCCGATCCATGCGGGTCTGTGGTGTCAGGTCCCGAACCATAGGCAGGTTGAAGGAATGACTTGTTATCGAGCGTATGGCCCCTTCTTCCGCCCACTTCAGTCAGTTCAGGCAGCGACGGCATTTGCACGCGCCAGCCTTCATCCTCGCTGAAGTGCAGGTGAAAGGTGTTGAGTTTGTAAAGGGCCATCAGGTCAAGGACCTTAAGGATTTCGGGCTTGGGCTGAAAATTTCTACCCACGTCCAACATGAATGCGCGATATCCGAATCTCGGAGCGTCTCTAACTTCAACGGCAGGAATTGAAATAGAAGATTGAACGCCGGAAAACGAAGCAGGTGGCGTTAGAGAAAGCAGCGATTGAATGGCGTAAAACGCACCGGCTGCATCACCGGCGGAAATTTCAACGCCATTTGAAGAAACTTTTAGTTCATACCCTTCAGCAACCATTTCTTTTTTCTTAAACACAATGCTCCCATTGCTTCCGGTTTGCACAGCCGGCTTTTTGCCAATCAACTTTTGCAGGGCACCAGAAAGAAAATTGGCTTCTTTCATAAAGGCATCTTCAGAAGCAATGCTAACATTGGCATTCAACTGGAAGCTGCCACCGGTTTCTTTGTATTCACGCGGCGTAGGGAAAATCTTAATGAGCTTTTCTGCCGGAAGGTCAATTGTATTTTTATTCTGTGCGTATAAATCAGCAGGCGTAATCAATCCAACCTTGTCACCAGCAAATCGCAAGTATTGTTTCGGCGAGGTGGAAGGAAGTACAGCGTAATTATTGATGGGAACCGGCGCTCCGCCGTTATCCCAAACAAGGTAGAAACCGCGGGGTGCGTCGGTAAAATTTACCACCCAGTCGGATGAAACGAAGTCTATCTTGACGCTTTTATTCCGGCCAATAGATTTGAACCCCGTTTTGGGTGCGATGTAGAAAAAATCCCCGTTGACCTGCCGAATTTCAACGTTGCCCGTAACTCCCTCTTCCCGGATATCCCTGACGAAATTGAAATAGATCTTCCATCCCGTGGCAGGCAGTGTTTGTTTGCCCTTGTTCGTGAGCGTTAGTTCATTGAGTGAGGCCATTTCCCCATTGTGGTTGTTTTCCACAACGCCCCAGGTCAGGGAAAGCGTAGAGGGGTCGAAGACTGATTTTTTTGATTGCGCGAAAACCAGGGTCTGAATGGAAAGCACAAGAAGAGCCGGCAGAATTCTTTTCATTTGAAATCTTTATAGGTTTTAAGGACTAGCGAAAATAATGAATCAATGCGCTTCGAGCCAGTTTATGCCAGCGCCAATTTCTGCTTCAACCGGAACCTTGTTGGGAAGCGGCAGGGCGTCGCGCATCCAATCGAGGATAAGGGGTTTGATGATTTCCACTTCCTCTTTCACTGCATCGAAGACCAATTCGTCATGTACCTGCAGAATCATACGCGATTTGAATTTCCGTTTTTCAAATTCATGGTGAATCTTCACCATCGCCAGCTTGATCATGTCTGCAGCCGTACCCTGGATGGGTGAGTTGATGGCGTTTCGCTCAGCAAATCCCCGCACGGTGAAATTTGAAGAGTTGATGTCTTTCAGCCATCGCTTTCTTCCCATCAACGTCTCTACATAACCCTTCTCCCGCGCGAAATTAATGGTGTCATCCATGTAACGCTGGATATTTGCGAATTGCTTTTTATAATTGTCGATGATTTCTTTGGCTTCTGTTCGGCTGATGCCCAGGTTATCAGCCAGGCCAAAGGCGCCCTGACCGTAGATAATGCCGAAATTCACGCTCTTAGCCTTATAACGCATCTCTTTAGTAACAGACTTTTCATCCACGCCGAATACCTTGGCTGCAGTGGCCGTATGAATATCAGTTCCGTCTTTGAATGCTTTGCTCATATTGGGATCTCCGCTGATCGCAGCGACGATCCGCAGTTCGATCTGGGAGTAGTCTGCTGAAAGCAACACATGGTCTTCATCTCGCGGAACAAAGGCTTTGCGGATCTCCCGACCCCTTTCGGTTCTGACAGGAATATTCTGAAGATTGGGGTTGTTGCTCGACAAACGACCCGTCACCGCCACGGCCTGTGCATAGGACGTGTGCACCCGGCCCGTTTTTCGGTTAATCATTAACGGTAGCGCGTCGACATACGTGGATTTCAGTTTTGTGAGCTCCCTGAACGCCAGGATATCTTCCACAATCTTGCTTTGGTGCGAGAGTTTGAGAAGCACGTCTTCGCCGGTGGCATATTGCCCTGTTTTTGTTTTCTTGGCCTTGGGATCCAACTTCAGTTTTTCAAATAACACTTCGCCCAGCTGCTTGGGAGAAGCCAGGTTGAATTTTACACCGGCATGCTTGTAAACACTTTCTTCTGCCAGCCTGGCTTCGCGATCCAACTCCTTGGAATATTCATTCAAAAATCCGACATCCACTTTTATACCCTCGAACTCCATCCCCGCCAACACCTTCACCAGCGGATTTTCCACCTGCAAAAAAACTTTCTCCACTTCCTTCTGTTTCAGAAGGGGCACAAATGATTGTTTCAATTGAAGCGTGATATCCGCATCCTCCGACGCATATTCTTTAATCTTTTCCAGTTCAACATCCCGCATATTTCCCTGGCCCTTTCCTTTCTTTCCAATCAATTCTTCGATATGCACCGGCTCATAGCCCAGGTATTGTGCGCTCAACAAGTCCATGCCCCGCTTGCCGTCCGGTTCAATCACGTAGTGGGCCAACATGGTGTCAAAAATTTCTCCCTTGATCTCAACATTGTACCACTTCAAGACCAGCATGTCATACTTCACATTCTGTCCAATCCACGTTTTCTTGTGATCATCAAAGAGGGGCCTGAATTGATCAAGGATTGCGGCAACCGCTTTTTGATCGGGCGGACAGGGCACATACCAGGCATCACCCGGCTTAATTGAAAAACTAAGTCCCACCAATTCTGCATCGTTCGCGTCAATACCCGTGGTCTCCGTATCAAAACAGATTTCTTTCTCCTTCCTTAATGTCTTCACGAGCTCTTCAATGGCCTTGTCGCCAACAACGGCGACATAATTATGAGGTGTGTTGTGAATATTTTTTTCGACCCGCAATCCTTCGGTTTCTCCGGCCTCTTCCAGTTCGCCATTGCCGGATTCTTTTTCAACAGGAGCCTTGGTTTTTGAGGCGGGTGCTTCAACGGCGTTGCCGAAGAGGTCGGTCTGCACGCCCTGCGGGGCCGTATTAAATACATTAAACTCGTCTCCCAAAATTCTTTTACCAAGCGTCTTGAACTCCAGGTCGGCAAACACTTCTTTGAGTTTGTTCTTATCCAGATCCTTCACCCTGAAATCTTCCTCATGAAATTTGAGGGGTACATCGGTGATGATGGTTGCCAACTTCTTGCTCATGATGGCATCCTGGCGACCGTTCCGGATCTTCTCGCCCAGTGCACCCTTGATCTGGTCTGCATTGTCAAGTACTTTTTCCAGCGTGCCATATTCAGCCAATAATTTCGCGGCCGTTTTTTCGCCCACGCCCGCTATTCCGGGAATATTATCTACCGCGTCACCCATCAGTCCGAGTATATCAATGACCTGGCTCACGTCTTTGATATTCCACTTTGCGCAAACTTCTGCCGCACCCATGATCTCCACATCACCCCCCTGGTAGCCGGGTTTGTAGATCCTGACTTTTTCTGTGACCAGCTGTCCGTAGTCCTTGTCCGGTGTCACCATGTATACTTCATACCCCACGCTTGCCGCCTGTTTGCTGAGTGTCCCGATAACATCATCGGCCTCGTATCCGTCGAGCTCCATGCAGGGAATATTAAATCCTTCGATGATACGCTTAATGTCGGGAATCGCGATGAGCAGGTCTTCGGGAGCCTCCTGGCGGTTGGCCTTATAGTCTGCAAAATCGGTATGCCTTTCCGTAGGGGCGTGCGTGTCGAAGCAGACGGCCATATGGGATGGCTTCTGATTATTCAGCAGGTCGATCAGCGTATTGGTAAAACCAAACTGCGCATTGGTGTTTTTCCCTTTCGATGTGATCCGGGGGTTGCGGATCAGGGCATAGTAAGCCCTGAAAATGAGGGCCAGCGCGTCCAACAGGAAGAGTTTCTTTGGTTGCATCATGCTAAGTTAGGAATTTGAGCCAGACGATAAATGTGGGGGTGCAATGGGTTATTACGAAGTTAAGATCATCCCGACACAGCGTGTCGGGATGAAACTTCTACAATCATTCAAAATATAAATGGGGGGTTAGTCCGCGGTGGTTTTCGGATGATGGCTGTTTTGACGAAGTGTAGCCACTTCCTGGCGGGTGGATTCGATAAGTTTCTGAATAATTTCATCAGATGGACAATGATAGACCGTGGGGTGTTTAATTTCCGTTTCCTCAGATGAGGAATTGCCCGGCCCTGCGATTACCAGTGAAATTGCAAAGGAAAGCAATGATGAAGAAAAAAGTCGGATGCTTCTTTTCATGGAAAGCCCTGAGTTAGTTCTGCTGTGAATAAATGTACTCCCTTTTATTGCGTCGAATTGGGATTAGTTATCCACGAACACTTCAAAAATTGTGCATTATTTGAAGGTTGTGCACAAATGGTTGGTTAAATCGGAAATACACCTCGTACAAGCACGATCTTTCTGCTGAAAGAAATACGAAATCAGGGAAATTTCTTAGAAACGGGTATCAAGATAATATGGCAACATCTTTCTCCAGGTTGGCCAGTCGTGCGTAATATCTGTGCCCCAGATATCCAGTTCGTAATTGATTCCCTTGTTATAGAGCACACCTGCAAAGCGACGATTTGCTTCAGGATCTTCATAAGCTCCGCTGCCGGTTACGAGGTGAATGTGATGGCTCTTTTTTATATTATCAAGAAACCATGGGTCGGTGAGGTTGGGAATATAATGAATGGGGGAATTGTAGTAAACCTGTTCGTCAAAATAGCCATCGGTATATTCTGTCAGGTCATAAACACCACTCATCGAAATGGCACCATTGATCAGATCAGGCTTTTTTAGAAATAAATTCATAGAGTGGAGGGCGCCGAAAGACGCGCCAGACGTGATGATGGGCGTATCGTCGCTGGTATAGCTCCTGACGAATGGAATGACTTCGTTGAATACATATTCATTGAATTGATTTTGGCGGATCGCCTTATGCGCTCCCTCCATCTGCTTATTCATCCAGCTTTCATTGTTGATGCTGTTGATGGAAAACACCTTAACCTTTCCTGCATTGATGAAAGGTGCAATGGCGTCAATCATTTGAAATCTTTCGTATTCCAGGTAGTCTGCCGCTGCAGTAGGAATTAAGATGAGTGCAAAACCATACGCACCATACACGGCAACCGGCATGTCTTTCGATAATGCCGGACTATACCATGATGTTAGTTCACGTTGCATAGAATCAGGTTTTTTGGTGATCAGGTCAATACGCCTTCCTTGATTTCGTCCCAAAGGTCACGATAACATTTTGCTGCATAGCTCGACCTTGCATATTGCTCGACTGGAGATCGATGGATACCCATCTTTTCTACATCCGACAGATAGGGAATATAGTTCTCGAAAAACTTTTTGTCTTTGTACAATTCCTCCATGATTTCTTTGTGCATGTTCTTCCGCAGATCGGCCATGGCGAAAAAGCACATGAGCTTGGATTGGTCAAGGTCCTTCTCCTTGAAGAAATCCTTCACCATCTGGTAGGTACGCACCGATAGTGTGGTTGGAATAATGGGCATGAGAATGATATCCGCAGCGTTGAAAATGTTTTCAGAAAAGGAAGAAAGGCCGGGCGGACAGTCAATAAAAACAAAATCATATTCGCCCTCGAATTGTTGCAGAATATTTTTGAGCCTTTTCCTGGAGTCCTTCATTTCTTCCATCATCACATCGAGACTTTTGGCTGAATGATCTGCAGGAATGATCTCAAGGTTAGTAAAATCGGTTTCCATCACGGCCTCTTCCAGGTCGGCGTCTTTTCTGACCAGGTTTTTGATGCCGGTTTTGCCCTTGGATTTTGCCTTATAGTAGAATGAGGTTGAACCCTGTGGGTCGATGTCCCATAGGAGCGTGGGGTAATCATCGGCGGCAGCCAGGTAGGCGAAATTTACGCAACTGGCCGTTTTGCCCACCCCACCCTTGAGTGCGTAGAGCGCAATGACGATCATTGAGGGGAATTGTTAATTGAATATAGGAAAAAGTGGACAGTGGACGGTGGACATTGGACAGATTTAATCTCCTTTCCACCGTCTACTGTCTACTGTCCACTACTTCGACACCTTCAATACCCCCCTCATCACGCTCGCGTGACCGGGATAGGTACAAACAAAAACATAATTCCCCGGCTGTGCCGGAGCGATGAAATAAATTGATTCCGAACTATTCGGTTGCAACAATGCTGTATGGAAAAGCACCTTCGTAGTCTGTGGCACATAATTCAATTGCGATCCTTTCAAACCAAGATTAAGCGCCATGTTCGCGACATCGTCTGCCGCACCAGGCAGCGTGATCACAACATTGTGCGTCATGTCATCATTGTTATTGAAGACAAGCTTTACTTTCGCACCCGCTTTTACTTGCATCAGGTTCTTGTCATATTTCAATCCGGGCTTGGTTGACAAACTAATCACCTGGTCGGGCTTTCCCCAGTCCGCAGGCATTTTCAACACACGCTTGCCAGATAGGGCCTTCGTTGCTGTGGCCGGCTTTGCGTCGCCCATCATCATCGCATGACTCATCTTCACTACTTCATTCGGTTTCAACTTCGCTTTCTCTCCTTCAGGCAAATAATTCAACGTGTAATAGCCTACGTTATGAAGCAGTGATTTTCCATCGGCCGCGGTGATCGCACCTAACTTGATCTGATGGATATATCCCAACTTCAAACTGTCCATCACCAGTCTAACCTTCATTCCATCTTCTGAAATGACGATGCCCTTTAATGGAGTGGCGCCGGCATTGATAACCGGGCTTCCATAAATATGATGATACATGTAGGTAAAGTTGGCAAGATCATAGTTCATCGCATTTTGCAACGTCTTTTTATCTGCCGGGAGTGTGAATTCCACTTCGAAGCCATCCGGCATGGCATGAATATTTTTGATCTCGAATGGGATTTTACCCGTCCAGCTCAATTGCTGCAATCCATACAATTCCTTGCCGGTACTGGCCCAACCACGGCTGGTCATGCCTCCAAAAATGCTTCCATCAATCCCCCAGCGCATGCGCACGAGGCCAGATTCGAAGCCTTCGCGGAAAGGATAACAAGCGCCCTGGTATTTACCATTCACTTTTTCAAGGGTCATGCGCATGATCTTGGAATGTCCCTGGTCGGCAACAAAATATTGGCCTGTAAACGGACCGAAAATTCCGCCTGTTTCATCTTCCAAAATATCTGCGGTTGAAATTCCCATGATGGTATGCGGAAACCAAACAGCAGGTAATTTCAGCTCTTTTATTTTTTTTGCAGCCTCGTAGAGCGGTTGGCCATTGTCAACTGTCGCCAATTGAGCCTTGGTCAAATGCAGGGGCGATTCGGGTTCCCCTGTCCAGTTTAGTCCCCCCGCATTTCCTGCGAAATCTCCTTTTTCAAGATGAGTCACGCGTCCACTTCCAACCCAGTCGCCCTGGTTTTCCGCGTACAACAAATCACCGGCACTGTTCAACGTGTAGCCAGCCGGCGAACGAAGTCCTGTGGCTATAGGTTCCATCTTTCCGTCGGGATGAATTTTCAAAGCCCAACCATGCCATTTCGCCAATCCATCTCCATGATCACCTACCCAGGCTACGTTCAACGTAACATACATGTCACCATTCTTGTCAAAAACAGGACCGTACGCATACTCGTGATAGTTACCACTGAGTTCAAAAACATACACGGGTTCAAAACGATCTGCCCGCCCATCTTTATCATCATCCGTGATCTTGGTGAGTTCACCGCGCTGCGTGCAATAGAAAGATCCGTCTTTATATGCAAGGCCTAAAACCTCATGCAATCCGGAAGCAAATTTTGTATAGTGGGGAGCTGAGCCATCTTTTGCGTAAGCGTTTTCAATGAGCCAGATTTCACCCCTTCTTGTTGACACGGCGATCCTGCCATCGGGCAGCGTCGCTATGCCGCCCACTTCCAACTTGATTTCATCCGGAATCGAGAGCGTTTTGATTGCGTAATAATCATCTTCTGTTTGAGGACCGTTCTGAGCGTGTAACACAAATCCAATCGAGAAGAAGAATAAACTCAGACCCGCCCTGATCATATTCTTTGTCAAAAATTTCTTACCAGTACAAAACATATTGCAATTCGTTTACTGATGCGTTGAGTAAAAGTTCTTTCCCTTTAGGCCCATCCTGTACAAATGGTTTGGGCAGTTGTCCATTCTGGGGCAACAACTTCAAATAATAAGATTGATCATCCACCGCATAGAGTCCGTTGCCCAGGTCTGAAATCTGCTTCCCTTCTGCAATTCTGTACACCGCGTTGGTATTGGATGACGCAGGTTTGACTGAAATGATTCGTTCCAGGCCCTTACCATTTTCATACGGAACAAATCGATCCGTCACGATATTATTGGCGTATTCATATTGGAAGGCAGGATATCTCTTTTCATCTAATTTGTATCCTTTGTAGTGAAGTGTATTGACAGGATCAAGCGAATCCGGTATGGAATTTTTGTCAAGCACATAAGAAAAATAATTGCCCATCAGTATCGCTGGCCCCATGGGCGCCGCAATCTGCGGTTCTCCTCTTTCAAACCACATATCGGTGGTATTCAGGAAATCATTTTTCCAAACCTGGAGCAATCCACCCTGCCTGAGATTGTAAGAGTAATGTACGCCTGCAGGGTCTCCAACAGAAATACAGTGTGTGAGTTTTTTATCCTTGTAAAAGAGAAAGGAGCGCAACAATTGTGGTTCTTTCTCAACATTCAATTGAACCAGCGGCGCTGGAACGGCTTCCGGTAGTGAGGATTCTGCATGAAGCGCAGTCGTCTTGCTGTTTGGTTTCCTGAAATAGATGCCCAATCCCTGTGGACCCCATCCACCATGTCGCAACAAATGCACTACGAAATTGTGTTCCCCTTTGGTGAGTTGCACGTCTGCCGTAATGAGGTCTCCGCCCGTCCAACTAAAAGTGGGTTTGATAATTTCCTTGCCATCAATTTCAAGCCTCGCGAAACCACCTACGCGCACCACAACATGATAGGGTGCGGTAACAGGAACATTCATTTTCCCTGCGAATTTCAGGAGGTAATTATTCTTTGCATCGGCCAGTCTCACATCGATCGCATCGGCCTTTCCTTTTCTGATTAATTCTTTCGAAGTGAACTTCGTCCAGTTGTCGCCGGTCCCTTCATAATATTCATAAGTGAGATCGGTGATTGGAATGGATAGATCCTCCAGCGCCGCATATTTAATATTTCGGAAGGCCACCATGCCATGGTCACCCTGAATGCGGATGGGCCCAAGCGCGCTTTCATTTGCGAATTCTGAGCCACGCGTGGGACCTGTGAGAATGATGTTTTCATGAATGGTAATTCCATTCAATACCACTTTGATGAATTTGGCAGAAGCTATTTTCTTGCCACTCGCATCGAAGCGGGGTGCCTGGAAAAGAATTTCGAGGTGTTGCCAAAGTCCGGGTGCAAGGCTTGCATTCTTCAAAGGCGGGTGACCTTCGTAACCTTCCATGCCTTTCGGTTTGGTTGAGTCCCAGCGCTCGTAGATGGCGCCGCAGTCGTATGATTTCGGAAAGTTTACGCCCCAGCTGTCGAGCAATTGCACTTCATATCTTCCCTGGAGATAGATTCCCGAGTTGGAACCTTTGGGCATCATAAAATCAAGCTCCAGGTAAATATCACCATGTTCAAAGGAAGTGATCAGGTCTGTACCTTTTTTGAATCGAATTGAAGCATCGTAATTGTCCAGCAGGATGCCCGCCCCAGCTGCGGCTGAAAAGACGGTATCGGTATACCCTGCTTTCAGACCGCCAACCGTTTTCCAGTTTGCGGGAGGATCCTTAAATGCAGACAAATTGTCCAGGCTCACCGGCGTGAGCTGGTAAAGATCGGTTTGCGCGCGGCCAAAAATTGGTAGCAGTACGCAGACAAATAAAAATAATTTCAGTGCTGATTGAATTGATAAAAAGCGGGATGGCATTCCGTGACTTTGGTTGTTGATGAAGGGATGCAAGGTAGTAAATTAGTTGATCAGTTAACCGGTTAACCAGTGGATCGGTTTACTGGTTAACCGGGCAACTGGTTAACTGGTTAACTGGGCAACTGGCATCTGGTTAACTCACTTCTTCATCACCTCCAATTTCTGCTGCAACGAAAACATTTCATCCCTCAAACGCGCAGCCTCCATGAAGTCAAGGTCACGGGCAGCTTTCTCCATTTCTTTCCGGATTTTGACGATGCCTTTTTCAACCTGAGGCACGGTTTGGTAAACCTCCTGCTCTTCAGCAGCAGAGGTGACCAGGTCCTGATCGGGCAAGATTGCATATCGGTCGTTGGGATCATATCCTTTGATATCAAGAACCGAAGTCTGCGCAAAAACCTGCTCCCGACTCTTGATCACCGTCCTCGGTGTGATGCCGTTGGCAATATTAAATTCAACCTGCTTTTCGCGGCGACGATTGGTTTCATCAATCGTTCGTTGCATGCTTTCGGTCATTTTATCGGCATAAAATATGACGAGTCCATCCACATTTCTCGCTGCACGTCCCGCCGTTTGCGTGAGTGACCTTTCATTCCTGAGGAATCCCTCTTTGTCTGCATCGAGAATAGCCACCAGTGAAACCTCGGGCAAATCCAGGCCTTCCCGCAACAGGTTCACGCCAACCAGCACATCGATTTCACCCAACCTGAGCTGCCTCAAAATCTCCACTCTTTCCAGGGTGTCCACCTCGCTGTGAATATATTTCGATTTGACGTTGATGCGGTGCAGGTATTTATCCATTTCTTCAGCCATGCGCTTGGTGAGCGTCGTGACCAGCACGCGATCTCCTTTTTTGATGCGTTTGTCAATTTCATCCAATAAATCATCAATCTGGTTCACGCTTGGCCTGATCTCGATCGGAGGATCGAGAAGGCCCGTTGGACGCACCACCTGTTCGACCACGATGCCGCCGGTTTTTTCAAGCTCATAGTCTCCAGGCGTCGCGGAAACATAAATATTCTGATTAAGCATGGATTCGAATTCATGAAAATTCAGGGGACGGTTATCGAGCGCAGAAGGCAGGCGGAATCCATAATCAACGAGGATCAGTTTCCTGCTCCGATCACCGCCATACATACCACTCACCTGTGGAATGGTTTGGTGACTTTCGTCAATCACACAAAGAAAATCTTTGGGGAAATAGTCCAGCAGACAAAAGGGTCGGGTACCCGGACTGCGACGGTCGAAGAATCGGGAATAGTTTTCCACTCCGTTGCAATATCCCAATTCACGAATCATCTCAACATCGTAATTCACGCGCTCGCTCAATCGCTGCGCTTCAATGAATTTTCCGGACGACTTGAAATAATTTACCTGCAACGCACTTTCATCCTGGATCTCAGCCAGGATTTGCTGGATCATATCTTTTGGCGCCAGGTAAAGATTGGCGGGGAAAATTGCTGCGTCGTAAACCGTCCCGATTCGCTTGCCCGATTTTTTATCTAAAGTTTCGATGCTTTCAATTTCGTCTCCAAAAAAACTGACGCGATAACCATAATCCACATAGGGCAAATTGATGTCGATCGTGTCTCCCTGCACGCGGAAGGTGCCCCTCGTGAATTCAACCGTGCTCCGGTTGTACATGGAGTTTACGAGTGAATGCAGGAAACCCTGCCGACTCAAAACCTGTCCCTGCGCAATTCGGATGATGCCATTTTCAAAGTCGGTCGGATTACCGATACCATAAATGCAACTCACCGATGCCACGACAATGATGTCCCTCCTGCCACTCAGCAATTCTGCAGTGGCCTGGAGGCGGAGCTTGTCCAGCTCATCATTGATGGACAAATCTTTTTCAATATATACGCCTGAAACAGGCATGTATGCTTCGGGCTGGTAGTAGTCGTAATAACTAACGAAATAACCAACCGCGTTTTCAGGAAAGAATTGCTTGAATTCACCATATAGTTGTGCCACCAACGTCTTGTTGTGCGTGAGTACAAGCGTGGGTCGCTGCACATTCTGGATCACATTGGCGATGGTAAATGTCTTCCCGGAACCGGTTACGCCGAGAAGGGTCTGGTGTTTCTCATTATCCAGGATTCCTTGCGTCAACTGACGGATGGCGTCTGGCTGATCGCCAGCCGGTGGAAATGGTGCGTGTAATTTGAATGACATGCAGAAAATTGGAGGATAAATTTACACCTTTCACAGATGTTTTTGAATCCAGGTCAATAAATCTCCTACGACTTCTTCCCGGTTAATTTCATTCAACATTTCATGACGTCCACCAGGGTATAGTTTGTATTCGAGATCCCGGGAACCTGCGGCCTTCCATTTCTCCGCGAGTTTGATCACACCCTTGCCTTGCATTCCAACCGGATCCTTGTCGCCGGCAAATAAATAGACGGGAATGTCGGGCGGTATCCTGCTGATGTTGGTGGGAGAAAATATGGATTGCAGACCTCGGAAGAAATCATAATACAAACCCGATGACACCAGGAAGCCACTCTTTTTATCGGCGACATATTTGTCCACCTGCCTGGGATCCCGACTCAGCCAGTCGTGCGCCGTGCGAATGGGTTTGAATGCATCATTGAATTTTCCGAAGGTGAGTTTGTCGAGAATTTTATTCTTGTGTTTTTTCCCGAAAAGCCAGCCGTCGAATTTTGCAAAGGCTACACCGAATGAAAGAAGCGGATCAGGAATACCATTGCTCGATGAAAGGATCAGTCCATCGATTTCCTTTCCGTAATGTTGAAAAAAGTATTGACTGATGAAGGAGCCCATGCTGTGACCGAGAAGAAATAATTTTTTGCCGGTGTGTACTTTTCGTTCCCTGCTCAATAGCATTCGCAGATCATCCACTTTCCTTACAAAACTTTCCTCACCGCTATATCCAAGCTCTTCAATGGATTTGACCGCTTCACCATGTCCGCGATGATCATGTGCATAGACGGCAATACCCGCCTCGTTGAGCTGGCGGGCCACCCAATCGTAGCGCATCGCGTATTCCGCCAGTCCATGCGTAATGTGCAGCACGGCGATGGGCTCGCCTTCCGGCAACCATTCGTAAACGGGAATGGCATGGCCGTCATCTGCAGGGATGGTGAATTGCTTCATAAGTGATAAACCAGGGTATTAGGTATT
>Ga0097621_100001804_pt1 | contig 14705 bp, 7 predicted proteins | sample KBSMisM72_FD_73165 | JGI IMG/M metagenome (GOLD analysis project Ga0097621, IMG submission 73165) | Miscanthus rhizosphere microbial communities from Kellogg Biological Station, Michigan, USA - KBS Miscanthus M7-2 (version 2) (version 2) | ecosystem: Host-associated > Plants > Roots >... | reverse complement strand
GGAGAGTAGGTCGGTGCCCCTTTTTACAGAAGCCTCGTTTCAATTGAAACGGGGCTTTCTTGTTTTATACCGGTCATTAGTCATGGGTCATTGGTTGCAAGGCGGTTACCAATAACCAATGACCAATTCCCCAATCACCATCCCGCTCACGCTCACAACGCCCGTGAACACTTAGCGAATTGGAAGCTTCCTGCCTGATTCTGGTGATTACAATTGCGACACAAACAAAATTCCCTTATTCACTAATTAAAAATCAAACGACGCGCGCGTTCTTATCCCAAACCGGGTGGTATTGGGGTTATCCATATAATTAAAACGCTCCACCAGGTCGACTCTGAAGATTTTAAATATATTTCCGATCCCTATGCTGCCTTCAGTGTAAGGCGATTTACCCAGCGTGTAAGTTATCGGTACGCCATTCTGGCCAACCGGGTATTCCAATAAATTCGGATTTAGCGCCGGGTTATTCTCATTGCGCACACCACCATAAAGCACTTTAAACGAGACATACTCCCTGAGCTTCAATTTTTTGAGCAGCGGGAATTTGTTAAAGATAAACCCGTTTAAGCAGTAATCAATGTTCATACCCGCGTAATGGTCGCTTACAAATTCCAAAAAGTTCATCAAATTGTACGAATTCGGGTCATAAGTATAAGTTTGGTTGGCCTGGTGAATGATCAAAAGCGGGAAAGGCACCTGCCCGAAAAGATAACCCCCCTCCGCACTCACATCCGCGAAACCCAACTGCGATAAATAAAACCGCTTATCTATCCTTAAACGCAGGTTTTGGTAATTATAGCTTCCGCCAAAAAAACCTTTTATACCTTCCCGGTAATCAAAATTGATGATCGGGTATTTATTAGGAATGGTTATACGATAAAGCTTGCCCTGCACCAACTGTTCATGCGGGGCATAACGCAGGTTGACGGCAAGCTCGGTCGTGGTAATAGCATGAACGCTGTTTTGAGATTGATCAATAAAATATAAAGAACCCGCCGGCGTCTGTCGCCAGTTTTTAAACTCAAAGTTGTACGATAAATGGTTCTCAAATTCATTTACATAATTCAGCCGGTAATAATTATTGTACAGGTATTTATCATCCACCCCTCGTTTAAACGAAAGGAAAAACGCGTCGGCCTGCCTGAAGGCCAGCTCTTCGCCGGGAATATTTACCTCGTGCTGAACGCTTGCCTTAATATAGTTTTCGGGGAAAGTATAGATCGATTTATTGTTAAATGCGTAGGCGGCACTCAGCAGGTATTTAAAGTTCTGGTCTTTAAAGCCATAGGCCCCGTAAGTTTCAAAATAATATCTCGAACTAAAATCGGGCGTTGTGCGGCCGCCAAGACGCACCCGGCTCCCCTCAACCGCATTAAAGCTGTATAACGCCCCCAGTGGACCAACCTCAATCGGCCCAAACGACTTAAATCCTACCGCAAAGAGATTAATGATCTCCATTGTGCGCTTATAGGACGGCATAGTTTGCAGGCTGTCGATATTTTTATAAACATTGGCCTCAATACCCGTAAGCGTATCCCGCCCGCGACTGTCCGACCAGAACGGATCACCCTGCTGCAAAGCATTTTTAACCGTAACAGTACTTTCCCCCGCATACACGCTATCCGGCTTCGGCACATTGATCAGGTAATTCTGGTAAGAAATCATTCGCTCCCCAAAAATCCCTTTGTCCCGGTTTTTATTCGCGCCAAAACTTGCCTTCATGTCACTTTTGCTCAAGTGGTAACGCCCGTCAGGATTCTTTTCATAACTGAGGTCTGCCGACATGCTTTTTACCCAGTTAAGGTTAATGTTCTTATTGATAGACAGCCTTGCCTTTTGCACAGCATACCGCCCGTCCAGCGTAATAATTATCAAACCTTCAAACAGCATATCGTTGCCATTACGCGGTGTAAAGCTTAGCTCCACCATTTTTTTATGGTCAACCTCAATCGTATCGGTAATAAAAAACTTATAAAATGACGGCGCACCGTCCGATATCGGGCTCAAAAACTGGTTCGTCATTAAAAATATATTGTTGGAGTAAATGTCCACCTCCGCATACATCCGGTTCAGGTAGCTGTTTACGCCCTCCTCATCCACAAAATTCACAATGTTCACCTTCTTTTCGCCCTCAATTATCTTCTTCGTTTTTTCCGGGTTCTTCCGGTAGTAAGTCTGCGTCAATTTTTCTTCCAGGTAAACAGGTAGCAGGGATTTGCCAGGAAAATTAGTCGTGTCGCGGTTATCCAGCAGGAATTTATATTTACGGTACCCCTTCTTCTCCGATAGTTTGGGGTTTACATTGATAAACGAAAACTCCAGCTTTTCATATTGCTTATACTCCGTATAATCGTAGCTTTCCATACGGTTCGAGTCCTTGTGGGCAATTACCTGCCTTATCAGTTCAACGGCCGGGTTGTTTTTATTTCTGTAGCGTGTCTTTTTGCCCGCATGTATGTTCACCGTCGCCAGCGACTGCACATTGGCCTGCATTTTTACGTTTATCACCTGTTCCTTACCCGCAACAATAGTCCTGATCACCGGCTTGTAGCCAACAAATGAGAATTTTAACTGCGTATAGGTTTTACCTGTGGTGATAGAGTATTTACCATCCACACCGCTGTTTACGCCAATAGAAGTGCCCGGGAACGAAACCGACACCAGCGGCAGGGGTTGGTTGGTTTGGGCATCAGTGATCACGCCGCTTACGATAGTATTTTGCCCCTTCGATGTAATAGCGAAAAATATAAAAACCAGCAAAAAGGCGTATTTCATGCAGATGCTCTTCAACAGGGGATTAAGTAGAAGCATAACTAAAATGCTTTTCTTGTTTAAAAAGCATATTTAGCCTAAATAGTTTACATTATTTTAATACAAGCTTTATAATCAGCATTTCAGATGTGCAGACGAGTAAATGTGCAGATGTGCAGATGAGTAAATGTGCAGATGGTTATCCGTGAATTCTACAAACTCCCGTACAGACATACCGCCAAAACCCTGTCACCACTTCTTCCCTCAACATAAGGTATATTTGAATATAAGGTTATACATCATACATTAACCCTTATTCAAAAACGTACCACGTTAAACGTAAAACCAATTCACCGCTCACTATTCACCACTCACCAACGCATGCCCTTTCACCGTCCCCCTGAAATAGAAATGATCCGTGCCGAAGCCCAGGGTTATCAATACCAGCCCCCCAGGCAATCAAGGCGCGAGATCGAAAAGGTCATTCCCCGCGAATGCCGTGATGCCTTCATTGTCGAAACCGGCAACCGCTGGATGGAACTCGGCGAGCCCGCCGCGAAAATGCTTTTCGGTGAGTTTTGGTACCGGGGCGAACTCTGTATCCTCTTTGCCGATACCAACATTGGCAAATCCATCCTCGCCACGCAAATCGGCAACAGCATAGCGCTTGGCAAACGCATTGCCCCATTTGCCCTGCACGCAAAGCCGGCCAAAGTGCTTTATGTCGATTTTGAGCTCAGCACAAAACAATTCTACCGGCGCTACCGCAACGCAACGGAGGGCAATCACAACTTCACCGACAATTTTTACCGTGCCCAGTTCAACCACGACCACGAAATGTCCGATACTTACGCCAATTACGATCAATACATCCTCGCCGGCATCGAGTATAAGATCAGGCTGGTCAACGCCACGGTGCTCATTATCGATAACATCACCTGCCTGCGCGGCGGTACCGAAAACGCTTCCATAGCGCTCAACCTCATGAAAAACCTCAAAAGGCTCAAAACCGATCTCGGCCTGTCTGTCCTGGTGCTGGCCCATACGCCAAAACGGCGCAATCCCGGCGCACCCATCTCTACCGACGACCTGCACGGCAGCAAACTCCTCATCAACTTTGCCGACAGCGCCTTCGCCATCGGCGCAAGCAGCACCCATCACCGGCTGTGTTACCTCAAACAGATCAAGCAGCGCAACACTGCGCAGGTATATGGCCAGGACAACGTATGCCTTTGCCGCATCCACAAGCCCGGCAACTTTCTGCAATACCGCTTTATGGGCAACAGCCCCGAAAGCCTGCACCTGCGCACCCGGAACCAGCTAAACCCCGAATTATTGGCCCAAAAAGCCACCCAACTCTCCGCCACCGGCCTCAGCCAGCGACAGATCAGTCAGCAGCTTTGTGTTAGTCTGGGATATGTGAACAAACTTTTGCGGCAGATGAGGTAGGACAGCGCTAAGTCCAGTAAAGAAAAACTGCTTCTAATATTTGAAAGTAAAAATGATACTAGGTAATAATAAACAATATAATTGGCGCGATTTTATTTTTATATACATTTACCGTATTTGATTAAAGTAAGGTTAATGGGCACCAAATTCTTCACTAACAAAGACAATAAAACTCTTATAAGTAAATTTGAAGGAATATTTACAAATACTCATGTACAATATTTCGACGCCTTAGTTGGTTTTTTCCGAGCCTCAGGGTATTTCAAAATAAGACATTTACTTACCAATACAATAAAAACAAGAATTCTTGTAGGAATTGACGTCGACCATCTGATAGGAGAAGCGGCGAGAAAAGGTTTGGAATTCAACTTTAATGCAGATGTCACAAGAGATGAGTTTATAGCGGAACTGAAAAATGATATTCAAAACGCTTCGTATTTTAGAGATGTAGAAGACGGCATATTGCAGTTTATTAGCGACATTATAGACGGAAAAATCGAAATAAAGGCACATCCAAGCAAAAGACTACATTCTAAAATTTACATCTTCAGACCTGAAAATTTCAATGAGCATCATTCTGGATCGGTTATTACCGGCTCAAGTAACCTCTCAGAAGCCGGCTTAGAAAGAAATTTTGAGTTCAATGTAGAGTTAAGGGACTTTGACGACGTAGCCTTTGCATTTAAAACATTCAACGAATTGTGGGATGAATCCGTAAATATTCTGCCCTCATCTATTTCTGAATTAAAAACAGAAACATACCTAAATGAAGACTTTACCCCATTTGAAGTTTATATCAAATTTTTAATCGAGTATTTCGGTAAGAGTGTAGAATATGATCCAGAGTCAGTCGCAGACTTGCCTAAGGGGTATAAAAAACTTCATTATCAAATTGATGCAGTTAACGATGGATATAGTAAACTAATTCAACACAATGGATTCATATTAGCCGACGTCGTTGGGTTGGGTAAAACTATAATAGCCACCATTGTCGCAAAGAAATTTTATTTCTCCAACGGATACCGCACAAAAATATTGGTTATACACCCGCCCGCTCTAAAAAATAATTGGGAACGAACAGTAAGAGATTTTGAAGTTCCAAATGTGACATTTATAACTAACGGGAGCTTACATAAAATAACCCACCCAGAATACTATGATCTAATTATCGTAGATGAAGCTCATAAGTTCAGAAGTGATGAATCAGATATGTTTAATCTTCTCCAAAAAATTTGTAAAACTCCGAGAAAAAATCCAGCCCCTGATGGCAGCAAAGAAAAACGCGTAATATTGGTTACGGCAACTCCTTTGAATAACAAACCGGATGATATTCGTAATCAGCTTTATCTTTTCCAGGACGCAAAGCACTCATCTTTAGAAGTTGGCAATCTACAACATTTCTTTAGACCATTGATTGATCGCTATGAGAAGCTTAAAAAACAAAAGGATAAGGCCTTAATAGCTGCTGAGGTAAAAAGTATATATGATGAGATTCGGGTTAAAGTATTAGAACCGATAATCATTCGCAGGACCAGAACTGATATAAGAAACACAGAAGAATATTGGAAAGACATTAAATTGCAAGGCTATGAATTTCCAGATATTGAGCCACCGAGACAAATTCTTTATTTGATGGATGAAGAGCTAAGTAATTTATATGATGAGACATTGAATAAATTAAAAGATACCAAGAAGGGGCTGGGCTATTTCAGATACCAAGCTATTAAGTTTTTACCGGACGAAATTAAAACGAGTTTTTTTAATAAAAATGCTGACATCATTTCAGAGTCCTTGGCAAAAATCATGAAGACGTTATTAGTAAAGCGAATAGATAGTAGTTTTGAGGCTTTCAAAATGAGTTTAAAACGCTATTACGATGCTAATACTGCGATGGCAAAAATGATTAAGAATGGACGGATTTATATAGCACCTAAGATTAACGTTAATGAATACATTTTGAATGACGATGAGCAGGCATTGCAAGATATTTTGGCTGGTGCAGAAGATCCTGACTTGATTCAGTCTTTTTCTGTAGAAGAATTTGATAATACTTTTATAAAGGGAATAGATCATGATCAAACCATTCTGGAAGAGCTTTTTACTAAGTGGAAAAAGGTGGACCAGGATCCTAAATATGATGAGTTAGTTTATCGCATCAGAAGAGAATTGATGGATAAGTCTATTAACGATAATTATAAATTGATCATTTTCAGTGAATCTAAGGAGACGACAGATTATCTAGCAAAACGACTTAAACAAGATGGCTTTTTTCGGTTAATTTCTGTTGACAGTTCTAATCAAAAGGACTTATCTGACATAATTGCCGATAATTTTGATGCCAATTTAAAGCTTGACGAGCAGCGGAATGATTATGATATTATAATAACCACAGAGGTATTAGCGGAAGGTGTGAATTTGCATCGTTCAAATATTATTCTGAACTATGATATTCCATGGAATGCAACGAGACTTATGCAGCGAATTGGGCGTGTAAATCGTATTGGTACTCCTTCTAAAAGGATATATATCTATAACTTCTTTCCAACTACAAAAACTGACAATGAGATTGAGTTGAATAAAAAGGCTTATATGAAATTACAGGCCTTTCATTCAGCTTTAGGAGAAGATAGTCAGATATATTCAAATGAGGAAGAATATGGTACGTATGGATTATTTGAAAAAGTACCGGAAGAGGAGCGTGATGAAAGACTTGTGTTTTTAAATGAGTTGAGAAAGTTCAGGGATGAGCAACCGGAAGCTTATAAGCGGATAAGAGATAAGGTGCCTAAAAGAGCAAGAACGGGCAGAAGTGATAAAAGTAGAAAGGAAACTTCCCTGGTTTATATCAAAAATCAAAAAAGGGATAGCTTTTACTACATTGATAATAGCTTAGAGCACGATGAACTAACTTTCGTAGAAGCTGCGAGAATTTTTAAGGCACACATAACTGAAAAGCCGATCAAATTACATCATTTGCATCATGATCAAATTGGAAAGGCTTTAGAATCTTTTCGTCGTGAGGAGAATTTGTCATCTTTAGGGGAAAGAGGGAAGACAAAGCTAGGGCCCAATGATCAAAGGGCTTTAGATTTTATTCATCCTCAATTAAGCTTTGATTTTGTGACACAGAGCGAAAAGGAAATTTTAACAGCGGCCAAAACCGCAATTATTAAGGGTAGATTTCAAAAACTACCAAGAGAAATTAATAAATTAGCCAAGGCACGTAGACTTCAGGTGGAGGAAGCAAAAAAGAATCCTGCCATTAAGCCCATGACCAATGTCGACGCCTTTCAAAAGTTAATGATAATCTTAAACGCCTACCCATTGTTAGAAACTGTAGGCGATGGGGATGAAGAAACTAAACCTAAAATGATTGAAACCAAATACAACGCACCTCAAATTATCATCTCAGAATCTTTTGCCGGATAATGACTAAAGAAGAACTACACAGTAAACTAAAGTCAAAGTATGCAATAGGGAATTGGAAGGATATTCTTAACGCCATTTTTCCTAATAGGGAGTTCTTTGCAAGTGAAGAAATTGTAGATCCTACAAAACAGTCACAAAGAGATTTAACCAAAAAAATCATCCGTTTTGGTAACATAAAATTAGATGATGGAAACTCTTTAGCTCTCTATGAGGTTGAATTGAAGCCTGAGGTTTCTCATTTGAGTAGAAATCGAGTCGGGCTCAGAAATTTAATTACCTCTGAGGTTATACCCGGAGTTGTCGATGGTGCGTTAATTGTTTATCATCAACCAGGATATGATGACTGGCGTTTTTCTTTTTACTCGAAATCAAAATCTTGGGATGATGATGGTAACGAAATTAAAAAAGAAACTCATCCCAAACGTTATACGTATGTTTTAGGTAAAGGGGAAACATGCGTCACTCCTAGAGAACGGTTTTGGTATTTGACAGAGAAAAGGTCCAGGACGATAAAGGATGTCTTGGAGGCATTTTCAGTCGAAAAAGTTTCCAAAGAGTTTTTTGTAAAATATAAAAAGCATTATCAGGCCTTCGTTGACAGCTTAACAGAATCGAATTTTAAAGTATCAGTTTTTAGTGGAGACGAGAAATGTATTCGAGACTTCGTAAAAAAAATGCTAGGGCGTTTAATATTCCTTCAATTTTTACAGAAAAAGGGATGGTTGGATGTTGAGCTGGATAAAGATTACGGACAAGGTAATAAATATTTCCTCACAGAGTTTTTCGAACAAAATAAAAATGATGGATTTTACCCAACATGTTTAGTCCCTTTGTTTTTTGATACTTTGAATAATCCCAAAAGCAAAATTTTCAAGCTGACGGGAACTAAGTTCCCGTATTTAAACGGCGGGTTGTTCGAAAGAGACGAGATTGAAAAGGAATTAAAAGCTGATTTTATAGTTTTTAAGAAAGAATTGTTTGAAGGCCTTTTCGCGTTTTTAGGCGAATATAATTTTACCATTGATGAAAGTACTCCTGATGATTTAGACGTTGGTATTGATCCGGAAATGTTAGGGCACATTTTTGAGAACCTACTTGAAGACAACAGGGAAAAGGGTGCATTTTATACACCTAAATTGATCGTACAGTATATGTGTCAGGAGGTTTTGATACAATATTTGCAATCGCATTTAGGTAAAGAACTGGCCTTAGAAAAATTTATACGCTACAAAGATAGAGGGGATGAAAAAGCAAAGGACAATTTTATTCATAATAATGCGACGAGGATTGAAAAACTATTGGACGATGTAAAGATTTGCGACCCGGCTATAGGCTCCGGCGCTTTTCCAATGGGATTATTGCAAGAAATATTCAATGCAAAATTGGCCCTTGATTGGACTTTGTTAGATAGAAAAGGTGAAGTAAAAAGAGGAATTATTCAAAACTCTATTTATGGCGTCGATAAAGATAAGGGAGCCGTTGATATTGCCAGGTTAAGATTTTGGTTATCGCTGATCGTCGACGAAGAGGCTAACGAAGGAGAAGATCCGCAACCACTTCCAAATTTTGATTACAAAATAATGCAGGGTGATTCCTTATTTGAAAGCTTTAAGGGGTACTCTTTAAAATATCACGAAGATCAACAGGAGCCGGAACAAACTGATTTATTCAACATCCAGCGACAAATTAACATCTTTAGGAAAACCCATACTGATTTAGCTGCGCTAGAGAAAGATTTTTTTGACCCAAAAAACAATAATCGAAAAGAGGAGATACGAAATAAAATTGACGCACTGGTTGCATTCAGTATCGAGCAATCTTTTAAAGACCTGATCAGCGAAAAAAAGAAAAGTATTAGTTCAATAAATAGAAATTTGGAACCGCATGGCTCTAAACTGAGGTTGAAGCAAGAAAAGATTATAAGCTTTTTAACGGATGAGGTAGAGGAAATGCAGGACGCTTTGAGAGATGTAAAACCTCTACTAAAAAAAGATGAGAAGCCTTGGTTTTTGTGGCATCTTTTTTTTAAAGATGTATTTGATAAAGGTGGATTTGACATTGTAATTGGCAACCCACCATACATACGACAAGAAAGCATTACTGATATTAAACCATTCTTAGAAAAAGTCGACGGGATCCCTAATTATGAAGTATATAACAGTACAAGTGACATCTATACTTACTTTTTTGAATTAGGCTATAAAATACTAAAGCCAAATAATGGGGTCTTTTCTTATATCTGCTCTAAAAAATATACTCGTGCTAAGTATGGACAGAATTTGAGAAAGTTTTTATTAGATAGGACCGAACTAACCGGTTATATTGACTTCGATGAAGTTCAAGTCTTTGGTGCAACTGTAGATACCTCGATAATTTTTTTTCAGAAGAAAAATGAAGTACTAACTCATTACACTTTTCCTTTTTGCCAAGTTGGGAATGACATCCAAAAAAAAGAGCCACTTATTGAATATGTAAATAAACATGGGTTTCTCTATGCGCGAACCTATCTGAATGATGGTAGTTGGTCATTTGCTGATCCACAGTCCGAAAAAATAAAAAGTCTAATTGAGAATTGTGGTAAGAAAGTAAAAGACTGGAATATTGAGTTTAATCGAGGTATAACTTCTGGGTTTAATGAAGCGTTCTATATAGACGAGGTAACCAAGGAAAGATTAATTAAGGAAGATCCAAAAAACGCTGAAGTTATTAAACCAATTCTTCGAGGGCGAGACATAAGTCGTTATAAATATGACTTTAAAAAGACTTGGATAATATATATACCCTGGCATTTCCCGTTACAAGGCAGGGACGATATTTCTGGGGCGTCGTTAGAGGCTGAAACAGCATTTAAACAAAATTATCCGTCAATATATAGGCATCTTTTGGGCTTCAAGGATAATCTTTCAGGACGCAACAAAGCAGAAACAGGAATCAGATATGAGTGGTACGCGCTGCAGAGATTCGCTAATACTTTCTATGATAATTTTAAAAAAGACAAAGTAATATGGTTGGTTTTAACGGATAGGGCAAGCTTCGCCTACGAGAAGGATGGACTATTAGTAAATGACAGTGTTTTTTTAATGATAGGAGATGATTTGAAATTTCTTTTGTCGGTGCTAAATTCAAAATTAGCTGAATGGTATTTTGATAAAATTACTACTAGTTCAGGCGTTGGGACAAATATGTGGAAGAAAGTTTATGTCGAACAAATTCCTATACCAGAAATCTCAAAATTAGAAATGCGTTCCTTTGAAATATTGGTTGACTATATAATTTTTATAAAAAAATGCCAGGAACGTATTAGCCCATACGTCCCGAATGAGCATATGGCAATAAATTTTGAAGAATTGCTTGATGCTTGTGTCTACGAGTTATACTTTAAAGATCACATGGTAGAAAATGAGCTTACTGTTCTTAAAGAAGTAGGGGAACTGTTGGAGCCAATAGAGCATTTAGACGATATCGACGAGTCTAAAATAGTTCAGATTGTTAATAAAGTATACGACGAGTATAAAAATAGCAATAATATAATAAGGAATCGTATTTTAGAATTTCCAATTAAAAGCGCGAACCTTATCAACGTTATTCAAAATGGCTAAAAAATACCTAAACAGTATAGAACTACAAAATTTTAAAGCCTTCCCGGAATATGAGAACATAAACATAGAAGGCAAGCATGCAATAATTTGGGGAGTTAACGGCAGCGGTAAATCTTCCGTATTTTGGAGCCTTTATACCTTTTTGCAATGTTCGAGCAAGCCAGCTGATGACTACAAAAAATATTTCGATGGTGGGGATCAGGACCTAACAAACATTTTCGGCGGCAGCACAACTTCCTATATAAAACTTGCTTTTATAGAAAAGGATGCAAAAGACAAACCCTTACCCGCAACAAAAGAAGTTTATGATTTGAATGTATCTTCTGATGCCGATACAAGAAAGCCGTTAATTAAATCATATTATCAGAGCAGCGAGTTTATAACTCATAGATTGTTGTTAAACTTTTCAAATTTTAAGAATAGCCAGGACCTTGACCTTTGGCCTTACTTCGAACGCGATATTTTACCTTTCTTTAATAGTAGTAAAGGGAAAAATCTTTACGATCTATTGAAGGAATTTAGAAGCAATATTAATACAGAAACGCCTAAGAATCTCGAAACGATGCGAGATGATTTCAACAATGGTTTGCAGGATTTGATATTGCCACTTGTAAATACTGGGAAGGTACATAATATCTTAACTGAATATTATAATGAAAACCTGTCCGAGAAAAATGAGTTTTCTCATCTAGACATTTTTACGCCTGAATTTTTAGAATACAGTGGCACAAAGGGTAAAAGAACTTACACAAACCCTGTTATTAATTTGAAAGCAAAATTTGGACCCAATGAAACGACATTAACAGCTATAAATAAGCCACATGTATTTTATAATGAAGCTCGGATTAACGGTATAGCGTTAGCAATTCGGTTTGTTCTAATGGAAAATAGAACTAACAAAGCAGAGAATAACCTTTTGTGCCTGGATGATTTGTTGATAAGCTTGGATATGCATAATAGAATGCGAGTTATTGACCTGCTTCTTAATAAATATACTGCTGATTATCAGTTATTGATATTTACTCATGAAAGAGGATTTTTTGAAGAGTTTCAACGATCAGTAAAATCGAGAGAAAAAGATTGGAAAGCAATAATATTCCGGGAAACTCCGGTCGACAAGAGCCCTAAAGTTGAAGAAAAAGGTATTCAGACTTATTATGACAAGGCAAAGGAGTTTTTTGATAATAATGAGTATGAGGCGTGCGCTTTATTTTTAAGAAAGGAATCTGAAAGGTTATTGGCTAAAGTATTTGATCCTTCGCTCGATTTTGTTTGGAGATCTGATATTATGTTCACTTTGCAAGATTATATAGGTCGGGCTAGAGGGGAGGATAAGCAAGACATATCTCAATTAAAAAAATCGATATTAAATCCTAATATTTCAGATGCCGATATTGTTTCGATATTTGATACCAAAATAGCAACGCTTGGGATTACCATCGCAGAAAATAAGATGAAAAGCCACCTTGACAGTCTTAAAAAAGCGATAATCAAAATTCGAACAAATTCTGCCACAACTGATAAGCTAAAAGCTGTCTTAGATAAAATCGAAACCGCTGCCGGGAGAACTTTAAACGCCGGAGCTCATTTTAATAACTCCCCGCTTTTTAAGGCGGAAATGGAAGAAACATTAAAAACAGTTGATGAGCTAAGAAATTTAATAAAAAAATAAAGTTAGCAATTCCAGCTGACCGCTATTGCTTAATCAATCACGTAAATAATGTATCGCACCACCCCGCGTTAGAGATGGTAGTGTATACCGGCCAAGTGGTTAATGCCTGCGCAGTATGAACGTACAGCGCGACCGCTTCTACCAGCGGAAACGCCCTAATTCAGTTGGCAGGTAGGAGTTGGTAGTTTGCGGTGGTCAACGTAACCCGTCACCCTAATCACCAAATTATCCTTAGCTTTACCACCAATGGCCACAGGTTTTGAAGTATTCAGAGATTACGTAACCCGGCACACCCAGCTAAGCGAGGCCGAGTTTGCTGCGCTGGAAGCCGCCGCCCGTCCAAAAAAACTGCGCAAACACCAATACCTGCTGCAGGAGGGCGACGTTTGCCGCTATCACTGTTTCATTACCAAAGGTCTGCTGCGCACCTATGCGGTTGACGACAAAGGCAATGAGCACGTGATCCGTTTCGCAATGGAAAACTGGTGGATCAGCGACCGCGAAAGCCTGCTGACCGAACAGCCCAGCAAGTTCAACATCGATGCCATTGAGGATTCGGAAGTATTGCTGTTTGACAAACCCACCATGCAGATGCTTACAGACAGCATCCCCGCCTTTGGCAAAATGGTAACCGGTGTGCTCGACAAAAGCTTTATCACCTCACAAAACCGTATTCACGAGGCCATCAGCAGCACCGCCGAAGAAAAATACAACGCCTTTGTGCAGCGCTATCCTGGTTTCGCGTTAAGGGTGCCGCAGTCGATGATCGCCTCCTACCTCGGCATCAAACCAGAAACACTGAGCCGCCTGCGCAACAAAAAGCATTGACATTTGTCAATTGCTTTCTTGACATACCTCATCGTTACGGGAGGCCTTTTGTGGCCAATTTTGCTTTATAACAAAAGCAAAAAATATCATGTCACGTAAATTAGAAAATAAAGTAGCCGTAATAACCGGCGCAACCAGCGGGATGGCCCTGGCCACCGCCAAATTATTTGTAGAAGAAGGCGCTTATGTATTTATAACAGGCCGTCGCCAGGAATTGCTGGACAAAGCCGTAGCCGAAATAGGCCGCAACGTAACCGGCATCCGCGCCGACTCGGGCAACCTGGCCGACCTTGACCGCATCATTGACACCGTTAAAAAAGAAAAAGGCCATATTGATGTGCTGTACGCCAGCGCCGGTGTAGGCGATTTTGGTGTAATGCTGGGCAACGTAACCGAAGACGTTTACGCAAAAACATTCGACGTAAACGTAAAAGGCACCATCTTCACCGTTCAGAAAGCCCTTCCGCTGCTGGTTGATGGCGGTTCCATCATCATGACCGGTTCAATTGCAGGAGTAAAAGCTATCCCCGGCATGAGCGTTTACAGTGCCAGCAAAGCAGCCATCCGCTCACTGGCCCGCACCTTGACAATGGAACTGAAAGCGCGCAAGATACGCGTAAACGTATTAAGTCCCGGCTCGATAGATACCGCCACATTTGACGGTGTTCCGCAAGAGGTAAGGGATGGACTGACCCAGCAAATCCCGATGGGGCGTTTTGGTACGTCTGAGGAAATTGCCTCTGCCGCTTTATTCCTTGCATCAGCAGATTCAACTTATGTTACGGGTACAGAGTTGTTTGTGGATGGTGGGTTTGCGCAGGTGTGAGTATTAGACTTGTCGCACGTAGATTTTTACCCCTCCCGGCCTCCCCTGAGGACAGGGGAGGGGTTTTTGATTATAAAATTCTCTCCCTACCCTTAGGGAGAGATGTCGGCGCAGCAACGACAGAGAGGGTAGAAATTTAGGACAGGTCTAA
>Ga0097621_100001803_pt1 | contig 14707 bp, 18 predicted proteins | sample KBSMisM72_FD_73165 | JGI IMG/M metagenome (GOLD analysis project Ga0097621, IMG submission 73165) | Miscanthus rhizosphere microbial communities from Kellogg Biological Station, Michigan, USA - KBS Miscanthus M7-2 (version 2) (version 2) | ecosystem: Host-associated > Plants > Roots >... | reverse complement strand
TTAATTCTCCTTCCCTGGTTGTTTATTTTTCGATCAGCCGTACGGCATGACCGCTCGGGTCGCGTATCATCACGGCCCTGCCGAATCCGAGCTGCCGGTCCTGAAAATCGACCACGCCGCTCGAGATCAGATCTGGTTTGTGCAAAGCAAAGAATTGATCAAGGCCCGGTGCAACAAAGCTGATTTCCCAATGCCATAGGTCACTGCTTCTTGTGTCCGACGGAAAGGATCGTCCGTCCGTTGGGGCAATATACTGAAGAAACTCAAGGGCGATCCCGTCATCCTTTGTTCTCAGGCCGGTGATGTGCAGTTTCGCGCCGAACACATTGTTCAAATGCTCTTGCTCAGGACCGAAGTTGTCGCTGGTTCCCGATACCTGAAGGCCGAGCGAATCGCGATAGAAGGCGAGGCTCTGTTCGGAATCACCTACGACGATAGCGGTATGATCAATGCCGAGAAAAAGCCCTCCAGTTGAAGCCAGATCGTGCCATTTCCGCAACCCTTTACTTTCGGGAAACTGCAGGATCTCTATTACATGGTTGTCAAAGTCTTTGAAATAGAATGCCTTGATCCCGGCGGCCGCTGTGATATACGACGGCAAAGTCTGAGGCGACGTCGACGCATAGCGAACCTTATTTTCGCGAAGCTGTGCGAAGGCCTTGTCCATGTCGGACACGATAATGGCGATGTGTTGGAACCAGCGATCATTACTGCGCGAATCGACAGGAATCGACCGGCCTTGGGGTGTTAAATACTCGGTTAGCTCCAGCTCTTCACCGCCAAGCTGCAGGTCGACAAGACGAACTCGAGCGCCGAACACGCCGGAAAGGTGTTCAACGGCTGGACCGAAACTTTCGACATCCGAAACCTTTCGGAACGGCAATATACGTGTGTAGAAATCCAGAGCCTTATCCATGTCGGACACGGTAAAGCCGACTGATTCTATCCGTGAAACTGTCTGCCCGTGCGCGGATGACAAGAGGGCAAGGGCTGCGACAAGTCCGACGATCAGCCAACCAAACGGGAACGAGTTTTGTTCAAAGGGTTGCGTTCTCATCAGTATAATCGCTCCAATAAATGTCGTCCGACGCGCAAGGCATTGGCCATGATGGTTAGAGCGGGGTTTACGGCGGAGCTAGAGGGAAAAAAGCTGCCGTCAACCACGTACAAATTGTCCAGGTCATGTGCCTTGCAATTGACATCGAGTACAGAAGATTTCGGATCCGTGCCAAAACGGGCTGTTCCATTCTGGTGAGCGACGCCGGCGAGGGGGATCTGTTGGCCGAGATACAGGTTCCGTGAAAACAAGCCTTGATGACACTCGCCGCCGTGGACATCACACTTGCGCTGATTGTTCATCAGGTTCTTGAGTTTCTTTTGAAGTTGCTTATGTGACTCGACATTGTTCGGCGTATACGACAGAACGATATTCCCATTTTTATCGAGCGTAACCCGGTTTTCGGGCCGCGGCAGATCTTCGGTCGTCAGCCAGAAATCAAGGCTATGTTTCGCCATCTGGTCGAGAGTAAAGCCTGGCGTGATCGCCGGAGCTCCGCCCGAAAGTGCAACGCCATCGAGTTTGCCGACAAACGAGATGTGGCCCATCGGAAACGGAAAATCTTCAGAACCGAAATAGAAATCATTCACCGCCATAGTTTTCTGAAAAACCGTGGGATTGGGGCACTTCGATACGGCGAGCAGCACAGAATTCACGTGGCCCATGTAGTTCCGTCCAACCTGATCCGAGCTGTTAGCCAGGCCGTTCGGGTGCTGTTCATTGGCAGACCGGAGAAGAAGGGCTGCAGAGTTGATCGCGCCGCACGAAACGACAACTACTTCAGCTGAATAGGTCTCCCTTTCACCTTCACGCTCGATGTTTACCGCGGTTATCTTTTCGCCGCCAGCATCGGTGGTGAGTTTCGTCACCAACGCATTAGTTAGGAGCCTCACGTTGCTAAAATTCAGGGCAGGTTCGATGCCGCAAACGTGAGCGTCGGATTTTGCATTTAGCAAGCACGGAAAACCATCGCACGTCGCGCAGCGAACACACGCACTCTGTCTATCGTTCTCTTTTATTTGAATGCCAAGCGGAACATGAAATGGCCTAACGCCCATCGACGCGAAATCTTCGACCAGATGCCGGATTCGCGGCTCATGACTAACGGGAGGATGCGGAAACTCTGAACTCGCCCAGGGCTCGGTTGGATCCTCGCCGCGCTTTCCGTGAACGTGGTACAGCTTCTCAGCCTGCGTATAAAAAGGCTCGAGATCGTCGTATGAGATCGGCCACGCGGGCGAAGTGCCGTCATAGTGTTTGAGTTCGCCGAAATCCTCCTCCCGCATGCGGAATAGGGCAGCGCCAAAGAACTTCGTATTACCGCCAACGTTATAGTTTGTGTGTGGATGTAGTGGTTTCCCGTCTCGGTCATACCAAACCTCTTTTGTGTTGTAGCGGGCCTCAAGATTAATCGCGCGCGAGCTCCAATTCGCAGGTTCACGTTTTATAAAGCCCCCGCGCTCGAGAATCAGGATCTTCTTGCCGGAAGGGGCAAGTTTTCGGGCGAGCGTCCCTCCGCCTGCGCCAGTGCCGATAATAATTACGTCGTAATGTCCGTTACTCATAAAACTCCGTTCAAAACAAGCCAACAAGATTCGGAAATAAATCTGGCTCTTTGGTTATCTCGATCACGTTTTCTTTCTCGCCGTAACCACAGTTGAAAATGCAACGTGTTCGATTCCGGTGGTGCAACTTTGCGCACCGTACTGCCTTTAATCCCTTGACCCACACAAATAATTCCGAAGCTACAAGCATGCCTATCGGCGGGGCAGTGAAATAGATCCACCAACCATTCCAGATCTGCCCAACGAACGCAGAGGCGAAAGTTCGCGCAGGATTCATACTCATGCCGGAGAGCGGGTTTTCGAGTGAGATAAAAGTCGCTACCAGCAGACCTGCCAAGAAAGGCGTGAAGCGCGCGAGCTTGCGGGAATTGCTGGTGAACAAAACCATTGTCATCATTAAAAAGGAAATGACAGCCTCCGCGGCGAAGGCGGCGAGGGTCCCATAGCTTCCCGGAACTGTGGCGACGAAACGAACGGAACCATCAGAGAGGACTTCGCGAAGCGTGAGCCAAGCAAAGGAAACGCCGCACATTCCACCAATGAACTGCATTACTATGTAGAAAGCGGCATCCGCCGCGGCGATCTTTTTCAGTCGAAGGAAAGTGAGTGTAACTGCGGGGTTGAAATGTGCGCCGGATCTTTTCCCCAACGGTGAGCATATGATCGCAATGGCTGTTGATCCCATTGCCAATCCCATCAAAACACCCCGCAACGTCGCGTTCAGGGCGGTTAGCGGGGACCCAGGGTAAAACAGTGCGGCGGCGAAATAGCACGCCGAGACCATGAACGCACCCAGGCAACATGCCTCGATCAGATATTCCGGCCAGTGATTTTTGAACGCCTCGATTGCTGATCTCACGAATGTAGAAATCCCTCTTGGCGCTCGGTCTATTCCGGTGTATCTATGATTTTATAGAGCCAGGCCCGCCTTAGCTCGAAGTAGGTCTTTGATCCTCGCCTTAGATTCGGTGCTAAGGCCCGACGAAAATTCATCAGCGCTGGGGGTCTTGCTTCCGTGTACTTGCATTGCCTCGGCGAGGAATCGAATCTGTTTGAGGTATCGTTCGCAGTACTTACATGTCAGCAAATGGGTGCGGATGGAAAGCTTTTCCCGCCAGGTGGTTTTCCTGTCGAGCGAAGCACCCAACAGCGGAGTTATGGTCTTACAATCTGGAAGTTTCAAGGCTAGCCGTCGAATAGCCGCCCACTTTATCTTCTTGAATATCGTATCCGCCATTTTCTGCTGGCTCGGGCGCGCATGGCTGCCTTTGCATTAGATTAATTCCCTAATGGCCAGTATTTATTCCTTTATCTAGGGGTGAATACCCGCGATCACGCGAGGGCAGTTCGGAGAATATCCTTGATCCTTCGGCGGGCGTCGTCCGAAAGTTGGCCGGTAAAAACCTCTTCTTTTAGTTTGTTGTCGAGGTTGTGGGTTGCTTCGCTCAAGAATTCGGACTGCTGCATATATCGAACGCACGGTTTGCAAGCGATAAGATGAAGCTTCATGATAAATCGCTCACGTAGCGTGAGCCTCCGATCGAGAGAAGCCGAAACGATTTGCACGATCTCTTTGCACGGTGGAAGATGACGCAATATCCAGAGATTTCTGGTGCGGATCAATCTTTGTTTGAGAGTTTGTTGTTCCGGCATCTATTTCGTTAAGCCTTCATAAACCAATTGATCTCGATGCAGCGGCGAAGCGACATTCGGGCCCGGTGCATCATGACCCAAAAATTGCTTGCCGTCAGTGATAGGATCTCGCATATTTCGCCTGCGTCGAGACCATTCATCTCGCGAAGACTAAATACGTTTGCAACGCGCTCCGGCAGTTTTCCGAGACAATTTTGCAAAACACCGAAGAACTCATTCTCCTGAAGCGCCTCATCGGGGGAACGATTCCAAATCCTCGGGCTCAGTGTGTCGCTCCAGTGGTTCTTAAACTCGTCATCGCGCTCGAAAAGAGGATCGAACTCCGAAAGGTCTGTGTCTTTGGGATCGAAGGGGACCTCACGGCTCGCCTTGCGATAGTGGTCAATGATCTTGTGTTTAAGAATCCCTATCAGCCATGTGCGCTCGGCCGCGCGCCCCGCGTACGATGACAGCGATTGAATAGCCGCGAGAAGTGTCTCCTGAACGGCATCCTCAGCCAGGGAGTCATCTCTCAGACGTACTACAGCATACCGGAATAAGAAGTCGCCATGGTCATCGACCCACACGGTCGGATCGATCTCGCTGTTTCGGATCGGATCATTACCCGATTCGCTTGTCTGCATACTTTCGTTAGAAAGTGGAAATGGAAAAGCGTCGGACTGCATCATATCATCTCCTGATGCCGAGACGGATCGAATTTATTAAGGTCCCAGAGGCGAAGTCCTTTTCCACGGCCCGCTTTAGAAAACCCTTCAATCGAACATTGTCACGCAGGTCACTCAGTGTATGTGGCCGAACCCGATCGTATGGATCGACGTCTAATAGATTTCTCTTGCTAATAAATGAAGGAAACGATTTTTCTGTGTTTTCCGGAACTCGTGTCATTTCCAGCCCTCCTTACAAACGATCAGACATCTCTGATACATATCCTTAATCACAAAACGGCCGAATTTATTCCAAAGAGCAGATCGGCAAAAAAAAAATAAAAAAATCTGTAAGGATTACTGATTTCGCACGACAAACGGGTGTAAGGCAGTTATTTCGTCAGTTTGCAGGAGTAATCATAATGACCGAGATCACCCCAGAATTATTCGAATTGGAAGCGATGCAGTACATCGACGAGCTATATCGGACAGCCGTTCGGCTGACCATGAGTCAGACGGAAGCGGATGACCTTGTGCAGGAAACTTATATGCAGGCGTGGAAATCGTTTCATCACTATGAACCTGGAACAAATTGTCGTGCGTGGCTCTATAAGATCCTCTTTAACAAGTTCGATCACTATCGACGGAAGAAGTTCACGCAGGCCAAGTATTTTCAGGAGGCAGACGAGCTTGTGTTTACTAACTCGGCGGCCAGTCCGTCCGTGCCGGATCGATTGACCGATACGGAAGTTATATCCGCTTTGAATAAACTCCCCGAGCATTATCGGTCAGTGGTACTTTTAGCCGATGTCCAGGAGTTCGATTACAAAGAGATCGCACGGATACTTGAAATACCGATCGGAACCGTTATGTCGCGGTTAAATCGTGCCCGTACACAACTGAAAAAATCCTTGGCTCGGACAGCCGCTGATTACGGTATCAAAGCAGCACAGACGCAGATCGCTGCATGAGGGTTCAAGGAGTAAAGGATCATGCTTACGCAAATAGCCACAGACCTTGTAATCCGGTGTGCACGAGAATTTCAGCCAATCGGCGACGGGCGTTACACGGTCCGCTTTGCGCAAGACAATCAGGAGGTGGATTCGGCACTCCGTCTGCGGAATGACGTCTTCAATGTTGAACTGGGAACCGCCGCCGCAGGTAACGCGGGCGACCTCGAGTTTGATTCTTACGACCTCAAATGCCTTCATTTGATCGTTATTGAAGACAGATCTGGCGAAACTGTAGGGACCTATCGATTAAATACGATCGAGACTGCGCATTCCAGGCAAGGGTTCTATTCTGCGAACGAGTTTACAATAGAGGATCTTCCCGAGGAGATCTTACAACATGGCATCGAGATCGGTCGGGCATGCGTAGCAAAGGAACACAGAAATACACGTGCGCTCCTCCTTCTCTGGAAAGGCCTGCTGGCGTTCTTGCAGCAATCCGACAAGCGTTACTATTTCGGGTGTTGTTCGATCTTCTCAATCGATCCGACTGTCGGACGCAAAGCCTATTCGCATCTGCTTGAAGAGGGTTTTATCGATCCAGTTTTGAACCTTCTGCCCTGCCGGAATGCCGTGAGTCTGACCGAGGATGAAGATAGAAATGACCGGGTCGAGCTGCCGGCGTTATTCAGTATGTATCTCCGTATCGGAGCCCTTGTCTGCAGCACGCCGATGATCGACCACGAGTTTGGAACCACTGACTTCTTTGTTGTTTTTGACCGCGCTCGAATGAATAAAAAGTATTCCCGGCTTTTCGAATAAACGGCCGGGCGAAGTATCTTTGTTGCTCTCCAACGGAATTTTTGAAGGCATAACTGTGATTATATAAGTAACAGTTAGGGTGACGACAGGTCCGATTCGGATCTGGCTCGAAAGGCAAATTGGGTGGATAGAAGTGGCTTGTTTTAACGGAGGAATTATGGGAAGGCTTAAAGATAAAATTGCTATTGTTACGGGTGGTAATGGCGGGATCGGACTCGCGACCGCAAAGAGATTTGTTGCAGAGGGTGCGTTCGTATATCTGACAGGACGCAGGCAAAGCGAACTGGATAAGGCGGTTGCCGAAGTTGGGCAAAACGCCGTGGCTGTGCAGGGTGACGTCACACAGATTGCTGATCTAGATCGTTTATTTGACCAGGTCCGGCAGGAAAAAGGTCGAGTCGATGTTCTTTTTGCAAACGCGGGCCGCGCTGACCTGGGCCTCTTGGAAGAAGTTTCCGAAAACGACTATGAGGGCTTGTTCTCTCTCAACGTCAAGTCGGTGCTTTTTACCGTTCAGAAGGCGTTGCCGCTTCTAACATCCGGCTCTTCGATAGTCCTAAATGGTTCGATGCTAACCGTAAAAGGCGTTCCGACACTGGGACTCACCGCAGCTAGCAAGGCTGCGGTCCGATCCTTGGCTCGGACCTGGGCAACTGAACTGAAAGGCCGAAACATAAGGGTAAATGTGGTCAGTCCCGGCACAGTGATCACTCCCGGCTACGAAAACCACCTGAAACTAAGTGGCGAGCAGATTGAAGGAATCAAGGAACATGCAGCCGAAATAACCCCGCTTGGCCGAGACGGCAGCTCCGACGAGATTGCGAAGGCTGTAACATTTCTCGCATCCGACGATAGCAGCTATGTTAATGGCGCGGAGCTGTTTGTTGACGGTGGTCTTGCCCAAGTCTGAGGGAAAATCTCATCGAGGTATGACCTTCCAGGAAATAGGCGATCTTGCAGGCTAGGATCGCCTCTTAAATTTTCTTTCGGTGGGCGATTGGGTAACCGGCTCCACGCGCCCCTGACTCACAGCCTTAGCTGACGCTTTGATCAGCGTTTCGGCGTATGACAGAAGAGGCACCTGGCGTGAGGTTCCATAGACTAACCGAACCGACAGTGCCCCGTCGATCAAGGTTAGTAATTCGTCTCCAAGAGACTGCCTTTCGTGTCCCTCAGCCCTGAGCAGTTCGCCCAAGTACGCCCGCAGTTTTTCTTTGTGCTCCCTGACAGAGCGATGGAAGGTGTGATCGGGATCCGGGTACTCAGAAGCAATGCGTAGAAAGGGACAGCTGGTGACATCCGGATGATTCACCAAACGGTCGATCCTGGCTATAGCCTCTAGCAAAGTACCGGGCGGGTCTGGGGTGGACAGATATTCCCAGAATGACTCATCTCGGCGCTCAAGGTAGGCCGCTACCAAGACGTCTTTGCTCTCGAAATGGTGGTAGAACGTGGCCTTGGCCACATCGGACATCGCGATGATCTTCTCGATACCCGTTGCGCGGACCCCCTCGGAATAGAAGAGTCGGTCGGCGATTTCAAGGATTCTTGCACGGGCATCGAGATTCTTGCGCGTATTCATTAAATCCTATCTTGACACAAGACATACCGGTCTGTCTATAATATATTTGAATAGACAGACCCGTCTGTCTTATACAAACTACGAACCGCGAAAGGAGCTCGCGTGATGAGCAATTCATCTTTGTTTTCCCCGTTGATAGTCGGGGCTCTTCAACTGAAACACCGAATCGTGATGCCGCCGCTCACCCGTATGCGCGCCACACAGCCAGGCAACATCCCCGGCGAAATGAACGCCCGCTATTACGCGCAACGCGCGACCCGGGGCGGCCTTCTTGTTACGGAAGCGACCCAGATCTCACAGACGGGGCAGGGTTATCCCGCGACGCCCGGCATTCACTCACCGGAACAGGTAGCAGGCTGGCGCCTGGTTACTGATGCTGTCCACAAGGAAGGCGGCCTCATCGTTCTTCAGCTTTGGCATGTAGGACGCATCTCGCATCCGTCGCTTCAGCCTGACGGCGAACTACCTGTGGCCCCATCCGCAGTCGCCCCGGCGGGCAAGGTGTTGACGGCGTCCGGGGAAAGGGTGCCTTTTGAAACGCCGCGCGCACTTCATCTGGACGAGATCCCTTCATTGGTCGCTGAATATCACGGTGCGGCCCGCAATGCTCTGGAAGCCGGGTTCGATGGCGTCGAGCTTCACGCGGCAAACGGGTATCTGCTCGATCAATTTCTACGGGACAACACGAACAAGCGAACCGATCGTTACGGAGGTTCTTTCGAAAATCGCGCACGCCTGCTTCTGGAAGTACTGGAAGCTGTCGGTGACGTTTTCGGCCCAGAACGGGTGGGAATTCGGCTGTCCCCGCTGGGGACTTTCAACGACATGCGCGACTCTGACCCTGTAGCCGTGTTCAGTTTTGTGCTTCGAGCGCTCGCGAAGAAGCCGATTGCCTATGTCCACCTCGTTGAGGCGCGCGCCGACGAGCGGCCGTCTGAGGAGACTGTTGTCTTGGGTTCCGGTGCCGCGCCCACGGCAGCGTTATTTAGGCCTTTCTACGAGGGTGTCCTGATTGGCGCCGGGGGCTTCACACGTGAATCCGCTACGGAAGCAATCACCACTGGTACAGTCGACGCCGTGGCATTCGGGAAACTGTTTATCTCCAATCCGGATCTGCCGCGGCGGCTGAAACTCGACCGGACACTCAACAGCTACGATCGAGCCACATTCTACGGCGGCGGCGTTGAGGGGTACACAGATTATCCAACGCTCCTAGACTGAAGAAAGGAACATCAGTATGAAATTGAAAACGGGGGATCTTTTCCCAACTAAGACGTTCCGAGCCGTAAGTGGCAAGGAGTTAGATGTGCCAAATAGCGGATTGCTCACGCATTTGCAATTTCGGAGGTTCGTCGGCTGTCCGATCTGCAATACGCATATCGGACAGATGATCAAGCGTGCTGAGGAGATTAAGTCGGCAGGCATCCACGAGGTGATCTTCTTTCATTCGAGAGAAGTGGAGATGAAGCCTCTGCAGCAGGGGGTGCCCTTTGATCTTGTGGCGGACGCCGAGAAGCTCTACTACAAGGAGTTTGGTGTCGAGTCTTCCCTGGCTTTCTTTCTGAACCGCGAGGCGATTGCCGCGGCCATTCGAGGGATATTGCGAGGAAAGCTCTCCTTGAAAATGACAGGCGGCCCGCTGGGGCTGCCTGCGGACTTTCTGATCGAGCCGAATGGACTAGTGCGGGCAGCGAAATATGGCCGGCACGCTTACGATCAGTGGTCAGTCGATGAGTTGCTGGAGCTCGCAAAGGGACGCAACTAGGGCAGGCCTGAAGCGATGGACCCTGTTCCGTTCCCATAGGGGAGTTTGTTCGCCTGAACCTATGTAACGGATGCTGATGGCCGCGTAACTTTTACCCTTAACTATTATTAAAAATAATATCGGCAGTTCTTTTTGGTTCGTCGATCGATATGTGGTGAATTTGCGCCGGGAAGTATATGTTGCGGTAGGCAGCGATTGTTTCCTTTTCCGAAAGTCCTTCCTGGGCGCGCGTAACTGCTCGTTGTAACGCACCCTCAAAGTCGCAGTCGATCCAAATCCTAAGATCGAAGTTATCCAGGTACTCCTCTCTGAAGATGAAAATGCCTTCAAGAAGAATGATGTCAATATCATCAAATTCGTACGTGTGCGAGTGACAGACGGAACTCGTCTCCTCTGCAATTTCCGCGCCGACACGAATTCTTCGGGATGTCTTTAAAGGCAAGACGAGCCGTTCAAACATTTCATCAAGACGTAACGCATGGTCATAGAAATGCCGGCCTGGCTCATTGTCGCCAAATCGAATTCCTGGCAAATTGAGCCAATCGTCAACGCTGACAACCGCACATCGATAGCCAGTCGATCTCAGAACTCTCGCCAATTCGGCGGCGATAAAGCCTTTGCCGCTCGCATCGATCCCTGAAATACCAATGAGTGCGGATCGATGCGAGTCTAACCCCGAGTGTACCTTGACGATCGAATCTGCCAATTGGTCGATTCCAAAGAGGGTCTTTACCATTCGCCGAAATGTCCGGCTCCAGCAACATTGAAGCGAATCTTATACAAACCCGTTCGCGCACACAGGTAGAGCGTCTTCCCATCATCGCCCCAAGCCATGTTGTGGACATGCTGCGGGGCTATGATAGTGCCGAGGTGTTTTCCAGCGGGTGATAAGATCTGCAGTCCCCCGGGCGCCGAAACGTATACGTTGCCCGCCGTGTCGACCTTTATACCGTCGAGAGCATCTTCGCCCGGAACCGAAGTGAAATCGTAAAATAGCTTGCCATTTTTCAAAGTGCCGTCGGCATTGACCTCGTAGCGATTGACGACCTTGTACTTTTCATCCCAATCACTGACATAGAGATATTTCTCATCGGGTGAAAAGGCGATGCCGTTAGGACCGGTGAAATCCTTGCTGACGAGCTGAAGCTTTCCTTTGTATAAAGAATAGACGCCGCTGAAGCCAAGCTCTTTGCGCCGATCGGCGAAAAACTTCGGAAGGCCGAACGGCGGATCAGTGAAAAAGAGTGTCCCGTCGGATCGATAAACGAGGTCGTTTGGCGAATTGAGCCTTTTGCCTTCGAATTTGTCGGCAAGGACGGTCTCCGTACCGTCTTCTTCGAGTCTGACAACACGATGATTGCCGTGCTGATTGATAACCAAATTTCCTTGTGGATCGAGCGCGAGGCCGTTGGAACCGGGCTGGCCGTATTCGGCGATGTCGGCTCCGCTGTAGCCGCTCGGCGTGCGAAAAACTCCGAGCTTGCCCTCCTTTGAATACTTATAGATCGTGTTTGCGTTAGGATCGCTGAAGAGTAAACCGTCGCTGACCCAGATCGGACCTTCGGTAAATTTGAACCCTTCGGCAAGCTTGAACACCTTTGGATTGGGACCGATGATCTGGTTTATCGCGGGATCCTTCCTGATTACCTGAACATTGACCTCGCTTGGCGTTATCGCGACGGGCACTCCACCGTTGCTCTTATAGAAATCCAGTTTTGCCTCGCGCACCCAGATAAAATTGGTGGGTGGGTTCGAGAGCGGGCCATTGATTCCGAATACTGCTAGCTGAATCTCCTGGCCGGGCCTTACGTCGCGGCCGATGATCAGGCGATTGGGGGCGTTCCAACCCGCGACCACCGAACCGCCCTTTTGCCCGAGATAACGCGTGATCTCGCCATTGACCCATATCTCAGCATAATCGTCGAGGGCGGTTTCAAAGACGACGGTCGTACCGGCGGTTGAAAAACCGTTTACTTGTTCTGGAATAGTAAGGTTTATCCGATACCAGTTGAACGAGAGCTTTCCGTTACCTCGCCGCTTAATGAGATCCGGCGCGGCGATCTTTTCCCAACCTGAATCGTCGAAGTCTATACCGCCCGCGTGAGGAGCAAAATCATACGTTTTTACCGCGGGGCCATCGGGCTGGCCATCCTTGCCCGCGGAGTTAAAGTCGGCTTCAACGATTCGAGTATCGCTATATTTCCATTGCCCGCTCACCCGCTTCACACCGTCGTACGTTGCGAGATCCAAAGTGGCGTCGGGCTTGCGTGCAGGCACCTCCTGCGCAAGGATGCCAGCCGCAAATAAAGTGATAGATATTAGTGCTGAAACGATCTTCATGATGCCTCCGAAGAAAAACATCCGCGAAGGCTCTGCCTTTTAGGCCACCTTCGCGGACGGTTCTGCTATCTGACTTTGACTACGTAATACAAGAACGCACCGTCAACCTGTTTGAACCAATGAGGGGTGCCCTTGGGCACAATTACGACATCGCCTTTCTTTAGCTGCCGTGTATCACCTCCATCTATGCCTGAGCCACGGAATTCATTGGGTGCGACCGATTTCGAATCGATAGACTTTCCGCCAGTTACGAAGGTGGCTGTGCCATCGATAACATAAATGATATCCGTGTCGAGCTCATGAACCTCGCTCATACCGGGCTTCTCTCGACGACTGGCGTGAACCATGTAGTTCTCTCCGTTGGATCCGTCTTCAAGAACACCACCCCTTGCGAAAGCAGCCGAGACCGTTTTGCTGTCGAAAAAGGTCACGAGCGGTGCTTTTTGATCGGTAAGGCCCCCGGCTCCGGCCATAGCGAGTTCCTCGTCTTGCTGGGCCGACGCTGCTCCTGAGACGCCGACGCCGCCTACGACCTGGCCATCTAAGAGAATCGGCACGCCTCCTTGCAAAGGTGTGAAATCCGGGAGCGCGACCATCGCGGTTCGTCCATTTTTGATGACGTCCTCGAAAAATTTTGTCGGTTTCTTAAACATCACTGCTGTTTTTGCCTTACCTACAGAGATGTTTGCTCCGGCGGTGAATGTGCCGTCGAGGCGTTCGAGTGCAACGAGATTGCCGCCATCGTCGACAACAGCAATAACTCCGCCCGGGGCGCCGTTTTTCGCGGCATATTGCTTTGCCGCGGCAATGACCGTCCGAGCACCTTCGAGCGTGATAGATTTCCGGTCAACGATCTGGGCGGATGCAACCTGACTTATTGCTAGGATCGCAAGAATAAAAAATGACGTAGAAATTAATTTGTTTTTCAATGTATAACCTCCTCTTTGTGAGGGCGGCAGGGCCGCCCCGAAATGGTTGATATCGCCTATTGAGCGCTGATAGTAATCCGAAGAACGTCTTTCGTATTCGGGTAGGTAAAACCGTCATTCACCATATGCACGACGCCGTTCTCTCTCACGCCTGTATGAGGTCCTTTCTGTCGCGGTGCCTGATCTGACCCGATACCCGGCGCCTGGTTTGCCTCGGTTCCTGCATCCCACAACACGAACTTGTCCGTGATATCACCGCTGACTGCGTTTCCGTTGACAAAAAGATCTATGGCTTCTTTAGGAGCGTAGAAGAGATCATTTGACTGGCCGAACATTGTGGAAACATCGAGTTTCATGCCTTCTTCAGCCTTGAACGAAAACTCAAATGAATGAGAGGGAAGTAAGGGTGATGCCATATCAGACCCTTCCGGCTTGCTAAAAACGCCTTCGTTCAAGCTGCCGATCTTAGTGAGATAGTATTTGGCCAGCAGCGATGGATCACCTTCTTCTGCCTGAGACTGTAACCCGCTGCTCGCTCTTTTCCCTTCCCTGAAGAGATCCATTTTCTTTTCCGTTATGAGAAACAACCCTGGAGAGATCGCAAAAGGATATTTGGTTCCGTCTTGCGCGACGATACCGTCAGGGTTCGATATGTTTTCAATCTTGACGGTGAACATTGCCTGAGCCCGCCCTTTCTTCGCAAGGGCGAAGCTGTTTGTTTGGAAAGTAAAGACAAGAAGAATAGCAACCGAGACAGACGTTATTAGTTTTTGCTTCAACATATAGTTCTCCATTGAAATAAATCGGATGTTTACTCGGCGTTCTTACTCGGACGTCGAGCTTCAGCGTCGTAAATCGCTTGCCGGATTCGGCTTATTCCAAAAGAATTTCAGGAATATAAGACCGGAAGGATGGAATAAACATGCACGACGGAAGCGGTTTCCACCGAAGAAGATGGGTGTTGTGGCAATAGTTGAAGAAAACAGAAATCCACTGCTGTTCGCGGTTGTCGATGAGTTTAACGTCGGCGTGAAAATGATCGAGAGGATCAACGATCACACCTATCGACAAACAGCAAATGGAACCGGAAGTATAGGGGGACACTTTAGACATAATCTCGATTTCGCATTGAGTCTATTGAACGGAATCGGGACTGGACGAATCGACTACAGCTGCCGCGAACGCAATCCATTTATCGAAACTGACAGGCGAGTCGCGGTTGAGATGATCCGAGATGCGATCAGACGTTTGGAACAATTGACGTCCGTGGTCCTCGACCGGTTGATATTCGTCCGGTCGGAGGTGGATACGGAGATGTGGCTGCCGTCTAGCGTTTTGCGCGAGCTCGAGTTTATTCATAGCCACACGGTCCACCATCACGCGCTCATCGGCGAGAAACT
>Ga0097621_100001800_pt1 | contig 14715 bp, 12 predicted proteins | sample KBSMisM72_FD_73165 | JGI IMG/M metagenome (GOLD analysis project Ga0097621, IMG submission 73165) | Miscanthus rhizosphere microbial communities from Kellogg Biological Station, Michigan, USA - KBS Miscanthus M7-2 (version 2) (version 2) | ecosystem: Host-associated > Plants > Roots >... | reverse complement strand
GTTGGAGTCTATGCTCCGCGGCGGATTGCTGGAGTCGAATCCGAACTTGAAGCGCGCGCCGTAAATGCCCGCCATCCCGGAGACCTCCACGCGGTCATCGCGGAAAAACGAGTACTGGTAGTTCACGACCAGGAATTGCGCCTTGGAGCTGGTATCGAGCTGAGTGCCGGCCGGGATCGTCTGGTCGTCCAGCACCAGATCCCTGTCCGTGGTCTTGCTGCTGCTGCGCCGCGTGCTGAAGGACTGGAAGCCGACGCGGTGGTTCGGCGCGAAGCGCCAGGTGCCCGAGGCGAGCGTGCTCCAGGTGTCGCGCTTCACGCCGTTGGAGCCCTCGAGCCCGAATTCGATACCGCGGCCGTTCGGCCCCTCCAGGCGCAGCGAGGTGTCGTTCTGTATGAGGGTGGCGCCGAGGTTCAGCTTGAATTTCTCGGTGCCGCCGCGGATAAAGGCGTCGTCGGCGAGCGCCGGCGCGGCGAGGGCGGCGGCGGTGAATGCTACAGACAGGTTTCGCAGGATCATTCCCGCGAGGCTAGGCAGCCGCAAAAAACCGGTCTGTCCGATAGCGCACATACAGGCGTGAGCCGAAGCGCCTATTGACCGTCAGAAGAAAAAGCCGACCCGCGTCTCCATCTTGAAGTCGTACAGCCGGTACTCGTTGACGATCGGGATCCCCAGCTCGACCGATGCGACGGTGGTCCGGTTCAGCATGCGACCGATCATGAAGTTAAAGGGCACGAACCACTTGCCCGTGTCGCCGGGGCGCTCCGCCATCAGGTTGTAGCGGATGTCGGTGCTCGGGTAGAGATTGACGAACCAGCGCTGCGGCAGCGGCACGTTGAGCATCGGCGCGAACTGCAGCTCGCTGATGTGGCGCCGGTCGTCCTTTCCGGAAACGTCGAAGTCGTAGCGGAACAGGCCCGCGAACCACGCGTCGGCTCCGAGGGAAGGCGTGCGCCAGCCCGCGCCGAGGGTCGGGACCAAGCGGTATTTGCCGCCGCCCATTCCGTCCTCGCTCGCGGTCGGGAAGATCGCCTGCGCGCCGAAGGCCCACGCAAAGCTGCGGCTCTCCGCTTTGATCAACAATCCCTGCACCAGCAGGTCGCCGGCGCCGAAATGCGGCTCCGCGCGCGGGTTGTCGCGGCTCGCGAGCTCGCTCGAGAGCAGCGGCGCATCGATGCGCGTGGCGAGCGTCCAGCCGCGGCCCAGGCCGAATCCCTTGTCCGCGCGCAGGGTGATGATCTGCAGGTTGTCGTTCGTCGCTGCCGGCGCGTTCTGGTACTGGTAGCGCACGTCGAAGCGCGTGACGGGGCGCGTCGGGTCTTGCCCGTTGTAGGGCTCCTCCTCCGCCAGCACTCCACTCGCCCACATCACCGCTACCACCAGGGTCAACCCTGCGGCGCGGCAGCGCCTCATCGCACCTTGGACTTGCCTGCCGGAACGGGTGCCGGCCGCGCTTGCGGAATCACGGCCGGATGGAAATCGATGTCCCCGTACCAGGCTTCGATCGTCTCGCCGGTGTTGTCGGTGTCGGACATCACGCCGTAGCTTAGCAGGCGCCCGGGCTCCTCGTTGAAAACCCGGCGGTAATCGTCGAGCAGGTTGCGCGAGACGCTGTGCCAGGCGCCCACCCCCGCCGGCCCGCTGGAGACGACGACCATCTGCACCCGCTTCGTATGGGGGTTCTCGATCACCGCGTTGAGCGGCGCCTTCGCCGCCCAGATGTACATCAGCGTGGCGTACGGCATCTCGCGCCCGTAGAGCTTGCCCGAGACATAGAGCATCGCCTGGTCGATGCGGCCGAGCTTGGACTTGTCGCCGTCGAAGGTGAAGATGAGCCGCGCGGGCGCATCCTCGCTGCGCGCCTTGCTGTTGTCGGCGCCCGCCACCAGGCGGCTGACTTTCCAGCGCCAGCTGACCACCGGCCGCTCCGCGACGCTGAATTGCGCGCGGCGGCTCAGGCCGGACGCCGAGCCCGCCGCGACCGCGTGCAGCACCGGCCGGCCGCCCTCGTCGATCAGCTGGTAGTAGGTCGGCTTCTTCTTCTCGGAGATCTTGAAGCTCTCCCAGCCCTCCGGGGCCGGCGGCACCGGCGGCGGCGGCACGCCCGGCGCGCCCAGCGCCGGGCCGGCGATGAGCACAACGGACAGGAGCGCGGTAGCGCGGGTTGCCGAAGCCATGCCTTATTGTGTCCGATTGTGGTGTACCAAGAAAAAAGCCCGGCACTGGCTCGGGGCCTGGTTCTCGCGGCCCTAGCCTTCGCCGCCCTGACCAGCGCGCCCGCCACTGCCCAGGAAGGCGCAGTGCGCTACAACGTCGAGATCGACGCGCCGAAGGAGCTGCGCGAGCTCCTGCGCGAGGGGCTGCAGCTCGAGCGCTGGCAGAGCGACGCGCAGATGACGCCCGAGCTCCTGCGCCGCCTCGCCGACGAAGCGGTGGCGGAGGCGACCCAGGCCGCGGCGGCGCAGGGCTATTTCTCCGCTCGCGTGAGCTATGCGCTCGATCGCGACTCCACGCCCTGGCGCATCCAGCTGCACGTCGATCCGGGCGAGCGCACGTCGGTGGGCGCGGTCGACATCCAGTTCAGCGGGCCGGTGCTCAGCGACTCCGACCCGAAGGCGGCCGCGCTGCTCGCGCGCGTGCGCAAGGAATGGCTGCTGCGCCCCGGCATGCCGTTCACGCAGGCCGCGTGGGAAGACGCCAAGCGCGACGCGGCGCGCAAGCTCTCCTCCTGGCGCTATGCGGCGGCGCGCATCACCGCGAGCCGCGCCGAGGTCGACCCGAAGGCGCTTTCGGCGCGGCTCTCGATCACGCTGGAGAGCGGCCCGGCTTATCGCATCGGTGCGGTGCAGGTACGCGGCAACCGCCGATATTCCGACCGCCTGATCGAAAACCTGAATCCCACCCGCCCGGGCGACACGTACGACCGGCAGGAGCTCGCCCTCTACGTGCAGCGGCTGATGCAGACCGGATACTTCGCGAGCGCGCGCGTGGACGCCATGACCGACGGCGCACAGACCGAAGCCGCGCCGCTCCAGGCGACGGTGATCGAGGGCAGCACGCAGCAGCTGGAGACCGGCCTCTCGTTCAACACCGACGTCGGCCCGCGCCTCGAGCTCAACTACCGGGACGTCGACGTGAAGGACACCGCGTGGCGCTGGCGCAACCAGTTCCGCTTCGACGGCGAGACGCAGGAAGCGCGCACCGACATCGACACGCCGCCGCGCGCCGGCGCGACCTGGTTCAACCTCTTCGGCAGCGCCAAGCACACCACGGTGCAGAACGAAGAGAACACGATCATGTCCACCGGACTGTCCTACAACTGGGCCGGCGCCGGCGCGCCGTCCTCGCTCGGCGTGGTGGCGACCTTCGAGGAGCAGCGCCTGCCCGACACCGCGCCCGACCATCGCAGCGCCGTGTTCTTCGGCTTCCGCAAGGGCTTTCGCAATACCGACGACCTGATCCTGCCGCGGCGCGGCTTCTTCGGCAACATCACGGCCGGCGGCGCGCCGGCGGCGCTCGCCACCCAGCAGTTCGCCCGCTTCACCGGCGCCGCGACCGCGCTCTTCCCGCTCGGTCGCAGCGACGATCTCACGCTGCGCACCGAGGCCGGCGTGGTGGTCGCGCCGACGCGCGAGGGAATTCCCTCGTCGTACCTGTTCCGCACCGGCGGCGACCAGACGGTGCGCGGCTATGCGTTCGAGAGCCTCGGCGTGCAGCGCGGCACGGCGGTGGTCGGCGGGCGCTACCTCCTGATCGGCAGCGCCGAGGTGACGCACTGGGTGACCGAGACCTGGGGCCTCGCGGTGTTCGCCGACGCGGGCAACGCCTGGGACGACGGGCCGTACGAGCCGGTGCTCGGCACCGGCGTCGGCGCGCGCCTTCGCACGCCGATCGGGCCGGTGCGCGTCGATGTGGCGTATGGCGAGGAAACCAAGGCCTGGCGATTGCACTTTTCCATCGGCTTCGTGTTCTAAACCGGCATGAAGTCCGGCATGAAGTGGATCCTGCGAGTGACGATCGGCCTGGCTGCGGCGCTGCTCGGCGCGGCATTCTGGCTGCTCGGGACCGAAAGCGGGCTGCGCTGGGCGTTGGGCTTCGCCCCCGCCGAGCTCGTCGTCGAGGCGCCGCGCGGCGCGCTCGCGCGCGAGGTCGGCGCCGAGCGCGTCGCCTGGAACGGCATCGAGGCGCGCAAGGTGAGCCTGCAGCTCAACCTCCTCGCGTTGCTCGCCGATACCGTTTCCGTGGACTTCGTGCGCATCGAATCGCTCGACATCCGGCTGCCGAAGGACGCGAGCCGGGAAAGGAAAGCGCCGGCCGCCCTCCCGGTGCGCATCAGGCTTTCCGACGCCGAAGTGCGCTCGCTGGTGGTCGAGGGCTACGAAGCGAACGACGTCAAGCTCGACTACTCGGGGAGCGCGCTCGGCCATGACATCGACGCTTCCTTCCGGGCCGCGGGCGCACGCGCGAAGCTGAAGGCGACGCTCGACGCGCGCGCGCACCCGACGCGCGCAAGCGCGAGCATCGAGGGACTCAACCTCGCGGTAGTCGATCCCGACCTGCCTGAAACAGCGCTGCGCGCGCGCCTCGAAGCCGAAGGCAACGACAAATCCGCCTCCGGCACGCTCGCCATCGAGAATCCGCAGGCCGGACCGCTCGACGAGGAGCGCTTGCCGCTGGCGAGCGCCGGGGCGGCGTTCTCTACCGATTTTTCCTCCGTGTCGCTGACCAAACTGAGGGCGGCGCTGCGCGGTTCCGGCGTCCTCGAGGGCAGCGGGCGCATCGCGGCGCAGTCCGGGCGCTTCGACCTGCGGGTGCGCGAGTTCAACCTGCAAAGCCTGCGCGGCAACCTCGCGCGCACGCGCCTTGGCGGCACGCTCATCCTCTCGCTCGAGGGCAAGCGCCAGCGCGTGCAGGGCACGCTCTCGCAGGATGACATGAGCCTCACCGCCGATGCCGAGCGCGACGGCGACCGGATCGAGGTGCGCTCGCTGCTCGCGCGCGCTGCCGGAGGCGAGGCGCGCGGCAGCGGCCGCCTGGTCCTCGGCAAGTCGCCGGCGTTCGAGGCCGACCTGCGGCTGGCGCGCTTCGACCCGTCGCGCTTCGGCGACTATCCGAAGGGCAGCCTGAACGGCAGCGTGAAGGGCAAGGGCACCCTCACCGCCTCGCACCAGGGCACGTTCTCATGGGAGATCCGCGACAGCATGCTGCTCGAGCAGCCGTTCGCGAGCAGCGGGCGCGCGCGGCTCGCGGGCGAGCGCGTAGCCGACGCCGACGCGTGGGCCACGCTCGGCGCAAATCGCGCCACCGCGAAGGGCGCATTCGGCGGGCCGCGCGACGAAGCGGCCTGGACCCTCGAGATCCCGCGCCTCGACGCCTTTGACCCGCGCGTCGGCGGCGAAGTCCGTGCGCGCGGCTCGGCGAAGGGAACCTGGAAGAAACCCGAGGTCAGCCTGACGGCGGAAGCAAAGACCGTCAGCCTGCCCGGACTTGCGCTCGACGCGATTACGCTGAAGGCCGCCGGCACGCTGGATCAGCACGAAGGCGACATCCGGGCGCGCAACGCCGACCTGGATGTCGCCGCGCGCCTCAAGGGCGGCTGGCGCGACGGCCGCTGGCGCGGCGAGATCCTCACGCTGAAGAACTCCGGCGCCTATCCGCTGGTGCTGCAAGCGCCGGCGCCGCTCGAGGTCGGCGTGCATCGCGTCGCCCTCGGCCGCTTCGATGCGCAGCTGGCGCTAGGCCGCGTGGCGCTCGAGTCCGTGCGATGGGAAGACGGCCGCCTCAGCTCGGCGGGCGCCTTCTCGCAGCTGCGTGCGCTCTCGGTGCTCGAACTGCTGGGCGCGCACGGCAAGTTCTCCGGCGACCTGCAGCTCGACGGCGAATGGTCGCTCGCCTCGACGCCGAAGCTGAACGGAAAGCTCGCCTTGCGGCGCTCGGCAGGCGATCTCGCGCTCGTCGGCCCGCCCGAGGTGCCGCTCGAGCTGTCTCGCGCCACGCTGGAAGCGCAGTTCAACGAAGGCCGCGTCGCGGCTGCGCTCGACGTCGCCACGCGCCTGGGCACGGTAATCGGCAAAGGAGAAGCTGCCGGCCTGGCGCCTGATTCCGCGGCTACCTATACCGTCGAGGTGGACCTCAAGGAGCTGCGCTCGCTCACCGCGCCGTTCTGGACCCAGGTGCGCGTCGGCGGCCGCGTGGGAGCGACGCTGCGCGGCGGCGGCACGCTCGGCAAGCCGCTAATGAGCGGAACGCTGCGCGGCGATTCGCTCACCGTCGAGATGCCGCCCTACGGCGTTGCGCTGACGGATGGCCGCGTGCGCGCCGAGCTCGACGGCGATCGCCTGCGCGTGCAGGAGGCCGTGATTTCGGGCGGCGACGGGCGCTTCAGCGTGCGCGGCTCGATGCCGCTGCGCTTCGCCGAAGGCGGCACCGCGCTCGAGTGGCAGGCCGAGCGCTTCCGCGTGCTGAACCGCCCCGACACGCGCCTCGTCGTCTCCGGACAGGGCGGCGCCGCCTTCGACGGCAAGAAGCTCGGCCTGAACGGCGAGCTGCGCGCCGACAGCGGGCACTTCGAGGTGCGACGCGGCCGGCTGCCCGAGCTCGACGACGACGTGGTGATCGTCGGGGAGCGGCGGCCGGAGCGCGAGAAACGCGGCCCGCTGCCCATCGACCTCGACCTGCGCCTCGATCTCGGCGAGCGGCTGACGCTGCTCGCTTTCGGCTTCGACGGCGGCGTCACCGGCCAGCTGCACGTGATCACCAGCTCGGCGGGCGAGCTCCTCGCCCAGGGAAAGCTGCGCGCGCAGCGCGCCAGCTTCTTCGCCTACGGCCAGCAGCTCGAGGTCGATCCCGGCGCGCTGATCTTCAACGGGCCGCTCGACAAGCCGGCGATCGACATCACCGCGTGGCGCCGCCACCAGCAGGTCGAGGCCGGCGTGCACGTCACCGGCACGGTGGACGCGCCGAGCGTGGAGCTGGTTTCCAATCCGCCGCAGCCCGATTCCGACAAGCTCGCCTGGCTGGTCCTCGGCCGCGCGCCGAGCACGGCGAGCGGCGCCGACCTGGCGATCCTGCAGGCGGCGAGCGGCGCGCTCCTCGGCCGCAACAGGAGCGAGGCGCCGGTGCAGCGCCGCATCGCTTCACGGCTGGGGCTGGACGAGGTGACGGTGCGAAGCACGAGCGACCTCGCCACGAAGAACTCGACCGATACCACCACAAACGTGGTCGCGCTCGGCAAGCGCCTTTCCGACAAGCTTTACGTGAGCTTCGAGCAGGCGATCGGCGCGACGGCAGAGTACTTGGTCAAGCTCGACTACTCGCTGACCCAGCGCATCTCAGTGCGCGGCCAGACGGGTACGACGAGCGGCGTCGGCCTTTTCTACCGGTACTCGTGGGACTGAGGCGACCGCCGTCCGGCGAGCGCCCCCAGCACCGCCGCGAGTAGCGAGAGCACCAGTGCGCCGAAGGTGATCGGCAAGGGTCGCGCCGCGAGCGGGTGCGATGTTTGCAAGGGCGTTGGAACCTTGACGCCCTTGCGCCTTCTCGCCGCCTCCGTCCTGCTCCTGCTCGCGTCCTGCAACTTCGCCAGCCCGGACACCGGGCTGGCGACGATCGAAAGCGCGGCGGTCGGGCTCGCGTTGCGCGAGCTGCCGCGGCCGGCCTTGCGCTCGCTAGGGTTGCCCTACGGGCTTGCCGTGGTCAGGGCGGAAGCCGCCGCCGCCAATGCCGGGCTGCAGCTTGGCGACGTGATCTACGGAGTGAACCATCGTGGCTTCAAGAGCGCGGTGGATTTCGCTCGGCTCCTCGCCGAGCAGCCGCCGGGCGCGCCGCTGGGCCTGCTGGTCCGCCGCGGGGGGACCGACCTCTACCTGCCGCTCGATCCCGGCCGGCGCACGCGCCGGCGACCTACAGATACTCTTCTGCGCACTTGATGATTTCGGTGTTGGTCGCGCGCTCGAGGCACTGACGCGCGTCTTCGCTGCGCCGCGAATGCTGCTTCTTCGCCATCTCGGCCGACCTGGCGGCCTTCGGCTTGGCGGCGGGTTCGGCCTTGGCGGGGGACTCAGGCTTGGCGGGCTCCGACTTGATGGGCTCAGCCTTGATCGGCTCAGGCTTCTGCGCCTGGGCGAACGCCGGCAGCGCAATTGCCATCGCCGCGAAAAAAACAATGTGTTTCATGGGCCTACCCCTTGTTCCTGAAGGGATGCGTAAGCATATCCTATATTCAGGATGCGGGCCTCGCCCGGCCGAACGCGAGGTCCGCGCCGGCTAGCGCTTCATAGTCCAGGTCGGCGCATACCACCTCCGCGCCGCCCTTGCGGGTGTAGGCGATGGACAACGTCACGCACAGCTTCGGCCCTGTAACCGACAGGTAGGGACGGGTCACCTGGATGGCGCCCGGGGACGCGATGGCGCGGCGGAAATACGGCTTGTTCTGCCAGTTGGTGCCGGCGGTCGGGCGCATCGGCTCCAGGCGCGGGTCGCGCGCGGAAGCGTTGCGCTCGGCTTCCAGGTTGGCGCCCAATTGCAGGCCGTCGCCGCCGATCAGGTAGCAGCGTTGCGTGTAAGGCTGCGCGATCAGCGCGGCCGCCGCGGCGGGCAGACCGACGCCGGAAGCGAGCGCGCCGGCGGCGGTAGCCAGGCCGGAGAAATACGGCTCGAGCTTGGCGTGGCGCTGCGCCTGCATTTCCAGGACCTCGGCGCGAAAGCCGGCGAACAGGCGCGTGAAGGTATCGCGCGCGCAGCCCTCTTCCACCAGCTCGGTGGCCGGGCTGGCGAAATAATGGCCCTGCACCAGGTCGGCGTTGGCGTCGGTGGCGCACAGCGCCTCGTCTTCGGTCTCGATGCCCTCGACGCAGACCAGCGCGCCCGCTTCGTGCAGCACCGACACGATGCCGGCGAACATGCGGCGCGCGAGCGGCTCCACGGTCACGCGCCGCGTCATCTCGCGGTCGATCTTCACGATGTCGGGATTCAGCCGCCAGATGCGGTCGAAATTCGAATGGCCGGCGCCGAAGTCGTCTAGCACGATGACGCAGCCCAGCTCGCGGTAGTACTCCATCGCCGCGGCGAGCTTGCCTTCGTCGGCGAGCGGCGACTCGATCAGCTCCACCGCCACGCGGTGCGGCGCGAGGCCCGACTCGCGCAGCATGCCGGCGAAGAACGAGCCGAAGTTGCGGCCTTCGATCGCGACATACGGGTCGATGTTGAGGAACAGCCAGCTGCGCTCGTCGGCGAAGCGCGTGAAATTCGAGACGTGCAGGCTGCGGCACTGCCGGTCGAGCAGGATGCGCGTCTCGCCCACCGGCACTTCGCTGAACAGCTCGAGCGGCGGCACGATGCGCCCGCGCTTGTCGCGGGCGCGGATCAGCCCCTCATAGCCGACCGCCCTGCGGTGCGCCGGGCTGAAGATCGGCTGGAACGCGCTGGAGAGCTCCAGGCGCCCGTGCACCGGCGCCGCGAACGACGCGAGCGATGCCAACCCGATATCCTCGTCCATGCGCGTGGCAACCCTCCCCGGCAGCACGCCCTGAGTTTGCCATGCATCAGGCTGCAGGCTATTGATCCGGAATGTGAAATATTGCTCGGCTTGAGTATCATTTCGCTATCATTCCGGCTTCCCTCTCGAACCCCTCAAGGAGACTCCCGTGACGATCAAGGTCGGCGACAAGCTGCCCGACGGCAAGCTGATGGAGAGCACCGAATTCGATTCCGGCACGCAGTGCGCGATGCCGCCCAAGGAGGTCAACGTCGCCGACGCGGCCAAGGGCAAGAAGATCGCCGTGTTCGGCCTGCCCGGCGCCTACACCCCGACCTGCTCGGCGAAGCACGTCCCCGGCTACCTGCAGAACCTCGACGCGCTGAAGAAGAAGGGCGTGAACGAGATCTGGTGCGTCGCGACCAACGACGCGTTCGTCATGGCGCACTGGGGCAAGGACCAGAAGGCGCTCGGCAAGATCCGCTTCCTCGCCGATGGCAGCGCGCAATGGGCCAGGGCGCTCGGCCTGGAGCTCGACCTCAACGGCCGCGGCATGGGCACGCGCATGAACCGCTTCTCGATGCTGGTGGACAACGGCGTGGTGAAGCAGCTGAACGTCGAGGGCCCGGGCAAGTTCGAGGTATCCGACGCCGGCACGATGCTCAAGCAGCTGGGCTGACACGTCCGGTTACAAATCCCGGTCGGCGGAACGTCGGGTCGCGCGTTTTTCAGGGGTCTCTTTTCGAAAAGGAAGACACATGCTGAAAACCCTCACCCCGTTCCTCTCCATGGTGCTGCTGGCCGCCTCGACCAGCCTGTACGCCCAGGCTCCGCAGGGCGGCGGCGACGCCGCGAAAGGTCCACGCAAGGCGCGCTTCGACTGCTCGCAGGCGAAGGACCCGAAGGCCTGCGAGGAGCGCCGCGCGCAGATCAAGGCGGCGCACGACAAGGCGCTCAAGGCCTGCGAAAGCAAGAAGGGCGGCGATCACGTCGCCTGCATGCGGACGCAGATGTGCGCCCAGGCGAAGGACCCGAAGGCCTGCGAGGCGAAGGCGAAGGAAGTCGCCGCCAGGCGCGACGCGATCCGCGAGGCGTGCAAGGACAAGAAGGGCGACGAGTTCCGCGCCTGCGCGCAGGAGCACCGCGGCAAGAAGTAAACGGCTGGCGTTCCTGAGAAAAGCATCGGGGTCCCCTTAGAATCGGGACCCCGATGTCATTTCAGCGTCCCATTTTCGCCGAGGGCGTGCGCGCCTCGCTGCCGGTGCTCCTCGGCGTCGTGCCTTTCGGCGTGATTACCGGCGTGGCGATGGTGGCGAGCGGCATCCCGCCGCTCCTCGCCATCCTGATGTCGCTGCTGGTCTTCGCCGGCGCCTCGATGGTCGCCTCCGCGCAGCTCCTCGCCTCGAATACGCCGGTCCTGCTGGTGGTGCTCACCACGCTCATCATCAACCTGCGCTTCATGATGTACAGCGCGTCGCTGCGGCTGCATTTCGCGCACGCGCCGCTGCGCTGGCGCCTTCTTCTCGGCTACCTCACCGCCGACAACGTTTACGGCCTGATGCTGCAGCGCTTTTCCGATCGTCCCGACGAGCCGGGCCGGCTCGAGTACTTCCTCGGCGCCGGCATCTCCATCTGGCTCGTCTGGCAGATCGCCGTGCTCGGCGGCGTGCTGATCGGCGCCGGCGTGCCCGCTTCCTGGCGCCTGGAATTCGCCGCCCCGCTCGCCTTCATCGCCATGACAGTTCCGCTCTTGCGCGACCGGGCGATGACCGGAGCGGCGCTCGCCGCCGGCATCACGGTAATCGCGGCCCATGCCCTGCCCCTCAAGCTTTCCGTGCTGGCGGCGGCAGCGGTGGGCATCGGCGCCGGCATGCTCCTCGAGCCGAAGACCCGATGACTTCCGGCCTCTGGATCACGCTCGCGGGAATGGCGCTCGTGACCTATCTGGCGCGCTCCTCGTTCCTGCTGCTGCCGCCCGGGGTGCAGACCCCGGCCCTCCTGCGGCGCGCGCTGCGCTACGTGCCGGCGGCAGTGCTGACGGCGATCTGGGCGCCGGAACTGGCGCTGCAAAGCGAAGTCTTATCCCTGTCGCCGCACAACGAGCGCCTGCTGGCCGGCGCCGTGGCCATCGCGGTGGCATGGCGGTACCGCCTTACCTTCGCTACGATCGTATCCGGGCTGCTCGCCCTGCATTTTTTCGACTGGCTGCTATGAAACGCTTCGCAACGGGAATCCTGCTGCCGCTGCTGCTCCTCCTCTGGGCGGCGCCGGCGCTTTCGCAAAGCGCGCTGCAGAAGACCTATTCGATCGAGGGCATCACCGAGCACCGCCTGCCGAACGGCCTGCGCGTGCTGACGCTGCCCGATCCGGGCATCGACACCATCACCGTCTACGTCACCTACATGGTGGGCTCGCGCCACGAGGGCTACGGCGAGAAGGGCATGGCGCACCTGCTGGAGCACCTGCTGTTCAAGGGCTCGACGCGCCATCCGAACGTGAAGGACGAGCTGACGCGGCGCGGCGCGCGCTGGAACGGCACCACTTCGACCGACCGCACGACCTATTTCGAGACCTTCGCCGCCACCGACGCCAACCTCGACTGGGCGCTCAGCCTGGAGGCCGACCGCATGGTGAACTCGCGCGTCTCGCGCGCCGACCTGGACAGCGAGATGACCGTGGTGCGCAACGAGTTCGAGTCGGGCGAGAACAGCCCCGGCTCGGTGCTCTTCCAGCGCATGCAGCAGCTCGCCTTCCCGTGGCATAACTACGGCAACGCGATCATCGGCTCGCGCTCGGACATCGAGCAGGTACCGATCCAGAAGCTGCAGGCCTTCTACCGCACCTGGTACCAGCCCGACAACGCGCTGCTCATCGTCGCCGGCCGTTTCGACGAGAAGCGCGCGCTCGCGCTGGTCGCGAAGCATTTCGGCGCGCTGAAGCGCCCGTCGCGCGCGCTGCCCGCGCTCTACACGCGCGAGCCGACGCAGGATGGCGAGCGCAACGTGACGCTGCGCCGCGCCGGCGACAACCAGATGCTGATGTCGCTCTACCGCGTGCCCGCCGGCAGCCATCCCGACTATCCGGCGATCGACGTGCTCGTGCAGGTGCTCGGCGACGCGCCGAGCGGGCGCCTGCACCGCATGCTGGTGCAGAACGGCCTGGCGAGCGCGGCCTGGGGCTCCGAGCGCGCGCTGCACGACCCGGGCTTCATTTCCTTCGGCGCCACGCTCGACAAGACCGCGCCGCTGCCGCCGGCGCGCGCCGCGCTCAACGAAGCGGTGGAAGGCGTGGTCAAGGACGGCATCGAGGCGGGCGAATTCGAGCGTGCGCGCACGCGCCTGCTGAACGACTTCGAGAAGGCGCAGCTCGAGACCGCGAACCTGGTGCGCTCGCTCGCGGAGTTCCAGGCGATGGGCGACTGGCGCCTCTACTTCCTGTACCGCGAGCGCCTGCGCAAGGTGACGCTCGACGACGTGAAGCGCGTGGCGGCGACCTACCTGAAGCCGGCGAACCGCGTGACCGGGGAATTCATTCCGACCGACGCGCCGCAACGCGCCGAGATCCCCGAAGTCACGGGCCTCGAGGAAACGCTCGCGCAGTTCAAGCCCTCCGACGAGTCGGTGCGCCTGGGCGAAACCTTCGACCCGTCGCCCGCCAACATCGAGTCGCGCGTGGTGCGCAAGCAGCTTCCCAACGGCATCCAGGCCGCGTTCCTGGCGAAGAAGACGCGCGGCGGTCGCGTGGTCGCCAACCTCTCGCTGCACTGGGGCGACGAGAAGAGCCTCACCAACCGCGAGGCCGCGTGCAGCTTCGCCGGCAGCATGCTCACGCGCGGCACCGCGAAGCACAGTCGCGCCGAGCTGCAGGACGCGTTCGACAAGCTGAATGCCAGCGTCTCGATCGGCGGCGACGGCGCGAGCATCGAAGTGCGCCGGGAGAACCTCGCCCCGGCGCTGCGCCTGGTGGCGGAAGTGCTGCGCGAGCCGTCGTTCCCGCCCGCCGAGTTCGAGGAGCTGAAGCGGGCCGCGCTCACCAGCGCCGAAGCGCAGCGCGGCGACCCGGGCGCGCTCGCCGGCGTGCGCCTGGCGCGGCACCTGTACGCCTACCCGGAAGGCCATCCCCACTACACGCCCACCATCGACGAGCGCATCGAGTGGATGCGCAAGGCGAGCCTCGAGGACGCGATCGCCTGCTACCGCGAGCTCTTCGGCGCGACCGGCGCCGATTTCGTGGTGGTCGGCGAGTTCGACCCCGACGAGGCGGCGCGCCTCGCCGCGGAGCTGTTCGGCGGCTGGAAGACGCCGCGCCCCTTCGCGCGCGTGCCGGCGCGCTACTTCGAGCGGCCGGCGTTCGAGAACGACGTAGTCACGCCGGACAAGGCGAACGCGGTGCTGCGCGGCGGGCTCAACCTGAAGATGCGCGACGACCATCCCGATTTCCCGGCGATGGTGCTCGCCAATTACCTGCTCGGCGGCTCGTCGGTGGCGCGCGTGCCGGCGCGCGTGCGCGAGAAGGAAGGCCTGTCCTACAGCACCTTCACCAGCTTCACTTCCAGCGCCTTCGACGAGTCGGCGTCGTTCCGCGTCTCCTCGATCTTCGCGCCGCAGAACCGCACCCGGGTCGACGCGGCGATTCGCGAGGAGCTGGTGCGCGCGGCGCGCGAAGGCTTCAACGCCGCCGAAGTCGAGGCCGGCAAGAAGGCGCTGCTCGAGCAGCGCCGGCTGCAGCGCACGCAGGATCGCGCGCTCGCCGGGCGCCTGGGCGCCTACCTTTTCGCCAAGCGCACCTTCGCGTGGGACATCGATTTCGAGCGCAGCATCGCCGCCCTCACCCCGGAGCAGGTGAACGCCGCGCTCCGGCGGCACATCGACCCGGAGCGCCTGTCGGTAGTCACCGCCGGCGCCTTCAAGAAGTAGCTAGCGCTTCTTCAGCAGGTCCCGGATTTCCTCCAGGAGCTGCTCCTGCCGCGGCGGCGTCGGCGGCGCGGCAGGCTCCTCGTGCCGCAGGCGGTTGAACACCTTCACCGCCAGGAAGATCACCCAGGCGACGATCACGAAGTCGACGCAGCTCTGGATGAACTTGCCGTACTGGATCCTGGCGTTGCGGAACTCCACGGCGAGCGAGCTGAAATCGACGCCGCCGAGAATCGTGCCGACGAACGGCATGACGATGTCGCCCACCAGCGAGGCGACGATCTTGCCGAACGCCGCGCCGATGATCACGCCGACCGCGAGGTCGAC
>Ga0097621_100001798_pt1 | contig 14721 bp, 14 predicted proteins | sample KBSMisM72_FD_73165 | JGI IMG/M metagenome (GOLD analysis project Ga0097621, IMG submission 73165) | Miscanthus rhizosphere microbial communities from Kellogg Biological Station, Michigan, USA - KBS Miscanthus M7-2 (version 2) (version 2) | ecosystem: Host-associated > Plants > Roots >... | reverse complement strand
TATTTGGAGAAGTCGACGACCACCGCGACGTTGACCGTCTGGCCGTTGAGCGAGGTGCCGCAGCCGCGCGGCAGGACGGGGGCGCCATGCTTGCGGCACACGGCCATAACTGCCTCGACCTGGGCCAGGCTGCGAGGCAGCACCACGCCGATCGGCACCTGCCGGTAGTTGGAAGCGTCCGCGGAGTAGGCGGCGCGCGCCCCGGCGTCGAAGCGCACTTCGCCGCGCATTTCCCCCCGCGTTTCCTGCGAGAGCGCGGCGCGCAGGTCCGCTTCGAGTCGATGAATCTCTACCATCCGTCGCGGATTCTGTCACAGCGCGTTGATGTGTCACATTGGCCCGCCTACGCTGGCCAGCGCATTCCCCGCCGTCCGATTTTTCGCCATCCTCGACGGGCGTGCCTTCCCATTCATTCACCTAGGAGCCAGGAGCTAAAATGAAATCAGTTTGGACAAGAACAATCTGCCGCCTGCTGGTGGCGCTGACGATCTGGACGCCGTTCCACCTTGCGCAGGCCGGCATGATCGGCACCGAGCAAGTCGCGACATCCAGCTCGCAAGCCGACCGCAGCACCATCGTCAGCTACCTCAGCCGCAGCGAGGTCGCGAGCCAGCTGCAGTCGATGGGCATCGATCCGTCGACCGCGAAGGACCGCGTTGCCGCGCTCTCCGACCAGGAAGCGCAGAGCCTCGCGCAGCGCATCCAGGCGATGCCGGCCGGCGCGAGCGACGCCGGCGCGATCCTGCTGATCATCGTGGTCATCGCCGCGGTGTGGTGGTTCTTCTTCAGGAAGTAGTCGCCTCAGCCGCTCGAAGCGCCCGCCTCGCAGCGGGCGTTTTCATTTTCGCCGCCGCCGCGCTGCAGGGCTGCGCGGGGCTCGCGCCGCAGACCGCGGCGCTGATGGAAGGCCTGCCGCCCGGGCTGCCCGAGCGCGTCGAGCTCACGGCCGTGCCGTTCTTCCCGCAGGCGGAATACCAGTGCGGCCCCGCTGCGCTCGCCACGGTACTGGTGAACTCGGGCGTACAGACCACGCCCGAGGCGCTGGTCCCGCAGGTCTATCTGCCCGCGCGCAAGGGCAGCCTGCAGGTCGAGATGCTCGCCGCCGCGCGCCGCAACGGCCTGGTTTCCTACCAGCTCGCGCCCAGCTTCACGGCGATGATGCGCGAGCTCGCCGCGGGCACGCCGGTCCTCGTGCTGCAGAATCTCGGCATCTCCGAAGGCTGGCACTACGCCGTCGCCGTCGGTTACGACTACAAGCTCGGCATGCTCATCCTGCGCTCGGGCATCACCGAGCGCGAGGAGATGCCGTTCGCCGTGCACGAGGTGGTGTGGAAGCGCGGCGGCTACTGGGCGATGGTCGCCGTGCCGCCGGCGCGCATCCCGGCGACGGCCGACGAGACGAGCTGGCTCGCCGCCATCGTAGCGTTCGAGCGTGCCAAGGATTACGCCAGGGCGCGCGATGCCTATTCGGCTTTCCTCGAGCGCTGGCCCGACAACGTGAGCGCCGCCATCGGGCTCGCCAATGCGCTGTACGCGCAGGGCGAGCTGCCGCAGGCCGAGAAGGTGCTGCGCGGCGCCGTCGCGCGCTCGCCCGGCTCGGCCATCGCGCTCAACAACCTCGCGCAAACGCTCTCCGACCAGGGTCGCGACGCGGAAGCGCTGCCGATCGCCGAGCGCGCCGTCGCCGCCGGCGGCCCGAACGCCGACGCGGTGCGCCAGACGCGCGACGAGATCCTGAAGAAGATCGAAGCGAAGAAGAACTAGGCCCGCGCGGCTACGCCGCGAGGCTGGCGGGATCCAGCTCCGTCAGCAGCGGCGGCAGCGGGCAGTCGAGCACCGCGCTCACCAGCCGCATCAGGCCCGCTTCCGCCACCCGGATCGTTCCGTCGGCGGTCACCGCCGCGAACAGGCCCTTCACCAGCACCGCCTTCTGCATCGGGGCAAGCTCCTTCAGCGCTTCGAGCGAGGTGCGCGCGGCGTCCAGGTTGAGCACGGCCCGCGCCGCCGCGTTGTAGTCGATTTCCATGATCCCGCAGCCCGCGCGCAGCGCCAGCTCCAGCGCGTCCTGGCGCGCGCCGGCGGCGTCCGCGCGCGTTCCGGCGTGGGCGACCAGCGCGAGCACGGTCGCGGCCGCCCCCTCGAGCTGCCTGATCTTCTTCGAAGGCGCCGCGCCCGGCTGCGCTTTTGGCGTGAGCTGGTCGCGCACCAGCGTAAGGACCACGAACTCGTGCAGCGAAACGCGCCGATCGGCGTACGCCGCGGCTTCGAGCGCGGCGATGAGCTGCTTTTTCGTCGCCTCGCGGGCGGGCTTCACCGTCGCGAGGGCGAGGTCGATCACCGGCAGGTGAAAAGCCAGGCCGAGCTCGCGAGTGTGGGGGAGCAGCGAACGCACGCGATCGGCGAGCGTGGTCGCCTTGCCGACGGCCTCGAGTTGCTGCGCCATCACCTCCTCCTTGGGCGCGATCAGGAGCGCAGTCATCGCCGCGCAGGCGCCCTCGGTGTCGCGCAGCGCTTCGCGCAACGGCGCCGGCAAGGCAGCGAGCAACCGCGCTGCGTAATCCAGCTTGCCTGCGTCGAGCGTGCCGACGAGCTTCGTGCTGTCCTCGGGGGTGCGTCCCCACGCGGTCCCGGCGTCGCCCGCGCGGCGGCCGGCCGGCTCCGCCGGACCCGCGAAAGCCGCCGCCCCGCCCGCGGCCGCGCCGGGCGCGAGCTCCGCCTGCACCGCCGGCCGCTTGCCGCGATAGGCGACGGCCTGGAAGCGCGGATTGATGCGCTTGATGCGCTCCTCGAGCGAAGGGTGCGTGGCGAGGAGGCCGCCGAAGCGCTGGCGCAGGCTCTCGCCGAAGAACATGTGCGAGAAGTCCTCGGCGCAGCGCGCCGCGATGAGCGCGCCGCGCGGCGCCTCGAGGATCTGGTCGAGCGCTCCGGCGATGCCGTCGGGATTGCGGGTGAACTGCACCGCCGAGGCATCGGCGAGGAATTCGCGCTGGCGAGACACCGCCGCCTTGATCACCCGGCCGAAGAACAGGCCCACATAGCCGACGATGAACAATGCCAGGCCGATGGCGAAGGCCACCGCCGCGGCGCGCGCGTCGTCGGCTTCGCCCGAGTTGCGCATGACGAAGCCGCCGATCGAGCCGATGAACACGATGCCGGCCAGCACGCCGAGCATGCGGATGTTGAGGCGCATGTCGCCGTTCAGGATGTGACTGAACTCATGGCCGATGACGCCCTGCAGCTCGTCGCGGTTCAGGGCCTCGAGCGTGCCGCGAGTCACCGCCACCACCGCGCCCGAGACATTCCAGCCGGCGGCGAAAGCGTTGATGCCGCTCTCGTGGTCCATGACATAGACCTGCGGCACGCGCACGCCCGAGGCGATGGCCATTTCCTCGACGACGTTGAGCAGCCGCCGCTCGAGCGGGTCGGCGCTCGCGGGGGCGATACGGCGCGCGCCTGCCATTTCCGCCACCGCGGCGCCGCCGCCGCCCAGGCGCATGATCTTGACCAGGCTCACCAGGAAGATGAGGCCGAGGGTGACGACGCCGCCCCAGACGTAGAGGCCGGCGGGCACGACCGGGACCCGCGCGTCGGAGCCCGCCAGATAGATGATGCCGAGCACGCCGTCGACCGCGGCGACCACCGCCGCCACCGCCATCAGGAACAACACCACCATCACCCGGCTGTTGCGCCGGGCAAGCTGCTGATGCTCGAAGAAGTTCAAGCGGCTAGAACGAGACCTTCGGCGCCTTGCGCTCCTCGGCCGATTCGGTGGCGGCGAGGAGCTCGGCCGGCCCGAACTGGAACACGCCGGCGAAGATGTTGCCGGGGAACGATTCGCGCCGCGTGTTGTACTCCATGACCGCGTCGTTGAACGCCTGGCGCGAGAACGCGACCTTGTTCTCGGTGCTGGAGAGCTCCTCCTGCAGCGCGAGCATGTTCTGGTTCGCCTTGAGGTCGGGATAGGCCTCGGCCAGCGCGAACATGCGGCCGAGCACGCCGGTGAGCGCCCCCTCGGCCGCGCCGAGGCTTTGCATGGCGGCTGGATTACCGGGGGCGGCGGCCGCGGCCTGTGCGGCGCTTTGGGCAGAATTTCGCGCCTTGATCACCGCCTCGAGCGTTTCGCGCTCGTGCTTGATATAGCCCTTCGCCGTTTCGACGAGGTTCGGTATCAGGTCGTAGCGGCGCTTGAGCTGAACGTCGATCTGCGCGAAGGCGTTCTTGAAGCGGTTGCGCAGCGCGACCAGGCCGTTGAAGACCGCGATCGCCCAGACCGCGATCGCGACGATGATTGCGAGAAAGATCCAGAACCCCATCGCTCCCTCCTGCGTTGTCCCCGTGCTTACTACTATAGCCCAGGCGTGCGGGCGCGGCGCTCCTGCGCGCGGCCGAGCGCCGCGGAGAGCGCGACGCCGGCAGCGGCCAGCGCGATGGCGACGAGGGCGATGGCGCGGATCTCCATGCCGAGGGCGCGCAGCCCCGTGATCAGCCAGCCGCCGGTCGCATCGGCGCCCCGCACCGCGACGATGTCGATCACGTTCTTCGCCTTGTACTTCTCGTCGCGCGCCATCACGGTGAACAGCACCTCGCGCGCCGGGTTGGAGATGGCGAAGTTCGCCGTGCGCTGCAGCGCCTGGAACGCGACGACGACGAGCAGCACCGGGGCGCTCGCCAGCACCGCGAAGCCGGCGGCGAAGACGAACGGCAGCAGCCCGAGCGCCGGGCCGACGCCGAAGCGCGCGATCAGCTTGCCCGTGGCGACGAACTGCACCGCGAGCGTGAGCAAGCCGACGGCGAGGTCGACCGTGGCGAAGATGCGCGTGCGCACCGCCGGGTCGTCGGAGGCGGCCGCGACGATGCTCGCCTGCTCGAAGTAGAGGAACGTCGCAGCGATCGAAAGCAGGGAAACCCACAGCGTGATGCCCGCGATGTAAGGCGAGCTGACGATCATCCTGAGGCCGTCGAGCGCGCCGCCGCCGACCGGCTGCTCGCTCTTCGAGGGTTCTTTCCTGACCTCAAGGCGCATCGCGCAAAGCACGGCCACCTCGAGCAGCAGGGCCGCGAGGATCAGCAGGTGGGTCGTGCCGATCAGCGGCGCCAGGCCGATGGTGAGCACCGGGCCGGCGAGCGCGCCCGCGCTGCCGCCGGCGGCGATGAAGCCGTACAGGCGCTTGCCCTGCTCCGAGCTGTAGATGTCGGCCATGAAGGACCAGAAAACCGACACCGCGAACAGCACGAACACGCTGATCCAGACGAAGAACACGCGCGCGACGATCTGCTTCTCGTAGCCGAGCGCGAGCAGCACCCAGAACACCGCCAGGTTGGCGGCGAAGAAGTGGTAGACGAGCGGGATGAAGCGGCGACGCGTCACGCGCGCCACCAGCGCGCCGTAGAGCGGCACGGCGGCGAGCATGACGACGAAGGTCGCGGTGAACAGCCATTGCAGGTTGCGCACGCCGCCGGCCACGCCCATCTCGTCGCGCAGCGGGCGCAGGATGTAATAGCTCGCCAGCAGGCAGAAGAAGTAGGCGAACGACCAGAGGAGCGCGCGCACCTCCTCCGGCCGCACGGCGACGACCCGCGACAGGATCGGCCGCAGGAAGGTCAGGGCTTGAGCTGCAGCGCCTGGCGCAGCTCGGGCGCCGTGAGCACGCGGCCCGAGACCGGCGAGCCGAGGTCGAACGCCTTGGAGTCGGCGAGCGAGCCGGCGGCCACCGCGTCGAAGCCCGCGTCCTGCACGAGCTGCAGGCCCACCTTGAGCGCAGCCGGATCGTCGGCCGCCACCGGGATCGCCATGCGCGGCGCGGCGCGGTTGGCTTCGCGCGCCATGACCGCATAGCCCCAGGAATTGAAGGCGCGCACCGTGCGCGCGCCCGGCAGGAGCGCCGCGGTGGAGACGCCGGCGCCCTTCTCGCGCGCCTGCGTGCCGATTTCGCCGTCGCGCGAAGGCACGGGGTTGTTCGGATCGATCACCACCTTGCCCCTGAGCTGCGCGCCGACCTGGTCGCGGATCGCCGGCAGCGCGCCGTAGGGCACGGCGATCAGCACCGCTTCGCCGAACGCGACAGCTTCCTGCACGCTGCCGGAGCGCGCGCGCGGACCGAGGCTTTCGACCACGCGCTTGACCTGCTCCGGGTCGCGGTCGGAAAACATGACTTCGTGTCCGGCCTTCACCCACAGGCCGCCGAGGGTCGAGCCGATGCGGCCCGAGCCGATGACGCCGATCTTCATCGGCTTCTGCGCCATCGCCGCCGGCATGATTGCGGCGGCCGCAGTGGCCAGCAGGAATGCGCGTCGTTTCATCCTGACTCTCCTTCGCGGCAGGCTATCACAGCTAAAATCGATTCATGGACTCGCGCCGACGCGCTCTCCTCGCAGCGGGCCTGGGACTGGTGATGACCGACTCTTCCGCAAAAGACATCCCGCTGCCCCGCATCGGCCTCGGCACCTGGCAGACGTTCGACGTGGGCAGCGACACGGCCGGGCGGGCGCCGCTGCGCGAGCTGCTCAAGCTCCTCGACGGCAACGTCGTCGATTCCTCGCCGATGTACGGCAGCTCCGAGTCGGTGGCGGGCGACCTGATCGCCGAGCTGGGCATGCGCGACAGGCTTTTCATCGCCACCAAGGTGTGGACCAGCGGGCGCGCCGAGGGCATCCGGCAGATCGAGACCTCGTTCAAGCGCCTGCGCGTCGAGGTGATGGACCTCATGCAGGTGCACAACCTGCTGGATGTCGCCACGCACACGAAAACCCTGCAGGACATGAAAGCAAGGGGCAAGGTCAGGTACATCGGCATCACGCACTACACGTCCTCGGCCTACCTCGATGTCGAGCGCTGGCTCGACACCGGAAGCTACGACTTCATGCAGATCAACTACTCCCTCGCCGAGCGCGAAGCCGAGCAGCGCCTGCTGCCCCTGGCACGCGAAAAGGGCACCAAAGTGCTCATCAACCGGCCGTTCGCCGAGGGCGCCCTCTTCCGCCGCACGAAAGGCAAGCCGCTGCCCCCGTGGGCGGCCGAGCTCGGCATCGCAAGCTGGGCGCAGTACTTCCTGAAATGGATCGTCTCGCACCCCGCGGTGACCTGCGCCATTCCAGGCACCTCGCGGCCCGACCACATGAAGGACAATCTCGCCGGCGGCGCCGGTCGAATGCCCGACGCGGCGGCGCGCCGGCGCATGGCGGAATACTTCGCCGCGCTTTAGAATCGATCCGGGAGGGCAAAATGATAAATCGCACGACACTCACGACGTTGTTCCTCGCGGCCGCGGTCGCCGCAAATGGCGCGCACGCCGCCGACAAGCTGAAGATCGGCTTCATCAGCACCTTGTCGGGGCCCAGCGCGGCGCTCGGCGTCGATATCCGCGACGCCTTCCTGCTCGCCGTCAAGACGAACGGCGGCAAGCTCGGCGGGCTGCCCGCCGAGGTGCTGATCGGCGACGACCAGTTCAAGCCCGACGTCGGCCGCCAGCTCGCCGACAAGTACGTCAAGCTCGACAAGGTGAACTTCCTCACCGGCATGGTGTTCTCGAACATCATGCTGGCGTCGGTTCCGGTCGCCTTCGAGAGCAAAGTGATCTACGTCAGCCCGAACGCGGCGCCCTCGCCGCTCGCCGGCGCCCAGTGCAATCCCTACTTCTTCGTCGCCTCCTGGCCGAACGACGCGTACCACGAGGCCGCAGGCCAGCACGCGACGAACAAGGGCTACAAGAGCGCCTACCTGATAGCGCCGAACTACCAGGCGGGCAAGGACTCCCTCGCCGGCTTCAAGCGCTTCTATAAAGGCCAGGTCGTGGCCGAGGTCTACACGCAGCTCGGCCAGCTCGACTATTCGGCCGAGCTGGCGCAGGTGCGCGCCGCCAAGCCTGCCGCGCTGTACATCTTCCTGCCCGGCGGCATGGGCATCAACTTCATCAAGCAGTTCGTCGCCTCGGGCATGTCGCAGGACATCCCGCTCATCGTGCCGGGCTTCGGCTCCGACCAGGACATCATCCGCCCGGTGGGCGACGCGATGCTGGGCCTGTTCGACACCGCGCACTGGGCGATCGACCTCGACAATCCGGCGAACAAGAAATTCGTCGCCGCCTTCGAGAAGGAATACAAGCGGCTGCCCTCGGTCTTCGCGGCGCAGGGCTGGGACACGGCGATGCTCATCGACTCCGCGGTGCGCGGCGTCGGCGGCAAGGTGGAGAACGTCGAGGCGGTGAGGAAGGCGATGAAGAGCGCGAAATTCGACTCGGTGCGCGGCGCCTTCAAGTTCAACCGCAACCAGTACCCGATCCAGAACTACTACCTGCGCGTGGTCGCCAAGGACGCCAAGGGCCGCCTGATCAACAAGTCGATCGGCACCATCTTCAAGGACCACGGCGACGCCTACGTCCAAGACTGCAAGATGAACTGATTGGCCCGCGCGCGGCGAAGTGAAGCGTCCGTCGTCATTTGTCCTGGACCCTGATATTCGAGCAGGCCCTTAACGGCCTGCAGTTCGGGTTGATGCTGTTCCTGCTGGCCGCCGGCCTGACGCTGGTCTTCGGCATCATGGACATGATCAACCTGGCGCACGGCTCGCTGTACATGCTGGGCGCCTTCCTCGCCTCCACTTTCGTCGCGCTCACCGGCTCGTTCACCGCGGGCGTGCTGCTTGCGATCCCGGCGACCGCGCTGCTCGGCATGCTGCTCGAGGTTTCCGTCTTGCGAACGCTGTACCAGCGGGACCATCTCTCGCAGGTCCTGGCCACCTTCGCGCTGATCCTGATCCTCAACGAAGCGGTGCGCCTGGTGTGGGGATCCGACGCGGCGCTGCCGATGCCCGCCGCGCTCTCCGGACCGGTGCAGCTCTTCCCGGGGCTGCGCTATCCCGCGTACCGCCTGCTGATCATCGCGGTCGGTCTTGTGATCGCCCTGGGCCTGTACCTGCTGGTCGCGAAGACGAGGATCGGCATGCTCGTGCGCGCGGGCGCCGCGAACCGCGAGATGGCGCTCGCCATGGGCGTCAACATCCGGCTCCTGTTTACCCTGGTGTTCGGCGTGGGCGCGGCGCTTTGCGCGGTGGCGGGCGCGCTGCTCGGGCCGCTCTTCGCGGTGCAGGTCGGCATGGGCGAGAACATCCTGATCCTCGCGTTCGTCGTGATCGTGATCGGCGGCATCGGCTCGATCCGCGGCGCGCTGGTCGGCGCGATCCTGGTGGGCATGGTGGACACGATCGGCCGCGCCTTCCTGCCGATCTTCTTCGGCCTGGTCTTCCAGCCGCGCGTGGCGAGCGCCGCCGGGCCCGCCATCGCCTCGGTGGCGATCTACCTGCTGATGGCCGTGATCCTCTACTTCCGGCCCACCGGGCTGTTTCCCGCGCGCGGATGAAGAAAAGCATCGCCCTCGCCGTGCTGCTTTCGATCCTTCCGCTTGCCCTGCAGGCGGCCGACGGACTCTTCTACGTCAGCTTTGCCAGCCGCGTGATGATCTACGCCATCGCGGCAACCAGCCTGAACCTGGCGCTCGGCTACGGCGGGATGATCTCGTTCGGCCATGCCGCCTTCGTCGGCACGGGCGCCTACGTGGCGGGAATCTGCATCGCCGAAGGCGTGACCAGCGCCTGGATCGGCTGGCCCGCGGCGATCGCCGTTTCGGCGCTCGCTTCGCTCGTCATCGGCGCGGTGTGCCTGCGCACCCGCGGCGTGTACTTCATCATGATCACCCTCGCCTTCGCGCAGATGATGTACTACCTCGTCAACTCGATGAAGGCCTACGGCGGCGACGAGGGCCTCAGCCTGCCGCAGCGCGCCAGCGACCTGGGCAACGAGGTGGCCTTCTACTACGTCGTCCTGCTCCTTCTGCTGGGAACCGTTTATTTGCTGAAGCGGCTGAGCGAGTCGCGCTTCGGCCGGGTCATCGTGGCGATCCGCGAGAACGAGGCGCGCGTCGAGGCGCTCGGGCTGCCCGTGTTCCGCTATCAGCTTGCCTGCTTCGTCATCGCCGGCGCCGTGGCCGGGCTTGCCGGCGCTCTGCTCGCGAGCCACGGCAAATACGTCAATCCGAACGTGCTGCACTGGGCGCAGTCGGGCACGCTGATGATCATGGTGATCCTCGGCGGCGTCGGCCGCTTGTGGGGCGGGGTGATCGGCGCGGCCGTCCTCCTCGGCCTGGAGCACCTCATCGCCGAGCATCCGGTCGCCTGGCTGGACGCTCTGGTGCCCAACTACCAGCAGCACGCCAACCTCGGCGTAGGCGCGGTCCTGCTCGCAATCGTGCTGTTCGCGCCCCAGGGAATCGCGGGCCTGTTCGCGGGAAAGCGGCATGCTCAGGCTTGAGTCGATCCGCAAGCGCTTCGGCGGCGTGGTGGCCACCGACAGCGTCAGCCTCGAGGTGCGGCCCGGCGAGCTGCACGCGCTGATCGGGCCGAACGGCGCGGGCAAGACGACGCTCATCGGCCAGATCTCGGGCACGCTGACGCCGGACGCCGGCGAGATCTTTTTCGAGGAAACAAACATTACCGGGATGACCCAGCACGCGCGCGTCGCCGTGGGCCTCGCGCGCAGCTACCAGATCACCAGCATCTTCCGGCGCTTCAGCGTGCTCGACAATCTCGCGCTCGCGGTGCAGGCGCGCAGCGGCTCGAGCTTTTCCTTCTGGCGTCCGGTGGCGGAAGAAACGGCGCTCGCCGACGAGGCCCGCTCGATCCTGAAGGACATCGGCCTGGAGGAGCGCGAAGCCCTGCCGGCCGGCGCCCTCGCCCACGGCGAGCAGCGCGCGCTCGAGGTCGGCCTTGCCCTCGCCACGCGCCCGAAGCTGGTGCTGCTGGACGAGCCGATGGCGGGAATGGGGCCGGAGGAATCGCAGCGCATGGTCGCGCTGATCGAGCGCATGCGCGCCGGCGTCACGGTGCTCCTGGTCGAGCACGACATGGATGCGGTGTTCCGCCTCGCCGACCGCATCTCGGTGCTGGTCGGCGGCCGCATCGTGGCGACCGACGTCCCGCAGAAGATCCGCGCCAACGAGGAAGTGCGCAAGGCCTACCTGGGAGACGAAGCTGCTGCTTGAGATCGACAACCTCCAGACCGCGTACGGATCGAGCCAGGTCCTGTTCGGCGTATCGCTGCGGATCGCCGAAGGCCAGACCGCGACCCTGCTGGGGCGCAACGGCATGGGCAAGACGACCACGGTACGCTCGATCATGGGCCTTTCGCGCGCCCGCGGCGGCGCCGTCACTTTCCGCGGCCGGCGCATCGAGCGAGAGTCGCCGGATCGCATCGGGCGCCTGGGCATCGCGCTGGTGCCGGAGGGTCGGCAGATCTTCCCCAACCTGACCGTGCGGGAAAATCTCGTTGCCTTTGCGGCGAACCGCTCCGCGCGCCGCGATCCGTGGACCGCGGACAAGGTTTTCGATTTTTTCCCCAATCTGAGGGAAAGAAGGAGCAACCTCGGCAACCAGCTCTCCGGCGGCGAGCAGCAGATGCTCGCCATCGGCCGCGCGCTGGTGACCAATCCGCACCTGCTGATCCTCGACGAGGCGACCGAAGGCCTGGCGCCGCTGATCCGCGAGGAAATCTGGAAGTGCCTGGCGACGCTGCGCGCCGAAGGCCAGACAATCCTGGTCATCGACAAATACATCGAGCGCCTGGTGCGCCTGGCCGATTCCCATACCATCATCGAGCGCGGCCGCGTCGCCTGGCAGGGCGACTCCGCCGCGCTCGGCGCCGACCGCGGCCTCTGGCACCGCTACCTGGGAGTGTGATGGACCTGCTCTGGCCGAAATCGGCAGCCGAGGTGGAAAGGATCCAGCGCGAGCGCCGGCGGGTCGCCGTCGAGCGTGCCAGGCAGTCTTCGTTCCTGAAGAAAAGAATCCCCGCCGGAGCGGCAGAAGACATCTGGCACAAGATCCCGCTGCTCACCAAGGAAGAGCTGCGGCAGATCCCTCCCGAGCGCTTCCACGACGAGTTCTGCATCCAGCCGCGCAGCGCCGCGGTCGAGTACTGGCGCTCGGGCGGCGCCACCGGCCGTCCTCTCTTCTACCCGCGCTCGGCCGAGGACACGGAATGGGGCGTACGCGCATTCGAGCGGGCCTGGGCGCTGATCGGCGCGAGCGCCGCGGACTGCGCGCATATCTCGTTTCCGCTCGGCGTGCACCCCGTCGCGCACCTTTACGCGCGTGCCGCGATCAACCATGGCATCGGCACCGTGTGGTGTGGCGCCGGGACCAATACGCCCTCCGAGGTGCAGCTCGAGCTGATCGACCATCTCAGGCCGACGGTCTGGCTCGGCATGGCGAGCTACGGGCTGCACCTCGCGAACCTTGCCGAGGCGAAGGGGTTCGACCTGAGGAATTCGACGGTGGAGAAGCTCATCGTCGCGGCCGAGCCGCTCTCTCCGGTCAAGCGCGAGAAGCTGGAACGCGCCTGGGGCGCGGAGGTGTTCGACCACTTCGGCATGACCGAAGGCGCCTTCGTCGCCGGCGAAGGCATCGGCCACCACGGCCTGCATGTCTGGGCCGACATGTTCTTCCTCGAGGTCGTGGACGAAAAGACGGGCGAGCCGCTGCCGGAGGGCGAAGTCGGCTCGCTGGTCGTCACTCCGTTATGGAACAACTGCATGACGCCGTTCCTGCGGTGGAGCTCGGGCGATCTTGTTTCCCTGCAGCGAAACACCAAACCGGATCAATTTCCTTGGTCCGTGTTCCCGATGCTGCGGCACGCGAGGCGGACGGTCGGGTTCTTCAAGGTGCGCGGCGTGAACATCAACCACGCCGACCTGGAGGACGCGCTGTTCCGCGAGCCCGACGTGGTGGACTTCCGCGCCGAGGTCTACGAATCTTCGGGCAACGATGTCCTGCACCTGCATGTCGAGATGCGCGCGCAGGACAAGGCAACCGTGGAAAATGCAATCAAGAAGACGTTCCAGGTGTCGCCGCAGGTAACGCTGCTGCCAAGAGGCACCATCGCCAAGGACTTCGAGGCGGCGATCAAGGCGCCGCGCTTCGTCGACAGGAGGGGATAGGGATGCGATTCGGAATCTTCGACTGGGTGGAGGCGAACGACGCGCTCTCCCCCGCCGACGTCTACCAGCACAAGCTCGAGCTTGCCGCCGCCGCCGACAAGGCCGGCTTCCACGGCATGTTCTTCGCGGAGCACCAGGGCACGCCGCTGTCGATCGACGCCTCGCCCTCGGTGCTGCTCTCGGCGCTGTTCCAGCGCACCGAGCGGCTGCGCGCCGGCGCGCTCACTTTCTGCCTGCCCTGGTACGACCCCTACCGCTTCTACAACGAGGTCTGCATGCTCGACCAGCTCTCCGGCGGCCGGCTCGAGCTCGGCGTCGGGCGCGGCGTGTCGCCGATCGAGTCCCTGGTCTTCAACCTGAAGACGGTCGAGGAATCGCGCGAGCGCTATCGCGAGACGCTCGACGTCTTCTTCGCCGCCTGCAATTCGCCGCTGCTCAACTTCAAGGGCAAGTTCTTCGAGTACCGCGACGTGGAGCTCTTCAACAAGCCCGTGCAGCGTCCGTACCCGCCGCTCTGGTTTCCGAGCTCCAACCGCGACTCGATCGAGTTCACCGCGCGGCATGGCTACCACACGGCGCTCATAGCGCGCACCGGCGAATCGAAGATGCTGTTCGACCAGTACCGCGAGGCCTGGGAGAAGCACAAGGACGGCCTCAACCGCCACAACGCGCACGTCGCCGCGCCGTTCCTCGCCAAGACCCAGCACATCGTCATCGCCGAGTCCTACATCGAGGCGGAGCGCACCGGCCTGCAGGCCTATGAGAGCTGGAAGGCCCACATGCTCCACCTGACGCGCAAATATGACCGGCCCGACGCGATGAAGCTCGAGCCCTACAGCGAGGAATCGCCGCAGCGCCTGATCGTCGGGCCGCCGAACACCGTCCTCGAGAAAGTGCAGGAAGTGATCGAGGCGACCGGGATGAACTACCTGCTTTGCGTCTTCTCCTTCGGCAACCTGCCGCCGCAGGCCGCGCTGCGCTCGCTCGAGCTGTTCAGCCGCGAGGTGATGCCCAAGCTGAAGGGCTAGCGGCGGGCGAGCGCCTCGCTTAGCACCGCCGGATCGACCGGCTTGGTGAGGTGGCGGTCGAAGCCGGCCTCGCGGGCGCGCTGCACGTCGGCCTCGCCTCCCCAGCCGCTCACCGCGACCAGCCGGACTGCGCCGCGGCGCCGCGCCCGCAGCTCACGCGCGACGTCGTAGCCGTTCATGCCCGGCATGCCGATATCCAGCACCGCCGCGTGCGGCTGGAACGCTTCGCACACGGCGAGCGCCGCCTTGCCGTCATACGCGGTGCGCACCTCGTAGCCGTACATCGCGAGAATGCGGCTCAGCGTGTCCGCCGCGTCGCGGTTGTCGTCGGCGACGAGGACCCGGACCCCGGGCGCCGCAGTGGGCGAAGCGCCCGGCACTCGCGGCGCTTCTGCCCGGCTCGCGGCGGCGAGCGGCAGGCGGACCTCGAAGCGGCTGCCCCTGCCCGGCCCCTCGCTGGTCGCGCTCGCCGAGCCGCCGTGCAGCTCGACGATGCCGCGCACGAGCGACAGGCCGATGCCCAGGCCCGCGGCGCTGTTCCCGCCCGACGCCCATTGCGCGAACGGCTCGAAGATCTGGCGCGACAGCTCGGGAGGAAAGCCGACACCGTTGTCCTTCACCGCGATGATGGCCTCGCCGCCCGACTGCTCGACCGAGAGCTCGATGGTGCCCCCGGCCGGCGTGTACTTCGCCGCATTGTTGAGCAGGT
>Ga0097621_100001797_pt1 | contig 14730 bp, 11 predicted proteins | sample KBSMisM72_FD_73165 | JGI IMG/M metagenome (GOLD analysis project Ga0097621, IMG submission 73165) | Miscanthus rhizosphere microbial communities from Kellogg Biological Station, Michigan, USA - KBS Miscanthus M7-2 (version 2) (version 2) | ecosystem: Host-associated > Plants > Roots >... | reverse complement strand
GGCGGGATTCTTGGAAGCTGGTTTGGTCGGTTTGTAGAAAGGACTTGAAATATCCGCCAACTGCCGTTGGGCGGGATTGTTGTAGAGTCCGGGTCTCCGTATGAAGCGCGCCTACATCCTCAGTCTCATCACGTTGTTGCCGGTGGCGCTAACGAGCTTCGTGTGGCTTGAAGTAATCCATGGCGTCGCTTCGCGGGCGATAGACGGTTCCGGCCATTTCGCTATGGCACAAATCTACGACCAATCGATATTCCCGGACACGTTTGGTTGGACCAATGCTTACTTCGCCGGCATGCCGTTTCCCAACTTCTACCCACCCTTGTTCTTCTGGCTTGTGTCGCTGCTTCATCACACCGGATTGCTTTCGCTCGGAGCTGCATTCAAGGTCATGCTTGCGGTACCGCTTATCTTTATGCCGTTAGCATTCTGGATCGTCGCTTACATACACTCAGGCCGGAATCAACAAATCGCCCACTGCACTGCCATCGCCTGCGCCGTGCTCTATTCACTCGGTCAAGTCTTTCAGCCAAATACCGGCTTAGACATATCGAGCACTTTGCTCGACGGTTTTTACACACAGCCGTTGGGATTTGTGCTGCTACTCATTTGGATTCTGGTGTATCTGTCTCCACGACAGAGTTCGCGGAAGGCGGCAACCGCGGCAATCCTTCTCTGCCTTACAGTGCTGGCAAATTTCTTTAACGCCATCACCGCAGTCATTTTTATTGCTTCAGTTTTTGTCTATGACGTCGCCGGATTGATCAAAGCCACAGACCAGAGACAGCAGCAATGGCGAAATCTCTTGTGGCACTCTGTGTCACCATTGTTGGCAGCCGCTTTATGTGCTTTTTGGCTTGTACCAATGATTAGCTCCTACGACTATCTCGTCACCAGACCCCTGATACAACCGTTAAGCGTGATAATGACCACGCCCTTGTGGTGCTGGTACCTTCTGGCAGCAATCGGCGCTGGGATCTGGTGGCGAACTCGAAGCGACCAACTCGGGCCGTTCTTTCTGGCGTGCCTGATACTCCTCCTTGCACTGATTTTTTCGGGGACCTTTGCACCTGCATGGTTTCCACTACAGGTCTTCCGTTTCTTCTCGATGGTTAACTTTCTGTTCTGCGTGCCGGTAGGAATATCGCTTGCCTATGTTGTGCACCTTTATCAGAATTGGATCGAAAGACGGCGATCAGCATCATCCTTGCCAGAAAAATCACCACTCAAGAAACAGATCGCTTTCGTTGCGATCAGCGCCGTGTGGGTTGTGGGATTAGCATTCGGAATGTCTTCGAAAAAACTGACCAAAGCATTCGCGTTCTACACGCCCGAGACTCTGCCCCGGATTACAGGTCCACTCAACTTCGCCAAAGATCATAAAGACGGACGTTATCTCGTCGAAGTTTTACCTTCTTTCGCAAATAGCGGCCTGGTGCGTTCAGATAGTCTCGCCCTCAATGCTTACCTCGGCGCGCAGGGGAATCAGGTCGTCAGCATTGTCTATCGAGAAGCTTCTCCAAATTCCGCTTTTTTCAACGCCGAGCTGAACGCCTTTTCTCCTTATCGCGAAAACTTCGGCATCTCATCTGCTTTGCTCTCCGATTTAGACTTTATCAATCAACCGCTAGCCCAGCACCTGAAGCGTCTCCGGTTCATGGGTGTCCGGTACGTCATCGCCGGCTCGCCCGAGATGAAGCAGCGATTAGGGGCAGAACCCGAGATCGCGGCAGCTCACAACATCGACGACTGGACCATCTTTGAATTGCGCGAGCCAGTTATGTCGCTGATGCGACCGCTCGCGTACCTGCCTGCTTTGGTCGTTGGTGATTTCACAGTCAAGATGCGACGCAAGAACCAGTACGACTTTATGCGTCTTGCGGAGGAAGAGTTCAATGACGCATGGTTCGATGTTCTTCTCGTTCGCGCAAATGAAAAACGAATCGACTTGTTATCACAACTCGATCAGTTCGGCGCCCTCATACTCGAAGCCTACGATTATCAGGAAGAAGACAAGGCATTTAATCAACTGAAAGACTTCTCACAAACACGTGCATTGATTTTACTTTCCAGCGAGGCGCCGCTTTTCAAGCGACTTAAATCCGCGCTCAATCAGTTTCCGCATGCGACGGTGATTGAACGAACGCCGGAGGATTCCGCCGATTGGGTTCGTGCACAGCAACCCTCTGAACACTACAACGCAAGTTCGATTCGTAACCGCTGGAAAGCGATGCGGGAGGTCCTGGATCGGGAGAAGGTGCCCGTTGTTTCGAGTGGCATCAAAGGTCAAGCGACAGTTGAGCATTTGTATCTCGCTCCGGAAACTGCAACGGGACCAATCCCCGTTTTAATCGCCCAGACGTTTCATCCGGATTGGGTTCGTGACGACAACGAGGCGCTTTACGCTGCCACTCCATTTTTTACAGTGGGGTTCTTTGACAGGGCTACACATATTCAATTTCAACGGACAAAGTATGCTCGGTGGTCGTTGTGGTGCTCCGCCGGAGCAGTGGTACTGATCGTCATTTTCTTCGCGATCAGAAGGTAAAGAGGCTTTGCCTCAAAAGTCGGACCCGACGCTTGGATCGGGTCAGTACAGGAAGCGTAGCGACCTGGTCAAACCATAGCAGTCATGAATCATTAGGAAATGCGCATGGTGATCACTCACCAGGTCGCTACCGCTCTCTGTACTGACCCGATCCAAGAACGATTTCGGACTTTTGAGACAAAGCCAGGTAAAGAAGAAATGCGCATATCACGAATATCGCAAAACTGAGAAACTCGGTCTGTACAGTAACCGGAAGCACCGAGTGCGAATCCGCAAAGTACCACGAGCCGTTCGACCATCGATGGTATTGCAAAGCAATGAGCGCCCCGGCGGATACGTAATACAGCGCTGCTCGTATTGGGCCAAGTAGAATCACGAATGGAACGCCCCAGGCGAAATACTGCATGGCAATCGATGGAGTAAGCACGTAAAACAGTAAAACTATTGCAGCGCAGATCTCGAATAACGATCGTCCTTTCCTGCATAGCCAGTAAGAAAGCACGATGCTCCCGACAACTATTGAGTAGCGCAGGGGGACAGCTAGAAAATACAACGGCGCACGCCCGGTAAGGTCCAGGTAATGTGCTGGTCCCCAATTTACAAATAGCCCCTGATAGCCCAGGACTCGTGTCATTACTTCTTTGCTCATGTACGGCAGCAGAAACACAAGGACAATCGCGACTGAAGTAACAACAAAGATCAGTCGTCGTCGTAAGCCAGACTGAAACAAGAAGCTCGGCACAAAAAGCAAGGGCACGATCTTTACGTTTATGGCCATGCCAAAGGCCAATCCCGCGAGCTCAAAACGATCTTTTGTGGCCGCGTAAACACTGGCGACGACGAAGCAGATCATGACCGGATCGGTGTTGCCGTGAAAACCTGAAATCAGGATTGAGACGGGATTGAGCGCCAACAGCACCAGGCGCCATTTTGAAGCGTTCGGCAGGAGACGCGAGACAAAGAACACGGTGCCGATGTCGGCAAGAATTGATGGTAAGCGAATCCAGAACGGAAACAGGGCAGTTCCAGCAACGAGTTTTAGAAAGACAACCATGAACGGCGGATGGTTAAATGGGTCACCGTATGGACCAGGCAACGAATATACGCACTGACCGCAAAGAGCGGCGTTATTCGCGAACGCGCGCCATGTGACGACATCACTCGTTCCGATTGTGAACGAGGCTATCAGGAGCTTAACGATGGTCGCGAAGGCGATAGCAATGATTACGGGACGTTTCATGCGAGGTCTTCGCCGTTTATGATTCCAAACAAACTGATCTGCTGTCTACTCCATGACTAAGCCGACAGACCTGCTGACTTTTCGTCGTGTTTTCCCGATCGTGCTGTTGACGATGATATTCGTCCTCGCCGTGCGTCAATCCGTATCACTCGATCCGGACCTTTGGTGGCATCTCAAAACCGGTCAACAGATCTTAGACACCAGGAGTATTCCACACACAGACGATTTTTCCTTCACTAAGCAAGGCCGCGAGTGGGTCGCACACGAGTGGCTCTCGGAAGTAATAATGGAGACCATCGATCGGCTAAGCGGATTCGCCGGTCTCGTCACGATCTTCTCCCTCGTCATCGTAAGCGCGTTGTGGCTCACGTATCGTCGCTGTGAAGGTCAACCCTATGTGGCCGGCATCGCGATACTACTTGCGGCAGCAGCCTCGTCGCCCTTGTTTGGAATTCGACCGCAGATGCTCACTTTGTTGCTGGCCAGTATCTATATCGCTTTGCTCGAGCGGTTCAGTCCTAAACAAGCCATACGGCAACTTTGGCTGCTGGTGCCTCTGATGCTGCTCTGGGTAAATCTTCACGCCGGCTTCGCTTTAGGATTAGGGCTGATCGGACTCTACATCGTGCGTGCCGGACTCGATGGCGAATGGGCCCATCTGCGTCCACTTCTGATTGTTTTGGTGGTCTGCACGGCGGTTGTACCACTTAATCCTAATGGCTTCAGGATGTTTTCTTATCCTTACGAAACACTCACCTCTACTTCGATGGCGGCCTTCATACAAGAATGGGCCTCGCCGGATTTTCATAAGGTGACCTACCTACCGCTGGCGATCCTTTTACTCAGCACTTTCGGAGCGATGGCTCTTTCACCGCGACGCGCGCGGCTGGGTGAACTCTTCCTCGTGTTGATAACGGCATTAGGAGCGCTTCGATCGGCGCGTCACATCCCAATTTTCTCTTTGTTTGCAGCACCGGCACTGGCAAGAAATTTGTGGGCCATCGCAACGAGTCGAGGGTGGGACAAATTGCTGACAGGTGAAGAAATTCGTCCAACCTTCATCAAGCTTTTGATTAACGTTGTTCTTTTACTGGCGCCTTTCGTACTCGCGGGCTCGCGTGTCTGGCACTTCGCAACCCATCTGCGAAATTACGAGTCGATCAGGAATCCAGTCGCGGCAGTTGAATTCCTTAGGGCGAAAGGTTTACCTGGGCCAGTCTATAATCGCTATGGATGGGGCGGCTATTTGATTTACCACCTTTATCCGTCGTATCGCGTTTACATCGATGGGCGCGCAGATGTTTATGGTGACGCTTTTTTTGCTGAGTCCGTGAAAATCTATGACGGGCTGGATGACGGAAAGAATTCGTTCGATCGCTACGGAATTAAAACGGTATTTATAGCTTCCGATGCGGCTCTTGCCACTCGCCTCAAAGCCGATAGTAATTGGCGCATGGTGTACCAGGACGATCAGGCAATCATCTTCACCCGCCTCTAGTGATGACAAGTAGCAGACAAACACAACGGAGGTTTGCGCACTGGCGGCTCAGCTTCCTTGCAGCAGCGGCGGTCGTAGTCGTGACGTCGATCCCACAAGCAGCCCTGATCGTAAGGCAGGGTTCCGCGTGGCACGGCTCGTATGCGCTTCTCGATTTCGATGAAGTTAGTTACTCAGCCTATCTCAACTCCCTCATACAGGGTCGCCCACGCCGAAACAATCCGTATCTTGGCGACGAGGCACCAGAGCACGAAAGTCTCTTCTCGATCCAATTCATCCCACCATATGCAATGGCTCTACCTGCACGTGTGTTGGGAATATCGACGTCGACGGCGTTTATTCTCTTCCTGCCTCTGATGGCTTTTGCTTCCTCATTAGCCGTCTTCTGGATGCTCTATCGAGTTACGAATAACGAAGCGACAGCCGCGGTCGGGACTCTGATTGTTTTGCTTTGCGGGCGTTTAATTTCTGAGAATCCGTTCTCGATGGAACAGACCTACGCCTCGTTTGCATTTCTACGCCGTTATATTCCCGCAATTCCCTTTCCCGTTTTCTTTTTGTTCTGCACATTTGTTTGGCGTGCGTTCGTTGAAAGATCAAAGGCGTGGTCACTCGCAGCAGGAGGCATGCTTGCGATATTGATCTATTCGTATTTTTATCTCTGGACCGCCGCGGCAGCCTGGTTATTTTGCTTCGCACTGGTATGGCTGCTCCTTCGTCCTGAAGATCGTCGAGCGCAAGTGAAGAACCTTGCGATCATTGCAGGCGTTTCAGCAGTTGCTCTCATACCTTACGCCTTCTTGCTGACCAACCGTTCGAAAACCATTGATACGGAGCAGGCGTTAATGCATGTCCGCACGCCGGATCTTCTGCGTACTACCGAGATCGTAGGTTTGTTGATCCTGATAATTCTCGCTATCAAACTTCGACAACGGGTTGATAGCTGGCGATCGCCGGCGGTTGTATTCATTGTCGCGTGTGCTGCCACACCAATCGTTGCCTTTAATCAACAAGTCCTGACGGGGTTGTCGCTGCAATCGTTCCATTATGAGCAGTTCATTGTTAACTATCTCGTTCTGGCATCCGTCGTTGTTACCTATCACTTACTGTGGTCCCATTTAAAGATTCGTCCAATTCTGTGGGCAATTTTCGCACTGGGTGTCGGACTGGCAACGGCCTTTAAGGAGGTACGCGATAAGTCTGCGATCAATTTGCGAAGGGATGACGCCAAGCCGGTTTCTGAACGACTCCGGGACTCCCCGGCTGGACTGTCCTTATTCAATAACTCGTTATCGGCAGCGAGCGCACTAACGGACTGTTCGATGCCTCAACTTTGGGCTCCGAGTATGCACTTTTATGGAGGCATCGATGATGGTGAACGGCTGGAGCGCTTCTATCAATATCTCTATTTGTCAGGTGTCGATTCGCGAGGCTTTGAACAGGACTTGCAGGACGATCAGCACGTTCGTGCTGCGGTATTTGGGCTCCATCGCGTCAACCCAACTTTAAGCCAGAATTTCTCACCAGTCTTGGCAGACGAGATCCTGGCAAAAGTTGAACTATATTCGACTTTCGCCAAAAACTTTTCTCAGGCCCAGGCCAACAAATGGCCGCTGTCTTACGTTGTGATGCTTGATGACGGCGACTACGACTTCACCAACATGGACCGTTGGTACAATCGAAGTTCGGGTGAAAAAATCGGAAACTCCGTGCTTTATACCGTACAGTTGAAAACGCAACCATAGACACCTACGGTCGCACAGTTATGGCGACTACGTTGGAGGCGATGGAGCCATTCTCTGTGCCCCAAAATGGTTTTACCTTAACTTCAGAGCTCGAAATTGGGCAGGCATATTCGACTGAGAGGTTATATGTTCCTGGCTTGTCCAGGTTTAAGTTGTAGATAGAGTTTTCATACTCGACGCCCAGAAAATTGCCGGGGCGTAACTTCACGAATGACGTCGGATCATTTAGATCGAGAGGATCCGGACGGTAATCATGTATGAACCGAGTTGGCACCTCGCGCCCGCGCCCGTCACGTCGAATGAGGACAAGTTCAGCGCGATAGCCAAATTCCAGTTCAGAATAAACAAACGCATCGTGTAGTGCGTCGTCGTTCATGATCATTACGTAAAGATTGACGTTGTCCTTTTTTCCCAGGATTGTTCTAACGGCAAGGAGAGTGACCTTCAGGTTCGGCTTATTCTGTGTGCTTGCTGCAGCCGTGCGCACGTTTTTCTCAGCATCAATTCTGTTGACCTGTAGAGCTGCGACTGCAAATAACATCACGATTGTTAAAGCCAAGGTTCGCATAATTCATCTCCTCCAAGCTTTGCTCAAGAGTAGACATCGCACTTGGACCGGGTCTCCCTGTACTGACCCGGTCCAAGTGCGATTCCCACCTCTGAGGCAAAGCTCCTCCTCAAGCTAGATGTGACTTACGTAGGTTTACCATATCTAATATGGAGTGAGTGCTTGTTCGCGCGTTCTTGCGCTACTATAACTGATCAAAACTCAAATGGAACCACCATTCATACACGAGAAGGCGTTGGTCGAAACCGACGCGATTGGCGAAGGTACGCGCATCTGGGCGTTTGCTCACGTGCTGAAGGACGTCTCGGTCGGCTCTCATTGCAATATCGGCGATCATGCTTTTATCGAGAGCGGAGTCACGATCGGAAATAACGTAACTATCAAGAATGGAGTGTGCGTCTGGCAACACGTGCACGTGGGAGATAATGTGTTTCTTGGTCCAAATGCCGTTCTCACCAACGATCTCACTCCACGCAGCCGTGATGCGAACTGGGCGCCGGTGGAAACGTGGATCGAGGAAGGAGTCACTGTCGGCGCGAATGCAACGATCGTTTGCGGCGTCAGACTCGGGCGGCGTTGTCTAATCGGGGCGGGCGCGGTCGTAACGCACGATGTTCGTCCTCACGAGCTGGTCTACGGAAATCCCGCGCGGCATGGTGGTTGGGTGTGTTTTTGTGCTCAGGTTTTGCAGGCGGAGACTTGTGAACGCTGTGGGAGGAAATACAAAGTCAGTGACGCCGGGGTAGAGCAAGTCGAGCCATGAACGTACTGTAGGGGCGGCCCTCCGTGGCCGCCCGTGGCTTTGATAGGCGTTCGCCAAATCCGAAGCCATGCTTCTTGAATCTCTTGCGTAAACCACGGGCGGCCACGGAGGACCGCCCCTACAGTACGTTCAAATGAAATTTCATAGATTCGCCGCCGCTTGTTTCGCAATCTTTGTTGCCTGTTCAGCAAACAGTTCGACAACGGTGCAGAAACGCGCAAGAATTTTTGATTGCAGCAATCCAAACGCCTATAGGCTTGTTGTTGACGGCGACTTGAGTATTGTGGTCGGCGACGACGTTGTTTCCAAAATCAAATTACCGAGGGAGGGAGAATTTAAGAACTTTTCGCTTAACTCTGTCGAAAAGAAGAAAGCTGGTTTTGAAATAAAGGTCGATTGGGGCAGTGGAATAGATCATTATGAAGTGGAATTCAACTTTAGGTGCCGAAGGAATAGTTTCTATCTCTATCGAGTGAAGAAGGTGAGTTATTCGACGAAGAACCGCGACAGTGGAAGCTTTCTGGATCAGAGACGGATTAAGGTAACCAGACCCAACCTGCCGATCGACAAGTTTGTAATGACTAAGTACCTGTAATTGCCGACTACATTTTGCGCTGAAACACAACCGCCATCTCGTCGCTGTAAACCTGCTGCCACTGCGGTGATTGTTCGAGTTGTAATCGCAGCACGGATTTTTGACTGACGATCGCGACCCGCACGCCGTAACGATCGAACGGTTCCTGCCAGCCCTTCTCTCCGTAAATGATGCCGAGAAATTCAGACACAAACTCGTCGCCGTACATGTCGATGCGGCCGTCGATGTAGACAGGATTTGACGGCGTTTCCCAAATCAAATAGCCGCCCCAGATGTTTGGATCCGTGAATGTATTGCCGGTAATTCCATTTTGTTTGATGAAGGCAACGGCGTTGAGCGGGACGCCAACCCGCTCCTGTGTTGGTGGTGAATAGATCACCGACTTCAACTTGATGAGACACGCCACCAGCGGCACCATCAGAATCAGGTTGAAGATGAGTTGTCGACGCGTGCTGTTTGCGGCCGGCGCTGGTTCGAAAGTCTTTCCGAAGCGAGTTGTTTCCAACCAGTACTGCCCATACTCGGCGAGCATTGGACCAGCGACAAGCGAGAGAATCGCCATGTGCCGGTTTGACTTCAACGTGGCGTACAAAACGAACAGAAAGAGCAACAGTTCGCTTGGCCTAACGCGTTTCGGCGAAAGCGCGAGGGCTGCGATTGTTAACAAGATGAGTGACAGCAACGGCAGGAGCTCTTTTTGATGAAAGTCCGGTGAGAGCCAGTCGATCACCTGGTCCTGCTGCACTGGTGAAAAGAAAAACTCGAACGGAAAGATGAAGATGCGTGGTCCCTGCGGATTCAGATTCACCGCTATCAGACAAGCAATGAAGACAAGCACGAGCGTCTTTAGACGCGGCCACTGCGACCGAGGCGTTTGGCCATCGAACCATGCGTCGAGCACAACGCCGACGATCGCAAAACCAATCAGCACCAGTCCAATCAAATATCCGGCGTGAAGGTTTACCCACACGACCATCACCGGCACTAACCACCACACGGCCTTTGCCGGCTTCTCGCGAACAAACTGGTGCAGCACGGCCAGATAAATCGCGGCAAACAAGAGCGTGAAAGTACGCGGCCGCACGCCGATCGTGGGAAGGATGCTCCAAACGCTGAGCAGCACCGCGACGCCTTTGATGAATGGATGTACCTGAGATCTTCTGAAGACAACCCAAAACGCCAGGACAATCAACACCGTGAAAATGAAGATCAGAGTATTGAAGCCGAGACGCGAGTAAATGAGATAGAAGATGACTTCCGAGAGCCACTCATGTGCGACCCAGTGTTTGCCGGGATTTGTGAAGGAGTAGAAATCAATTCGCGGGATGCTGAAGTTGTGGACGATGTATTCGCCCGTTTTCAAGTGCCACCAGAAATCGCCGTCGCTCAGTGGGCGCGAAGCGAAGAGGAAAGCGAAAACAAACACATACACTTCAAAGGTTCGTTTGAGCGCTGTGTTCATACGTGCGAACTGGGATTAGTTTCCAAGGAGCCTGGAAATGGCGCCTCCGATCTTCTCGAGCACACCGGCCACTCCACGTTCTGATGAGAAGACCGCGAAAGCAAGAACGGCGAATAACAAACAGATTAGTACTGTCAGTGCTTTTCGGCTCATCAGATTGCTTCACAGGATTTCAGGATTCACAAGATGAACAAGATAAATCGTGTTCATTCTGTAAATCTCGTTAATCCTGTCGACTATGGCGTCTTCGTCTCCGCGGCCGCAGGGCGTTTCTGCGGCGGTTCGGTGATCGCTTCAACTCTGCTCTTGTCGAGGAAAGAAACGACTCCGCTGCGCCGGAACCAGATACCCTGCGAGTCTTCCCACGCAGCATCCGCTTCTACTGACGATCCATCCTTCATCTTGATGATCGCGTGTTCACCATTGGCGACAGGTTTACCACCAGTCGCTATTGGACCATTGTTGAGTGCCGCGGGCGGTGCTGTAGTCTTGGCCGGCGCAACCGGACTCGCTGCCGGACTGGCTTCAGCTTCAGCGGGAGTATCCGTCGGCGATGCACTCTCTGCGGGAGGCAACTGATTATGAGGCACAACCGCTACCTGATTAGTCTTAGTCGTAGTTTCAGTGTTCTGATTGGCGCGACGATCCTGCTGCGCCTTATCGCGACTCGGAGCGAGAAAGGCGATGTAGAGCAACACGCAGACGATGATGCCGATGAGACCGCCAATCACGCCCGTCATCCATAAAGGCGTAGCACCAGCGGGTGTATTTGTCTGACTAATCGCGCGGGGCGAGTCAGTCAACTTCACCAGCACTGACCCATCCATATCGCAATAGGCTTTCTGATTATCGAAAACCTCATCACACTCAGGACACTGTTTCATATCTCAACTCCTAGCCACAAAAAGGCACAAAAAGCACAAAAACAATCATGAACCAGAAAAGGCTTTTGACTTCCCTTTCACTCTCTTTTTGTGCTTCTTGTGCCTTTTTGTGGCTATTTCAGAAGACTGAGAATGTTGGAGAAGTCGTCCGTCCAAACTATGTCGCCCTGCAATCTGGTCCAACGCGTATCGCTGGTGATCGAGCCCAGCGAGGCGTCGTTGCGCGCCATCACCACCCACGTCGATGGATATTTGCCGGTTAGCGAGCGTTCGCTGTCCCTGCGTACGAACGCAGAAAGATTCGCCCGTTTCGACAAGCCTGAGAGCAGCGGCTCGAGATTCAGATAGCGATTGCTGATGTGAAACGCGATCATGCCGTCCGCTGAAAGCTTGCCGAGATACAGATCCATCGCCTCCGTTGTTAAAAGATGAGCGGGCACGGAGTCGGAGCTGAATGCATCCATGATCAGCAATCCGTATTTTCCCGCCGGCGCCTCACGCAATTTCAAACGCGCATCACCCAGGATCATCCGGTACGAACCCTTAGTGCAGTCGCTGATGTACGTAAAATAGCTCCGCTCAGAAGCAATCCGCACGATCGCTGGGTCGATGTCGTAGAAATCCCACTGCTGGCCTGGCAGCGAATACGTGCCGATCGTGCCGGAGCCTAATCCCGTGGCCGCCACCGGCAGGTTTGCCGGCTTGCTATTGTAGACATCGAAAACCTGTCCCAGTGGTCCACTCCGGTGATAGTACGACATCGGCTCACACTTCCGTGCGTCATCCTTCATCTGCACACCATGAACCGTGCTGCCATGGTATAGACGCCGGAACTCTTCACTCGGACTGGTAGTCACGCGCCAAACACCAAAGAAGTTCCGCTCAGTTGTCAGCGTCTCCACTGAAGCGTTCAGGTACGGAATCGACGCAAACATCAATGCGGCCAACGATAGTGCAAAGACAAACGGACGCCTGAAACTGAAAACAAAAACCAGCAGTAACGGGAGCAGCAGCACGAGACCATGCTCGAGTTGTGCCGCAAACTCGAAGCGCGGAATAGTCAGCGCGAGGCCAAACGTGAGCGCAAAAATGAAGACCGGAAACAACATTCGCATGAGCGACTTGGTCTTCTGTTCCTGCATAGTTACGGGCCGCACGAGACACGCCAGAATGATCGCCGCGGGATACTCAAATGGAGTCGAAAAGATCAGCGGCGCGAGGAGAGCGTTGAAGATGCCGCCGAGAACACCGCCTACCGCGATCCAAAGAAAGTACTCGGGCAACTTGCTCACGTGTGGCCGGCTCTGCGCTAACCGTTGATGACTCAACAGGGCTGCGAAGAAGAAGACGAGCAGGTGCAGCGAAATCGTGACCCACACCGAAATCGGCGGCGACAAGATTAGGAAAGCCCCGAGAACAACGAGTGCAATCGAAAACAAGATCGAAGTGAGCGGCAACTTGATGAACTGCTTGTTTCCAAAAGCGATGATGAACGTCAACAGGTAGAGGGCTAAAGGAATGATCCAGATCAACGGCACGGATGCTACGTCAGTGGCGATGAACGTCGTTACGCCAAGCATCAGGCTCGAGGGAACGAAAGCAAGCAGCACCCATTCGAATCGTTGTGGATTCTCAACTTTGATCTCCGATTGTTCAGCCGCGACAAATACATGATCGACCGTCGCTCTTCTCGCGCTGAGCAGTAACGCACACGTGATTATCAGTACGACCAGGATTGCGTAGCCCGCAGCCCAGATAACGCTTTGAGTTCGAATCGCAAACGCCGGCTCGAGCAGAAACGGGAAACCAAGCAGCGCGAGCATGCTGCCGGCGTTACTGACAGCGTAAAGAAAATAAGGATCGCGTGCGGCTTTGTGTGTCGAGTGTGAAAACCAGCGTTGCAGCAACGGCGCCGTTGCCGAAAGAAGCAGGAACGGAGGACCAACAGTGACGACCAACGTAGTTAGCAACCAAAAGATCGGACTGCTCTGTGTCGGCAGCGAAGCGAGCACGCGGTCAGATAAGGCGAACGGTAAAACCAAGCCCGCAACAAGTAGCAGGAGGGCGTGAACAATCGCCTGGTTTCGAAGAGACAGGCGCTGAGAGATCAGCAGCGCATATGCATAGCCGCCTAATAATAAGGACTGGAAAAACACCATGCACGTGTTCCACACCGAGGGCGCACCACCCAGAAGCGGCAACAGCATTTTGGCGACGAGCGGTTGTACCCAGAAAAGCAGCGCGGCGCTCGTAAACAGAGCCAATGCAAAAACCGGCGCCAATGCTGTCGCACGTGCAGCCGTGGTGTTAACGCGATCCAGTTCGACGTCGATGTTCATTTGATTGCCCTACCCGAAGACTTGGTGTGATTGGCGGTCGGGCCGCCGTGAAACCAAGCATAACAGGGTTTAACCCACTTCGGGTGCGAAAAAAGCCGGGCGCGATCCCGCAAAGTCGAGCAAGCTCCATGCCTTGCAGGATTTGATAATGAACGCCGAAGGCGTTGGCTAGATCCAGCCCAGGGTTGGAGCGCAGCGACAACCCTGGGATCGTCACAAAATTAGATTGGTAACCCTGCAAGGGTTCGGCAATTGGCGAACCCTTTCAGGGTTATAACGATTCTTTTGATGGGATCCCAGGGTTGTCGCTGCGCTCCAACCCTGGGCTGGATCTAGCCAACGCCTTCGGCGTTTCTTTCCGATTTCCGCAGAACAGCAACAAATCAGACTGTTCGCTATGTTGCAACTGCTCGCCAGCGAGCACTTGAATGGGTTTGATAGCGCCGCAATCTCCTCCTTAATCCAACCCCCACAAACTTTATTGGACCGCAAATACGCGGGTTCCAAAGGCAAAGTTGGACCACTATTGCGCTCCGTACCGAAGTGGCATGGCCGTTGCGATATCGGGGGCACACGAAGCATTGCCGTGATCGGCAGGAAGCGATCAGCTCAGGGTTCCTGGGATGACGCCTGTGCTTCTTTTCGAGATAGACCTATTTCTTAAATCCTAAGGAGAACACCACATGCTGAAGAAATTCTTGAAGGACGAGACCGGCGCTGAATTGGCCGAGTACGCCGTTGGCGTGGCTCTGCTCGTGGCGATCGGCATCGTCGTTTACAAAGTGCTCGGCGACGCCGTGAACGACTCCAACTCGATCAGCGGCAGCAAAATCAAAACTGCGAAATATCCGTAAAAAGCAGCGACTTCCCCAGGGGGCTGGTTAGACTTTAGCCGGCTCCCGTTCCAATTCTCATTCTCTCTGAAAGGTCACCGTTATGAACTTCAAGACAAAGTTTCTGACTCTACTTAAGGACGAGCAGGGTGCAGAGCTGGCCGAATACGCAGTTGGCGTGGCGCTTTTGGTCGCGATCGGAATTGTTGTTTACAAGGTCCTGGGAAATTCCATCAACGACAGCCAGAGCGGAACAGC
>Ga0097621_100001794_pt1 | contig 14736 bp, 6 predicted proteins | sample KBSMisM72_FD_73165 | JGI IMG/M metagenome (GOLD analysis project Ga0097621, IMG submission 73165) | Miscanthus rhizosphere microbial communities from Kellogg Biological Station, Michigan, USA - KBS Miscanthus M7-2 (version 2) (version 2) | ecosystem: Host-associated > Plants > Roots >... | reverse complement strand
CCTGCGACAAATTATATTCCTTCATCATCAGGGCCCCTGCCGTAGAAATATTCACCCTGCAAATGAATCCTGCTGTTGCGGTTGCGCAGAGCAATCCTACCAGGAACCTGGATTGTGGGTTCATCTTTACTGAAGACATTTTTGCATGATTAATTCTGAGTGGCCTTCGGCAATGTAATCCTGAAGTTCTCCAACCTTTTTGTAACCCCTCTCCTCATAAAACTTTAGTGCGCGGTTGTTGAAAGATGAAACGCAGAGGAAGATGAATCTCGAAGCTGGGCGATACTTGTCTTCGGCAAATTCGAGAAGCAATTTGCCAATACCCTTGTTTCTGTGTTCTTTCTTTACGGCAATCGATTTGACGTAGGGTGACCCGGCCAGGCCCTGGTCCTGTAAAATGATCATTCCGACGAATTCCTGCATCATTTGGGCCACATAGATTTGATTCAATGGCTGATGACAAACCTTGAGGCATTGATCGAAGGTAATGCCAAGGGTGGTCCAGGGTTCGGACTCCGCCATTAATCTCGCTACCCATTTTTTATCTGCTTCGCAGACCGGGACGATGGAGAAGTCACTTATCATTGGAAACAAATTTTACCCAAATTGGCGATAATTATTTAATTCCCAGAATATGTCGCAATCCCGTCAACTCGCTGCTATTTAAGCCTCCAGTTCGCCAAATTCCTCTGGCCTGGTCCAATAATTCATAGTATCTTATCATCGTATCCTTCGCAAAGCGCCGCTACCTTCTACACACTGGTTTGCTTATACAATGCAGTTTCCCTGGGAAATTCAGTTTGGTGTGCACTTTAAAGCCGGATAGAATGAAGTTTCCTATCCTGTTTCCATACAATTGAAAGAAGTTCAATGAGACCTAAAATACTGATTCTGCTCTGCTGGCTTGTGGCGACTAACGTGTACGGGCAGTCGAATAACATCGACAGCCTCAAGAATGCCCTGGCCGCCGCCAGAAATGATACTGTCCGGCTCCAATGTGCGGGCAACCTCACGGATGCCTATACCGAAATCCAGGCCGACAGTGCGTTACGTTATTGCCAGATGGAATTGGACCTGGCGAAAGAATTGGGCTTCCGACTGAGTGAGGCTTATGCGCTTCAACAGATGGGATACGTGCTAATCAACATGGGCAACTATCCTGAATCTTTGAAGATGTTGTTATCGGCCCTGGTCATTGTTGAAGATCCGGCAAGCGAGAAAAAGATACTACCCGACCAGTATAAATATGGTGAAGACATTTTCGTGCCGGCAATGACACCCCGCCAAAAGCGACTTGACAAACTGGGTCGAATGCACGAGTTCGTGGGGATAGTTTATAGCAATGGCGAAAACCATGAAAAGGAAAAATTTCACTACCTGGAGGCGGAGAGGCTACTTAAACAAACCGGAAATGTTTTGGTATCCAGTTATTGTAATGGAACGCTTGGCCGCTCGTATATCAACCTCAAAATGTACGATTCTGCAGAGATCACCCTTCAAAAGGCAGTCAATGAATCTCAGCAGGTCGGCTATCGCAAATACGAAGGCAGCTTCCTGCTGAACTTCGCGCGCTTACGGCTTGCACTTAAGGATACAGCGGCTGCAATTATTTATTACAGAACGGCAATGCAGGTAAGTAAAGAATTCGGCTATCTGCGGGGTGTGACGGCAGCGAGCCTCGCATTGGCCAATGTGCATATGAAAAATGGAAGGCGAGATTCGGCACTTCTCTTCATCAATCAGGGTCTCGAGACGGCCCAGCAATTGAACGCTCCTCCTCTCCTCCTTAGGTCTTACACGGCTCTTTCGGAATACTACAGGGCAATTCAAAATAGCGACAGCCTGGTGAAATACCAGGACCTGATCGTTGGAATCAACAACCAATTATTCAATTCAAAACAGGCGCAGCTTTTTCAAAGCATCGATTTTGATGATCAGCAAAAACAGCAACAGAAAGAAGCGGCGGATCGCGCTTATATCACCCGGTTGAAAATTTACGGATTGTTGCTGGGTCTTGCAGCTGTGATTATTTTGGCAATCGTTCTGTGGCGAAATAACCGGCATCGTCAAAGAGCTTTCCTGGCGCTGCAGCAACAAAAGCGTGAGACCGATATTCAAAGGGAGAAGGCGGAGACGACCCTGGTGGAATTGAAGTCGGCGCAGGCGCAATTGATACAGTCTGAGAAAATGGCTTCCCTGGGAGAGCTTACTGCTGGTATCGCGCACGAGATTGAAAACCCGCTCAACTTCGTCAACAATTTTTCAGAGGTAAATGCAGAATTGATTGCGGACATGAGAACCGCATTGCAGTCAGGAAAGAATGAGGAAGCGTTAGCCATTGCGAAAGACATTGAAAACAACATGTTGAAGATATCTGACCACGGAAAGCGTGCAGATGATATTGTGAAGTCCATGCTCCAGCATTCCAGTTCGGGGAGCGGGCAAAAGGAATTGACGAATATCAATTATTTGTGTGAGGAGTATTTGCGACTCAGCTACCATGGCATGCGCGCGAGAGATAAACAATTTAAGGCAACCATCACGAGTGATTTTGACCCCTCTTTGAAACCCATCGACATCATTCCCCAGGACCTGGGCCGTGTATTAATGAATATTTGTAATAACGCGTTTTATGCCGTTGGCGAAAAGAAGAAAAGAGCTTCCGATCTCTATGAACCCCGGGTTTTGGTAGCCACCGGCCCGGCCAGCGGCCGGGTAAAAATCACGGTTCGCGACAACGGCATCGGTATTCCGGAGAAATTCAGGGAAAAAATATTTCAGCCGTTTTTCACCACCATGCCCGCAGGCAAGGGAACGGGACTTGGATTGAGTTTGAGTTATGACATCATCAAGGCGATGGGTGGTGAAATTAAGGTTGATTCGAAGGAAGGAGAGTGGACTGAATTCTCGATTTTACTGAACGGCGCTAATACATGAAAGTTGCGGTGCCCGCATAGTTTTTTTGATCATAGTCAAAAGCTCACTGTATTCTATTACCCTTTGATAATAGCTAACTTTTCGAAAAAAAAAGATTACATTTCACATAATTCAATTGCTTAGTGTTCCTGGGAAATTAAAACAACTCCTTTATTGAATCCGGACCTTTCTAGCCCTTGATCCAACTGCCGTTCCTCTGCCCGACCCTGAAATGAAATTTTCAACCATTGCTTAATATAAACCCAACTACGATGAACAAACATTTTTTGCTCTTCAGCGCCGGGACAGTGTTGACAGCGATCTGTTTTTCCGGATGTTCACAGAATAAATCTGCAGAACCTGCGCCCGCGCCTGCTACCGCAACGGCAACTGTAGAAAAGCCAAAATTTGGCGGCTATGAAACCCAGATCCAATGGGGTGAGCACCTCGTCACCATTGGCGGTTGCCACGATTGTCACACACCTAAGAAAATGACAGCCCAGGGTCCGGTTAATGATAGTTCTTTAATGCTATCAGGACATCCTGAGAAGCAGCCGGCACCGTCAGTTGATCGGAAACAGACCGAAACCAAGGGGCTGGTCGTTACTCAGGATTTTACAGCCTGGATCGGTCCATGGGGAATCTCTTACTCGGCCAACCTTACTCCTGATGAGTCGGGTACCGGAAGATGGACAGAGGAGCAATTTATTTATGCCATCAAGAATGGAGTCAGCAAAGGACTGCCGGGCGCCAGACCGCTCCTGCCACCCATGTCCATGATGCCAGTGAGAGACATGACTGTCGATGAATTGAAGGCCATATTTGCTTACCTGAGAACGGTAAAACCCATAAAAAATAATTCGGTTCAACCGACCCCTCCGGCAGTAGCCAGGAAACAATAGCAAGGTCACAATAATTAAATACTCATCAATCTCTGCCCACGAAAAGTGGAGCAGGATTGATGAGTATTTGGTTTATTTTAATGTCTTAATTTAATAGGGTATATATTTTCATGAGTGAACCGTTAGCTGTTAACCAGGTGTACCTGAATCAAAACCCGGGCTATTAGTATGGTGAAACGTTTAATTAGTAAGGGAATTATTTACCTCTTGGTCTTCGTGTTCAGTTTGCTTTCTGCATTCTCACAATCAGAAAAAGATAGTTTGTTGAATCGATTAAGGGTAGCGAAGAATGACACAGAAAGGGTAGATCGAATGAACAAACTGGCCTGGTACTACGTGTTCTCTTATATTGATACTTCCATTCAAATCGCAAAGCAATCGCTGAAATTGGCCAAGTCAATTTCCTATAGCTCGGGAGAAGGTGAGAGCTATGTTCTCCTGGTGCTGGGACTTTCGCAAACTGGCAATTTTGCTGAGTCCGCTGCTTTTGGGCTCGAGGGGATCAGCGCCATGGAGAAAGCGCGCGATACCCTTTCGCTCGCCGCATTATTCAATAACATGATGATTTGCTACCGTGATCAGGAAGATTATGTGACGGCACTTGACTATGGTTACCGGGCGATGAACCTTCGACGGCCCTACAAGCATGATACTTTGCAGCTGAGTCTTTGCCTGGGCCTGATCGGAAGTATTTTTGAAAGAACCGGTCGGCTGGATACTGCAATGAATTATTGCAGGGCCGCATTGAAACTTAACAGCGACTGGAGTGGCGTGTTGCTAACTCTTGGAGATATTCATCTGAAAAGAGGAAATCCTGATTCGGCCCTCTTCTATTACAGAAGTGCGATTCCTGTTGCTGCGAGGAACCACGTGAATATTGACCTGGTAGATTTAAACAACAATATCTCCGGCATTTTTGAATCCAGGGGTCAATCGGATTCGGCGCTCTGGTACGCCAGGCACGCCATATCACAGGAAGGGTCATACAATTATCTTGAAGGCCTCATGAAAGCCAGGTCAAGGCTGGCATCCATTTACCGAAAGCTGGGAAAGCAAGATAGTGTGATCCGGTACCAGGAACTGGCCATGCAAACAAAAGATCAGCTCTTCAGCCGTCAAAAAACGCGCGAAGCGCATAACCTGCTCTTCGATCAAAAATTTAAGGACCAGGAATTGTCAAAGATGTTAAGTGAAGCGGAAAGCAGGAAAAAAATTAATTTCTTGCTTGCCGGATTAGTGATCTTCATCGTAGGTCTCCTGTTGCTTTGGCGAAACAACAGGCAAAAGCAGGAAGCGAAACTGAAAGTTGAAAAAGCATATGACGGTTTGCAACTGGCACAAACGGAATTGCAGCACAAGAATCGTGAACTGGAAATTGAAGCTTCGCTTGAAGGCGTGCGGGCGCGAACCATGGCCATGAATAAGAGTGAAGAGTTGGGAGAAGTGATCTATGTACTGCTTGAAAAACTGAAAGCGCTTGGCGTAGTGTCATCCGTGCAGTCAGCAGTAATGATGGTCTTTGAACCAGGTTACCGTGTCTTTACACAATGGGTGGTGTCTGACTGGATGCCCAAGGCGATTGGTTTTCGAACACCCTTTATAGAAAATCAAATTCTTGTCGATTTCTGGGAAGCAAAGGAGCGCGGCATCGACTTTTATGAAAAGCCGTATGCCCCCGAACAGAAAAATGCACTGTTCGATTACTTTTTTCAATTGCTAAAAGTGGAGGAGTCAGATCCCAGCCGAAAAATTGTATATGAGGCAACGCAATATGCTTTTTGCGCAGCGATTGAAAAAAATTCTGCGATCGCCGTCGCAAGCTTTTCAGGAACCTTACTCACACCAGCCGAAAGCGAAATTCTAAAACGATTTGCGCGGATGTTTGAACAATGCTATATCCGCTTCATGGATCTGAAAAAGGCAGAGGCACAGGCGCACGAATCAAAAATTGAGGCGGCGCTGGAAAGAATTAGAGCGGGGGCAATGGCCATGCAGTCGTCCGCAGAATTAGGTAACATCATTGAAACAGTCTATCATGAATTTGGGGGTCTTGACATTTCAATCGACAGGGCACTCATCATGATCTTTGATACAAAAACAAACGTTACAACCTGGTGGATGGCGAGTCCGGAGGGGGGCTCCAGCCACAGGGGTTATGATGTTCAGAAGTATGACCATCCGCTAGATGCCGCCCAATGGCAGGGTTGGAATGAACATGAAGAGAAATGGCAATACCTGCTTGAGGGGGAAAGCAAAAAGTCCTGGGACAATTATTTATTTAACAAGACCGGCCTTGTTGAATTACCAGACCCGGTAAAGGATTATATGCAATCCGTGAGAAGCGTTCACCTGTCGGCGTCTTTTGCCAATTTTGGAGGGCTGATGGCTGCCACGATAGATCCTCTCAGCGGCGACCAATTCGAAATTGTACTCAGATTCGCCAAAGTATTTGATCTTGCCTACACACGGTTCAACGATTTGAAACAGGCTGAAAAGAGCGCAAAAGAAGCAAAGATTGAACTGGCGTTGGAACGCGTTCGTTCGCGCACCATGGCCATGCAAAAGAGCGAAGAGCTGTCCGACGTGGCCGAGCTTTTGTTTAAGCAGGTCAGCGATTTGGGAATTAAGACCTGGACTTCCGGCTTTAATGTGTGGAGCGACGACAACAGTTCTTATGTAGATTATATAACCAATCCGTTGGGTGGTTTCATGGAACCCTATACGATACATACTGACCAGGCGGAGATGTTTGCCGAAATCCGGGAAGCCCGAAAAAGTGGAAGTGAATTCTTTGTTCAATATGGGGATGGTGAAAGACTGAGAGAAACGTATCTCGCACTTAATAAGCAGGCTGACAAGAATCAATTTGATAAAATAAGAGAGGCAGGATTCGATTTTCCATCACATCAGTATGACCACTTCGTGTTTGGAGCTAAGCTAAGCCTGATGTTTATTACCTATGAACCTGTGCCGGAAGCACATGATATATTCAAACGGCTTGGCAAAGTGTTTGAACAAACCTACACACGATTCCAGGATCTCCAAAGAGCAGAAGCGCAAGCGCTGGAAGCTACGATCGAAGCTTCCCTGGAAAAAGTGCGGGGAAAAGCCATGGCTATGCGCAATAGCCAGGACCTGGTTTCCACGGCAGGCATGGTGTTTACTGAATTGAGGAAATTGGGAATTTCCCCCATTCGCTGCGGTGTAGGACTATTGACCAGGGATTCGCGCAAGGCACAACTTTATTCCGCCACTTTAAAAACAAATGCAGACCGCCCGGAATTGTTGGGTTGGGTCGAATTGTCGGGCCACCCCATACTCACAAACATTTATGACACGTGGTTGAAGGGAGAAGACTTTTACCCGGAGTTGGCAGGATTGGAACTCAAGACTTATTATGAGCAGTTGTTATCAGGACTCTCGGTTCCTTTTTCACCTGACTGGCAGTCAGGCAAAAAAGAATTTGGTCATTTCTTTCCATTCACGATTGGCTGCTTCTATGCCTGGTCGGAAGTGCATTACAATGATCGGGAAATTAAAATACTAAAGCGTTTCGCGGGAATTATTGATCTCACCTTCAGGCGTTACCTGGAATTGCAAAAATCAGAAGCCAATGCAAAAGGGGCTATTCGTCAGGCCTCATTGGATCGCGTACGCGCGGAAATTGCTTCCATGCGAACCACAAAAGACCTGGAAAGGATCACACCGCTCATTTGGAACGAACTAAAAACGATGGACGTTCCGTTTGTGAGGTGCGGCGTGTTTATCATGGATGAAGAGAAGCGCCAAAGCCATACTTTTCTTTCTACACCCGACGGCAGGGCCATTGCGGCTTTTCATCTCCCCTTCGACTCAACCAAAAATATTGGAGACGTAGTGGAGCACTGGCGCCTGAAGAAAGATTATTTGAGCCATTGGAACAAAGCAGAATTCTCAACGCTGGGAGACATTCTTCTGCAACAGGGGTCAATTGCCAGCAAAGACCAGTACATGAATTCCATTCCGGGCGACGGGATCTGGCTTCATCTGCTTCCATTTCTACAGGGCATGTTGTACGTGGGTAATTATGAGGCACTCAGTGAAGAAGATATGCTTCTCGTTAAATCCCTGGCCGGCGCTTTCTCAACCGCATATTCCAGGTACGAAGATTTTAACAGGTTGGAAGGGGCCAAGAAACAGGTAGAAAATACACTGACCGATTTGAAACAGGCGCAGCAACAATTGATTCAGTCTGAAAAGATGGCTTCACTGGGTGAACTCACTGCGGGAATTGCACATGAAATTCAAAATCCACTGAACTTTGTCAATAATTTTTCAGATGTGAGTGCAGAGTTGTTGGGCGAGATGGCAGCAGAAATGAGAAAAGGACATAACCTGGAGGCGATGGCCATTGCGGAAGACGTGATGGACAACCTGGGTAAGATCCTGCATCACGGCAAACGCGCCGATGCAATTGTGAAAGGCATGTTACAACATTCCAGGACCAGCAGCGGTCAGAAGGAGCCAACTGACCTGAATATACTGGCCGACGAATATCTAAGACTGGCCTATCATGGACTGCGTGCCAAGGATAAAACCTTCAATGCAAATTTCAAGACCGATTTTGAAGTGGGGCTGAAAAAGTTGGACCTGATCCCGCAGGACATCGGTCGCGTGTTGGTGAACCTGATCAACAATGCTTTCTTCGCTGTTAATGTAAAGAAGAAGGAGAATATCGCAGGCTATGAGCCGATAGTAACCGTTTCTACCAGAAAACTCAACGACACCGTTATACTAACGGTATCGGACAATGGTATCGGTATGTCGCAGAAGTTGCAGGACAAAATTTTCCAACCCTTTTTTACCACCAAGCCCACGGGACAGGGAACGGGGCTGGGATTGAGTTTGAGTTACGACATCGTTAAAGCACATGGCGGTGAGTTGAATGTTGAATCGAAAGAAGGAGGAGGATCTTCATTTATTATTAGTCTGCCAGCAGAAAACAAATGAAACCCAGGAGCAAAATAGAAAAAGAAAACCTTGCGCTGAAACGCGTGGTGCACAAACGCACCCTGGAATTGGTGGAAAAGAAGCGCGAGTTGGAGATCGAAGCGTCGCTGGAAAAGGTTCGTGTTGTTGCGATGGGGATGAAGCAGCGAGCTGACATGACAAAAATCTGCAAGACCATCTCGCTGCAATTGGCGGCTCTCGGTGTGAAAGAAATTCGAAATGTGCAGACTGCCATTTTTTATCGTGAGAAAGGCAGTTATCAGAATTATGAGTATTACGCAAAGCACCGAAAGGCGTTTATCACGGACACGATTTACACCAACCATAAGATTGCCCGCAGCTTTGCTAAGAAAATGATGAGGGGCAAAGGCGAGGACCATATTACCCATATTAAAGGTCACAAAAAAGTGAAGGCCTGGCTCGACTACCAGAAAACCACAAATGTTTTTATTGATAACTACCTGGAGCATGCATCTTCATTAAACTACTATTGGCACTCGCTGGGTCCTGTGGCCCTCGGCATTTCAACTTATGATCCGCTGGAAAAGAATGACCTTAAACTATTCAGTCGTTTCCTGAAGGTTTTTGAGTTAGCATATAGACGATACCTTGATATTGAAAGGGCAGAAGCTCAGGCAAGGGAAGCCCAAATTGAAGCGGCGCTAGAACGCGTTCGTGCCAGGACGATGGCCATGCAAAAGAGCGACGAATTGCAGCAAGCCGCCAGTTTGTTATTTCACCAGGTGCAGTCTTTGGGAATTCCGGCCTGGACCTGTGGCTACAATGTATGGGAGAAAGACGACAAAGTCTTTACGGCATGGATGAGCCTTGATGGCAAGTTGCAGCCGCCCTTTAAAATACCCCTTACAGAAAGCCCCACATTTATGCGATTCGCTGAGTCACGAAAGAAGGGTGAGGAGTTTTACGTGGAAGAGTTGGGTGGCGCGAAATTGAATTCGCATTACAAATACATGATGCAGTTGCCGGAATTTGCCAAAATCGCAGCGAAACAAATCGAAGCCGGGTTCCCATTTCCAAAATTCCAAATCCATCACGTCGTTAATTTTTCGCAGGGTAACCTGATTTTCATAACTCATGAGCCGGTACCCGAGGCATGGGATATTTTCAAGCGATTCGGAAAAGTCTTTGACCAGACATATACACGTTTTCTTGATCTTCAGAAAGCCCAGGCACATGCTATTCAGGCGGAATTGGATTTAATAGAAATTAAAAATGCGAAAAAGAAGGCCGAAGACGCCTACATCGAATTACAGACCGCGCAAAAACAATTGATTCAGTCTGAAAAAATGGCTTCGCTGGGTGAACTTACCGCGGGCATTGCGCACGAAATTCAAAACCCGTTGAACTTTGTGAATAATTTTTCAGACGTGAGCGCGGAATTGTTGGGAGAGATGACCGCAGAAATGAGAAAGGGGCATAACGCAGAGGCGATGGCCATTGCGGAAGACGTGAAGGAGAATTTGAGTAAGATCCTGCACCACGGCAAGCGCGCCGATGCCATTGTAAAAGGCATGTTGCAGCATTCAAGGAGCAGCAGTGGTCAAAAGGAGCCCACCGATCTGAATGCACTCGCGGATGAATACATAAGGCTTGCTTATCATGGGTTGCGAGCGAAAGACAAGTCCTTTAACGCTTCTTTCAATACAGCACTTGATCCTTCCGTTGGAGAAGTGAACCTTATTCCACAGGATATCGGGCGGGTTTTGGTGAACCTGCTTAACAATGCTTTTTATGCAGTGAACGAAAAAAAGAAGCGCGGGATAAAGGGCTATGAGCCGACGGTTACGATATCAACCAGGAAAAAAGGAAGCGAGGTTGAAATCGTGGTTTCAGATAATGGTGTGGGAATACCTGAAAAAGCAAAAGAAAAAATATTTCAACCTTTCTTCACCACCAAACCCACGGGACAGGGAACAGGCTTGGGGTTGAGTTTAAGCTATGATATTTTGAAAGCGCACGACGGAGATTTGCGTGTTGTGAGCAAAGGAACGGAAGGAACCGAATTCATAATTAGTTTACCAGGATAGAATTAATCTGCATACGTCGATGATCAGTAGAATCGTTACCTCAATACTCTTTATAGCGGTCATTCAATGTGTGGCGGTTGGACAGCCTCTTCTTGACACTTTGTTGGCCAAAGAAAAGCTGGCGAAAAATGATACGAATAGGATTGTGCTGTTGGGGAATATTGTCAGAATATACGCTGAAACAATTCCCGACAGCTCATTATTTTTTGCAGAAAGGCAACTGGAACTTGCCCGAAAATTGAGCTTCAGGATTGAAGAAGCTGCTGCACTAAGGGAAATGGGATATGCGTATATGAATTCGGGGAATTATCCTCGGGCATTAAAAACATTATTATCTGCTGTTGCCATCGTCAGTGATCCCAGAAGCGAAGCCCATGTGCTTGTCGGTAACTTTGCGGATGACGACTCGCTAATCAGCCACGACAGAACGCCGCGCAGTCAGCGCTTGCAAGATCTTGCTTTAACGCTCCAAATGCTGGGCATACTTTATGGTAATGCTTTCAACTATGAACGGGCCCTGGAATATCATTGGCTGGCCTTACGGGCGGTGGACAGTTCTCACAATATTTCCCTGACAAGTGTGGTCAAACTTACGATGGGCCGAATGTATCTCACCCTTAAGAAAACAGATTCTGCATTAATTCGTGAACAAGAGGCTCACAAGGCCTCGATGGAGTCGGGCTATAAGAAATACCTCGGCAGCATTCTATTGAACCTGGGTCGTATTTATGAAGCCCGCGGAGAACAGGACCTGGCCAATGAGTATTACCGGAAAGCCATCGACGCCAGCACTGAATACTACTATTTTAGGGGAATTGTAGCGGCTAACCTGCTGCTCAATGATTACTACAAACAAGTTGGGAAAAGGGACTCAGGCTTTCTCCATGTGAAAAGCGCGCTTAGTGTAGCTCACCAACTGAAATCGCCTGAGCTGTTATCGCGATCTTACAAAGCAGTGGCCGAATATTACAGAACAGTAAATGAAAATGACAGTGCTGTAAAATACCAGGCTTTGATCATCAAGATCAATGACAGCCTCTTTAATTCCAAACAATCGCAACAATTTCAAAATATAGATTTTGACGAGCAACAACGCCTGCAGGAACTTGCAAAGGAAAAAGAAGATATGCAAAACCGAAACAGGACATACTTCCTGCTGACCGGCCTGGGTGTATTTTTGCTCCTGGCCATTATTCTTTATAGGAACAACAGAAGTAAACAAAAGGCCAACCAGCTCCTGCAATCTACGCTTGACAATTTAAAATCCACGCAGGCGCAGCTCATTCAGTCTGAAAAAATGGCTTCACTTGGGGAGTTAACCGCGGGAATCGCCCATGAAATTCAAAACCCCCTGAACTTCGTCAACAATTTTTCAGACCTGAGTTTGGAATTAATGGGTGAAATGAATGCAGAAATGCAAAAGGGAAATGCAGACGATGCGAGAACTATTTCTGAAAACGTAAAAGAAAACCTGGAGAAGATACTACACCACGGCAGGCGTGCCGATGCTATTGTGAAAGGAATGCTTCAACATTCACGGACTGGCAGTGGCCAAAAGGAATCCATTGACCTGAACGAGCTGGCTGATGAGTATTTTAGACTGGCTTTCCATGGACAGCGAGCGAAGGACAAATCTTTCAATGCAAATTTTAAAACAGATTTCGAAAAAGGTCTGGGACTAGTAGATCTTAATCCACAGGATATTGGCCGCGTGCTGGTGAACCTGATCAATAATGCCTTTTTTTCTGTCAATGAAAAGAAGAAGCTGAACATTCCGGGCTATGAACCCACAGTAACAGTCTCAACGAAAAGACGGAAAGGCAGCATTGTACTAACGGTATCGGACAATGGCATCGGCGTTCCACAGAAGTTGCGCGACAAGATCTTCCAACCCTTCTTCACCACCAAGCCCACGGGCCAGGGAACGGGGCTTGGTCTGAGTTTGAGCTACGATATTGTGAAGGCGCACGGTGGTGAAATCAGGTTAGAAAATAACAAGGATGGCGGGGCCAGCTTTGTGATTGAACTGCCGGCCTGAGCAATTGAAATATTGGGTGAATTTTCATATTTTAAACAATTTGTTTCAGCTATAGGACCATGCTCAAGACCCTTTTCAGGATCGCTATCGGATTTCTTTTTGCAGTTATATCTGCCTGGTCTTCCCATGCGCAGTTGAATCCCGCTAAACTCACGCAGTATACGGAAGTGAACGGCGTACCTGGCGCCGAAGTGAACAAGGTTCTGGTGGACAGGCAAGGCTTCATTTGGGTGGGATCAGCGAATGGCCTCGCAAGATTTGACGGATACGAATTCAAGCGATTTTATTATGACCCGAATGATACCAATTCGATTCATGGTATGATCGTTTGGTCATTATATGAGGACAGCAAGGGACAGATTTGGGTGGGCTGCGGCTCATCTTTCCTCAATGTATACACGCCGGCAACACAAACCTTTCGCCGCTATGCATTCCAGCAACTGGTTGAGAGGGCCACAAATGTGGAAGTTGGGATCTCTTCAATTTGTGAAGACAAAGCTGGTAGAATTTGGCTCGGTGTTTCCACCTACAACGGCGAGCGGGTGTCGCCGGGACTTCTATATATTGATGAAAAGGATGGGCAGGTGAGGCGTTTTCCCGTTCCTGACAGTTTGAGATTAGACAACGTTTATCGCATTACGAGGGACCAGGAAGAAAACCTTTGGGTGCTCTCTTATAGCGGGATTTTTAAAATCGATAAGGACAGGAGGCTTGCGTCTGTTCGGCCGCCTCCTGAAGTTGCAGTAAATGATACTAATTTTTTCTCGGATGTGAAGCCGGGGATCAATGGGGAGATTTGGTTTGTGACCAACAATGCACGGCTCTATAAATACGTACCGGCAACACAAACTTATGAAAAGTTCTCGCCAGGCATGCCTACGAAAAACTATTACACCTTCAATATTCTTTTGCCCGACAAGCAGGGGAATGTTTGGATGGGTACCTACATGGGGCTATTTTATTTTGACCAAAAGGAAAAAGTCTTTCAGTCTTTTCGCGACACTTCCAAATTGCAGATTACCCGTGCCATGGTAAACGACCTGAAATGGGATTCATTTGGCACGCTCTGGATAGCAACCAACTCTGAAGGAGTATTGAAGTATGAAGATCGGGCGATCCTGAATTCATATGTTTATAGCAAGGTCAACAAAAACTCCATTACCTCCGGCTGGGCAAGTTCAATCTATGAAACGAGCGATGGAAAATTGTGGATCAGCACTGGGGGTGGTGGGGAATCGGGTATCAATGAACTTGACCTCGCAACCGGAACCATTCGAAAATTCATTTACCGGAATATGATGCCGGGAGTATTCGGTTCGAACACTATTTATGAACATTCCCCGGGTGAATTTTGGCTGGGCTCTAATAATGGTTTGATGAAGTTCGATCCCAATGCTGGTAAAATCACAAAGATCCATCTGGAGGGACTGCCTGACTCGGCTACGGTGAATTATTTCTATCACGACAGAAAAGGAAATTTTTGGGCCTGCACCTTGAATGGCTTGTACCGGCAGGCGAAAGGATCAGCCGTTTTTAAAAGGTATGATCTATCAACGGTCAAAGAGAGCGATGCCGGTAGTAATGAAATTACAAGGGCAATCGAAAGCGACCGGCATGGACTCTGGCTGATTACCAACAATGGCTTGTTTTTATATGATTATGCCACAGATAAAATAGTCAGGCACGGGTATGATTCCAGGGAGGGAGATATTTTTGTGACCCAGGACATCAATTCATTTTATGAGGACTCGTCAGGTATTGCCTGGGTGGGTACCTGGCAGGGAGGATTGAGCCGGTATGATGTGAAGGCAAAAAAGATTCGAACCTATACCCTAAACGATGG
>Ga0097621_100001791_pt1 | contig 14752 bp, 8 predicted proteins | sample KBSMisM72_FD_73165 | JGI IMG/M metagenome (GOLD analysis project Ga0097621, IMG submission 73165) | Miscanthus rhizosphere microbial communities from Kellogg Biological Station, Michigan, USA - KBS Miscanthus M7-2 (version 2) (version 2) | ecosystem: Host-associated > Plants > Roots >... | reverse complement strand
AAATCCCAAGGCCCCATATCGCGAGCTTCAGGAGAGTCTTTCATCCTTGCCCGGCGTCACCTCGGTAAGCCGTTCTGGAGTCGCGCTTTTGAGCAATGAAGGTATGGCGGCCCCGATTTTTGCCGAAGGACAATTATCAGCGCAGGCGCGGGCTCACTATCTGCCGATGTCTAGCAACTTCTTCGCGACCATGGGTATGCGCCTGAGAGAGGGGCAAGTCTTCAGCGATCAGGATCAGGAGCAAGGGAGGGGAAAGAACGTTCCAACAAAAGTTGTCGTGAACGAAACGCTGGTGCGGCATCTTTTCGGATCACGCGACCCTCTCGGAAGGCTTTTCCATGTGGGAAGCGAGGCCGGGCCGGCGTACGAAATCGTGGGTGTGGTCTCCGATGCTAAGTATGGCAATGTGAGAGAACCCGTCTGGCCAACCGTGTACGGACCGATCGCCGCCTGGGATGGCCCGATGTACTTCGAGATTCGCACTGCCATGGACCCGAGAGCGATCATTTCTGAGATCCGGCGGAACGTCGCAGGTTTTGATAGCAATCTCCTCATCGCCGATATGAAGACCGAGAACGAGCAGATTGCTCAGGATCTCTATCAAGAGCGGCTGATTTCGGCGTTGTCCGGTTCCTATGCAGTGCTCGCACTGTCGGTGGCCGGCATAGGGCTCTACGGCTTGCTCGCATTTCAGGTCGCCAGGCGAACACAGGAGATCGGAATCCGCCTGGCTCTCGGCGCGCAGCGCCAGCGTGTGCTCGGTCTAGTTCTCTGGCAAGGAGCGCTGCTCGCAGTTTTCGGCACCGTAGTCGGATGCGCGGCAGCGTGGGGTGTGACTCGCTACATGGAGAGCTTCCTGTATGGCGTAAGAGCTGCCGATCCCCTGACGCTCGTCGCCGTAATTGTTTTCTTGGTGGGGGTTTCCGTAATGGCGAGCTATATTCCCGCGCGCCAGGCATCGAAAATCGAGCCCATTGTCGCTTTACGATGCGAGTGAACGAGGGTAAACATTCGGGAGAAAAGATGATCCAACTCAAGAATCTGGAACGCAGTTACAAGACTCAAGCCGGGCAATTTTTTGTGCTCCGCCGCGTGAACCTTGAGATTCGCCAAGGTGAGTTCATCACCATTATGGGTCCATCCGGCGCCGGCAAGTCCTCCTTATTAAATGTGCTGGCGTTGCTCGACGATGCCTGGGAGGGGGAGTACTGGTTTCGCGACCAGGCAGTTCACAAACTGAAGCGAAAAGAGCGGGCCGATTTGGCAAAGAAGAATATCGGCATGGTGTTTCAGAGCTACCACTTGCTGGATGACCTTACCGTCCGCGAAAACATCGACCTCCCTCTTTCTTACAAAGACATCCCGCACAAGCAGAGGCAAGGCATGGTTGCCGACACGCTTGACCAATTTCAGATTGTCGCCAAGAAGGACCTATTCCCCAGTCAGCTTTCGGGAGGACAGCAGCAACTTGTGGGAGTCGCTCGCGCGGTAATTCACAAGCCTCCTCTTCTCTTGGCGGACGAGCCAACGGGCAATCTCCATTCTTCGCAGGCCAAAGAGATCATGGAACTGTTCCGCGAACTCAATCAGCACGGAACGACGATTGTTCAGGTCACCCATTCCGAAGCGAATGCTGCCTATGGTTCGCGGATCATCCAGTTGCGTGATGGGTGGGTGGTGAGTGATACGGCGAATCCTGAGCTTCAGCCATACGAGGCGGTGAAGCAATGAAACTTGCTGGGCGAATGGCGAAGGTTCTTGAATTCCTCGCAGTGTTCATAGTCTCCACGGTTGTATTTGCCCAGTCTGCCGGTGAGCAGCCACAGCCATCCACTAACGCTGGCCTTTCCAACGCGCCTTCCAGAACGGACTATTCTGCAATCTTCACCCTGCCAGGATCGCGCAATCCGCTGAGCGCGTATTCTCCGAGCAACGCTCCCGAGCCGCAGCTGATAAATTCGCCTGGTCTGAACCAGCTCATTCGCGATGGAAAGCTCTATTTGTCGCTCAAAGATGCCATTCGCTTGGCGCTCGAGAATAACCTCGATCTCGCGATCGCCCGCTACAACCTTCCCATCGCCGACATGGATATTCTGCGCACGAAGGCTGGAGGTGTGTTCCGAGGGGTAAATGCCGGCGTTGTACAAGGAACGCCGGGTGGTGGTGTCGGCGGATTTGGCACAGGTGCTCCCGGTGCAGGTGCTGGAGGAACCACGGCCGGGGCGGGCGGCGCAGGCGCTGGAGCTTCCGGACTCGTGCAGTCCACGTTAGGCGTGGGCGCGGCTGTGCCATCCTACGATCCGGCTATCATCGCGTCGATTGGCGCAGAGCATCAGACGACACAACTCGCGAACCAGCGAATTTACGGTGTGCCGCTACTGCAACTCAATACTGGCCAGGCAAATGTCGGCATCACGCAGGCATTCGCGACGGGATCAAGCATTTCCTTCGAATTCAATAATAATCGGCAGACCACGAACAGCCCTTTCTTCAATTTGTCGCCGGCGCTGGGCACGATGTACCGGTTTACAGTACAGCAGCAGCTGCTTTCAGGCTTTGGCTTTGGCCCGAATCTGCGGTATCTACGGATCGCGAACAACAATAAGAAAATTTCCAATATCGCTTTCAAGGACCAAGTGATCGCGACTGTCACGCAGATCGAGAACATCTACTGGGACCTGGTGAATGCTTACGAGCAGTCCCTAGTGAATGAGCAATCCGTGGCCTTCGCCACGCAATCACTTGAGAACGCAAAAAAGCAGCTGCAACTAGAAAGCATTCCTGCCATGGACGTCATGAAGGCTGAAGCTGAAGTCTCTAAGCGCGATCAGGACTTGACGGTCGCGCGGACGAGCCTACAACTTCAGGAACTGCTGATGAAAAATGCGATCACGAAGACGCTCGATGATCCGGTATTGGAAGCCGTGAAGGTAGTGCCTACCGATACCTTGCAGTCAGCACAGATCGTCCCTTTGGAACAGTCGGTCGATCAGTTGATTGCAGAAGCCCTTCATGAGCGGCCAGAACTCGCCGAATCAGACGTGGATCTCGTCAATCGTCAAATCAGCCGGAAAGCAGCCCGCAATGCCTTACTACCGTCTCTTTCTCTGGTAGCTTTCTACGGTGGGTCGGGACTGGCCGGACCCTTGAATCCTGTTTACAACGTGCCAGGGGTGCCAAATGCATCGAACGTCCCCATAGATTTTTCTGGCGCTCTGGCCAATGCATTCAACAATACGGCGCCGGATTACTACGTCGGATTCAACTTGAACATTCCCCTCCGCAATCGGGTCGCAAAGGCGGACCAGTATCGTTCTGAACTTGAATATCGGCAAGCTGAACTCCGGCGTGAGGAGTTGCGCAAACAGATCCGCATTGAGGTCCGCAACGCGGAATACGCACTGGAGCAGACCGCAGCTCGAGTCGAAGCTGCACGGAAGGCGAGGGACCTGGCTCAGAGAACGTTCGAGATTACCCAGAAAGAGCAAACCCTGGGTGCCGGTTCGACCTACCAAACCATGACGGCTCAGCGTGATCTTGCTCTCGCGGAACTAGACCTGGTAACGGCAATGACGGTCTACCAGAAGGCCAGAATTGAGGTGGACCGTGCGGCCGGCTCAACTTTGGATCATAATGGAATCCAAATTCAGGATGCGCTCACCGGGAAGGTAAGCTCCACGACCCCGTAGAAGCATCGAACCAGAGTTCAGGGAATGCCAGCTTCGGCCAAGCCGCACGAGGTAAATGTCCCAGCCGCATTGACCAAAAATCCGGCTGCACCACGCATCTTGGCAGCCGATGATCAGCAGCACATCCTCGAGGCCATCGAGTTGCTGCTTAAGCCTCACGGCTACAAAGTAGATGCTGTCCGCACGCCAGAGCTTGCACGCGATGCGCTGAACAGCGAACAGTACGATGCAGTGCTGATTGACCTCAACTACGCTCGTGATACAACGTCCGGCCGGGAAGGTCTCGACCTCTTGTCCGAAGTCGTCGCTCAGGACAGCACCATGCCGGTCATCGTGATGACCGCCTGGGGGAACGTCGAACTGGCGGTAGAAGCTATGCGGCGTGGGGCGCGTGACTTCATCCAGAAGCCATGGGAGAACGAGCGCTTGCTCTCAATCTTGCGGACGCAGGTAGAGTTACATCGCGCTCTGCAGGAGGCCGAGCGGCTTTCTGCGGAGAATCGCCTGCTCAACGCGCTTGGCAGGCCAGAGTTCATCGCAACATCTCCGAGCATGGTTCCGGTTCTGGAAGCGGTTACTCGCATTGCGCCCTCAGATGCCAATGTACTGATCACCGGCGAGCATGGCACTGGCAAAGAGGTTGTAGCCCGAACCATCCACGCGCTCTCCCTGCGAAAAGACAAGCCTTGGGTTGCCGTTAACACCGGCGGCCTTGCTGAAGGTGTTTTTGAAAGCGAACTATTTGGCCACGTGAAAGGCGCGTTCACGGATGCCCGTACGGACCGTATTGGACGTTTTGAACTTGCCGACCGCGGCACAATTTTCCTGGATGAGATCGGCAATGTTCCTTTCCGGCAACAAGCAAAGCTACTGCGCGCGATCGAATCGGGAGAAATCGAACGGGTAGGGTCGTCGCGCAGCAAGAAAATTGATGCGCGCGTGATCTCGGCGACAAATAGCGATTTGAAGGCGGCATGTGAGGGCGGGCAGTTTCGCGAGGATCTTTTGTTTCGCCTGAATACAGTTGAAGTTCATTTGCCGGCACTCCGAGAGCGACGAGAGGACATTCCCGCGCTGGCCATGCATTTTCTTTCCCATTACGCGTTGCGTTACCGCTGCCAAGTGAAAGGGATCGATCCGACGGCCTTGCAGTCCCTTCTTCAATATTCCTGGCCGGGCAACGTGCGCGAGTTGGAACACACGATGGAAAGAGCTGTCCTCATGGCTCGTACCGACCAGATTCAAACCGGCGATCTCGGGCTAAGTGCGCCAAAAGCACAGGCCCAGAACCTTGAAGAATTGAGTCTGGAAGCCGTTGAAAGTATCCTAATCCGCAAGGCGCTGCAGCGCTTTCAAGGGAACGTAAGCCAAGCGGCAGATGCTCTGGGCCTGAGCCGCGGCGCTCTGTATCGGCGGATGGAAAAGTATGGGCTCTAGCCCAAGCGTCACTGGTTTCGCAACCCGCAAAAAACGAAAGAGCCGTGCTCCATTCGAGCGACGTGTCATCCGTTTTTCAGTTCTGTTGGTAACCCCAGGACTCCTCGTCAGCGGTGCCTTGATTTGGGCACAACCGTGGTCAGTACAGTCCAAGTTGAGTCTCATTGGTGCCCAGTTGCTTGCCTGTCTGCTAATTGGCGCCGCGCTCCACGATGAGATTATCCGGCCACTCCAGACCCTTGCGAACGTGGTGGGAGCCTTACGGGATGAGGACTATTCGTTTCGCGCAAGGCTCGCCATCCCCAACGATGCTCTCGGGGAACTCTCGTTTGAGGTAAATGCGCTCGCCGACTTGCTTGCCAAACACCGCACCGGTGCAATCGAGGCAACGGCTCTGTTGCAACGCGTAGTCGAAGAAGTAGATATTCCCATCTTTGCTTTCGACCCGCAGAACAGCCTGCAACTCGTTAATTCGGCTGGAGAAAAGCTTCTCAATTCCCGCGCAGCCAAAGTGATAGGCAAGACCAGCATTGAACTCGGGTTGGGTACTTGTCTGTCGTGTGAAAACGAATCCCTGATAGAACTGCATTTCGGAACGGACGCCCGATGGTTTGTGCGACGCAGTTCATTTCGACAACAGGGCATTCCACACACACTGGTCGTGCTTTCTGATGTCAGCCGAGCTCTGCGGGAAGAGGAACGACGCGCGTGGCAGCGGTTGATCCGCGTTCTCGGACACGAGTTGAATAACTCGCTTGCTCCGATTAAGTCGATTGCTGGCAGCCTACATTCGCGAGTGGGCAAAGGAGTGATTAGGGCAGAAGAACACCAGGATTTTGAGCGAGGGTTGAGCATCATCGAAAGTCGCGCCGGCTCACTCAATCGCTTCTTGCAGGGATATCGCCTGCTCGCGCAGATGCCTCCTCCATCGTTTCAAAGCTGTTCGATCTCGGCACTTGCTCAGCGCGCTTCCGCCATGGAAACCCGGGTGCCCGTGAAAGTAATCGCAGGTCCTGATGTGACTCTGTTGGCAGACTCGGACCAGATTGAACAAATGCTAATCAACCTACTGCGTAATGCAGCCGAAGCGGTCCTTGAGGAATCAGGCGCCAACACAAATTCCAATGGATCAAAATCCGCAGAGATCTATGAACCCATTATCTTGTCTTGGAGCACAGTGAGGGATGACCTGATCATCCGGATTGAGGACACCGGGCCGGGATTGATGAATCCTACGAACGCATTTGTTCCGTTCTATACAACCAAGCCCATGGGTAGCGGCATAGGACTTGTGCTTTCTCGGCAAATCGCAGAGGCGCATGGTGGTTCGTTAGGACTAGAGAATCATTCGGATCGGCACGGTTGCATGGTGACGATTGTGCTGCCCGTCAAGACGTCTCTTAACTATGACTTGGCCAAAGGGCATCGATGAACCTTCCACACTCCAGCGGACAGAAAACCTGGATTACCAACAAAGCTCGACCTTTTCGCTTATTTCGGAAAAATCCTGCACGCGCCTAAGATACAACCGCTATCAACCGGCCGAATCTTTTAGAACCGGAGTACAAGACCACCAGAGAGACCAAGGCACTCTTCATGGCACGGAGTTTCGTCGTCTTTAGCTTATGGGCCGATGCTGAATGTTGTCCGGATTTCGTAATCTGAACGAAGTATCTTGTTCCGATTTTGGAACAACTGCTCATGAACGAGGAATTAATTCATGTCTTGACATCACGGTTGTTTGCGCATAGTTTATGTTCGCCTCGGCGAAGCGAAGGATGAGGCTTTCATGATCTCATCCGGGGGGCTTGTGCGTCGGGGACCTTCCCAAGAAAAGTAGTTGTGTGCCTGGATCCATCTCTCCGCGTAGCGCGAGCGAGCCGCATTTCGGCATAAACGCACTCGGTAACTGGAAGAGGAAATTGAGGCTGATAAGAATCAGCGGATTCTGTTTTCGACGGAGGAACGATTGTGGCGACGCCCGGCATTTACGATCTCGACAAGGACCTCATCAACTCTGGCTTCCTCGATGGCAATGGGTCTGTGTCTGTTGAGATCACCAATAAGACCAATCCCACAGCACTGCAAAAGATCACCACCAATCAAGCCCTAGGGCAAGATGAATTCGTGGTAGACAACGTCGAAGCTAAAGCCGGTGCACAGGCGAGCAATATTACTTTTCTGAGCGGGAGCGGGAAGGTCGGCTTCAAAGCGAGCGGGGATGTCTATGCGGAACTGGCAGTCTACCCAGACCCCACGAGCAGCACCTTCTTCTCTGCGCTTGGACCAGTGGCGGATACAAAATTCAGCTTATCAAGCGACCCCGAACTCAGCGTTGTCATGCTGAGGTGGGGCGCCGATGCCAAGGTCTCGGGGTCCGGCAGCATCGCGCTGGGAGCGGGCGCGGGTACGATTGACTTTAGCGCCGGCCTTCAGGGGAGTCTTTTCTTCTGCGTTCTTCAGCAACTCCCTCGCAGTACTGGAACGAACGACGCTCTTCGAAGTGTGGCCCAGAGTTGGAAGTTGCCCGTTCATGTTCGCACCGCAGACGACATCAAACCTCGCACACACCTTCTTGCGGAGGTCGGTGGCACTTTGACGTTCTCTGTGTCAGCGACCTTTGGGCACGAATTCAATTGGATCAGGCAGGTGAGCGAGGGGGCAATCGCTGGCGACATCGGATTGAAACTCGAACTCGGCCTTAAAGCTGCGTTTGATTTGACCACACAAGGAAAATACGCAGTAGTGGTCAGCCGCGAAAATGCCGACCCAGTTGTTCGGGTGCGGATTTACAAACTCAAGCTAAATGATTTCGACTTTGCATTGACAGCATCCGTTGCTGCTACGCCTTCTGTGCCCGCGCCACAGAACTTTACGGATCTGGTCAAGGCTACTCTTGGCGTTCACGCGCTTCAGCTCCTCAATGATCTTGAAGACCCAAAAACGATCGATAATTGGATCAACAAATTTGGTCCGCAGTATGTTACGGATCTTGTGAAAAAGGTTACCGGCCTCGACCTTGCAGCCGGAATCGCCAAACTGACAGACCTAGCCAAGCGGTGGCAAGCGCTTCCGAGCACCGCAGCGAGCTTGTTTGTAAAGCTGGCAGAGAAGAATATTCCTGATTTTTCCGATATTCAGCAAGCGGCTCAGCTCGTGGCGAACAAAGACAGCAGCGGTCTTACGACTTTTCTCGAAACCAAAATCAATAGCCTTGGGCTACCGCTGTTCGCTTCGCCGCTCGGCCAATATTTGGAGGGGCTCGCGAATGCCGGCGCAATGGCCCTCCTGCAATCAATCCCGGACAGCGCCCATCAGGCCGCGCAGAAAGTGGTTGATTTCCTTGAAGGGCAGCCAGTCGAGAAGTTGCTGAGTCAAATTGTAACGGACGTCGACAAACGCTTGGGGCTTGATGCCATCCTTTCCGACCTTCAAGGCGACCCCGCGACTGTTCTCGACAAGTTGCTTTTCAGCAAGCTTGAGACGTTTCTCGGGCACACGCCTGTCCTACAGGACATTCAAAAACTTCAGAGCACAATCAAGACTCTGCTCGGGAAGTTTGGCGATCTGTACAGCAAGGCGGTAAAGGCATTGAACACTACCTACACCGCGCAACTGACCGCCACCTATCAGCAGACCACAACCGACACCGCACTGATCGATGCCGTCTTCAACTTCGGCCACGCCGAGGACGTTCCAGGAGTTACCACTGCTCTTCAGCAACTATTGTCAGGAAAGCTGGACGACTTCTTGACAGAACCGCGTGCAGGGGTAGTGCTCAGAAATGGCGCTCTGACCCATCAGATCAAGCGCCATTCACATGTTGACCTGACGCTACCATTCCTGAAGATAGAAGGAGATTGGATTAGCAACGCAACCACGTCTTTCAACGCAATTGACGAAAGCAGTGGTCGATTGACTACTTATCAGTTGTCATTCACTGGCACACAAGTCAGCAAGAATACCCTCACATCATTGTGGCGGGGACGACACTGGCGCAGCACTTCGATTGCTCTGTCAGCGCAGATTCCGCAGAAGCTTTTGGCGGATGGGATGTTGCGCGTGCATGCCGATACCGAAACTGACCTGCATAGGCTAGGCTCGAGTGCATCCTCTATACGTCTTGAAGTAACCAAAATGACGCTTAGCCAGCTCGATGCTCATGTTGAGCCGTTCGCTGTCCAGTTCATGCGCAAGGCCTTTCCGGATAACGCGGCGTTCGATAAATGGGCCACCACCGGCCATCTTCTGACGGTGCCGGGAAATACACTCGTATCCTTGGATATTATGCTGCCCGCCGCCATCCCGCTGGCCTGGCTGAATAATACCGTTGCTGACAAGAAAGCCGACGTCTACAAGGAATTGTCATTGACCCTGCAATTTCTCTTGAAGCGTTACTTGCGCGATTACTATTTCCGTGACGGCAGTCGCTACGCCAATCTTGCTTCTGCCTATTTGGTCTTGCTCTACGCTGCGATTCCCCCTCGAAATGCGATCGTTGTCAATGGCAATCCTTCCTCGGTATACGACGGCACCTACTGGGATACTGCGGACATTAATGCGGTGAAGGCAATGGCCGCAGCCGCGCGAGACAACACATCTGCGCAGGGTTTCAAGGCGCAGCTCGCAGGAGCGAAGGCGCGTTTGCTGGCTGCTGGGCAGTCGGACCTTGCCGACCGTTTCGATCCCACCGGCGGAGTCACGGACTTCTTCAATCAGGCCATGACGGATATGAACCTGGGTTTACTCAAGAATTCCTTGTTGTTGGGTGAAAGCCAGGTTGTTTCAGCTGCACACGCTGCTGCATTGGATGCAGCCGCTTTCAATGCATTGGTGGACGCCAACAAACCTGTAGAGGCTCTGAAAGCGTTGGCTGATTTTGGCAACAAGGTCGGAGACGCTTTTAACCATGATCTTTCAAGCCTGTTCGTCGAAGACAACGATGCATTGCAACGATTGTCCGCTCTCATCTTTGCACAAGCAGCGACCGTGTTCGACCCGACTCTTCCCGTCACAAACTTCGACTCCACACTTAACGTGACGGTGCTAAAGCCCGGAGCTGCGATGCCATCGGACTTTCCAGACTTTACAGTTGCTAGCGACGATATTCTCGTTTCGCTGAACGCTGCGAGCTTTGGTCTGTGACGAGTAGACCCGTTGTTAGGCTCGAGCACGACTTGGTGGGATAACTGCCATGCGGCCCGCAGGAGAAAACGACTGTAGTCCGCCTCAATCCGCGCAGCCGGCTGTCTCTCAAGAGGACTCGGCGTTTGCAAACGTGGAACCCTCGCCAGACGTCGCAGATTGGCCATAGTCCCACTTTGAGTCGGCAGTGGTGGAACGAGCCGGTCGTCTATTCATGGTTTCCCGCCCTTCTGCGTTTTTTGATACCGCTCGAGGCCAATGTTGTCGAGGAACTGCATCGCCGCTTTGGCTACTTCCTCGGCGTGCTCACGTGGGACAACAATCACGCCGTCCCCGTCTGCCATTACAACATCTCCGGGACGGACGAGTACGCCGCCCAGGTTGATCGGGCGATTTACCGATTCGATTTCATTACGGCCCGGGCGGAATCCGCGCCCTTTTCGTTTGTGGTACGCGGGGACTTTGTGAGCGATGATCTCGTCACTATCTGCCAGACCGCCGCTAGTGATGACCCCTAGCATTCCCAGCTTTTGCCACTCCAGAATATTGGATGAGCCGATGCTGCGAGTGTCTCCGTCACCCTCGGCATCAAGTACCAGTACGCAACCTGGGAAAAGTGCATCCATGAACGGTTCTCCGGTGATGTTGTCATACCAGTTACCGACTTCCTCTGGGGGGATTTTCGCTAAACGCTTGTTCGTGGGAACGTATCGTGCCGTCACGGCAATACCCACGATGCGGTGAGTGAAATTTTGCGTGTCGCGCCAAAGTGGCTGGATGGCTTCGTCGGCGATGCCAACGTCCTGCAAACCAACCACATCCATTCCATCTGAGACATCCGAAACGCGTAACGGTGCATAGAGCTTCAGGATGCTCTGATTGTCTTCGAGGGAATATCGCTTATATGGAATGAAGAGCTGCACCTCGTTCGGCACCGTCTTCGGAGCTAGTTGCGCGGGAGGTGGCTGCGGCTTGGTCTGTTGATTCTGGGCAAGCGTCGGTACGTTGAAGAGGCCTGCCAGAAAGAGGATGGACAACGGCTTTCGCAAAGTGCTCATGAATCCTCCGGACGCACTGAAACCCGCACGTGGCTATACGCGTTCACTTCTCAAGGTTGAAATACAGCTTTGCGCTATTTTCCCCGTTCTCATTTTCCATTGAATAAAACGAAGCATCGATCGCGCCCAACGGCTTGATGGCAATGCCCAGTGTCTTTCCATCGATCAGTCGTTGTAAAACTGGATGACCAATGGTCAAATAGGTCTTTCCGCCATCTCCCTCCGTAATCGGCCAATCGATGATCATCTGCGTGTTGAGTACCCGATTAAGCGGCTGATAGTGACAAAAGCTATCGGTGGTCACAGTTGTTTGGTCCCATTTGGGATCGCCACCTAAGATTTCAACAACCCTCACCAGCCCGAAGTCCTTGATGCGCTCCGCTTTTTGCTGCACTGAGTGCGTCGTCAATTCCAGCAATCCGTGGCCGGCCACCTTCTTTCCAGCAAATTCCTTCAGGTCCCAACGCAAGATCACATAATGGGTACCATCCACAGTGAGCAGGTTGATCTTCTTACCCGATGCATCCTGGACGTACCAATCATTGGCGTTGACATCTGGGTTTTCAATATCAATCGAACTGTCCGCCGCGACTTTAATTTTCTGACCAAAACTTCTTGGGTCCGCTAGGGGGGGATGGTAAGGAACTGCCTCGCCTTTATCGGGTCCTGCCGTGGCGGCATCAATGAGGTCCACTTTTATGTAATCAATATCCAGACGGTATTTTTCCAGCCCCCAATCCATTAGCGCTAAGTGACCAAAAATTGTGTCTCCAGGTTTAGCATCGAAGCCACGGGTGGTCATGCTGAACGTATGCCAGTGGTCAGTGTCTGGGATGTCATATTCCATCAGTTGAGACTCATAGTCCGTGGTTCGTTGCGTCAAGACCTGCAGATTGATCCGTCGCGGCGCATGGCTCGATCGAACCCTCGCTTCAATGCGAAATTCATGGCCTGGCTTTTGCATGAGCGTGAGGTCCATATTGTCGGAGACTTTTCGCTCAATCAGTGCCCACCAGATTCCACGCCTGTCGGTTGTTCCATCTACGAAGATCGAAGCGTAGCCTGGCCCTCCCAGGCGGAAGTCCATGGTGGCGGTGCCGTCGCCAGTTTTAAAAAACCAGCCATTGTCCGGATCAAGTCTCAGATTGTCAAATCCGTCTAAGAACTGCGCCGATATCAGCCGAGACTGACCGAGCGCGATCAGCACGAGCACAGCGTAATGTATAGGGTGCCAACTCATTCCGAAGCTGTTGTCTTAGCCAGCATGGCGCAGTGGTGCGGGACCACGATTGAAGAGCGCCCGGATAATATGTCATCGCATTTGTCGTGTCAATTGGCTCGAATCGTTCGCGTGTTCTTAAAACAGCCTAAATATGGCGGAGAAAGTGGAAGTTCCTCCCTCTCCTTGAGTTTTCTATATGGAATAGATTTTGAAAGGTTGTAGAAGTATCGGGTGGCCAAGCAAAAAACCTATCGGCAGAGGAAGGCGCGGCGGTTCCCGCGACGAGGAACGCCGCGCCTGCCATGAGAAGCACAGCGCACGACACACTCATGGGTTTGTCACAAAGATCACCGACTTCGCCCAACTCCCCCTTGTATTGTCGTAGGTCTGAACCGTAACGCGATGGGTTCCTGAGGTGGCGAGGCTGATTGTCGTTCCGATCGGCAACGCCTTCACGTTCGGATAGTCTGCGTGCACGACTCCATCCACAAAAATCTGCATGTGCCCCGCGCTATCTGGCCCGGAAGCAGCTGCGGAAACCCCAAACGTCAATGGAACGTGACTGCCATCGTGCGGCGTCGTAATGTGAGTGATCTCAGTATCGGGTCCGCCAAAGGTGTTTGGGAACGTTAGGGTGTACTGGTTATGGCTGTCCCTCTTCCAAGCGGGAATTCCTGATGGAAAATTCGAGGGGTTGTTCCCAATGGAAGGCGAATCGCTGAAGACTGAGACCGTCTTCTTCGAAGGGCTTACCGTCAGGATGCGAAGATAGCCGTACCCGAAATAGCCGTTGTTTCCCTGACCCTGGTAATCGGAAAGCATCTGGATTGGACGATAAGGATTCGAGCACAGGGTGGTCCACGATTGCACATTACAGTCCACGCGACCAACACCGTTGTAGTTGGGAACAGATGGATAATTCCCGGGGCTCGGGGTGCGAACGTGTCCACTCACTACCATGAAAATGTTGGGGTGAGTTCCGATCAGCTTGTACCAGAGCCCGATTCCATCATTTCCACCCCCAACCGGGTTGTAGTTTGCGAGGGAGTCCGGACGACAACCGTATATGCTTGGGAACCCAGAGCAGAGCGGATAAGCCGATCCGGCAGGGAAGGTCGAGCCAAAGGTAGGACCCGAGCCGTCATTGGACAGATAGGCATGCGTGACTACAATGACCGGACCTGAGAAATTCGAGATCAGGCTATTCGCAGCCGACACCACCCAGTCCCTGGGAAAAAATTCCAGTGACAGGATCATGTAGTTGGTCGAGCCGATCTTCAGGATCTTATAAAAGTTGGGGGTACGTTTCCCGTATTGATCCAAAATGTAGGCGCTTGGGCTCAATGGCAGGTTGCCAAAGTAGTGGAAATAGTTGGTCGCGCTTCGCGGTTGCGGCCGTACCGCTTGGCAATCGTAGTCGTGATTGCCGATTGTGGGCTGGTAATAAATTCCGTGACTGTTGAGAATGGTAATTGCACTCTGAGCTTGTTGCCATTGCGTCTGCCAGTTGGCTGGAGGAGGTACACCACAACCAAGGTTTACGTTGCCATAGCTATCAACCGGATATCCACCGCCATCGACGATGTCGCCCAGGCCGAGTACCATTTTGATGTTTAGTCCAGCTTGATGGCTCACCACCCAGTTCGCCTGGTCTCTGAACACGTAGGAGTATTGAGAGTTGTAGTACTGCGTGTCCGGAAACAGCACGATTGAGAAATCAGGATCGGTGGACGGGATCGACACGCTGCTGGCTGAGGGGCCCAATAGGCAGCTCAGGAATACGGCAACGACAGCGAGACAAGGTGAGAGAGTTCTCTTGGTGGGCATAGCGACCTCCTGTTGCGGTGTGCAAACTGAACGGGATCAGCGATCTCCCTAAACAGGCAGGTTTCCCCATCAGCTCCAATGGCCACTTTTGCCGCGATGGCATTACGTTTGTGCTCAAAGTGGATTCGAGCTAGGATGGAGGGGCGCTCCGGTTGCGAGACCCCGTTCGGTCTTCACTTGGTTAAAGTGAAATCGGACGGAAAACGGGATCATCGAAGCTACGTTCTCTGGTCGCAACCGCGAGTTCGCCCTTGCGTGCAGAAGTGGATGTGAGTTTGTGTTGCGGTCTACCTCAGGCGTTGTAACCGAACTCCTGGTGAAATGGAGGGCGGGAGATCAAGAGGCACTCGATGCTTTGGTGCCTTTGGTTTACA
>Ga0097621_100001786_pt1 | contig 14759 bp, 12 predicted proteins | sample KBSMisM72_FD_73165 | JGI IMG/M metagenome (GOLD analysis project Ga0097621, IMG submission 73165) | Miscanthus rhizosphere microbial communities from Kellogg Biological Station, Michigan, USA - KBS Miscanthus M7-2 (version 2) (version 2) | ecosystem: Host-associated > Plants > Roots >... | reverse complement strand
CGGACTCTCTAGGCAAGTAATGTTTGACCTGTCCGTCTTTCCACGATTTCACGCCACCTTCGTTGACTCCAAACCAGATCGCCCCAGTCTTATCTTCGCAGATCGATTTCACCGCCAGTCCAGCTGACGCCTTCAGCATTTGGAAGATCGATCGCGTGACGCGGTTCAGTCCCTGACCATTTGTGCCGACCCATAAATCGCCTTCGCGATCGAGCGCGACTGCAAAAATAAATCCATGCGAGAGATTGGTGATATGGCTTGCACCGCCCGTCCCATCAAACCAATACACATAATCTCCATAAGTCCCGACGATTGGATTGCCCTCCCCATCTTCACAGGCGGAAAGAATCGGCAGATCCTGCGGCCACGGATCACGCGAATAGTACGCCATCGAGCCGTCAGCGTTGCGGCGCTCCATGACACCGACTCGCTCGAGTTTATCATCGGATGAACCCGGAACCAAAATCTGGGCGAACAGCCAGAACCCACCCTTTTTGCTGGGTAAGAGATAGTCATATTGCACGATGTTGGTTTCTGAATGTTTAAACACTGCCGACAGAACGCCATCAGCATTGGTGGCGGGTTTCCAGGCGTCGAGCGAGTTGCCAGTCGCGATCCAGATCAGGCCGGCGTTGTCAGTCATCAGAGCGTCCGATTGCAGCGGGGTACGTGATAGGGAAGGATCGAGGAACACGCCGCCATTGGGTCGAGGGCAAAGCAGCGCGGTCTTGCCATCGCGCACTGAGTAGATCTGGCGGCGCGACATGCGGAACCAAACCGCGCCTGCGCCATCTTCGCAAATGGTCACGGCCGGACCTTCAACGGCAGGATCTCCGAGTCGCTGTTTCGCCAGCGTGCCATCCGGGTGGGCAACAAAGACGCCTGCCACATCCGTCGCGATCCAGAGGTTGGTATGACTGTCCTCGAAAAGTTTTACTACCTTCGTGCTACCGAGAAGCGGGGTGTTGCTTTCGTCGAACGTTTTGAAACGCAACCCATCAAACCTGGCCAGGCCCGCCGTGCCCAGCCACAAGTATCCATCGCGCGTTTGAGTGATTGCGAAAATGGTGTCTTGTGGAAGCCCGAGACCTTGCTCGGCTGTCCAAGGCGGGGCGACCGTAAATCCAGCCGCAGAACCTGCCGCGACTGCGGACAAAGCGCAGCCGACAAATCCGAGCACGACGGCAATCCAACAGCTTTTCCGCATAGAATGGCGCGGCCCGGCGAGATCAGGCTCGGGCGACCACAGATTGCCGTGTGCCAATCAGTGAGGCAAGCGAGCAGGTTCACGCGCAGAGGTTGCGCGCCATGCAGCCGCGGCGTGACACGTTCAGGCGGCCATCCGTAATCTCCGCAACATATCCGCTTGCACACCACGGTTGGGATATGCAGATTACCGCCCAAGCAGAGTAAACCGAACCTACCACTGTTGTTTTAAAGGCAGTATGCAAACTAGAAGTTCTCGACGGTCCTCAACTCCATTTCTTTCATCAGGCGCCGTCTCACGGCCGCGGATTCCGTATGTGGTCCTCGCGATATTTATTTTGACTGCTGGCGTCACTGCAAACCTCGGCGCGGCCACGATTTCTGTGCCCGGTTTTTCGTTTGAGTCGCAGGTCGTCGCGCCGCCGTTTCCCGTCGATACCCGCATCGATTCATGGCAGAAGGCTCCGAAGCCCGCGTATTTCGATGAAGGGGCTTTTGGCTTCACCTGGGATCAGACGATGGGCGTTTTTCCTAACACGCCTGTGGGAACTGGCAATCACATCGATAATATGAACGGCAACCAGGCGGCGTACATGCTCGCTTTCCCGCAAGCTTCGCTGTTCCAGGACTACAACAGCCTGGACTGGGCTCACGCTGCCCCAAGCCACGATTTCAACGCGATGTTCGAGGTTGGCAAATCTTATCAACTCACCCTGGGACTTCTTGGAGGCGGTGGTATTTCAGTTGGCAGCATCTTTCAACTTAGTCTCTATTATCGTGACGCGGCCGACAACAGAGTCACTATTGGCGCGCTCCCGATCACTTACACGAGTGGCGTGTTTTCCAACGCCACCCATTTGCTTGATTTCACCCTCAACCTTGCCGAAGTTCAAGCGACTGACGCCTGGGCCGGCAAGAACATTGGCATCGAACTCTCTTCAATCTATGGTACAGGCGCCGGCTATTGGGACCTCGACAACGTCCGATTAACGTCGGCTGTTCCCGAGCCTGGCTCCCTGAGCCTCGCAGTTCTGGGGCTGACGGGTCTGGCGATTCGTCGCCGACTTAAACGCTAAAGCAGCGACAAAAGCTCCATTTGCCTGTCCTCTTCTGTAGTGGCAGATTGGTGAGGTTCGCACCGGAATCGATGCTGCCTAAACAAACTTTCTTTTTTGCCGTTTTGCTGTTTACAGCAACACTTGCACACAGCGTCAGAGCCGCTGTACCGCTGGCAGTTCCTAACTCTTCTTTCGAGTCGCCGGCAACTACCTTCGTTAATACGCACGTCGACCTCTGGCAAAAGAACGCCAAGCCTTCCTGGTACGATGAAAGCGGTCCGTTTCTTTGGGATCAACTGACCGGCCTGTTCAAGAACACCGCTCCAACGAGCCCGGACCATATCGATAATTGTGACGGCGATCAGGCCATGTGGATGTTCGCTATCCCGGAGGTCGCGATTTTTCAGGATTACGAGAGCATGGATTGGAGTCACACGAATGCGCCACTGCATGCCTTTGCCGCGACGTACGATATCGGTAAAGTCTATCAGCTCACCGTAGGTTTGATCGGCGGCGGAGGAAACATGATGCCCGGCGCAACCCTTGATCTTCAGTTCTATTATCGCGATGGCGAAAGCAATATCGTGACCGTTGGTTCAACCACCGTGACCAACTCGCCCGAGATTTTTCACAGCACGACTCATTTCGTCGATTTCTCACTCCGCCTCCCTCCTGTCGCCGCTACCGACGCATGGGCTGGCAAACACATCGGCATCAAGCTTCTTTCATCGATCACCGACACCAATCTCGAGGGCGGCTATTGGGACATCGACAACGTTCGCGTTTCTATTCGCAATCCGATCCTGCTCAATCCCGCCTGGAGCAATGGCCAATTCCAGTTCACCGTCGTCAGCGATCCCGGGTTGCCACTGCAAATCATGACTACCAGCGATGCATTGCAGACGCCCTCAAATTGGGCCATTCTTGCTACTGTGACTAATGTGAGCGGCAATCTTCCTTTCACCGACACTTCTGGAAGCCCCGGCCAGCAGCGCTTCTATCAGGCGCGTGCCATGCAATGATGGCTCATGAAAGGCGCTTCAACAGCCCAGCGCGCTTTTTCGCTGATTGAACTTTTGGTGGTCATCGCGATCATCGCTATTCTCGCCGCGCTGCTCCTGCCCGCTCTTGCGTCGGCCAAGGAAGCCGGCCGGAAAGCCAATTGTCTATCCAACCTGCGGCAAATCGGCATCGCCATTCAGGCTTATGCCAATGACAGCGAAGGCAAGATTCCTTTTGGACCCAAAGCTCCGCCTTTCACGAGCCCCGCGGATTTTTACCCTTCGACCGGCGCCCCCACGAGTTTACTGTCATTGCGCAGCGGCGCTCCCGTAGCTCTGGGTCTTTTGCTTCAGCAACATCTGGCCAGCCAGCCGCGAGTGCTCTTCTGTCCCGGCAGGGATCAACCGCTTGATGCCGATGTCGAGCTTTCCCGCGTCGGCAATACGCAAGCGCAAGGCAGCTATTATTATCGGCATGCCGGGGCAACCAATCTGTTCGATCCATTGAATATGCCCGCAGTTCCCGATCACATCCTGTTGGATAAACTGGGAGATAACCGCAAGGGTCGACCAATCATGGCGTTGGCCATCGATACCGAATTTCTCTGTCCGCCGGATTTGGAATCGTTCAACGTCAAGCCGCGCTCCAATCATCGGCAGAAATTCGCCAACATCCTTTTCTACGACGGTCACGCTGCCTCGCGCCAGAACCTCACCAACCGCTTCACCGTTGACGTGAGCGATTACAATGAGGTCCGCGACGCGTTCAGCAAGATCCTCGCTGTTTTCGAGCAGGCCGATACGCTCCCCTAACTTTCCAGTAGAATCGCCGCCGCTTTTCATGCAAGTTACGGCGGTTTTTGTTATGGATTTAAAACTCCCCAACCTCGGCGAGGGCGCGGATTCAGGCACCGTGGTCAATCTGTTCGTGAAGGAAGGCGATCAGGTTGCCAAGGACCAGCCCATCCTCGAACTGGAAAATGAAAAGGCCGTCGCCACTATTCCTTCTACGGCGGCGGGAAAGGTCACACAGATTTTCGTCAAAGCCGGTGATAAGCTCAGCGTCGGTCAAAGAATCCTCTCCTTAAGCGAAACCGGTGAGCGCGCCGGTGAAAAGCCTGCGGCGGGCAAACCAGATGTTGCAAAGTCGCGAACGCCGCAACCGGCGCCAACAAAGGCCGGCCGGCAGAAAGAAACAGAGCAGCACACAGAAGGCGATGGCGCCCGGCAAACGGATCACGTCGAAGAAGTCTCGGACGAGGACCAACCGTCCCCTGCGCCGCCTTCGCCTGCCGGTGTTGCCGCGTCTCCTTCCATCCGGAAGATGGCGGCCGATCTTGGCATCGATTTGACTCGGGTCCGCGGGAGTGAACGCGGCGGACGAATCGTGCTGGCAGACGTCCGCGCATATATCCAGAAACTCCAACGCGGGGCAGCCCAGCCAAAACCGAGTGCAGCACCGGCAGCCGGTCAGGCTCAACCTGCTCAGCCTGCGAAACACGAGTCGATCGACTTTTCCAAGTGGGGTCCGGTTTCAAAGAAACCGTTCTCTCCCTTGCGTCAGGTGATAGCGCGGCGAATGTCGGAGAATTGGAATACCATCCCCCATGTGACCCAATTCGATGAAGCGGATGTGACTTCATTGATGGTACTGCGCTCGAAATTCACGAAAGCTTACGAGCAGAAAGGTGCGCGGCTCACGCTCACGGGTTTCGCCTTGAAGATAGCAGTCGACACACTCAAGAAGCATCCGGCGTTCAATTCAAGTTTAGATGAAGCGACGCAGGAGTTAGTGACCAAAGAATATTTTCACATTGGTGTTGCCGTGGATACTGAAGCTGGTCTGATCGTGCCAGTCATTCGGGATGTTGATAAGAAGTCGATTTTCGATCTTTCGAAGGAACTCGAGGAACTGGCGAAGAAAGCGCGCGAAAGGAAATTGACCCAGGAAGAACTGAAAGGCGGTTCGTTTACGATTTCAAACCAGGGCGGCATTGGCGGAGGCCATTTTACGCCGATCATCAATAAGCCCGAGGTGGCGATTTTGGGTTTGGGTCGGGGTCAGATGAAAGCGGTCGTGCGGGGCGAAAAGGTCGAACCTCGTCTGATGTTGCCAATCGCGGTCTCGTACGATCATCGGGTGATTGATGGCGGGTTGGCGGCGCGGTTCGTGGTGGATCTGGTGAAGGGTTTTGAGGGGGTCGAGGAATCCACTTTAAAGTTCTAATTCTATAATGCAACCCACACAAACCCAAATCGTCGTTGTCGGGGCAGGGCCAGGAGGCTACGCCGCGGCATTCTACGCTGCTGATCTCGGCAAGAAAGTCATTCTCATCGAGCGGGACAAACGCCTCGGCGGCGTCTGCCTCAACCGCGGCTGTATTCCGTCAAAAGCCCTGCTGCACGCGGCCCATACTATCACCGCGGCTCGCGAAGCCGAGCATCACGGCATCACCTTCGCCAGTCCCTCAATCGACGTCACCCGGCTCCGGACCTGGAAGGAAGGCATCATCACCAAACTTTCCGGCGGCATCGCTCAGCTCGCCAAAATGCGCGGCGTCCAGGTCATTTCCGGGCGCGGCTATTTTGAGGACTCGAAAACGTTGCGCGTTGAAACCGAACAAGGCCAGCAGTTCATCAATTACGAGCAAGCCATTATTTCTGTCGGCTCGAAATCCGCTATGCCCAAGGCCTTCGATCTAGGCAATCCCCGCATCATGACCTCCCGCGAAGCCCTCGAGGTGGAGGACATTCCTGAAAACCTCCTGGTCGTCGGCGGTGGTTACATCGGTATGGAACTCGGAACGGTCTATGCCACGCTCGGCAGCAAAGTTGTACTCGTCGAAGCGCTGGACACGATCCTGGCCGGTGCCGATCCCGATCTGGCGCGGCCGGTCATGAATTACGCCAAGCGCGCCTTCAAGGAAGTCCGCCTCAGAGCCAAAGTCTCGAAAATGGCCACCAGCGGCAAACAGATCAAAGTCGAGTTCGATGTCAACGGCACGAAAACTGAAGAGTTATATGATCGCGTGCTCGTCGCAGTCGGCCGCACCCCCAACTCGGCCGATCTGGGTCTTGAGAACACCAAAGTCACCCTCGATGACAAAGGTTTCATCAAAGTGAACGAAAAACAGCAAACCGACGATCCTGCGATCTATGCGATCGGCGACATAGTCGGCGGAGTGATGCTCGCGCACAAAGCCAGCAAGGAAGCACGCATCGCCGTCGAGGTCATCACCGGCGAAAACAGCTCGTTCTCAGGTGTCACCATCCCCGCGGTGGTCTTCACCGATCCCGAAGTCGCGTGGTGCGGATTGACCGAGGCTGAAGCCAAAGCTCGAAATATCGAAGTCAAAGTGTCCAAATTCCCATGGGGTGCTTCCGGTCGCGCTTTAACTTTCGATCGCCCTGATGGTTTGACCAAACTCGTCGTCGAACCTGAAACCGAGCGACTGCTCGGTGTCGGCCTGGTTGGATTCGGGGCTGGTGAACTCATCTCCGAGGGTGCTTTCGCCATCGAGATGGGTGCCACTGTGATGGACCTTGCGTTGACCGTTCATCCGCATCCTACTTTGAGCGAGACTCTGATGGAAGCAGCCGAAGCGTTCTACGGGCATGCGACCCATACGTTCTCGAAAAAACGCGAAGATCGTCAATAAATCGCCAGGATGCTTCGACGGTCGATGAATCGGGCGGACTGTCTTCGCCGTCTCTCACCCAACTTCAGCAAAAATGCGCTCCCGTCGTCTCCACGTAAACTGCGTACAGCGATTGGCTCGCCACCATGAACAAGCGATTGCGCTTCTCCCCTCCAAAACAAAGGTTGGCGCAAATTTCCGGCAGCAAAATCATTCCAATCCGTTGGCCATCCGCCGCGAAGACGTGAACGCCGTCGTAACCCTCCCCCGCCCAGCCTGCGGCCGACCAAAGGTTGCCATCCACATCACAACGAATTCCATCTGAACCGCCCATCTTGCCGTTCAACTCCATCGAGCAAAATCTTCGGCGGTTCTTCAGCTTCGTTCCGCTCGCGACATCGTAGACATCAATCCCACGCGGATTCGGCCCTCCCGTATCAGCAACGTACAGCAGTTTGTAATCCGGCGAAAAGCACAGCCCATTCGGCTTGTAACCTTCATCAGTCACCATCTCTATGCGTCCATTTGTCGGATCGATGCGATAAATCGCTTCCTTGATCTGCAATTCATCCTTGTGCCCTTCGTATTGGCCCATGATCCCGTAACCGGGATCGGTGAACCAGATTCCGCCATCGGGATGCACGACGACGTCATTTGGCGCATTGAGCGGTTTGCCGTTCCATTTGTCCGCGAGCACAGTGACGCTGCCGTTGTTTTCGTAACGAACGACGCGGCGTGTGTTGTGCTCGCAGGAGATCTGCCGTCCCTCCCGATCGAACGTATTGCCATTGCTGTAGTTTGATTGACTGCGGAAAACACTCACGTGACTGTCTTCTTCGAGCCACCGCATCTGCAGATGATTCGGGATATCGCTCCATACGAGGTACTTTCCGCCGGCGTTCCAGGCGCATCCCTCAGCCCAAAGCGCACCGGTCCATAGTCGCTGGAGAGGCGTGTTGCCGATCTTGTATTTCGCAAAGCGCGGTTCAACCACCACAATGTCCGGATCAGGATAACGCGCCGGCTCTCGGCCGCTCCAATCGCGCTGGGCGGCGATGGCGCCAGTCTTTGTCAAAGCTGCGGCGGCAATGGCCGCGCTGCTTTTGATAAATGAACGCCGAGTAAAATCCTTTCGCGAGGGTTGAATCACAGTCTCAAGTGAGGATGCGTCAATCATGGTGAAGTGGGTTGCAGCTTGTCCCGCTCTCGTAGCCGCCGCAAGAAAAAGCTGCTCCGGCCAGAGGTGCGATCTTTCATGCAGGTGCCTTCGCGTAATATCGGCATTGGCATACGGCCAGCTCGGTGGCAATTGCAATTGATTCCAGTTGAAATCGGCGCCCAGCGAATTACACTGTTGATCGTGCCGGTTCTGAACCGGCCGACGAATGGCCCGGGGCGTAGCGTAGCTTGGTAGCGCGTCTGAATGGGGTTCAGAAGGTCGTGAGTTCAAATCTCACCGCCCCGACCATTTTCGTTTGCTTCACTTTTCCTGGGTGATTGCTGCCGAATCGAGGATCTGACTTCAAAAAAGATTGCAGCCTGCTGCCGAAACGATTAACCAATCTGCCCTGATTGTACTGAGCTTACTCTCGTTTGAATTATGAAGCATGGAATTCTGTTGCACGAACCCCAGGACGACGTCGGAGTCGCCGTTATGGATCTGAAAAAGGGCAGCACTATTGGCGCAATGACGCTTGAAGGTAAACAAGCCGGAAAAGTGAAACTCCTCAATGATGTCCCACTCGGTCATAAGGTCGCTTTGCGCGATTTGCCCAAAGATAAACCCGTCCTTAAGTATGGTCGTCCGGTCGGCAAAGCGGTTCAAAGCATCGCGCGCGGCGCCCACGTTCACACCCATAATGTCAAAACTTTGAGGTGGGCCATATGATCAATGCTAACAATCTCAAGCTCACCGGTTATCGCCGGCCCGATGGCCAGTATGGCGTTCGTAATCACGTCATCATCCTGCCGGTGGACGATATCTCGAATGCTGCAGCCCAAGGTGTGGCGGCGCTTATCAAGGGCACGATGGCCCTGCCGCATGCCTACGGTCGATTGCAATTTGGTGAAGACCTCGAACTGACTTTCCGCACGCTCGCCGGCACGGGTCGCAATCCAAACATCGCCGCGGCCGTCGTCATCGGCATCGAACCAAACTGGACGGAGCGGATCGTCAAAGAGATTCGCAAGACCGGCAAACCCGTCGCCGGTTTCAGCATCGAGCGTTACGGCGATCTCAAGACGGTCGAAATGGCCGCGCGCAAAGCCAAGGATTTCGTTCAATACGCGACTGAACTCCAACGCGAGCCGTTCCCCGTCAAAAAGCTCTGCATGAGCACGAAATGCGGCGAATCCGACACCACGACCGGTTTGTCCTCTTGCCCAACCGTGGGCCGCAGTTTCGAACGTTTGCTCAAAGGCGGCGCGACCTTGATCTTTGGCGAAACCAGTGAACTCACCGGTGGCGAGGACATTGTCGAATCGCGCTGCGTGAGTGAAAAGGTGCGCAAGGATTTCCGCTGCGTTTTCGATGATTACACCAACCTGATCAAAAGTCAGGGTGTGGATCTGCTTGGATCGCAACCCACCGAGGGCAACATTCGCGGTGGCCTGACCACGATTGAAGAAAAAGCGATGGGCAACATTCAAAAGATTGGCCGTTGCAAGGTCAACTCGGTGCTCGCGCCGGCTATTGAACCAAAGGGGCCAGGTTTGCATTTCATGGATTCCTCGAGCGCGGCGGCCGAAATGGTGACGCTGTGCGCAGCGGCCGGTTCCGTCGTGCATTACTTCCCTACTGGTCAGGGCAACGTCATTGGCAACCCGATCATTCCGGTGATCAAACTCAGCGGCAATCCGCTAACCCTGGAAACCATGTCGGAACACATCGACGTGGATGTTACGGGAATCCTGCGGATGGAAATGACTCTTGATCAGGCCGCAGATCATGCGCTCGAAGTGTTGCAGCGAACCATCAATGGCCGGCTCACCGCGGCGGAGGCCCTGCGGCATGATGAGTTCGTGCTCACAAAACTCTATCGGAGCGCTTAGCGTTTCGAGCAGTTGCTCATCCAGCTAATACTGCCGCGGATATTCCGACCGCTATTCAGTCTCGCCTTCGCCGCTCGCTGTGCTCACCGGTGAAGGTGATTCTCCCATGTGCGCTTCCGTCGTTCAAAAGTCTGGGTGCCTTAAATAAAACGGCGCAAGGCTGGTTCCTTGCGCCGTAGCTGAATCGCTTAGTTGTGCGTTTTACTTAAGCACAGCCGCGTGAAACTCATTCCAATCATCGAGATTGTTGAGGTTCACGGCGTCCTTACAGGCATTGCCGTCATCGGGCACGCCGCAGGCGCCCAAAATCGATTTCCGCGTGCCATCATCATGGATGTACCCGCGAATGGCGGAATTCAGTTTGTCAATCGAACCCCTGTCCAACTTCGTGGCATTCTTCTTTACCCAGCCCTCGAATTGAGTGTAGTTGGGTTTGTTCTTTTTGACGTAATCGATCACCGCATCGCGGTTCAGGCCAATCCCGTCGATCACCATCTGGTCGTAGCCCTTGCCGGCGCCCGGATATCCGGGGGCCAGTTTACCCGTGCTTTCGAGCGAGAGTTTGAGCCAGAGACGTGGCAGGTGCAAAACGCCGAGGGGACCCGCCGTGCCGGAACTGATAAGAGGAACAATCGTGTTCATAAGTTATGTTTAAGTTTTGGTTTAAGCGTCCCCGAGATTGAAAAAATTTCGGCAAGGGGTCAACGGCAATCATCAGCTCTCAACCATTGAGTATTACATTGCGCAGCCGCTGATGAATCGAGGCGGGAACTTTGTGCGAAAACAAAACTCTATTTTGCGACGAGACGGTAATGAAGCAGTTTGCTACGTCCGCGCCAGCCAGGATTTCGGCGACCTGCGCGCGGGCGTGAGGCAATAAAGGACCTCCGCTGACGTGAACGGTGCCATTGCGGTAGCGAATCAACGTCCTTGCTAAAGGCGAAGGCACGAAGCCAAACCAGACCAGCGAAGCACCTGCCAAACCCACGCCCGCTGCTATCCAAACCCAGACCATTTGCCGTTCCGCTACTGTTGTTCCGTGATCTTCGTCAACCGCGCGGACGCCGTCGCTTTAGGATCGACCACGAGCGCTCGAAAATTCCATTGGCCGTTCGGTTCAATAATGCTCTGGTAATCGGAAGCAGCGCCAATCCTTTGGCCACCTGAATTGAGCAAATCCAGTTCGAGCTTGACCCCAAAGCGTTGCCGGTTGGTCACATTGGTCAATGTGCCGACCGCATACACCAGCGAACTGCCGGACACTTTTTCCAGCGTAATAGGCGAAATAGCGAATGCCATCGCTGCGGTGGGATCCTGGGCTGCGGGCGCATTAGTTCGTGAGGGGACCGAAGCTTTTGTTGCCTTTTTCTGCACGAGCCGTTCCGCGCGCTTGAGCGCGATAATCGCGCCCACCAATCCGCCGCCTAAAATCAGCACCGCAATCAAGGTCCAGACTATCGTGGCGCGGGGGATCGTCGGCTCCTCGGCCGGACGCGCCAGCAGCAACTCCGTCGGTTGTCCGCACAGCGGGCAATCCATCGTCATTCCGGTTGATTCCGCCGGAAATTCCAGCAAACCGTCGCAGTGGGTACAGTGCCCTTTGAGTGTCTTGGTCCGGCTCATTTTTGGCATCAAAGCTGCAATTAAGGGAAACCTAAGGCTCGCATCGCGCGTCAATTAATGTTATTGATACATTGGATTTATGAGCACCGACAATAAGAACATCGCGGACCATGCTTCGCGCCTGGAAGACCATTTTGTCACGCGGCGGTCTTTTCTGCAGAGAGCCGGGATGGGTTTTGGCGCGCTGGGTCTGGCCGCTTTGTTCGGGGAGGATGTTTTTGGCTGGTCGAATGCCAGCGCCGGTGAACAAACTGCCACGCTCCTTCCTCGGCAGCCCCATTTTCCTGCGAAAGCAAAGCACGTCGTTCACATTTTCGCGCAGGGCGCCCCTTCGCACGTCGATACCTGGGACCCAAAACCGGAGTTGACGAAGTTTGATGGGAAATCAATCCCGGGTTCGGATGGGGTCGCGATGGGCTCGCCGTTCAAGTTTACGAAACGCGGCAAGTCCGGTATCGAGGTGAGCGAGGTCTTTCCGAAATTCGGCGACATGGTCGATGACCTGGCGATCATCCGTTCGATGTATACCGACATTCCCGCGCATGAAGTCGCCACCGTCTTCATGAACACCGGGTCCACGCGGCTCGCGCGGCCCAGCATCGGTTCGTGGGTGCTTTATGGGTTGGGCACGGAAAATCAAAATATGCCGGGTTACATTTCACTGCGGCCCGGGGGCACACCACCAGGCGGCAGTTCGAACTGGCAGTCGTCATTTCTTCCCGGTGTCTATCAAGGGGTAAGCATCAACACCAAAGTGCCGAATGTGAATCAGCTCATCGAAAACATTCGCAATCAATACACCCCCGGCGCCGAGCAACGCCGCCAGCTCGATCTCGTCCACAAGCTCAACGAGATGCACAGCCAGAATTTGCAAAAGGACGCGCAGCTCGAAGCTCGCCTGCAGGCTTATGAAATGGCCTTCAAGATGCAGACCGAAGCCACCGACGCTTTCGACATCAACAAAGAACCGCAAAGCATGCGCGACCTTTACGGCCGCACCAGCCAGGGCAATCAATTGCTCATTGCCCGTCGTCTGATCGAGCGCGGGGTGCGCTTCATTCAGGTTTGGGCCGGCGGCTGGGACCATCACCAGGACATCGAAGATCGTTTGCCCGAACGCGCCAAAGAGATCGATGCGCCCCTCGCTGCCTTCATCACCGATTTGAAACAGCGCAACCTGTTCGACAGCACGCTCGTGATTTGGGGCGGTGAATTTGGCCGCAAACCGGTGCGCGATCGCAACGGCAACGACAATCCCGGACGCGACCACAATGCCAAAGCGTTCTCAACCGTGCTCGCAGGCGGTGGCGTGCGCGGGGGTATGGTCTACGGAGCGACCGATGATTTCGGTGCGGCTTCCGTTCAGGACAAAGTTCATATCCACGACCTGCACGCGACCATTCTGGCGCTGCTCGGCTTCGATCACCAAAAGCTGACTTATCGCTATAACGGTCGTGATTTCCGGCTAACGAATGTCTCCGGGCAAGTGGTGAAGCCGGTGATCGCCTAACTGAAGGCTTATGAATTTGAGATTTTGGGTTTTTGGATTTTGCAGCGTCGCTGGAATTGCCTCCGCAGCCGATTTGACTCCCGCTCAAACCCAATTCTTTGAAACGAAAATCCGTCCGGTCCTCGCTAACAACTGTTACAAGTGTCATAGCGAACAGGCCGACAAGGTTCGCGGCGGTCTGCTGCTCGATTCCCGCGAAGGACTGCTAAAAGGCGGCACCACCGGTCCAGCAGTTGTCCCCGGCGACCCGGAGAAAAGTTTGCTGATCAAGGCCATCCGCTACACCGATCCTGATCTGCAGATGCCGCCCAAGGACAAAAAACTTTCCGATGAGGATATTGCCAGCCTCACGTCGTGGGTAAAAATGGGCGCGCCCGACCCGCGTATCGCTAATCTCGCGCAGAAAAACTGGAAGGATTCCGGCACCAATCATTGGGCCTGGCAAAAGCTGACCAAACCGGCAGTCCCCGAAGTCCAGGACGCCAGTTGGTCCAAAACTCCCGTCGATAATTTCATCCTCGCCAAACTCGAATCAAAAGATCTGAAGCCCAATCCACCTGCAGACAAACGGACCCTCATCCGTCGTGCTACATTCGATCTCCTCGGTCTTCCACCTACACCAGAGGAGGTCGAGGATTTCGTTAAGGACGAGTCGCCCGATGCTTTCGCCAAAGTCGTCGATCGTTTGCTCGCCTCTCCTCAATACGGCGAGCGGTGGGGACGTCACTGGCTTGACGTCGCGCGTTACAGTGACACCAAAGGCCAGGTGCGCCGCAACCGTGAAGATGCCAATCTCCCTTATGCCTGGACCTATCGCGATTACGTCATCCGCAGCTTCAACGAAGATAAGCCCTACAACGTGTTCATTATCGAGCAACTCGCCGCCGACAAACTCCCGGCGACTCGTCAGAATCCCAGCAACCTCTGCGCGCTCGGTTTCCTGACCGTCGGCGAACGGTTCATGAACATGCAGAACGACATCATTAACGACCGAATCGATGTCGTCACTAAAGGCTTCCTCGGCCTGACCGTCTCCTGCGCCCGTTGCCACGATCACAAGTTCGATCCGATCCCCACCAAGGATTATTATTCGATGCACGGCATCTTCGCCAGTTGCGCCGAACCGACCTTCGAGCCGGTGATCAGCAAGATCAGCGCGAGCCCCGAGTACAGCGATTACTACAAGAAACGCATGGAGCTCGAAGCCGATAAGGGGAAAATCGAGACCGGCTTCCAACAGGCGCGGCGAACACGCGACCGCGAGGCGGCCAAACGCTTGCAACGCGAGCAGCGTGAGAATCAAACGGCAATTGCCAAGCTCGAGCTCAGCCATCCCGCAGCTCCGACCCGAGCCATGGTTCTCGAAGACATTGCCAAACCCAAGGATTCACCCGTTTTCATCCGTGGCGATGCCGGTAACAAAGGCGCGACTGTTCCCCGTCACTTCCTGCAGGTCCTCTCCGGTTCGTATCGACCCGCCTTTACCAATGGCAGCGGCCGGCTCGAACTGGCCCACGCGATCGTGAGCAAAAGCAATCCCATTACTCCACGGGTCATGATCAACCGAATTTGGTTGCACCATTTCGGGGAAGGCTTTGTGCCCACGCCGGATGATTTGGGGACTATGTCTGAAGACCCCAGCCATCCTGAATTGCTGGATTATCTCTCTTCG
>Ga0097621_100001785_pt1 | contig 14760 bp, 14 predicted proteins | sample KBSMisM72_FD_73165 | JGI IMG/M metagenome (GOLD analysis project Ga0097621, IMG submission 73165) | Miscanthus rhizosphere microbial communities from Kellogg Biological Station, Michigan, USA - KBS Miscanthus M7-2 (version 2) (version 2) | ecosystem: Host-associated > Plants > Roots >... | reverse complement strand
ATGGGCCGCAATCCCGCCACCGGCGAAGCCATCAAGATCAAGGCGTCCAAGAAGGTCGCGTTCCGCGCCTCCAAGGAACTGAAGGAAGCGATCTAAGCTTCTTTCTTCGTCAAGAAGAGAAAGAAAGGCCGGGCGCTTCGGGGCCCGGCCTTTTCTTTTGCCGGACCCCGAAGCTTTTTTTGATGGTCGCACGGCGGGGCCCTCCGCTGCGTTCCGGGTCCGCCGCTGCTCCTGGGGTCCGGCCTTTTCTTTTGCCGGACCCCGAAGCTTTTTTTGATGGTCGCACGGCGGGGCCCTCCGCTGCGCTCCGGGTCCGCCGCTGCTCCTAGGGTCCGGCCTTTTCTATTGCCGGACCCCGAAGCTTTTTTTGATGGTCGCACGGCGGGGCCCTCCGCTGCGTTCCGGGTCCGCCGCTGCTCCTGGGGTCCGGCCCTTTCTTTTGTGCTCTTAAATCCTGCGCGCGGGATTAGAGCCGCACAAGCCGCAACCGCAGGGCGTTGCCGATCACCGACACCGAACTCAAGCTCATTGCTGCGGCCGCGATCACCGGGCTGAGCAGGATTCCGAACGCCGGATAGAGCGCGCCCGCGGCAACCGGAATACCCAGGACATTGTAAACGAAGGCGAGGACCAGGTTCTGGCGAATGTTGCGCATCGTGGCGTGGCTCAAGCTTCTGGCGCGCGCAATGCCCGTAAGGTCGCCTTTGACAAGTGTGATCCCGGCGCTTTGCATGGCCACATCCGTTCCCGTGCCCATGGCAACGCCGACATCGGCCTCGGCAAGGGCCGGAGCATCGTTCACGCCATCTCCCGCCATCGCCACGACGCGGCCCTCCCTCCGCAGGCGGCGTACAATGGCGTGTTTTTGCTCGGGCAGCACTTCGGCCTCGATATCGGTGATGCCGAGCTTGGAAGCGACGGCCTGCGCCGTCAGGCGATTGTCGCCCGTGAGCATGACGATCTTGATGCCATTCGCCCTGAGGCTGTTCAACGCCGCTTCTGTCGTGGCTTTGACGGGATCGGCGACGGCGATGAGGCCCGCCGCCTTGCCATCGACGGTCACGAACATGACGGTCGCACCGTCGCGGCGCAGTGCATCCGCGCGGCTGTTCAGCTCGGCACCCACGCCCTGCTCACCCAGCAGCTTGATCGTTCCCACCCCCACTTCATGTCCGCCCACTTTGCCTGTGACGCCCTTGCCGGTTGCCGAGGCGAACTCCGCTACGTCCTGCAGGGCGATCTTTCGATCACGCGCCGCTGCCGTTATGGCCGCGGCCAAAGGATGTTCGCTTGACCGCTCCAGACTTGCGCCGAGCGCCAGAATCCCGATCTCGTCGAAACCCTCTGCTGGCACGACCGCGATTACGCGGGGCTTGCCTTCGGTCAAGGTGCCCGTCTTGTCGACCACCAGGGTGTCGACCTTCTCAAATCGCTCAAGGGCCTCGGCATTCTTTATCAGAACGCCGGTACCGGCGCCCTTTCCGATGCCCACCATGATCGACATGGGCGTGGCGAGGCCCAGCGCGCAGGGGCAGGCGATGATCACGACGGAGACGGCGGCAACCAGGGCCTGGCCAAAGGCAGGGCTCCAAATCATCCAGGCGGCGAAAGTGGCTATCGCGGCGAGAATGACGGCGGGCACGAACCATGCCGATACGATGTCGGCGAGGTGCTGGATCGGTGCGCGGCTGCGCTGGGCCTCCGACACCATATGGACGATCCGGGCAAGAACCGTGTCCGCCCCGATCTTGTCGGCGCGCATGACGAGACCGCCCGTTCCGTTGATGGTGCCGCCGATCAGCCTGGCGTTCAGGGCCTTCGCAACCGGCATGGATTCGCCGGTCACCATGGACTCATCGACGCTGCTGGCGCCCTCGATCACGGTACCATCGACGGGCACGCTCTCTCCGGGCCGAACACGCAGCCGGTCGCCGATTTGAACCTGCTCAAGAGCGATTTCCTCATCATGCCCGGCATGGTTTATCCGCCGGGCGCTTTTGGGAGCCAGCCTCAACAAGGCGCGGATGGCGCCGCCGGTCTGCTCACGGGCGCGCAGTTCCAGCACCTGGCCCAGCAGCACCAGAACGGTTATCACCGCGGCGGCTTCGTAATAGACCGCAATCATCCCCTGATGCCGGATTTCCATGGGAAACAGGTCGGGGACGAAGGTCGCGACCAGGCTGTAGAAATAAGCCACGCCGACTCCAAGGGCGATCAGCGTGAACATATTCAGCGAACGACTTCGCAGAGATTCCCAGCCTCGCGAGAAGAAGGGCCACCCCGCCCACAAGACGACCGGCGTGCTGAGCGCGAACTGTATCCAGGTCGATATGGCAGCCGGAATAGTGCTGGCCAAGTTGAGCGCCGGTACGTGGCTGCCCATCTCCAATACAAACACCGGCAGGGTCAGGACCGATGCGATCCAAAATCTCCGCGACATGTCGATCAGTTCGGGGCTGGGACCGGCCTCTACCGTTGCCGTCAGGGGCTCCAACGTCATGCCGCAGATCGGGCAGTTTCCGGGAGCGGCCCGGCGGATTTGCGGATGCATTGGGCAGGTATAGATAACGCCGGCGGAAGCGGGTCTCGGCGCCGGTTTGATGTAAGCCGAAGGGTCGGCTAGGAATTTCGATTGGCATCCCTTGCTGCAGAAGTAATGGGTTTCGGCGCTTTCGACAGCCTGGAATTTTGCGGTCGCGGGATCGACCGTCATGCCGCAAACCGGATCACGGAACTGGTTCGGTTTATTTTCCATAGCGGCTGAAAAGTTCGACAAGCTCGGAGAATTTTTGGGTCTGGTCCTTGACGTCCCCGCTTTTGATGGCGTGGGCGACGCAGTGCGAAGCGTGGCCCTTGAGGATTTCTTCCTCGACTTTTTTCAAGGCGGCCTTGATCGCCTGCATCTGGTTGAGGATGTCGATGCAATAGCGATCCTCCTCCACCATGCGTGCAATGCCGCGCACCTGGCCTTCGATGCGCGAGAGGCGGGTCAATAGTTTGGAATGTCCCGTGGCCATGCTTGCATACTCCTAGGGGGTATAGTAGATACGGCGGTGCGCCTGTTCAAGCCCACTTATTGAAGGGCCCACTTTATTGCAAAGAAAAGGCCCGCGTATGTGCATTCGCCATCTTCGAGCCATTGCGCCAGTTGTCGGGGGGTTGGTCTTGGCGGGAGCGGTAGGCGCGGGGCTTTTCGCCACATTGGGCCTTTATAACATTGCCGCCGATGCACCTCACTTGGCCTTGACGCGGCAGTTCATCAGCTATGTTCGGGAGCGCTCCATCGCCGTGCGGGCAACCTCGGTGGTGGTCCCTGACCTGTCCGGCAAACAGATGATCGCCGAGGGAGCATCTGACTATGAGGCCATGTGCACAGGCTGCCATCTGGCGCCGGGAATGGCGGAGAATGAGATGAGGCCGGGGATGAACCCCAAGCCGCCCCAGCTCGCTTCCATCCCGGCTCTCGCTCCCGCTACGCAGTTTTGGATCATCAAGCACGGCATAAAAATGACGGGCATGTCGGCATGGGGCGTCACGCATTCGGACCAGGAAATCTGGAACATGGTCGCCCTTCTTCAGCGATTGCCCACCTTATCGGCCCAACAATACCGTGCGCTGACCAGCGCTTCAGCCGGTCATCATGAGCATGACGAAAATACCGGCAATATGAAAATGGACATGGAGCATTGAATGCGCGCCGCCAGCGCTTCGCTTATCACACTGACGATTCTGTCGATTCTGTTGTCCGGCATTCCAGCGGCACAATCGGCCTCACCACCGGCTATGGACCCCAACATGCCCGGCATGAAGATGGACGAAATGCCCGGCATGCCCGGCAAGAAGCCGGCAATCAAAAAAGCCAAACCGAAAAAACCGGGCCCACCCGCGCCTCAGCATGACACGATGCCGGGCATGACCATGCCGCAGGATGACCAGCCGGCCCCGCCGCCTAACGACAGGCCGGCCCATCACGATATGCCGGGTAATGACAAGCGGCCCGCCGCTTCGCAGGAGATGAGCCATGACATGCCTGGCATGGACATGGGCGATCACAGCATGACGATGCATGGGTTTTTGGGCAGCTATGGCATGTCGCGCGAGGCTTCGGGCACCAGCTGGCAACCGCAGGCTGCCCCCCATGCCGCCATTCACCTGACGGCAGATGACTGGATGGTGATGTTGCATGGAAGGGTGAGCGGCATTGCCGACTGGCAGAGCGGGCCGCGCGGCGACAATCAGGTTTTTTCCACCAGCATGGTGATGGCGATGGCGAGCAAGGACCTGGCGAACGGCGATACTGTGGGATTGAAGGCGATGCTCAGCGGCGATGCCTTCATGGGGCGGCGCGGCTATCCGCTGCTGCTGGCGTCGGGTGAAACCGCGGACGGCACCACGCATCTGGTGGATCGCCAGCATCCCCATGATCTCTTGATGGAGCTGGCCGCCAGCTACAGCCATCCGCTTTCGGAAAGCGATAGTATGTTTGTCTATGCCGGTTATCCCGGCGAACCGGCGCTGGGGCCCAGCGCCTATATGCACCGCGCCTCCGCGCTGGATAATCCTATGACGCCCATCGCCCATCACTGGCTGGATTCCACCCATATCGCCTTCGGCGTGGCAACGGCGGGCTTGGTGCATGACGATTGGAAACTGGAAGTCTCGCAATTCACCGGCCGCGAGCCGGATCAATTCCGGTTCAATTTCGATGCGGCGCGGTTTGATTCCACCGCCGTGCGGCTGTCCTGGAATCCATCCCAGAATTGGTCGCTGCAGATATCGCATGGCTGGCTGAAAAGTCCCGAAGGACTCGACCCCATGATCGACGAACGCCGCTTCACCGCCAGCGCCACCTATTTCAACCAATTCGATTTCGGCAGCGTCGCCGCCACCCTGGCGTTCGGGAACAAGCATCTCAGTGACGGCGCCGACACAAACGCAGCTCTGCTGGAAGCCGAATACAAGCCCGATCCGGCCTGGACCTTGTTTGCCCGCGGCGAATCCATCCAGAGCACGGAGCTTGTGCCCGGTGGCCAAGTTCGCGGCACCGGAGAGATCAGCCTGGGTGCCATCCGCGATTTTCCGCTGGCCGAGCACTGGAAATTCGGTCTGGGCGGCCTCTATGCCTTTGATTTCGCGCCGTCCTCGCCCGCGGCTTCCTATGGCAGCGCTCCCCATGGCGCCATGGCTTTTGTGCGGCTGGTGGCGGAATAGCCACGGCGATTCTGTCGCCTTGCCCCGCCTGTCCAAGCGGGCTAGTTAGGCGCCCAAGCGCGGCCCCGCGAAGCGGATAAGGCCGCGCGACCATTCAAAAACTTTTTTAGGAATTTGCACATGGCGCGCAAGAAAATCGCTCTCATCGGCGGCGGACAGATCGGTGGCACTCTGGCGCACCTGGCGGCGCTCAAGGAACTGGGCGATGTGGTGATCTTCGACATTGCCGAAGGTCTGCCCCAGGGCAAGGCGCTGGATCTTTCCCAGTCCGGTCCGGTGGACGGCTTCAATGCCAAGCTCAGCGGCACCAACAGCTATGCCGATATCGCCGGCGCCGATGTGGTGATCGTCACCGCCGGCGTGCCGCGCAAGCCGGGCATGAGCCGCGACGATCTTCTGGGCATCAACCTCAAGGTGATGGCGGCGGTGGGCGAGGGCATCAAGGCCAACTGCCCAAATGCCTTTGTGATCTGCATCACCAATCCGCTGGACGCCATGGTGTGGGCGCTGCAGAAATTCTCCGGCGTGCCGCATGCCAAGATCGTGGGCATGGCGGGTGTGCTGGACAGCGCCCGTTTCCGCCATTTCATAGCCGACGAGCTCAATGTCAGTGTCGAAGACGTCAGCGCCTTTGTGCTGGGCGGCCATGGCGACACCATGGTGCCGATGCCGCGTTTTTCGACCGTCGCGGGCATTGCCTTGCCGGAATTGGTCAAGATGGGCTGGATCAAGCAGGACCGGCTGGACCAGATTGTCACCCGCACCGCAAATGGAGGCGCCGAAATTGTCGGCCTGCTCAAGACCGGTTCGGCTTATTACGCCCCGGCTACCAGCGCCATACAGATGGCCGAGAGCTATCTTAAGGATCAGAAGCGGGTGCTGCCCTGCGCCGTTCATGTCGATGGCGCTTATGGCATCAAGGATCTCTATGTCGGCCTGCCGGTCGTGATCGGCGAAAAGGGCGTGGAGCGCATCGTCGAGCTGAACCTGACCGATGCGGAAAAGGCCGGCTTGAACAAGTCCGCCGAGGCCGTAAGCGGCCTGATCGAAGCCTGCAAGAAACTGGAACCGAAGCTGGGCTGACCGGCCTCAGTTCAATCCATAAGACACCAGGAACCCGATGCCCACATCGGGGCTTCCGGAGCTCAGACCCACCGTGCCATAGCCGGTCAGGGTGAGCTTGTCGCTCTGAATCCAGCTCAACGATCCCATGAGTTCGTGTCCCGCCGTGACCTGAGGCGCGTCAGCGCTGTCATAGTCGTAGGATGCAACGGCCACCAGATTGTCGCGCAGCATATAACTGGTGCCCACCGCGACCGAACTCGTGTCATAGAAGGTGAAGCCGGTCGGCTGGCCGCGGTTCAGGTAGCCAACGGTCACGAAAGGCGTCCAGTCTCCTAAGGTGCGCGAGACATCCACATTCATGCCGAAATCCGCTTCGCCGGTGTTGAGCCGGCGCCGCGCCGGCGCCGTGGGCAGCTTGGTGACGCCGGTAATCCGGACCTGAAAGTCGGCCAGCACGGCCGGCGGGATGGTGTAGGACGCGCTGAGACTGAGATCGCCCCAGCCGGTACGCACATCGGTCGGGCCGTTCACGCGCCGGTTGATGACAATGGGGTTGCCCGACGCATCGAACACCAACAGGCCGCGGCCGGAAATGCGCATATAGGGCAGGCTGGCGCTGAACTTGAAGCTGTCATTGGACAGGGAGAAGGTGGTCAGGCCCAGAAGCACATTGGTGTTGTTGGGCGTGCCATAGGCGCCATTGGTGTCGGTGACACCGACGTTGGCGGTCCAGCGCCATTCCGGATCCGGCATGCTTTGCTCGCGGATTTGCGCCTGCGCGGTACCCGCCGGCATTGTTGCAGCTACGGCAAGCGCGATCGCTGCTGCCGCGCTTTTACAAACACTAAGATTTGAAATTGCCCGGCGCATCTTTCGTCTCACTGGCGTTGGCGCGCGCGAATGGCATCACGCGCTTTGTTGCTGGGGGAGTTGGTGGTCGTATTCTGCAGATGAATGACTTGGCTGTGCTCGCCGTCTTCCAGGGCGAATTTCACCTGGTCAAAGGAGGGTTTGCTGAGGAAAGGTGTGGCGTCACGCGAAAATCCAAACGGCTCCAGCGGCAGGCCCAGCCAGGACGTGTCCATCTTGTCGTTGGCGTTCACGTCCTGAAAGGTCTGGATGGCGTATGTGCCTGCAGGGAGTGCATGGAAGGTGATGACAGTTTCGCCCGCGATGGCCGGGACGTCGGCGGACATGATGGGCTTGGAATTGTCATCGGGATAACGGGCTGCGTCATACAGGCCCAGCCTGAGCACGCCGCCCGCCGGCAGGACATTTTCCACGCGGATGGTCAGATTCGCGGCCGCCGCAGGCCCGGCCAACAAGGCCGCGAAAAGGAAGAGCCCGAACTTGGACCATTTCATTGTGGGTACATTTTGTGCAGAAGCCGCTTCCCTGACTATCGCATTTGCCCCGGGGAAGGGCCACTCCCCGCCGGACAATTCCAAAAGGCTGCGGTTGGCCATGAAAACACCCCGAATGGCTGGCGAAAAGCGGCCGTTCGCCATCTGTTGTTTTCGGGGCCCGCATGTTAGAGCGCTAATCTCTCATGCGTGATGCCTCCCTCTATCGCGACCGCGATCTGTATTTCTTCGTCACCTCCCGGTTCATCGCGACCTTGGCGATTCAGGTTCAGTCCGTCGCCATCGGCTGGCAAATCTATGACATGGAGCGCACGCCGTTGGCGCTGGGACTGGTGGGTCTGTGTCAATTCCTTCCCATGTTCCTGCTCACCTTGCCGGCGGGCGACATCACCGACCGCTTCAATCAGCGGCGGGTCTATAGCCTGGCGGCCGGCCTGCAGGCGCTGTGCAGCGCGCTGTTCCTGGCGCTCAGCCTGTTTCGTCCCCATACCGCCTGGATGTATTTTGTGGTGTTGGTGCTGTTCGGTGCGGCACGCGGCTTCGCCGGACCTTCCGGCTCTTCGCTGCTGCCGTTCCTGGTGCCGCCGGAGCGCATTTCCAAATCCATGGCCTTCAGCTCGTCCTTCTTCACCGCTGCGACCATTTCGGGCCCGGCGCTGGGCGGCTTTCTTTATGCGCTGGGACCGGTGCCGGTCTATTCCATCTGCATCGCGGGCTTTGTGGGCGCTGCGCTCATCGTCTCGCGGCTGGGCGGGCGGCGTTTCACGCCGGAAAAGACCGACCAGACCCGCTTGGAGCGGGTGGCGGAAGGCGTGAAATTCGTGCGCTCGCGGCCCGTGGTATTGGGCGCGATCTCGCTCGATCTGTTCGCCGTTCTTCTGGGAGGCGCCACCGCGCTTCTGCCGGTTTATGCCCGCGATATCCTGCATGTCGGGCCCTTGGGCCTGGGCTTTCTGCGCAGCGCCCCGGCGGCGGGCGCTTTCTTGATGGCGTTCATTCTCACCCATTGGCCGATCGGCAAGCAGGTGGGTGCCAAGATGTTCGCCTCGGTGGCGGTGTTCGGTGTCGCCACCATGGTGTTCGGGCTTTCGACCTGGTTTCCCGTCTCGCTGGCGGCGCTGTTCGTGCTGGGCGCTTCCGACATGGTCAGCGTCAATATCCGGGGCAGCCTGATCCAGCTCTCCACCCCCGATGCCGTGCGCGGCCGGGTTTCCGCGGTTTCCATGCTGTTTATCGGCGCGTCAAACGAGCTGGGAGAATTTGAATCGGGCACCACCGCCGCCTTGATGGGGACAGTGCCCGCCGTTGTGGTCGGTGGTCTCGGCACCCTGCTGGTGGTGGGATTGTGGATGAAGCTGTTTCCGCCGCTTTACCGCGTGAACAAATTCTCCGACGTCGCAGTGCCTGTTTGATGGTCGCACGGCGAGGCGGTCCGTCGCTTCGCTACGGACCGTTCGCCGCTGCTCCGGTTTAGAATCTGTAATCCAACGCGGCATAAGCACCGCCATCGGTGGGCGTGATGCCATAGCGCAATCCCGGCGCCTGATAGCGGGTGGTGAAGATCTTGCTGACGCCAAAGGCCAGGCCCGCGCTCGCCGCCACATCGTACCAGTGATGCTTCTGGGCGTCGACGCGGCTCCAGGCCACGAAGGTCGCCGCTGCATAGGCGGGTACGCCATAGCGCCAGCCATAGCGGTCCCAGAGGAACTGCGCCGGCGCGAAGGCCAGCGCCGAAGTGTCGGACGGCATGGACTGGAAATCGCTTTTGTCGGGACGCTGTTCGCGGATGACATGCTTGAGACCATAAGCCACGCCCACGGTCGCGATAGTGTCCACGGTCAGCTGGGCGGTGCCTTTCCAGTCGTCCTTGGCCAAGGTGATGCCGCCCGCGATCACGGGCAGGGCAATGGCGACATCGGTGCCCAGGCTTTCGCTGGTTCCCGCATTGGCGGGCTGTATCCAGGCCAAACACAAGCAGGCCGCGGCAAGAAGACGGCGCATGGAAAAATCCTTTGGCGTTTTTTAGTCCGATTTCCGGCCCATGCCTAATTGGCAATTGTTCAGGCTCTAGGCCTTGACGTAAACGTCGACGCGGTCCGCGGGCCCCGTATCGTCAACTCCGCCCATCGCGCGCACGTCGATACGGTCCGCCGAGACGCCGTCATCGATCAGGACCTGGCGGATGGACAGCGCTCGCTTCAATGACAGCCGGCGCGCATCCGAACCCTTGTCGCCCTTGGTGCCGCCAAAGGCCTGAAGTTCGATCCGCGCATTGGGACTGGTCATCGAGGCGTTGAGATCGCCCGCCAGGAATTTGAGGGCGCCCAGCGCTGCTTGCGCCGGATCGGGCGCATCCTTGGCGAACAGGATGACGCTGCGCTTGGTGAGGTTCTCCTTGCCCGTGGTCGGTCCGGCGGGAGCCGTCTTGCGGGCGGGCTGCGCGCTTTGAGGAGCGTTGCCGAACACGTTGCTGAGATCGGGCGAACTGAAAATATTGGGGCCGGAGGCGGGCGGCGGGGTGTGTGCCGGGGGCGGTTGGGCGCTGGCGATCCTCTTGGGCGGTTCCGGTTTGGATTCTGCCTTGGGCTGGGGCGCGGCCTGCGCGACCTGAGGCCTGGACGCTACCTTGCCACGGCGTGCCGATGGCATATGCAGGCGGATGGGACCGCCGCGTTCCCCGGGATAGAGCAGGGATGGCACCAGGCGGGAATATTCTCCGCCCGGATAGAGCAGAACGCCGCCGCCGCGCGACGGTACTGGATTGACGCGCACCTCTAGTCCGGTGCCCACATCCTGCGCCAAGGCGGGCGCAATGGCCGCCAGCCCCAGCAAGGCTGCAACAGCAAGGGTTGACGTCAAACGCATCGAATCCGACAGCTCGAAAAAGGGGCCCGAACGCAGCCTAACGGTAATCTAACACTTTGCAACCATTACCCAAATAGCTCACATTGGCCCGGCCTGAAGGGAGCTTTGCCAATGAAAACAAGAGCCGCCGTGGCTTATGCCGCGGGCCAGCCCCTGGTGATCGAGGAGGTCGATCTGGAAGGTCCCAAGGCCGGCGAAGTGCTGGTCGAGATAAAGGCGACCGGCGTCTGCCACACCGACGAGTTCACCCGTTCCGGCGCCGATCCAGAAGGCCTGTTTCCGGTGATCATCGGCCATGAGGGCGCGGGCGTGGTGATGGATGTGGGGCCGGGCGTCACCTCCCTGAAAAAAGGCGACCATGTCATTCCGCTCTACACCCCGGAATGCCGTCAGTGCAAAAGCTGCACCTCGCACAAGACCAATCTCTGCACGTCCATCCGCTCGACCCAGGGCCAGGGCGTGATGCCCGACGGCACCAGCCGCTTTTCCATCGGGGGCAAGAAGATCCATCACTATATGGGCTGCTCGACCTTCTCCAACCATACCGTGCTGCCTGAGATCGCACTGGCGAAAATCCGCGACGACGCGCCATTCGACAAGGTCTGTTATATCGGCTGCGGCGTCACCACCGGCATCGGCGCGGTGATCAACACCGCCAAGGTCGAGCCGGGCGCCAATGTGGTGGTGTTCGGGCTGGGCGGGATCGGGCTGAATGTGATCCAGGGGGCGCGGATGGCGGGCGCCAACATGATCGTGGGCGTGGACATCAATCCGGCGCGCGAGACATTGGCGCGCCAGTTCGGCATGACGCACTTCGTCAATCCCAAAGAGGTCAAAGGCGATCTGGTGCCGCATCTGGTCGAACTGACCAAGGGCGGGGCGGACTATTCCTTCGAATGCGTCGGCAATGTCGATACGATGCGCCAGGCGCTGGAATGCACCCATCGCGGCTGGGGGGAGAGCATCATCATCGGCGTGGCGGGGTCGGGGCAGGAGATCAAGACCAGGCCGTTCCAACTGGTGACGGGACGGGTATGGAAAGGCACCGCCTTTGGCGGGGTGCGCGGCCGCACCCAGGTGCCGCAGATCGTGGACTGGTACATGGACGGCAAGATCAGCATCGATCCGCTGATCACCCACAAACTGCCCCTGAGCCGCATCAACGAGGCTTTTGACCTGATGCATTCGGGCGAATCCATCAGAACGGTCATTGAATTCTAGCGGATTTCGCTGCACCGTGGTTCTAACGGGGCGTCCATGACCCCGGTGGGAGGTCTTTCATGCGCACCGCCATTTTTGCAGCCGGCTTTGTTGTTCTCGCCGTTTCGCCCGGACTTGTTTCATTTTCTTGGGGGCAGTCATTGGTGCCGCCGCCCGCGCCGCCAGGGATCGACGTGCCCGATTGGGCGCTGCCGCAATCGGCCACCCACAAGCAAGTTGCGCCGCCCGCCGATTTTCATCGCGCTTCACTGACCAATGGCGGTCCCATCGGTGTGTTTGAAGCCCAGACCGATATCGGCGGCCCGTTGGCGCCTGGCAGCGCCAGTTACGACGCCACGGCCAAGATCTACACCATCAATTCCGCTGGCTATAACATCTGGTACCAGCGCGACGAGTTCCGGTATCTGTGGAAGAAAGCCTCCGGCGATGTTTCGCTGGCGGCCGATGTGGTGTGGCCCAATATCGACGATTTCCACGACCGCAAGGTCGCGCTGATCATCCGCGACAGCCTGGACGACGATTCCCGCCAGATCATGGCCGCCCAGCATGGCAACGGCATGGTGCATATCTCCTGGCGTGCCGAGAAAAGCGGCCAGATGGTCGATGTCTCGCACCGCGCCGCGCGCCAGCCCACGCCCGGCACGGCGGAGAAAGGAACGCAGGCGCTGCATGCCAGCCGTATCGGGATCGAGAAGAAGGGCGATATGTTCCAGCTCTGGATCAGCTGGCAGGGCGAACCGATCCATCCCGAAGGCGCGCCGATTCCCTTCAAAACCACCGGGCCCTTTTATGTCGGGATCGGGTTCACCTCTCACCTGCCGGCCAATGTGCTGACGGCGAAAGTGACCGACGTGGTGATGGAAAATGCGTCCGGCAAGATTCGCTAGCCTTCTGCTTTTCCTGGCTGTGCCCGCAGCCTGGGCGCAGGCACCCGGCGTTACAATTCCCGACTGGGCGCTGCCGGATTCCCCCACGCACAAGCAAGTGGCGCCGCCGCTGGATTTCCATCGCGATCCCGTGACCATGGGCAAACCCATCGGCATTTTCGAAAACCAGACCGACGTCGGCGCGGCTCTGGTGGCGGGCGACGCCAGTTATGACGCGGCGGACAAGAGTTACACCATCACCTCTGCCGGCTATAACATCTGGTATACCCGCGACGAGTTCCGCTATCTGTGGAAGAAGATGTCGGGCGATGTTTCGCTGGCGGCGGCGATCAGCTGGCCCGATCCATCCGGCTTCGGCGACCGCAAGGCGGCGCTGGTGATCCGCCAGGGATTGAACGACGATTCCGTTGAGGTTCTGGTGGCGCAGCATGGTGCGGGCATGGTGCATCTGGCCCGGCGCGAGGTGCAGAACACCCGCATCAAGGACATGGAGTATCGCGTCGGTTCGCGCGGCGGTCTGCCGGGCGGCGCCACGCCCGACAGCCTGGTGGGCCTGCAGGCGTCCCGCATCGGCATCGAAAAGAAGGGCGACAATTTTCAGCTTTGGGTAAGCTGGCAGGGCGAGGCCATGCATCCCGAAGGCGCGCCGGTCACCCTGCACATCAACGGGCCCTTCTATGTCGGGATCGGTTTTGCCTCGCATCTGCCGGCGACCGTCTCGACCGCCAAGCTTAATAATGTGATGCTGGAAAACCGCGCGGGTAGAGTGCGCTGAGCCTACAAAAATCAGGGAGCCTTGACGCCCTTCAGCAGCTTGAGCAATTGCGGGTGCAGGTTTTCATTGCCGGCCAGCACCGAGCCCTGGGTCAGCATTTCCGCGCCGCCGCGCAGGTCGGTGACCATGCCGCCCGCTTCGCGCAGCAGCACAATGCCCGCCGCGATATCCCAGGCCTGCAGGGATCGTTCCCAGAAGCCATCGAACCGTCCCGCCGCGACATAGGCAAGGTCCAGCGACGCCGAGCCGAAGCGGCGGATGCCTGCGGTGACATTCATCACTTCGGCCATCTCGGCGCTGGCGCGGGCATGGCCTTCTTTTCCCAGGAAGGGCAGGCCGGTGGCGATGACGCTGGAGGCCAGGTCCTTACGCGCCGCGACCCTCAGCCGCTTGTTGTTGAGATAGGCGCCATGGCCCTTTTCGGCGGTGTAAAGATCGTCGGTTACCGGATTGTAGATCACGCCGGAGACCATCTGGCCCTCGCGTTCCAGCCCGATGGAGATGGCGAAATGCGGAATGCCGTGCATGAAGTTGGTGGTGCCGTCGATGGGGTCGATGATGAAGCGATGCGTCCTGTCGGCGCCCTCGACCGCCCCGCCTTCCTCGCCCAGAAAGCCGTAACCGGGACGGGCCTTGCTGAGCTCGTCGATCAGAATTTTCTCGGTGCGCTTGTCGGCGGAGGTGACGAAGTCGGCCGGACCCTTCATCGAGATCTGGAGGTTTTCCAGCTCGTTGAAATCGCGGATCAATGGGCGGCCGGCTTTGCGCGCGGCTGCTATCATGACGTTTAATGCGGGAGAGGTGTAGACCATTACTTATTCCTTTGGTCGCATGGCCGGACGGCTCGTTTCACTCGCCTGGCCATGCTCACTCTGCCCTGCGCACATAAGAGCCGTCTTCGGTGGCGACGATGATCTTCTCGCCGGCGCCGATAAAGGGCGGCACCTGAATCTTGAGGCCGTTCTCCAGTATCGCGGTCTTGTAGGACGGGGCGGCGGTGCCGCCTTTCATCACCGGATCGGCCTCGGTGACGGTGAGAGTGACCTGGACCGGCAGTTTGATGCCGATGGGCTTGCCATCATAGAGATGAACCAGGGTCTTCATGCCGTCCTGCAGGAACTGGGCCTGGTCGCCGACAAAATCTGTGGCGAGCTCGATCTGCTCATAATTTTCCATATCCATGAAGGTGAGCATGTCGCCGCTGGTGTAGAGATACTGGAAGTCCTTCTTGTCCAGATAGGCCTCGTCCACCGCTTCGTCGGAACGGAAGCGCTGGTTCAGCTTGGTGCCGGTGGTGACGTTCTTGAGCTCGACCTGGTTGTAGGCGCCGCCCTTGCCGGGCTTGACCTTCTGGGTCTTCACCGCGATCCAC
>Ga0097621_100001781_pt1 | contig 14775 bp, 19 predicted proteins | sample KBSMisM72_FD_73165 | JGI IMG/M metagenome (GOLD analysis project Ga0097621, IMG submission 73165) | Miscanthus rhizosphere microbial communities from Kellogg Biological Station, Michigan, USA - KBS Miscanthus M7-2 (version 2) (version 2) | ecosystem: Host-associated > Plants > Roots >... | reverse complement strand
TGATCGCCCACGGAAATGAGCAGAATTGCGGCTTTTTGAATCCCGGAAAGAACTGTCGCGTGCGCGGGTGCGGCCATGGATTAACTGTGCTCCTCGCGGAGCCATCCGCGCAGCACACCGGCGCAGATTTCCCCGTCTTTTTGCGCGGTCTCGCGAATCTGGTTGGTCAACACTTCGATGCGTGCTGGAGCCAGCGCGGGCAGCGCGGAAGCACCTAGGGTGGAGGGCGCCCAGGTATCGGCCCCACCCGCCGCGGCCGCCACACGTTGAGACGCCGCCGGTTCCGCACCCGCGGGAGGCAACGATTCGGTCGTACGCACTTGGGCCGGTGCGGGCGACTTCTTCAGCATCTTGAAAACCAGGAAGAACAGGCCGGCCAGAACCACGGCCGCGCCGCCGGCCGCCCCGTACAGCATTTTCGGATTCTTCTTGAGCTGCTCGAAAGGCGTGAGTGGCGCGGCAGTCGGCGGAGGCGCTGCTCCTGGCGGTTCGAGATTGACCGTCGATTCGAAGGGCAGGCTTTCGACGATCAACTGATCGCCGCGCTCGGTATTGAATCCGACGGCTGCCGCGGCCAAATCGTGAATCACCTTGAGGCGCTCGGGGGGCGGGGCGGTCAAAACTCGCTTGGCCTGGGCCCCGGAGCCCTCGAAATGCACCTCGTGATCGATCAGTACGGAGACCGATAGCCGCTTGATGCCGCCTTGAGGAAGCACCGTGCGCTTCACCGTACGGCTGGATTGATAGTTCGCGCTTTCCGTCTTGCGGGAAGAGCCGCCGCCCACGGTCACCGGAGCAGGCGCCGGATCCGGCAGGTTCGAAGCGGTTCCGGGAATTCCCGAAGCGGTGTGCGACGGTGACGATACATCTTCGCTTTTCTGCGAACTCACCATGACGGACTGCGTGGGATCGAAATGTTCCTCGCTCTGCTCGCCGCTGGTGAGATCGGTATCGGCCGAAACTGAAGCGCGAAATCTTCCCGCGCCGACCAGGGGCTCGAGTGTCGCGTCCAGCTTGGCGGTCAGATCCTGTTCCACGGAGTGCCGGTATTCGAGGGCTGCTTCTGATGTTCCCGAGCCGGAGCCGGAATCGTTACTCCCACGTTTTGCGCGACTCAAAAGATTGCCGCGCATATCCAGAACTGAAACGGAGTCCGGAGAAAGACCTTCGACTGCGCTTGAGATCAAGTGCGTGATGGCCGGAATGGCGGCCTCCGGCAGTTGCGATGCTCCGCGCAGCCGCAGCAGCACGCTGGCCTTGGCCGGCTGGCGGGCTTCCTGAAACACGGATTCCTGCGGAAACGATATGTGGACGCGGGCTTGCTCCACTTCCGTCAGAGCCATGACCGAGCGTTCCAGCTCGCCTTCGAGAGCGCGGCGATAGTTGATGTGTTCGGCGAAATCGGTCATGCCGAGGTTGGTTTTGTCGAAAATCTCAAAGCCGATTCGACCGCTCTTGGGAAGACCGGCCGCAGCCATGTCTAAACGCAGTTCGGCGATTCGGTCTTCGGGAACGGAAATCACAGTGCCGTTCGCGGACAGGCGATAGGCCACGCCGCTTTCTTTGAGATGCTGCACCATCAACGCGGCGTCTTCCGGCGCGAGCGTCGTGTACAGCGGCCGGAAGCCGGCCTCACGCTGCCATTGCGCCAGTCCATAAATGCCGCCGGCCACCAGCGCGGCCACCACCAGAATGGTCGTGAGCTGGCGGGCTGTGAGCGATCCTACAATTCGTTTGACTTGGTCCATGGGAGTTTAAAGGTCGGAGTAAAGAATCAGGCGCCGCTACATCTGCATACGCATGACTTCCTGGTAAGCCGAGATCACTTTATTGCGCACCTGCATCAGCATGGAGAATTCGAGATCCGCGCGCTGTACCGCGAGCACGGTGGAATGCAGGTCCTCGCCATCGCCGGTCAGGAAATTCTGGATGCTCTGATTCGCGTCGCTGCGGGAAAGCTCTACCTGGTCGATCGCTCCTTGCAGCACGTTGTGAAACTCGCTGCCTCCGGAGGGGCGCTCGGGACCGCCGATATCGATCGGTCCGATCGGTCGGATGCTGGACGGCTGGAGAGGAGAAATGTTCATGGCTTACCGGAAGAGATCGAGTGAGCGATTGATCATGTCTTTCACCGCGCTGATCGCGGCCACGTTGGCTTGATATCCGCGGGACGCGCTCAGAAGGTCCACCATATCTTCGGCCGGATTCATGCGCGGATAGGCCACGTAGCCGTCCTTGTTCGCATCCGGATGGCCGGGCATGTAGCGCATTTCCGGATCGCGCTGATCCGTGATCACCTGCGCCACCCGCACGCCCGCAGCGGACGGATTCACTTGGGATTCAAATAACGCGGAGAACTGGCCCACGCCAGGATCAGAGGCGAACACCGCATCCTTGCGGCGATAGGGGCCTCCTTCCGGAGTCCTCGTGGTGTCGGCGTTGGCGAGGTTTTCGACCAGCAGTTCGGTGCGCGCCCGCTGGGCGGACATGCCCGACGCGCTTACAGAGAGGGCTGAAAAAAGGCTCATGAGGATTTACCTTCGTCAATGGCGGCTTGTATGGCGTGCAACTGCGATTTCGCCAGACTGGCAGCCACCGAGAAACGCATCGCATTCTCGGCCAGCATGCGGGACTCGCGGTCCAGGCTGACGTTGTTTCCGTCGGCTTTCACCGGTAGGCCTTCGGGTTCGACCGTCTGCAGGCCGAGACCGGATTGCCCCTCCATCTGCTGGGCGAACTCGGCACGGAAATCGATGTCCTGGGTGTGATAGCCGGGCGTGTCGGCGTTGGCGATGTTGGACGCCACCAGCTTCTGGCGGACGCTCAGCAGACTCATGTACCGTTCGAGATTTCCGGCCACAGCTTCGAACACGATATCTGCCTTAAAGCAGTTCCCGTGCCAAGCTGTAAATCGCTGATTCCAGGCGGGAGGTTTTATGCGGAACGTCGTGATTCAGACGATCCCGTCAGATCTCTGACGCTTTTTAGGCGTCCAGGCCGCGATGCGGATTGAAAGAATTCGGACCGGCGTAGGCATGCCGGCGTTCCAGGCGGTTCAAATGAGCGTGCGATTGCGCGCGGGAGGTTAGAGTCATCGCGCGCGCCCATTCCAGGAAACCGGTGACGTTTTGGGAAATCGTACGGCGTTCCTGCTCGCTTGCAGCCGCGCGCCAGGATGCTTCCACTTCCAGACGAAATGACGCCAGCAGGTCCTGCGCGGTGCTCCATGCGCCCATCTGGATCGCGGCGTGGAGGCGATCGCTAGTTTTTGGTTCCATTCATGCTCGCAAAAAGAGTATTGAAGTAGGTGACTTGCTGCTCAAGCGACGCTATTAGCGCGTCCGCCGCCGACATGCGGGCGATCAGGTTCTTTTGCAGGATGTCGATGCGCGCCTGCTCATCCGCGATCTTGCGGTTCTGGTTGTCGATGGCGGTCTGGGCGCTGTTTCGGGATGTCGCAATGTCACCGTTCTGAGAGTCTTCGAGACCGTTCAGGATATCGGTGGCGGCTTTCAGGAACCCGCCCGTGGAGGGCGAGCCCAGGAACGCGCGGACGTCGCTCCCGTGAGCCGACGACACGGTTTGGAACACCGCTGCATCGAATGACAGCTTGCCGGTTTTGTCGAAGGTGAGGCCCAAATCCGTAAGGTTCTGCGCCGAACCCGATCCACCGGTGAATCCGGCCAGGTCCCGCAATGACTGTGACAGCTCAAAGATCAGCGGATCACCCGTCAGCGCGCCGCCGCCTTGGCCCCGGTTCACGTTCAGTTGGTCCACGGCCGAGTTGTAGGCCGCCACAAAGGATGCCAGAGCATTCGACTGGGCTGACCCATTGCGCGAAACTGCCACGGTTGCATCGCCGGAGTCCAGCAAATCGATATTCAATCCGGGGGCGATCGTTACGGTGCTCGAATCCGAGGAAATGGGCGTGGCCGGCTGCCCGTTCACCTGGTATTGGGCCTGCGATCCGGTGGAGAGCGTAGTTAGGAGATTCTGGGCGCCGTCGTTGAGCTGAAGAGCGATGTTGCCGAGCTTGGTGCTCTGCAGTGAAAGCTTGTAGTCAGGGGCGGCAGGCGAGCCCAGATTGATAATCGTTGCGCTGACATTCGCGCCGGAAGAGTTGATGGCATCGGCCAGAGCGTTTAGGGTGTTGCCTGACGGAGTAATAGTGAAGGGTGTACCGGCCACCGTCAGCGTCAGCGAACTGGCCGCTGTGATGGATTGGGTGGAAGGATCCTGAACCGCAAGCAGGGCCGCCTTGCTGACCGCGGTGGTCGGGGCGCCTGCGCTGACGACATGAATGGTGTAAGAACCTGGCAACGCGGTGGAATCACTGGTCGCGGCAATCACACTGGTATCCGAGACCTGCGCGGTGGAGGAAATCGCCGCTGTCGAGACCCCTTGGAGGGCCGTCAGAAGACTCGCGAACTGTCCGTTGATCGAATCCAAAGCCGCCGACCGGCTTTGCAGCGTGGAGAGCTGATTGTTGAGCTGGGTAAGGGGGAGGGAGGCGATGGCGACGGCTCGGTTGAGCACCTGCTGCAAATCCGTCGAGTACCGGCTACTGCCCGTGAAGATCGTGGAGTTATTGCTCATTCGTTAAACCACCGGCCCTTCGCAAAACAAAACTGGGCCGCTCTCGGTTGAGAATCGGCCCAGATTGTTCAAAACATTAGAAGGCTACTTCTTATTGGAGTAGCTTCAACAGGGCTTGCGGGGCCGCGTTGGCTTGTGCCAGGGCCGCGACCGAGGATTGCTCCAGGATCTGAGCCTTAGTCAAGTTAGCCGCTTCGGTAGCGACGTCCGCGTCGCGGATCGCCGATTGCGCAGCCGAGAAGCTGGAAATCTGCGATTGCGCCAGTTGGACCGCGTAGCTCAACTCATTTTCACCGGTACCGACGGCTCCTTGTACCAAGCCGAGGTTGGAAATCGCGGTGGTCAGGTTGGTCAGGGCAGTGAGCGCGTTGGCCTTGCTGCCGACGCCGTTGCCGCTGATGCCGAGGCCGGCCGAGTCTACCTGGTTGCCAGCGCCGCTGAGGTTGATGGTCACCTTGGCGTGCGCCTGGGTGTCGCCACCGCCGATGTACACGTCCAGGCTCAAATTGAAGCGTCCGCCGGTTGCGCCGGTCGACAATCCAATGTTGGCCGCCTGACGGTCGATTTCCGCCAGCAGTCCGCCGAACTCGGTGTTCAGAGTGGCGCGGTTGCCGCTAAAGGTATCGGAAGCCGATTCGGTGGCCAGCGTCTTAAGCCGGTCCAGAATGTTCGATATGTTATTGAGGCCGCCGTCGACGATCTGTAGAATGCTGACACCGTCGTTGGCGTTCCGAACGCCCTGCTGAAGTTCGGTCGTGTCGCTGCGGAGCTTGTTGGCAACTGCCAGGCCCGCGGCGTCATCGCCGGAGGAATTAATTCGATAACCGGAGGTCAAGCGAGTGATGGTTCGGCTTTGAAAGTCGCTGTTCACCCGAAGATTCTGCTGGGCTACCAAAGAGGTCACGTTTGTCTGAAACGAATATGACATTGCGTCACGTCCTTTTGTCTGATTAAAATCTTCGGCATCCGCCGAATCCGCCCGGTCCAACTTCCAGGAGCGTGCTAATCATCTCGCAAAGTCCGGGATGCATTTGAGACTTTCTTACGAAAAAAGTTGCAAACAAGGAACTTTTGGTACTTGGCGCCCGAGGGTTCTAAAAAAACATTCAACTCGGCCGCCGTGGACGCGATATGCACTGCAGTCCACCGTATGCTGATGAAAATGAAATCTGCGCGAGCCTCGGAGCAGTGCGCGAGGATCCTTCTTTCCGCCTGGAATAGCGGCGACTTGCCGCGTCTTCAGAAAACCTTGACGGCTGACTGGATCTCGATGGAACCGTCCGGCTGGCCGCTTTCCGGGGAAGCCGAGCAGGAGCGCATGGAGATGCTGGTCACCATCGCGGACGCCATGCGGAACTGGCTGCGGCGTGGAGGCGATGCCCCGGCGGAGGACCTGAAGGTTTCCATGCAGCTGTTGCGGCACCTGGCCGGCTGCGAGTCTCTGTGGCGCGAAAACCGCGCGTGATTCGCTGGACTCTACGGCAGCGCCGCCACCTGGAATGCCCGCTTTTTGCCGGAGCTCACCACCGATCCCTCCAGGGAAAGACTCCGGTTGAGCAGCCCGCTGAGAGGCTGGTCCAAAGGATGGTCGAGTTTGATCACCTGCCCAGGCTGCAGATTCATGAGGTCAGCAACGGGTAGGAGCGGCCCCTCCAGTCGAACCTCGAGCGAAACACAGGCTTCGTCCAATAGCGCCAGTTTCTGACGGGCGTCGGGCTCCGGGGCATCCGCCGACCCTTTCTGTTCTGGCGCTGTTCCGGCCGCGTCGAAGAAGGACTGCGGAGCAGCGATCTCGAGCAAGCCCGATTGCTCGCCGCACCGCAGCTCAAAGGCCAGGCGGATTACCGGTTGATTTTGGGGCTCGCTGAGCGCGATTAAGCCCGGCTCGCTGACCAGGGACTCTACTTCGAACTCGACGGCCGTGAAGACCTGCCAGGCTTCCCCCAGGGGGCGCACCATCACCCGGACAATTTCCTCCAGCAGACTCCACTCGATCTCGGTCAGATTCCGGGAGGTGGCCGGTTCGGGAGCGCACTTCCCACCTAGCAGGAGCTCCAGCAATCCGAACACGGTGGCGCAGTTCATGTGCAGATACATGCGCTCATCCCGTGGGTGGAGGCGGAACACCATCAAACAGGTGGGATTCGGCAAGGCGGCCTGGAAGCCCCCGGCGGTCTGCACCGAAAGGTCCGTCAGGCTCACCTCAAAGTCAGAGCGAAGGAATGCCGATAAAGCCGTGGCCAGGCTGGGCGCGTAGCGTTCATGGACCGCCCGCAGAGTTCTGAACCGGGGATTGGCGGAATCCGGTTGGCCGACCTCGAAACGTGCGGCCGCGGAGGACGGGCGTGTAGAGAGCATGGCTGTTCCTGAGAATAAATCGGCGGACTAAGGGGATTGCTTTAGTGCTTTGGTGCCCCCCCCCAGAAATTGCGGAAACCCCCGCCCTAAGGGTTTGCCAAGTGCATAACTTCGGTAAACTTTCCTGATTTTTCATCGATATGGACTCTGCCCACAACCCGTGTAAAGCCGATGATAAGACTGACCAGGCTGAATCACATTCCGATGATCGTGAACGCCGACCTGATCGAACACATCGACATGACGCCCGATACCATCGTCACGCTCACCTCCGGTCAGAAGTATACGGTGCTCGAATCGGCCGAAGAAATCGTGGACAGGGTGATCTGCTTTCGTCAGAAGTTGCTGAGTCCGGATACGGCCAGGTTGACCGAGGTCCGCGAAGCGTAGAATTCCAGTCCCATGGCAGATACCGCAGAAACCCCCAAAGCACCGGCCAAATCCAACCTCAAGAGCTCGAAGCTGGACATCGCGAGCCTCGCGGGTCTGTTGATCGCCTTCGGCGGCATCATCGGCGGGCTCATGTTCGAAGGCGGGAAGATTTCCGATATCATCCAAATTTCAGCGGCGATCATCGTGCTCGGCGGAACTCTGGGTGCGGTCATGGTCACTTCACCGCTCTCCTCGCTGATGGCGGCGATCGGCGGCCTGAAGAGCGTGTTCTTCGAAGAAAAGCTGGATCCGTCGGCGGCGGTGGACGAGATCATCGCCTACGCCACCAAGGCGCGCAAGAGCAGCATCGTTTCGCTGGAAGAAGATCTGGAGAAGGCCGGCGACAAGTTCCTGCAGAAATCCCTATCTCTGGCAGTGGACGGCACCGATCTCCAGGAGCTCCGCAAGATGATGGAGCTCGAAATCGCCCAGTCGGAACACCACCGCGAATCCGCCGCCAAGGTGTTCGAATCGGCCGGCGGATACGCGCCTACCATTGGCATCATCGGCGCCGTGCTGGGCCTGATTCAGGTGATGAAGCATCTGGAGAATATCGAGGAAGTGGGCAAGGGCATCGCGGTGGCGTTCGTGGCGACCGTGTACGGCGTGGCGGTTTCGAACCTCATATTCCTTCCGGCTGCGGCCAAGCTGAAGGCTCGCATTCGCCAGGACGCCCAGGATAAAGAACTCCTGCTGGAGGGAGTCTGCAGCATCGTGGAAGGCATGAACCCGAAACTGATCCGGGTGAAGCTGGAAGCCTTCCTGCAGCATGCCGGCAAGCCCAAGAAGAAAGCTGAAGCAGAAGCCAGCGGCGCTCAAGCCCCGGCCGCGGCCAAGGGGTAGCCATGCCCCGCCCCAAGCACGTAGAGCACGAGAATCACGAGCGCTGGCTAGTCTCCTACGCCGATTTCATCACGCTGCTGTTTGCGTTTTTTGTGGTGATGTTCGCCTCTTCGCAGACTGACAAGTCCAAGGCCAAGCAGATCTCTGAAGCCGTCGAGAAGGCGCTCAAGGAGGGTCATTCGGTCAGCATTCCGCCCGCCGTCGCCAAAGTGCTCGGCGGCACGGTCGACGACAAGGGGCAAGGCAACGCACAGATGCACGGCCCGGGTGGAGCGCAGAAGGCCGCCAAAGAAGAGCAGCAGCAAGTCATGGAGCTGAGCATGTCCATGCAGACGCTTTCTTCGCAACTGGAAGAAGAGATCAAGCAGGGCAAGGTGGAGGTCAGCATGACTCCCCGGGGCATCGTCGTGAGCCTCAAACAGGCAGCCTTTTTCTCCTCGGGAACCGATGCGGTGGACCTTTCCACCATGCCTACGATGGAGAAGGTCGCCGGTGCGCTCAAGGCTGTGTCGAACCCGGTCCGCATCGAAGGGCACACCGATGCCGTGCCGATCCACACCCCCAAGTTCCGCACCAACTGGGAGCTTTCCGCGGCCCGCGCCATCGCGATCATGGAAGTGCTCTCAAAACGTTTCGAGATCGCCTCTGACCGGTTGGCTATTTCGGGCTATGCGGATACCGTTCCGGTGGCCGATAACGGAACACCCGAGGGCCGGGCGCGCAACCGCCGCGTGGACCTGGTGATTCTGAACAACTACGCTATCGCGAAAACGGAACCCACCAAGGTAGAACCCAGCAAGGCCGAACCGAAAGCCAAGTAGGGGTCGGGCACCCTCCAACCGCTGTCTACTTCAGGAAGTCGAACAGGCTGTTTCGAGGCATGGACGCCTGGGCTTGCATCGCGGCCTGCTGGCTCAAACGCTCCTGGGATAGATCCGTCGTGGCTGCGGCCACGTCCGTATCGCGTTCGTCGGTGAGTGCGCTCTTCCACTGCAGTTGGAATTTCTGCGCTACATCCAGGGCGTTGGTCACGCGGTTCTGGACGGCGCCATAGAACGTTCCCTGCAGAGACAAGTAGTCCTGTGCCTTTTGAAGGGCTGCGGCGGCCGCGGCCGTTCCCGGCTGATCATTATTGAGGAGCGCCACACGCAAGCTGTTCACTGCCGCAAAAACATTGTCGGCGGCGACGCTGTCATCGGGATTGCGATGGTCGAACAGATCCTGGGCGGTCTTGGACACCGCAAAGACCACGCCGTTGGAATCCTGAATGAGGCGCGTGGCCGGCGCTGTCAGCAGCCGGGAGACTCCGGTCGCGTTGTTGAGATTGATGTCGTAAGCCGGCTGCGTGGAGCTGTCTCCGCTGAACAGATAGTGTCCGGCGAAGGTAGTGCGACTGGCGTTGACCAGCGCGCTGAGGATCTGCTCGGCCTGCGCCGCCAGCGCGACGCGTCCGGCAGCAGGGAGGGTAGCCGACGCGCCCTGGGCAGCCAGAGTCCGGGCTTGATCCAGCAGCGATACCGAGTCCTGGACCACTCCCGAGGCCGAGTCGACTTCGCTTTTTACGCTATTCAAATTGGCGGCCACCTGGGTCACGCGGCCGATATCGGATTCGAGCTGCAGGACATCCCCCACATGCGACGGATCGTCCGACGGTTTGCTGATGCGGATGCCGGAGGTAAGCTCGGCCTGAGTCTTGGCGATGCGGTTGTTCAGCGACGCCAGGTCAGCCAGAAATTTCTCGCGCACCGGATCGAAGCTTTGCAGCATAACTAGTCTCCTTCGGCCTTAGCTGACCATGCTGATGAGCGTATCGGTCAGCCCATTGATCACGCTGATCATTTTCGAAATCGCCTGGTAGCCGCGCTGCAGCTCCATGATGCGGACGGCTTCCTCATCCAGCGAAACCCCCGACACCTGGGTTCGTACCGCTTTGGCCTGTGCTACAGACTGTTGAGCGATGGTCTGCCCGGCCGTCGCGTCGGCCACTTGCTGCCCGACGATCTGGGTCTGTGCGTTCAGGAATTCCAAAATCGACTTGCCGCCGATGGTGTCCGCCGGTGCATGCGAATCGCCCAATCCTGCCAGCGCCATGGCGATTCCGTTGACGACCTGCGGGGGGCCCGGGTCAAGCGCCGCCAGGGTGTCGGCCGTAACGTTGGGATTGATCGCCAGCGAGCGGGCAGTGTTCGCGGCGCTGGATGCGTCGTACGTGAAAAGCGGCAAGCCGGCATTGCCAGCCGGGTCTTTTCCGGATGCCAAAAGCTGGTTGACCCGGTCCGCGACCTGCTTGGCGATGATGTTCAGCGCGCCTGCCTGCTGGCCATCTCCTTGCAGCGAGGGAAGCACGGAGTCACGGACCGTCAGCAAGCCTCCCAGCATTCCGCCGGAAACTTGGTCCGTCACATCCTGACCGCTGGCATCCAGAATGTGGACTGCTGGCGGAGCATTCGGATTCACGGGAGTGCTGGAATTGAAGTAGCCCGACGCCAGAGCATACTGGCGTGCTCCGATAACCAGCGGTGTTTGCCCGCCAAGCAGGAGCGTCACGCTGCCGTCGTCCTCGAAGCGGGCGGTGACACTGGCCAAGCCGCTCAGCGTTTCGAGCGTGTCATGGAGATGCGCGTCGAGCCCGGCGTCGCCGCCGGTGCCCTGGCTTTGCTTGAGATTGTAGTCGCGAACCTGGGCCGCCAGGGAGTTGATCTGGTCGACGGTGGTGTCGATCTTATTGTTAATGTTGCTGGTGACGCCCGAAAGGACCGCGGCTGCCTGTTGAAAGCTCGCGCCCACGTCCTGCGCTTTGGACAAGACATCCTGGCGGGCCGCTGCGGAATCGGGATTGGCGCTCCAGGCGGAAAAGCTTTGGAACACGCTGTTCAGGGCGGCCACGATTCCGGTTTGGCCGGTGACGTCGAAAATCGGCTCGATACCGCTCAGAGCCCGCGCTTGCGTCTGGAAATTCGACAGCACGCTGGTTTGATAACGCACTGCCTGCTCCAGATATTCGTCGCGCGTGGACAAAGGATCGCCGGCCCGAACTCCTCCCGGCAGTCCGGTCATGGGCGAGAACGGGAGCGCATCGAGCGTCGGCAACTGTTTGGCGTAGCCCGCCGTGGATGCGTTGGCAACGTTGTTCTGCGCGATTTCGAGAGAGCGCTCGAACGCTTTGAGCGCGGTCGCGCTGGTGTTTAAGTTTGCGAATAGCCCGCTCATAGAGAATCAGACCTCGTAACTGGCCTGCGGCTCGCTCGGCGCCAGAACCGGCCTTCCTTGATCGGTGTAGCCTTCGGTCAAGCCAAGTTGAGCCCAGCCTTGGCATAAATTGGTTGCCTGTTGCGCCTGCAGGGCCAAGAGCCGGATCCTGTTCCGGAGCCGGAGCAAATCGGCTTTGTCAGCAGAAGGATCCACGATGGACTCGGCGTCGCCGGTCTCGAGCATTGCGATGATCTCTTCCAGATCCGCTTCGCAGCGGTCGAGAACTTCCGGCCGGGGATCGAGAAGAGCGGCGGAAACCTGGTCTAACTTGGCCTCGCCGGCTTGGCAGCGCTGTTTAAGTGTCATGTCCAGTCCGTGCTCAGTAACCCTTGAGCATGGCTGCGACCATGGCGCCACCCAGTGCCAGGGGATCCACCTGATACTGGCCGGATTGGACGAGCTGGGTCAGACGCTCCACGCGGCTGGTTTCTTCCGCGGTCGGAGCCATCGCCAGCACGCGAAGCTGGTCTTGACCCTCCAAGGCCACCCCGTCTTCCCCTGCCGCGGCCGACTTCTTCGCGGCTCTGGAGGAGACTTCGGGCTTGGTCTGGTAGACCTTCTCAGACTGGGGTTTCTGAGTATTCACGGCTTTGCGCTCGTCAATCTTCATTTTGGCGCCCCTTTATATATCGCAGCGAACTCAACTTTATCGAGGAAAATAATCCAATATTTCGGCTAGGGACCTTAGGCCGTACTACCCGGTAGTGCTTTAACCTGAATACTTCCCGGCGAAAGGTTTCCAGCGCATCCATCCGCAGTTCCATTTCAAGCAGATGCATGCGCCGCTTCTGACTGGCCCGCGCGCGACCTGCAAGTACGCACAGGCGCGCAAAGACGCCGCCCAGCATCACGCTCGCCGATGTCAGAATCGCGGTCCGGTGGATCACGCTCGGATTCCTTTCCCGGGACTTTCTCCCGAGACCAGCTCCAGCACGCGAACTCCATAATGTCCCTCCACCGCCACCACTTCGCCGCGTGCAATCACGCGGTCATTGACCCGTACTTCCACGTCGTCGTGCAGCGCCTGGTCGAGCTCCACGACCGATCCCGAGGTCAGGTTCAGCAGATCTTTCATGCGTATTTGGGTAGCGCCGAAGGAGACCGACACGGGCACCTGGACGTGCATGAGCATATCGCCCGGATTCATACGCCCCTGCGAAGCCACAGGCGCCGCAGCGGCCTGCGTTTTTTCCGGGGTGCTTTTCCCGTTGCTGCTGAGGGCTTCCTCGAATTCCGGGCTGAGCACACAACCAGCATTCGGCCACTGCCCCGCGGGATAACGGATTTCGATCGCGATCCGGGTCCAGTCTTCGGAAGGAGCTCCGGAGGGCCCTGCATCCTGGGCCGCCGCTTGCTCTCCGAAGTGCTCCTCGACGGCCTTCGAGAAACAACTGCCGACCAGCGCGAAGGCGTTCTCCTGCGTGTTTTCGGAATCGCCGGCGCGGCCGAACTTCTCCCACGTTTCTTCCGGAGCGCCGACAAAGAAGTTAGCTCCCGGGTGCGTGCTTAGGCCGCCGGACCACCACGTCCAGGAGTCGGTTTCGCCGGACGAAGCGGGCGTCAGGCTCCAATCAAGATGGATATCTTCGGGACCCATTGCGGACAGGCTTTCCGACACCGCCCGCGCGAACGCATCGAGCATTCCGGAAATGAGCTTTTGTTTGTCCATGGCTTTTTTGTCCATGCCTAGTACGTCCCTTTCGGTGTGGGCCAATGCCGTTGCAGGTAGTTGCGCAGCCGCAGGATCGCCTGAGCTTTGATTTGGGAAACGCGCGTGATATGCAGATTCAGAATGGGCGCAATTTCGCGGATGCCAAGTTCCTGGCGATAGTAGAGATCCAACACCAGACCCTCGATACGCGGCATCTTTTTGACGCCCTCGGCGATCAGTTTTTCGAGCTCGGAGCGCTCCAAGACGCGCGCGGGCGAGTTTTCTTCCGGCTCGGCGATGAAATGGAGCAGACTACGGGAATCCTCACCACGCTGGGCTGCATCCAGACTGCCCAGGCTAACCGCGCGCAGTTCCAGCAGCGATTCCTGATAGGCCAGCAGGCTGATTCCCAATTCGGCGGCGATCTCTTCTTCTTCAGGCGCGCGCTGCAGGCGCTGCTCCAGGGCTCCCACCGTCGCCTGGATTTGTTTGACACGCTTGCGCTTGTGAGCGGGGACGCCATCCAGACCACGAATGCTGTCCAGGATGGCGCCACGAATCTTGTGCTCGGCGTAGGTCTTGAGTTTGACGTTGAACTTCGGGTCGAAATTGTCGATGGCATTGATCAAGCCCACGATGCCGATCGAGACCAAGTCGTCAAGGCAGGTGGAGTCCGGAAGCTTCTCATGGACTCGCGTGGCTACCCAGCGCACCTGGGGCAGATGCTCCAGGATGAGCCGCTCCCGTTCGCTCGACGGCTCGGCCGCCGGCCCGGAATACGCGAGTGTGCTGAGACTAGCCATTGTTTACGCCGCCCGATTCGATCCCGCAGCCTGAACGCGAGCGCGCGGCCGCTCTCCGGCCATCGCCAATAAATCATCCACGGTGGCTGCGCGAATATCCTCGGGAATCCGGGGGCCGTGCGACAGGAAAGAGAGGGCCAACCCGGCCAGGGCCGCTTCAGAGAACACCGTGCCGAAGGTTGCTGTTTCGTCCATATGCGTGATCAGCAACTTGGAAGGTTGCAAGATCCGGAACCGCTCGATGGCATTGCGGAGATCGCGGGCCTTCATGTAGGCCGGCGCGACCAGGTGCACATCGACATCGCCGCAAGCAGCCAGCGCCGCGGCCAGCGGCTCTTGTTCCGTAGTGTTGCCAGCCGTATCAATCAGCACGCATTCTTTCTTGCGCGTGTCGGCGACCAGCTCCGGCAGCTTCTCAACGGAATCGAGAGCCGAGAATGTAATTCCGGAAATCGCCAGCGAACTCAGAAGTTGTGTGCTGGACCCATCCAGCGACACCAGCCTTACTGGACGTTGCGCGCTGGCAGCCACCGCCAGTTTCGCCAAGCTCGTCGTTTTCCCGCTGCCTGCCGGGCCCACGAATGCGGCGACGGCGCCTCTGGCTCCGTTCACACCGAGCCTCGGACGCAGGACCACGCGGCTCTCCAACTCAGCTCGAAGGAAGGCTTCCACGCGAGCCGCGTCGGATTTCAAAGGCTTCCAGCGATTCTGCGCTCCCTCAGCTTCCGGGCCGGTGTACAGGAAAAACGCATCCGTCGCCATGGAGGCTTCCAGGCGATCGGCAATATCTTTGCTAAGAGCCGGTTCGACGTCCGCGGCGATCAGGCGATCGTAGACGTC
>Ga0097621_100001780_pt1 | contig 14780 bp, 10 predicted proteins | sample KBSMisM72_FD_73165 | JGI IMG/M metagenome (GOLD analysis project Ga0097621, IMG submission 73165) | Miscanthus rhizosphere microbial communities from Kellogg Biological Station, Michigan, USA - KBS Miscanthus M7-2 (version 2) (version 2) | ecosystem: Host-associated > Plants > Roots >... | reverse complement strand
CCTAACCACCCTGCTATTGATTTGCAAATAGTATTTATTTCCCGGAACGAGCGGTTTGCTATCCATCCAGCACAGATATACTTCAAGATCCTGTCCCAACAATGGCTGATTGTCTTTCTTTACGATCAGGTCTCCCCTGCTGATATCAATATCGTCTTCCAGTTGGAGCACTACACTCTGCTGCGCGAATGCCTCTTCTGCTTCAACACCACCAATTTCAATTGACCTGATCTTTGATTCCAATCCGGAGGGTAACACAACTACCGCATCTCCTTTTTTATAAATGCCGCTACTCACTTTACCTGCATAACCACGATAATCATGGAGCTCATCCGTTTGCGGACGAATCACGTATTGAACCGGCAGTCTCGCATCTTCCAGGTTGATGTCTCTTTGAACCTCGATGGTTTCGAGGATGTGAAGCAAAGAATCGCCCTCGTACCATGGAAAGTTATCTGACTTCTCCACGATATTATCTCCATTAATGGCGCTAATGGGAATATAACGCACATCTTTCAGTCCCAGTGAAGACGCCACTGCGGAATAATCTATTACAATATTGTTGTAAACATCCTGTGAATGATCAACAAGGTCCATCTTGTTAATCGCCACCACCACATGAGGGATATTAAGGAGTGAAGCGATGATGGAATGACGCCTGGTTTGTTCTACAACGCCATTCCTGGCGTCAACCAGGATAATTGCAAGGTCGGCATTGGACGCGCCCGTAACCATGTTACGCGTATATTGAATATGACCCGGTGCATCGGCGATGATGAATTTTCGTTTCGGCGTTGAGAAATATTTGTAGGCAACGTCGATGGTAATGCCTTGTTCTCTTTCCGCGCGAAGTCCGTCGGTAAGCAATGCCAGGTCAATCTGGCCTTCTTCCCTGTTCTTGCTCTGCTTTTCGATGGCCTCCAACTGATCAATCATGATTGATTTGCTGTCGTAAAGCAATCTCCCGATGAGGGTACTCTTGCCGTCATCAACGCTTCCTGCTGTTATGAATCTTAAGATGTCCATTAGTTCTTTTATAATATCTGTTTTGTTGTTTGGTGGACAGTAGACAGATGACAGTTTTCTGTCCACTGTTTTCTGTCCACTCTAGAAATATCCATTCTTCTTCCTGTCTTCCATCGCTGCTTCGGAAACCTTATCATCGATTCGCGTTTCACCGCGTTCGCTGGTTTTGGTTGCGATGATCTCCTTCACGATATCATCCAATGTTTCTGCACTGGATTCAACCGCTGCGGTACAAGTCATATCGCCTACGGTGCGATAGCGCACTTTTTTGCGAACGACCTTATCTTCCGGATCCAGTTGCATGAATTCTGAAATTGCCACCAGCTGACCCTCATATTCCAGCACATCTCTTTCGTGTGCGAAGTAGATCGAAGGCAAATCAATTTTTTCTCTCCTGATATAATTCCACACATCTAATTCCGTCCAGTTGCTGATTGGGAAGCAACGCACGTTTTCTCCCTTGTGGATTTTTCCATTATAGATATTCCACAACTCAGGACGTTGCAGCTTTGGATTCCACTGACCGAACTCGTCGCGAACGGAAAATATTCTTTCCTTGGCTCTGGCTTTTTCTTCATCGCGCCTCGCCCCACCAATACAAGCATCAAATCCAAATTCCTCAATTGCGTCAAGTAACGTGTATGTTTGGAGAGCATTTCTGCTGGCAAACTTTCCTTTCTGTTCCGTGAGCTTTTTTGCCTTAATGGTGTCTTCCACCTTTCTTACAATCAGCTTTTCGCCAATGCTGTTCACCAGGTCATCCCGGAATTGAAGTGCTTCAGGAAAATTGTGTCCCGTGTCTATATGCACCAGTGGAAAAGGAAATTTTCCGGGTCTGAATGCTTTTAATGCAAGGTGTACGAGCGTGATGGAGTCCTTGCCTCCGGAAAAGAGCAGTGCAGGCCGCTCGAATTGCCCGGCCACCTCTCTGAAAATGTGAATCGCTTCCGACTCCAATTGATCCAAATAATCTAAACGATATCTTTCCATCATCATTTATTTGCCCACCGCTTCAGTGGTTTCTTGTTCCTGGTTTTCTGTTGTTGTTTCGTGTAAACCGCATTCCTTCTTGCCGGCGTCTTCCCACCACCATCTTCCGGCCCTGAAATCTTCGCCGGGGCGGATTGCCCTCGTGCAGGGTGCACAGCCAATACTTACAAATCCCCTGTCATGAAGCGGATTGTAAGGAATATTGAATTGATCTATATGCTTTCTTACGTCTTCGGTTGTCCAATGCAGTATGGGGTGAAATTTGATAACCTGGTTTGCCGCATCCCATTCTAACACGGGCAGGTCGTGCCTGGCAGCACTATGTTCAGCACGCAATCCTGTTACCCAAATGGCTTGTCCTGCCAGCGCTCGCTTCAAAGGCTCAACCTTGCGAATATGGCAGCAGCCCTTCCTGTTCTCAACGGATTCATAAAATGAATTCGGCCCTTTTTCCTGGATGAAAGACTCCAACAGTTTTGCGTCAGGATAATATGCCTTGATCTTTGTATGGTATCGCTCGTTGGTGCTGTTCCACGTAGAGTAAGTTTCGGGAAACATGCGGCCGGTATCGAGCGTAAAAATATGAATCGGAGTTTGCCTGCTTAGGATCTCGTGCGTAATCACCTGGTCTTCGAAGCTGAAGCTGGTGGAAAAACTTACCCGACCGGGATAAAGTTCGGCGAGTAATGCAAGCGCGTCACTAATATTAAGTCTACCTATTTGGTGGAGTAAACCGGGGAGTGAATTTTCAAGCGTTTGATCCATGTCGAAATAATTTTTTTTTGGCAGGCCTGTCGTAGGAGTAAATTAAGTGGCAAGTTTATTTGCAACAACAACGGTTGCAACAACAGGAATGGTCAAACGAAAATTGAAAAATCAGTGACATAAGCAAAGCATTATTAGTCTACCACTTATGTGGACAAAGATAATTACCAACGTACAGAAAACCAAACTATTCGGCGCCGGGTCTGCTAAAGAATTCGTCATTTTTGAAAAGGATCAAACCCGTTAACAAATAAAGTCCTGAAACCTAGACCATTAAACTTAGCACCTGTGCGGCGCTAGAAAACTTTCCACCCTTTCTTTAAGAAATCTATAACCTTAACGGGGTACCTGCCCTTGACGCCCTACCACCTTTCAAAATACTTCAACCGCTCAATCAGCGCTACGGGCAATTCCACCACGGGCTTCTCCAGGTTCGAATCGAAAACCCAAAGCAAAACCGGCTTCTTTTGCGATTCCACTACTTTTTGGATGGCAGCAAGAAATAGCTTAGAAACGGCCGGACAACCCTCACTCACACAAGCCGGAGCATTCCCCTCTTTGTCGGGAATGCAGGTCATACTGTGTATCACGATCTTACGTTTCATCGCATTGCTGTTCGATGAGTCAAGCCCCTTCAGCTTATAGGAGAAGCCATACGATCCGTTGTACTCTCCAACAATGCTGTATTTTCCAAGCGACGTGCACTTACTGCCGGGTTTGTTTGAATATTGCCTGTCGTAGAAAGAAGCGGTGCTTCCAAAACCATGGGAAACCAATCCGCTGTTCTCGATTTCCAGCGTCTTCAGATTCACAATAAAAAATCTCTTTTGTGTTGAACCCATACCCATATTCGCCAGGAATGCATAGCTCGTGTCGTATCCATATTGCTTCGCGTACCTCCGAATTGCAAGTGCGTATACGATCAGTTCTGACTTGTCGTAGTCCTTTACGCCGGTTTCCTTTTTCGAATTTGTGGGATAACTATAACTGGTGGGGACAAAATGAATGCTCGTGCGATCGGCAAGCGAACCTTCTGCGGCAGATTTTGCAGCAGCAGGCGCCGCAATGCTGGCTGCCTTCAGGACCTTGACAGTCCTGCCGGCCCCAGCTGAATCCAACCTGGAATAGCTATTTAAAATAGTACGGCTCATGCGGTTCTTGCCGTCTTTTGCCAATAAAATATTGCTGAATATTGCCGAAAGGCAAACTGCGAGGATAATTCTTCTGCTGGTAACAAAGCAGAATTGACCATTTGCTTTCATAAAACGGAACGGATTACGGGTACACGATACGGTTCAAATGGTTTATCCAGAAGATCGGGAAGGGACTATTCAGAGATATTGAATCCTTGAAGGATTATTGGGAGTAGGCCACAAAATACATATCAAAATTCGACTATGCAAGCCGAAGGTCAAAAACTACCCATTTACAATATTTCTCTAAAATGCTGGAAATTAACATTATGTATTATTCCTCGCGGAATAATTTGATTGTAAATTTGTAAAAACCCGGAATGGCCGCCTTTCTTTCCGCGCTCAATTCCCCTCCAAGCCACTGATATGAAATATTTTGCCGAACCCGGCTCGCTTGTCCGACAAATTTGGGGAAAGGCGGATACCATCCTTTTCATCTTTGCGGGTGCAGCCGCTGAATTTGCCCTAAACAAAGCGGTCGACTGGCTGTACTATACAGGCAAGTTACCCGCAGATCCTATTGGTCGACTCTTCTCAACCGTGGTTTACGCCAAGAAAATAATTTTCTCAACGGAAGAGGAAGCCTTGAAGGCCATCGACAAGATCACGGCCATTCATACTGGCGTGGAAAAAAGCAGGGGGATGTCTATCCCCGACTGGGCTTACCGGGATGTATTGTTCATGCTTGTTCACTACTCCATCAGCTCCTTTGAATTGCTGGAGAGAAAACTCAGTCCGGATGAAAAGCAGGAAGTGTACAAAATATTCTATCGGGTGGGCATTCGGATGGGTTTGAAGGAAATTCCTGCAAGTTATCAAAGCTGGCTGCCCAGCAGGGAGGCACACTTGCAAAACGATCTTGTACGATCAAATTTTACGGACGATCTATTTGCACAATACAAGAAACACCTTGGCAGCTTTCGATATATGATTCTATTACAATCGCAAAAGCTGGTCGTACCCAAACGGGTAGCCGAACTTCTTGAGTTTAGCAAATTCGAACCCATTCGCCCGTTGGTTCCCATTTATCAAATTGGTAAAAAAGTCGGACTGGATGTCCTTGTTAAATTCATGCTCTTGCCGCCGATGTATCGGCAACAAATCAAAGGTTTGGACGTAGAGGAGATTTAAAGATATGGCGCGTGAAATCCAAGTTTTGTAAGTCCGGCTTTCACTTCTGGGCAACTCGTAAATAAATTCCACATCAGGCCAGTTCTGTAGTTTTCGATCATGACGATAATGGGTCCCTGGTCAATCGCCAAAAATGAATCTGCAAACCATGGCTTGTCAAGGCTAAATGCATCCACAAATCCATAGTCCTTCCATATCCTGTCGCCCAAGGTGTAATAAAAGAACCTGAGTGCCTTCATGGATTCTGCTGGTGAATATGGAAAGGAGGACAGTGCCGCCGTGGGGGAAATGACGCCTTTGTCATTATCGGGTGCGTGCGCCGTGTAATTGATCGGAGGATAGGAATCACTCGCCGTCAATCCCCAACAGGAATCACTATAGCCATAATAGGCCAGGGGATTGTTGACGCAGTATTGATAATTGATCAAACTGTGATTCTTTGTTTGATCCTGGTAGTTCGCATATTGGTCGGTAAGTCCGTTGGGGTTGATCCCCATAAAAGAATAGTGTTCAAAAAACAAAGGGCCCCCGAGATATGGTCCTAGCGGCAAAGTATAGCCGTAATATGCACCCCCATTCCTGATCCCTCCGTTGCCGGCCCATCCATTTTCATAAACCGTCGCGTCAATCGTATGTGTGGTGGACGATGCAGCCATCACATAGGTGATCAGTGCTTCATTCCATCCCCGAACCTGGACGTTCATGATCCAGTTTTGTGTGGGACTCCAATGCCAATACAAAACATTCTGACCACCTTGCCTGAACCAATCCCATTCGACACTATTGAAAAGGGCATTTATTTTTGTCCTGATATCTGTCTCCTTCGGATCAGGCTGGTTAAAATATTGTCGCGCGCAAAGTAATCCTTCCATCAGGTAAGCAGTTTCTACAAGATCGGCGCCATCGTCGTTCGGACTGAACGGAATCGTTGCACCAGTTGCTCCGTTCATCCAATGCGGAAATGCGCCATGATAGGTTACAGCTTTGTTGGTAAGAAAATCGACAATGGTTTTCAGTCGGTCTCCGCCATCGGCGCGCGAGATGAAACCACGATCAACCGATGCGACAATGGCCATGATGCCAAACCCTGTTCCTCCGCTTGTAACAAGATCTCCGGAAGTGTTTCTTTCCCTGGCCATACCAGAAATGGGGTGACCAAACTCCCAGAAGTAGCGAAAGGTCCTGCGTTGCACGGAATCCAGCAGGGCATCATCGGAAATAATGGGAAATTTATTACTTGAGTCCATTTCAGTGATAATCCTTACCTGGAAGCCTGCGTCAATCTTTTTGCCTGTGGAGGATGTCAAGTTTTCCCTTACCTGCACACTATGAATCGTAAGATATTTTAATGGGGAAATCGGTGTTATGACCAGGGTGCTGTCATTGTCGGTGTAACTGAAATTTACCGGAACGTTTGTGAGATTGTAGTCATGCAGGTCCACATTTGCAGGAACTGAATTCCGACTCAAGGGCTCATCAAAACTGATCTTAATTACAGGAGTCGTTTTTACCCGTTTAAACTCGCTTTTGCCCGAATCATCATCAACTGTCGCATTTGTAGGAGAAAATGTAGTATCAGCGCCCCCTCCCTGGTTATCACTCTTCTTGCACGATAGAATTACAGCCAAGCAGATGAAAAATAAGTAATGAAGTCGCATGAGGTAAATGGTGTTTCTCATTTCTGAAAAAAGAGGCTGCCCTAGTGGGCAGCCTCAACAAACGAAATTTTGAAATCTTATCTGCCCGCGCTTTCAAGCTGGTAAAGCGAATTTACTTCAGAAGCGGAAAGAGCCTTATTGTAGATCCTGAATTCATCAAGTAAGCCTGCATAGGTTGTTGCCCATTCGGGAGAAGTGGTTTGAACAGTTGACAGGGAAGGCGTTGTAGAAAACTGGTGTGCTCCAATTGCCATTTGCGTGGAAGCAGGCAATACAATGTCACCCTGAATTGCAGCGTTGTTTTTGTTACTCGCATCACCGGGGTCATCTGCATATTGTATATAAGTGCCCCCTGTCGCCGGGCCATAGGGAATATCGAGCTTACCGCCTAGTGCTCCATTGATGTATGCCGTGAATCGACCTGTTGCTGCATCATAGGTAGCAACAACCTGAACCCACTGGTTGCGTGCAGCAGGCAACCAAATGATTGGACTCTGTGCTTTCCAGTTTACCCCCGCCCTTGTGTTGTTGGTAAATACTTTAAACTTCAGTGAATCACCATCATTATCTCCTCTGTTTTCTAAGAAGATATTTATCCCTCCCCAGAAATCAGTGGTATTGGCTAATGTGAAGATACCCTGAGCGCCCAACCCTTGCGTGGGAACAGGAAATATTGGCTTCTTCATACTGTCTGAGTTGATCCACATGCTGAAAGTGTAACTATCCAAAGCCTTCACACCGGCACTGGCATTATATATTGCGTAGCGTGCCTCTGTGCTAGAACCCTGGTAGGCCTGACCTTTTTTGCCTGTTGTAAACGCGGTTTTAGTGCCCGTTCCGGCATCTCCCGAAACTGTTTCTTTAAGATCACCATCAAACGCCCAATGAGCTACAAGGTTGGCGGCAGCAACTTCATCTGCACTATTGTAGCCGTTAATTGGTGGTAATGTGACGTCATTATTGCTTTTGGAGCAGGAAGTGGAGATCACAGCCATCAATGCGGTAGCAACGAGCGCCAGTCCTGTAAACTTAAAGGTTGACTTTTTCATGGTTTATTTTATTTAAGAGTTTAATTAATATCCTGGATTTTGCGTGAGTCTTCCTCCACTTAAATCGATTTCAGCCTGGGGAATCGGAAAAAGGTCATGTTTGGGCGATGTATATGGCTTACCATGAGCTTTCATTACCTGTTCAGCCCGGCCGGTGCGGCGCAGGTCGAACATCCTGTCGTGCTCAAATGCCATTTCAACCCTTCTTTCCTTGTAGATGGCGTCACGAAGTAATGATTGTGAATAGGCAAATTTTGGACCAAGTCCCGCTCTCGCCCTGATTTGGTTCAATGCATCTTTGGCAGCAGTGGTATCTCCCAGCTCATTCTCCACTTCCGCCTTAATCAAAAGAATCTCACCATACCGCACCAGCCGCAGGTTTTTGTTGCAGTTATCATCATTTCCATTATAACTTTCCTTTGTGCGGCTGAAATATGATTTATAATTATACCTGGGATTGGGAGCAGAAAGCGGAAATACTTCCCCGTCCCAAAGCGTTTGACCCTGGAACATAATGGTCGCATCCTTTCTTTTGTCTCCCGGCTCATAAGCATTCACCAGGTCTTGCGTTGGGGTATTGAATCCCCATCCCCGCGGGCGAATATCCTGAACGCTTGAATACTGCTGCACGCCTTTGTTGGGCGTTACACCAATTGCATTCACTTCCCACAAAGACTCTGATGAAAATTCTCCCGCCTCTCTCCAGATGATGGCGTAATCGGGCATCAATGAATACTGACCTGAATTGATAATCGCGTCGCATAGTGCTTTTGACTCAGCCCATTTCTTTTCATACATCAATACTTTGGCGAGCAATCCTTCTGCTGCTCCTTTAGACACACGCCCGTATTCGGCAGGCTGGATTACCGGCGGCAGGGAGTTGATGGCATCATTCAAATCAGATTCGATGAATGCATAAATTTCTTCCGCACTCGCACGGGTTGATGCGGCCAACACTTCTTCCTGCGATTTTAAAACGTGGTCAACTTTTGGAACGCCTCCAAACATGCGAAGCAAGTTCCAATAGAAATATGCACGCAGCATCTTTGCTTCTCCGATATACCTTTGCTTGTCACCTTCAGGAAGATCCATGGTGGGCAGGTATTGCAGCGCATAACAGGCGCGGCCGATTCCTTCATAATTTCCGACCCACACTTCATCAAATGAAAATCCCGATGCGTCAAAGGTCCAGTTGTCCAGCAGATCCTTGTCGGTGCCGGCATCACCCAACAAACTTCCTTTATCTGCATCGTCAGATGTAATGCTTGAAATGCCAATCCAAGAGAACGTGTGCACGTTCCAATCATATAGTTTGTTATAGACCGCGGCAATCATTCTCTGTGCACCATCAGTGGGGTTATTCAAAAGGTCCTCGATGGTGACCTGTCGCGGTGCCTCTTCAAGAAACTTCTTTGAACAGGAAATTCCGGAAATGAAAACCACGATCACCACCCATGCCAGTTTATAATGAAGCGTTTTCATGATTCTGTTTATTTGAAAGTTAGACTCACACCCACCATATAGCTTGCGGAGACGGGATAAATGTTTAATTCAATTCCCGATGCCAGCGGCGTTCCCGGCAATTCCGGTGTAAACCCTGTATATGGAGTCAGGATAAAAGGATTTTGTGCACTTACATAAAAGCGGGCCTTTTCGATGCCAAGTTTTTTTGTTTTTGGCTGAATGGTATAGCCTACGGTTGCGTTATTGATCCGGACAAATGCACCAGACTCAACGAAATAATCTGTTGGCACTGCAGTACCATTGTAAGCCCTGGGAAAGGTATTGTTGTTAGAACCGGGCAGCCAGCGATTAATGGCAACATCATATTCTATATTATAATTACCGCCATACCTCACTCCTTTCTTAGCATTGTAGACTTTGTTGCCGGCGTTGCCAAAAATATCCAGGTTGAAATCAAACTGTTTCCAGGTGATGCCGGCATTGAATCCATAATAAATTTTCGGCTGTGCCGATCCGTCTGTGACCCTGTCGTTCTGATCAATTTTTCCATCTTCATTTACATCCACAATTCTGAAATCGCCCGGTTTTGCATTAGAAAGGTGTGGAACCGCCGCCACGTCAGCGTCGGTTTGGAAAATGCCGTTGGTTTTGTAAACAAAGAACGAACCAATGGGATCACCTACCGCAGTACGCGTTGCCAGGAATCCATTATTCAAACTTCCGTCGTAAAGTGCCTGTCCAATACCGATGCTCTCTACCCGATTCGTGTTGAAGGTGGCATTGCCTCTCAGGGTGTAACTGAAATTATTGTTCACTTTGTCTGACCAACCCAATGACATTTCCAAGCCTGTATTCAGGATGTCTGCTGCATTGGTCAGGAAGGAGCTTCCGAATCCGATGTTAGGCAGCTTAATCGTGTACAATGCATCGGTTGCATTTTTGTGGTAAAAATCAAATTCACCCGTCAACCGCTTGGCCAACATGGAGAACTCCAAACCCACATCAAATTCTTTTACAACTTCCCAATGCAAGTCGGGATCTACTATCCCGGTTGGGATCGCGCCATCCACCCTGTTGGTTCCGAAATAAGCGTAGAGATTGTAGGTTGGCTTCAGATCAAACATACCCGGAGAAATCACATCGTTACCTACCAAACCGTAGCTGGCACGTAACTTCAATACGTCAAACAATTTTTGATCTTCCATGAATTTCTCGCTGCTGATCACCCAGCCCACACCCACAGATGGAAAATTTCCCCAGCGGTTGGATTCCGGAAAATTGCTGTTGGCATCTCTTCTGAAGCTGGCGTTCAATAAATATTTATCCTTGAAGCGATAGTTAAGCCTGATAAAATAGGACTCGCGTCTGAAATAATTGTCGATCGCGGTGCGGAAATTCTGCTGACCCATTGCCGTGTCAGTAAAATTCAATTTCCAGCCATCTGATGATTTGGGAATATTATTATTGTCGTTGATGATGGCCTGGTTACTCCATCCGTTTCTCCTTTCCGCGGTATGACCCAGCGTTACTTTTACGTCATGGTCCTGTGCAAATTTTTTCTGATAGGTGAAATAGTTATCCCATGTCCAGTGGTAAATACTGTCTTTCATGAAGGAGAGATCGGCGGCCAGGTTCTTCTGACCTGCCTCAGTACCGTCGGTTAGGAAAGTCTGGTATTGCGGCGTGTAGGTCCAACCGTTATTTTGTTCCAGGTCAATGCCGAATGAAGAGCGAAATGAAAGTCCGCTAAGAATCTGGTATTCTCCCCACAGTGTGCCATTGCCGCGGTTACCAAAACTTTTATCATTCGTCGTTTCAAGCGTCGCCCATGGATTACCAACATCGCTTTTCACCGTATTGCCGAATGTGCCATTTGGATTTACCGGAGCAAAAATGGGTGCCGCGATATACGCCGTGGTGAACAGGCTGTAAGGTTTGTTGTCGGAAGTATAGTGTGAGAAGCTGAGCGTGTTCCCAAATTTCAGTTTGGCGTTAACCGTATAATCGTGGTTGAATCTTACCGTGTAGCGCACATATCCATTTCCCTGGAGGGTTCCCTGTTCATTCAGGTAACCGAAGGAACCAAAATAGCGATACTTGTTTCCGCCTCCGCTTACTGATATATTTTGATTGGTAAATGGAGCGGACCTTGTCAATGCATCATACCAGTTTGTAGCAGCGGTAATGTCGGCGCCCGTAATTTCGGGAGAACCACCGGCCGCCTCATTGGAGTAAACCGCAAATAAATTGGGACCCGACATTTCAACCTTGTGAGTTAACATTTTCACCCCACCAAAACCGTTGTAATTGACGGTGAATCCGCCCCTGGTGCCTGCCTTCGTGGTGATCAGCACCACGCCATTTGCTGCGCGAGCACCGTAGATAGCAGTCGATGACGCATCTTTAAGGATATCGATGCTAAGAATATCTGCTGTATTGATATTTCGAATATCCGTCGTGATGATTCCGTCCACCACGTACAATGGATCCACACCACCCAGGATAGAACCTGTACCCCTGATGCGCACATTCGGCGCACTGCCCGGCGCACCGCTGTTCACAACCTGCACACCGGCTGCCTTTCCCTGTATGGCTTGTGCGGCGCTGACTACAGGAATATTTGCGATATCGGCCCCCTTGATGGTTGCGGTTGAGCCGGTGAGATCCTTCTTCCTGGATACACCGTACCCCACGATCACCACCTGGTCAATCGTTTTGGTTGATCGAACCATTATAACATTAAGGGATGCCTGGCCACTCACGGGTACTTCCTGGTCAACATAACCCACAACAGAGATTACTAAAACTGCACTATCCCTCACCGTTAGTGTAAAGTTTCCTTTGTTATCGGTGACTGTACCACTGGAGGTCCCTTTTTCAACCACAGAAACATTGGTGAGATTTTCGCCGGTTTCATTCACAACATGTCCGGTCACTTTGATAGCAGATTCTTCGGGTCTGCTGGAACGGATGGCGATGAGGTTATTGTCAAGTTTTTTATATACGAGTGTGGTACCACTGAATACCTGGTCCAACACGTTCGAAATTTCTTCATCCGTGGCGCTCACGGAAACGCCCATTTGCAAATCTTTCAAACGGCTGTTAAACAAAAACCTATAGCTGCTCTGCTTTTCTATGGTCGTCAGCACTTTTGCAATCTCCTCGTTCTGTACCTTCAGCGTTATTTTTTGGCCTCGCACGGCTGAGAAACCCTGTAGCAAGCAAAAGCAGGTTAATACGATCGTTAGTTTCATAAACAGTAAAAACTTTTTAAGCATGCCGGCGTCATAAGCAATCGCCTTGGTCTTCTTCATAAATTATCATTATCGGTTCCAAAGAACATTAATAAATAGTAACCACTTTGTTCCTGATTTCGAAATGGAAGGCCGATGTGTACTTCATCGCTTCCAGTGCCTGTTGCAGGCTCTCATCTTTGAAGCTGCCTGTAAAACGTGCCGTTTCCTGCCTGGGATTCCGGAATTCAAACGTTACATCGTACCAGCGTTGCATTTTACTGGAGATCTCGACAAAAGTTTCATCCTGGAACGACAATTTGTTTTGTGTCCAGGAAGTTTCCACCGCCGTTTGCTCTCCCTGCATATAGCTTAATTTTCGAATCGAAACCATGGGCTCATGATGGGTAAGAGTGGGATGTGTACTATCCGCGCTGCTTCCATTGTTCATAACAACCAGTTTTTCGTTTGGTTTGAGCACATATTTCTCATTAGGACGTTCTTTCACCGTTACCTGCACCGTGCCACGAATGATGCTTGTTTCGGTGGTTTTCTCACCTGGATAAGATTTTACGTTGAATTGCGTGCCAATCACTTTGATTTCTACGGCATCGGTGTAAATTTTGAATGGCTTGTCGGGATTGGGTGCCACATCAAAAAAGCCTTCGCCCGTGAGTTTTACTTCGCGGATGGTATTTCCAAAATTCTTATCGTAATTGAGTTTGCTTCCTGCGTTCAGGAAAACAATGGAACCGTCGGGTAGAACTATCCTTGTTCGTGAGCCGTATTTGGTGGAAACCTCGCTCTTAAAAGCAGCTTCCTGCAGGTTAGCGCTGACTGGCTTTACCGGTCTTTGGTTGGTAAGAATAGAAATAGCGAAAACGAGAATCAGTGCAGCCACTATGCTTGTTGGACCAAACAGAATTTCCCTGATCCGGGAACCCAGGCTGGTTGCACTTGGTTGTTGCGCTTCCGGACTATTGAAATCGAATCCCCTATTTTTCATCCGCTGAAGGTGGAGCAGGTAGGTGGCTTCCATGTACTCCCTGTCGGGCTCGGGGTTAGTCCTCCAAAATTCCTCCACCGCCTGGACCGTCGATTGCAATTCGGGGTGAAGTTTGAGATAGGACTCAAGCTCGTCCAGTTCCGGCAACGTGGCTTCGCCCGACATCTTGCGGGTCGCCAGTGTCCAGATCCTGTCGGTGTTGGAAGCGTCCATCCATACTAAGAGTCTTGGAACCGGAAAATCCCCTAGCGCCTGGAAAGATTTTTTTTACTAGGACTTGCTTCGGGAAACAAATCTGATAGCGGAGGCGATTCGCTTGACAGCAGTGGAAAGTTGTGCGTCAATGGTCTTAACAGAAATACTTAGCAGGCTGGCGATATCCTTATATTTCATCTTTTCCTCTTTTGCGAGTTTAAAGATGAGTTTGCTCCTGGGAGAGAGTTGTTCAATGGCTTCGTGGATGCGCGAGTTCAGGTCGTGGCCGATGGTGAGTTCGTCAGGAGTTGCGTATTGAGAGGAAAGTTCCACCGGCGCTTCGTCAAGTGAAAGCGTTTGCTTTTGATACTTTAGCTTTTTAATGCATCTGTTTCTGACGCAAACGAACATGTAGGCTTTCAGGTCATCGATCTGGTTCAGCTCAGAACGTTTTGACCAAATCTCGATAAACACATCCGACACGATGTCTTCGGCTGATTCTTTTGATTTGATGAAGGAATGGGCAAATTGCCGCAGGGGTTCGAAGAGCAAAAAGAATAATTGTTTGTAGGCTTCCTCATCTTCATATACTGCAATACGTCGTTGGTATTCGGCAATCATATCGTTCGAGGCCATGAGCATGGAAGGATACTAAAGTTACCGATATGCCCTCAATTAGCAATAAAGTTCTCCCTCGGCAATTTTGCAAACATCCCCGGCTACCAAAATGTCACCATCACGTTTAACTATAACCGTAAGCTTGCTTGGCCGGTTAAGGAAATCTCCCTGCCTGAGATGAATTTCCGTATCTGCCTTTGCAAGGTTGTGTTTGACCAGGTAGGCACCCGAGGGACCCGCAGCGCTTCCAGTGGCGATATCTTCAATCATTCCGAAATTATCCCATGTTCTTCCCTGCAGGTTTTGAGTATCGAAGACGAAAAAGAATTTAGCGTTGATGGCGACCAGTTTTTCTTCCAAATTAGGAATGGTCACTTTCACCTTCGCAAGTGCATCAGGTTTTATGGGAATGATGAGGTAGGGAAGTCCGGTTGATACTACCTCGAGTGGCA
>Ga0097621_100001776_pt1 | contig 14790 bp, 9 predicted proteins | sample KBSMisM72_FD_73165 | JGI IMG/M metagenome (GOLD analysis project Ga0097621, IMG submission 73165) | Miscanthus rhizosphere microbial communities from Kellogg Biological Station, Michigan, USA - KBS Miscanthus M7-2 (version 2) (version 2) | ecosystem: Host-associated > Plants > Roots >... | reverse complement strand
TTGATGGTTCTGGGCTGCCCCAGTGTAACCTGGATATTAGTACCCGCAGGCACTGAACCACTAAACCTTGCGTATACCATTTTTTGGGCATTCTCAAATGTGAGTCCCTGCACGGTGATCTTACCAAGTCCCGAAGGGAAAATAGCACCATCTCGTGCCACGATATAATCTTCCTGGTATTCACCACCTCCCCATAGGGATACAATAATATGATCACCTACGCCAATGGGATAATCCAGCGGGGGGATGGATAATTCGGAAATATCATTCATCGCCATATTTTGAAAAACATTGGCTCCGTAGGTTTCGTCAGGCCGTGTATTTACTTTCTTGAAATTATCGTTTTGGGTGCTGTCTTTTTCGAGTGATTTATTTTCCAGCCTGTTTTTTATTTCAGGGTTCTCCTTATTCTTATCACTGCCGGTAGTTTTTTTCTGGTTATTGTCCTTGAAGAAACTTTCAAACCCAGACCTTGTCATCTGGACAGGATTGACGGAACCCGGTATCATTTCATTAAGTTGCTGCTGCGTGGGTTGAGCATAAGCCACGCTGGTAAAGCAGGCTATTATACACAACATTAATAAGAGGTTTTTCATCAAAGACAATAGTATATTCCGCATGAATATTGGTTATTGGTAAAATTTTATTGCCTCAGCAGTTTTCAAAAAAATGGGTGGGATGAAGGAAACGAACATTACCAAGCTGCCAGTTTTGCCAGTTCCCCGTAATTAAACTAAGGACTTCTACCATTAAACGTAGGGAGAGGGAATTTATTTTAGCGATTTTCCGTTTTCTGGAAAATAAATTGTCTGCCGGAATTAACGGGCCCGGGTTAGACACTCAAAGGTCGGGTTAGCCAGCCTTTAGATCGCTGGTTTTGATAAGATTATAACCAAACTTGCAGAGGCCAGTCTTAAAGTGCGAGACTGCTGACTACAGCAAAGGATGCTTTAGTGCATTTTTAAAGTCAGTCCATATTTCTTCTACAATGGCTGCAGCAGGCTTTATTTCTTTTATAATGGCACTTACCTGTCCTATTTCCAGTTCACCTTCATCAAGGTTACCTTCAAACATCCCTTTTTTGGAACGGCCACGGCCCAGCAGGTTCTGTAACGCTTCCACAGAACTGCCACTGTTTTCTGCAGCCTGCACCTCCTCAAAGAATTTATTCTTGATCATTCTAACAGGCGTGAGTTTTTTCAGTGACAATTGGGTATCTCCTTCTTTGGTATGTATAACAGCTTCTTTAAAATTGATATGGGAAGAGGCTTCATTGCTTGCCACAAAGCGGCTACCCATCTGTACGCCTTCAGCACCCAACACCATTGCTGCCAGCATCTGTCTTCCAGTAGCGATGCCACCTGCCGCAATAACCGGAATGCTTACCACACTGCGAACTGCAGGAATCAACACCAGCGTAGTAGTTTCCTCCCTCCCGTTATGTCCTCCTGCTTCGAAACCTTCAGCAACTACTGCATCGCAACCCGCTTCCTGCGACTTGAGTGCAAACTTGCTGCTGCTGATTACATGCACCACTTTTATACCGTGTTGTTTTAATACCGGCGTCCACGTTTTTGGGTTACCTGCTGATGTAAAAACAATGGGTACTTTTTCATCAATGATGGTCTGGATATGCTGATCAATATTAGGGTATAAAAGCGGCACGTTCACAGCAAATGGCTTACCTGTTGCCGCTTTACATTTTTGGATATGTTCTTTTAAAACTTCGGGGTACATACTGCCGCTGCCAATGATACCGAGGCCGCCTGCATTACTAACGGCACTGGCCAGCCGCCAGCCACTGGCCCATATCATGCCTGCCTGGATGATGGGGAATTCTATATTGAAGAGTTGGGTGATTCTGTTGTTCATGAAATGGCTGGAAAATTAAGAAGTTAAAATACTGATGAGGAATAAAAATCCACCAGCATAATAAATTGTAAAATTCAATAAATTTTGAAATGTAACCATTTTAACCTCTCAACACATCAACTTAGCACTACCCCAAATCAATATCCGTGTCATCACCAATACTGAGCGAACGGGTCTCGCCTTTAATACCTGTGTCGCTGCCAATTAGGGATTCATCCAGTACCACATCGTATAATTTAGAATACGAGCCAATGATGGATTCTTTTACAATTGTATAGTTAAGTACGGTATGCTCTCCAATAGAAACATTCGGACCAATAACGGAATTTTTAATATCGCAGCCCTCACCAATACTCACTGGTGGAATGATGATCGTGTTTTCAAATTTTTCCTGGCCTATTATTTTGCCGCCAAATTTTTTCAGCATGGTAGCATTAGACTCCAGCAGTGTTTCTTTTTTACCGCAATCAAACCAGTTTTGCACTTTAAAGAACCTGATCTTGGCACCCCTTTGTATCATACATTCCAGTGCATCTGTCAAAGTAAATTCATCATGCGGTATACCTTCCTGTTCAATAATTTTTTTAATGCAGGAAAACAACAGGCTGGTCTCTTTAATTTTATAGATCCCTACCAGCGCCATATTACTTTTGGGTATTGCTGGCTTTTCCACCACCCTACTGATAATGCCATGTTCATCTATTTCTGCTACACCAAAAATCCTGGGGTCGTCTACTTTTTTAACCCCCAGCATTGAATAGGGCGATTCAATGATCTCTTTTACATTATATTCAGCGATAGTATCTCCCAGTACAATAAATACTTCTTCATCCCGACCTACAATTTCTTTGGTAAGTTCAATGGCAAAACCAGTTCCGTTGCGTTCATTCTGGTACACAAACTGGCAATTGAGTTGTGGATATTTTGCCTTGATGTAATCCTGTATTTTGTCGCCCAGGTATCCAACGATAAAAATAAAATCGTTAATACCTGCTTCGTGCAATTGGTCTACTATGATGCTTAAAATGGTTTTACCGGCCAGGGGTATTAATGCCTTTGGCTGAGTATAAGTATGTGGTCGCAGTTTGGTTCCTGCTCCTGCAACAGGGATGATGGCTTTCATGATAAAATTAAAATTCGCCGGTAAGCGAACATTTTATACCGTTTAGATTTTAAATTCTCTTCTTCCAGAATTGTTAGTATTGATCCTAAAAGATACTGGTTTAGTAAAAGAGGGTGTGAAAGTAGTGATTTTTGTGTAATTGCTACATGTTAAAATACCGTGTAAAACATTCTATCTTTTGAGTACCGTGCCGTTTGTATATTTGCAGCCTTAAAACTCATACATGCAACGAGATACATTGGTTTTTGATATTATAAATAAAGAATTGGAACGCCAGCGCCATGGCATTGAACTGATAGCCTCTGAAAATTTTACTTCTTTACAGGTAATGCAGGCCTGTGGCTCTGTGATGACCAACAAATATGCAGAAGGATACCCTGGCAGAAGGTACTATGCCGGCTGCGAAATGGTAGACCAGACTGAGCAGTTGGCTATCGACCGGATCAAACAGGTTTTTCATTGTGATTACGCCAACGTACAACCACACAGTGGCGCCCAGGCCAATGCTGCCGTGGCTTTGGCCATATTAAAACCGGGAGATAAAATCCTTGGACTTGACCTGAGTATGGGCGGTCACCTCACTCACGGTTCTCCCGTTAATTACTCTGGGAAATTATACGAAGCTCATTTTTATGGTGTAATAAAAGAAACCGGCCTGGTAGATTATGAAGTGCTGGAACAAAAGACAAGAGAATTCAGGCCCAAACTGATCTTGTGCGGCGCTTCCGCGTACAGCCGTGACTGGGATTATAAACGAATAAGAAAAGTGGCGGATGAGGTAGGTGCTTTTGTTCAGTGTGATATGGCGCACCCGGCCGGTTTAATCGCTAAAGGCTTATTGAGCTCACCATTTGAAGATTGCCACATTGTTACTTCCACTACCCATAAAACTTTGCGTGGACCAAGAGGTGGTGTCATTTTGATGAAAAAAGATTTTGACAACCCGTTTGGATTGAAGGATGTAAAAGGAAATATTCGCCCCATGAGCAACCTGCTGGATATGGCAGTTTTTCCTGGCATACAGGGTGGGCCGCTGGAACATATTATTGCTGGTAAAGCCATTGCCTTCGGAGAATTACTCACAGATGAATTTACGGTGTATGCCAAACAGGTAATTACCAACGCACAGGCCATGGCCAAAGCTTTTGTAGAAAAAGGATATCAATTGATCAGCAGTGGTACCGACAATCACCTGATGCTGATCGATCTTCGCAATAAAAATATCAGCGGTAAAAAAGCGGAGCAGGCATTGGTAAAAGCGGATATCACCCTCAATAAAAATATGGTGCCGTTTGATGATAAGAGTGCATTTGTTACTTCGGGTATCCGTATCGGCACGCCAGCCATTACCACTCGTGGATTGAAAGAAGAGCATATGCAGTTTGTAGTGAACTGTGTAGACAACGTAGTAATGAATGCAGATGATGAAAATGTAATTACCACTGTTCGCAAACAGGTGAATGAATTTATGCGCCAGTTTTCTTTATACCCTGAGTTGGGTTAAAAAGGTTTCAAGGTTTCAATCGTTCGAAACGTTTAAAAGGTTTCCTAAAAATTGATACCTTTAAACGCCTTATACACTTAACGAATTAAACGTTTAACCATGTTACAAAGAATTCAAACCATTTGGCTTTTGCTTGCAGGTGTGGCCGCACTGCTTACTATTAAATTTCCTTATTACAGCGGCATCCAGGAACCAACCATTCCTTATCATGAATTAAATGGCGTTACCGGGGGTATAATCATATTACTGGTGACCCTAACCGTTGCCGTAATAGCATTCGTAACGATCTTTTTATTTAAAACCAGGACGACGCAATTACGCCTTTGCGTGGGAGCGATTGTGCTGGAAGCCTTATTAATATTTTTATATTACCGCCAAATAACAGCTTACACACAAGGCACATTTGCACTCACGTCCATTTTACACATGTGTATTTTATTATTTTTTGTACTAGCCGCAAAAGGAATTAATAAAGATGAAAAGCTTATAAAAGACAGTGACAGGTTAAGATAATTATCAAGAAATTTATATTCATAAAAAAAATAGCCGCTGATCAGCGGCTATTTTTTTATACAAACTTTTTCTGTTATTCCTTCATTTTAGCAACAACCTGCAATCTTTGTTTTGATTTGGCCATTTCATTAAATGCAGCCAGGTCTTTTGTAATCAATGTTTTTAGATTTTGCAGTTGCAGATCAATTCGTCCTTTTAATGATTGATAAGACGCATGCATGGATGCAGTTGGCTTGCCGTCAGTTGACAATATCGTTGCGTTTAAACTTCCCAATTTTTCTTCGAGGCGTATGGGGAAACGAAGATTATCTTCATTGGCTCTTATCTTGGGATTAAATAAGGTCTCCTCTATTTTTGTGAGTGAATCAATGATAGGCGTTGCCATTTTTCTCACCTCTCTTACCTCCACGGAATCTTCTGTATCAGCAATAAATTTATTCAACTGGTTCCTTATATAACGGATCTGTTTTGTTGCCTTACCCGTTTCATTTAATTTATTGTGCACCTGCATGGCCAGGTCAAACTGCGCTGTTAAATCAGCCGGTGTAAAATTATAGCGTGGATCATTTACAATAGTTACCTGTTGTGTTTGCACCAGTGAATCTGCCACAAACAGCTTTGCATTATAAGTACCGGGTACTATATAAGGCCCCGCAAACGATCCTCCCATAAACGTAACGCCGGTATCACCTTTTGCTGCCGGGTACTGCATATCCCATGCAAACATATTCACGCCTGAGTCTATTGAAAGCATCCCGTATTTCTTTGTTTTGCTCTCATAAAAATCCTTCGATATTTCCGCAGGCTCGCCATTGATATTTTTTAAACTGGAGAAAGTAATAATGCTGTCGCCCGTAACCGTTTCAAATTTTAGTTTTACTTCTTTTGTTGGCCTGTCTTTTAAAAAGTAACGAAGCATTACTCCGTTCGGAGCATTGGTTCCTTCCTGCGCATTCACATCATCACTAAAACCTCCTTTGGTGCGGTAAGCAATTCTTGGTTTGTACAGGTAATAATTTTTATTGGCTGCATCAGCAAATTGGTACAGGGTAGTAATATCATCCAGGATCCAGAATGATCTGCCATGTGTAGCTACTACCAAATCATTTTCTCTTTTTTGAACCTGGATATCATGAATGGGTGTGTTCGGCAAATTCAATTGCAAGCTTTGCCAGTTGGCACCGTCATCAAATGAAACATAGATGCCTGTTTCCAGCCCACAGTACAGCAATCCTTTTTTATTCGGGTCTTCTCTTACACAACGGTTATAAGTATCCGCTGGCAATCCATTGGTGATCAATTTCCAGGTTTTCCCAAAATCAGTTGTTTTAAAAACATAAGGTTTACTGTCGGCCTTTTTAAATCTTGTTGCAGAAACATAACAGGTGGCTACATCAAAGTGAGAAGGCTCTACATAACTGATCAAGGCCCATTCTGGTAAAGCTGCCGGCGTAATATTGGTCCATGTTTTTCCATCATCCTGGCTTACATGCACCAGCCCGTCATCGCTGCCAGCCCATAATATACCCTCCTTTACTGGTGATTCAGCAAATGCAAAAATGCTGGCATATACTTCTGCCCCTGTATTATCCAGTGTAATCGGGCCGCCGCTTGGCCTCAACGTTGCAGGATCGTGTCTTGTGAGATCTGGACTAATATTTTCCCATGTTTGTCCGCCATCCAATGTTCTGTGTACAAAATTGGAAGTAGCATACATCATCTTAGGATTGTGCGGAGAAAAGGAAATCGGGAAGGTCCAGTTAAAACGGTATTGATAATCTTCTGCACCGGCACCAAAATGCTGTTCCGGGTATACAGAGATCATCCGGTATTCTCTATTCTTTTTATTGAACATCGAAAATTGTCCATCGTATTCACCACCATAAGTAATATCCGCATTTAAAGGATCGGGCACAATATAACCGGCCTCACCACCTGCAACCGAATACCAATCACTTTTGCCAATGGAGTTGTCATTGGTACGACTGGCAATTTTTATACTGCTGTTATCCTGCTGTGCCCCGTACACATTGTATGGAAATTCATTGTCCAGGTTCACATGATAGAATTGTGCAGTCGGGAGGTCAACATCAGTAAAATATTTACCGCCATCAAAGGTTACTTCCGGCCCACCATCATCACCCATAATAAAGTTTTTTGAATTATCGGGGTTGATCCACATATCATGATTGTCTCCATGCCGGTTGGTCAGCTTCGTCCATGTTACCCCTGCGTCGATGGATTTAAAAAATTCCACATTCAGCACATACAACGTGTTCTCATCTTTGGTATCTGCAAATACCTGGCTGAAATACCACGGCCTTTGTGTAAGATCATTATTGGTACTTATGAGTTCCCAGTTCTTGCCGCCATCCTCGCTTTTGTAAATACCTGATTTTGCATTTTCCACTACTGCAAACAGGCGCTCATGATTTACTGGCGATACAGTACAAATGATTTTCCCCATCAAACCTTTGGGCATACCAGGATTTTCCGAGATCAATGTCCAGCTGTCACCGCCATCTGTGCTCTTATACAAACCACTTCCTTTACCACCGCTCCACAATGAATGAGGAGTACGATGTGCCCGCCACATGGTAGCATATAATATCAATGGATTTACAGGGTCCATTTTTACATCAACACAGCCAGTGCTGTCATCATATTTTAAAACATTTTGCCAGCTTGCGCCGCCATCTTTGCTCCTAAACAACCCTCTTTCATTATTAGCGCCAAACAACTTACCCATCGCCGCCGCATACACGATATCCGGATTCTGAGGATGCACCACAATAGAACCAATTGCATCAGAATTTTTTAGCCCAACATGTTTCCATGTTTTACCTGCATCAGTAGATTTATACACTCCATCCCCAAAAGAAACATTACTTCTCATTTCTACTTCTCCCATACCCACATACAAAATATTGGGATTATTTTTAGCAACGCCAATAGCTCCCACAGAGGATGATTTAAATGTAGTGTCGGATACACAAATCCAGGTATTACCTCCATCTATTGTTTTCCACACACCGCCACCTACCTGCCCGGCGTAATAAGTCATGGGGTCTTTGTCTATGCCTGTTACCGCCAGGCAACGTCCGGCCCTAAAGGGGCCAATCTGCCGCCACTTCATTCCCTTGAGGAGTTTGGCATCAGGCACAATAGTTGCCGTAGCAGCAGTGGAAGATTTTTTTTGAGCAGAAACAAATGGCAATGAAATGAATAATAAAGCGGCAATTACGAAGCAATGCTTTCGCCTAAAAATATAAGGTTTCATCAGTTAGTTTTTTTGTGATGTGTAAATTAAGAAAATTAACTCCGTTACTGTTAATTTTTAGCTTGTTAACAGGTATTTTTTAAAATCAGTATAATGTTGTTTGTGATTAATAACAGTAACACGGCACCCTTGCAATTAGCATTACACAATATTTTCTTAGTTTTCAATATTTATTGAAAATACCATAACTTTGTATGAGTAAAGTAAACAATCAAAAATGAAAATATTAATTATAGGAGGCGGCTTTGGGGGGCTTAGGCTGGCCAGGAAACTTAATAATAAGCCCGGTTTCGAGATCACTTTAATAGACCGGTTCAACTATCACCAGTTTCAGCCACTTTTTTACCAGGTGGCTACAGCCGGGCTGGACGCCAGTAATATTTCTTTCCCGCTGCGTAAAGTATTTCACAAAAGCAAAAATGTAAAGATCAGGCTGGCGGAAGTGAAGCAACTGGTACCTGCAGAAAATAAGGTAGTAACCAACATCGGTGATTTTGATTTTGACGTACTGGTAATTGCTACTGGTGCAGATACGAATTTTTTTGGCAATGCCGGGTTGATCGCTAATGCCTTCCCTATGAAAAGCACGGTGGAAGCTTTGCAACTCAGGAACAGGCTGCTCAATAATTTTGAAGAAGCGCTTACAGCAAAGAACACTGCCGAATTGCAAAAATTCATGACCATTGTAGTCGCAGGCGGCGGCCCGACAGGTGTAGAACTAAGTGGCGCCATTGCCGATATGAAACGGTACCAGTTACCAAAAGATTACCCCGAACTTGATTTTACCCAGATGAAAATTTACCTGCTGGAAGGCTCCGCCAAAACATTGGGCAACATGAGTGAACAATCCAGTGAACACTCAAAAAAATATTTGGAAAAATTAGGTGTCACTGTTTTAGTCAACACTTTATTAAAAGATTTTGACGGCGAGCAGGTGACGCTCCAGGATGGCAACCATATCGAAACAAAAATGGTGATATGGGCAGCTGGTATCAAAGGCAATGTACCGCAAGGAATCAATAAAGACCTGGTGGCAAAGGGTAATCGGATCAAAACAGACCGGTACTGCCATGTAATCGGATTTCAAAATATTTACGCCATTGGTGATGTTGCTTATATGGAGGAAGAAGCCTTCCCGAATGGTCACCCACAAGTAGCGCCAGTAGCCATGCAGCAAGCCGATTTATTAGCGAACAACTTGCGACACATTGAAATGAAAAGCGGGTATGAACACATCAAGGCCTTTTCATACAAAGACAGTGGCAGCATGGCGACCGTAGGCCGTAACCTGGCAGTGGTGGATATTCCAAAACCGAGACTTCATTTTGGTGGTTTTTTTGCGTGGATGATCTGGATGGGACTGCACCTGATGCTGATACTGGGAGTAAAAAATCGATTTTTTGTTTTTAGCAACTGGTTATATAATTACTTTACCTACGACCAAAACCTGCGCCTGATATTCAAAGCATTTTACAGGGAACCGGCAGCGAATAAAGTTGTGAATAGTGAATTGTCAATGGTAAATGGTCAACCGTAAATGGTGAATAACTTATAATAATATAAATGGGAATTTATTGACAATTGACTATCCCTGATTCACAGCTTTGAAACCATTTTCAAAAAAGCCTTTCCCCTGCTTTTAAATGCTGCGGTTTGTTGTGATAGCTGATCTTCGATTAACAATTTTACCTCAGGTATAATTTCGGGATATTGCTTTGCAAGATTGCCCAGCACCGTTATTGAAAATGCTTTAATGGCCACTTCCTCTGTTGGTGATTCCAAATATTCAAAGCAAAACTTCATTACCTGGCCCTGGTATTTTTTTGGGATGGAAATATGTTGTAGCAGGCGTATAGAATTTCTCTTAATAGAACCATGCAGACGAGGTTTTTCTAAATTCTTCAGCAGCTTCCCAAAATTATCTTTTATAAATTCGGGGTGAGCTTCCACGCAGTAACTCACTGGCCATGCGGCTCTTTGTGTTACCCGGTATTCATCATTGAGGAACAAATGAAACAATTCATTAAACCGCTGTTTGGAGCCTCCCACCCAGTTAACAATTTTATCCTTTTGTGCTTTGGAATGCTCCTTTAATATTTCTTCCCGGAGGTTCATTCAATTATTCTTTGTACAGTATCAGTGCACTGTATTTATCTAACGCTAATTTTCCGGATACCATTTTTAAAGCAGCATTGGTATCTGTGGCAGTGCTCCATTTGCCAGCAGGCATGCGGATTAATTGCTGTTCACCGCTTCCATTAAAAGCAACAAAAATAGTTTTCCATGTATCTTTTACAGCTGCCCCATTGATGGTATAAACAATGGTACCGTCAGGACAATCTTCGTCAAAGTGAATATTGCTTTTTATTGCTGCATTACTGGTCATCCTGAAAGCCGGGTGAGCTTTCCTTAATTTAATAAGGTTTTGTACCAGTTGATCAGTGGAATTATTTTCTGCTTTCAAACTCCAGTTAATTTTATTGATACTGTCTCCTGCATTGAAAGAATTTTCTACTCCTTTTTTATTTCTTAAAAATTCGGTGCCGGCATGTAAAAATGGAATGCCTTGTGAGGTGAGTACAATAGTTAATGCCAGTTGATGCATCTTAACTATTTCTTCTTTGGTAGCTCCAGGACACGACAATGATAATTTATCCCATAGTGTATTATTATCATGACATTCACAATAGGTGATCACATTCCACGGTGCTTTTGAGTAAGGTTTTTTAGAGTAATTCACTTTTGATAAATCCACCTGCGGGTGATTGGATGCTGCCACTATCCCAAATTTAACAGATTCCTCCATCCCCTCTTTTCCACTGGCAAAGCCACGGTCCTTTATTTCAAATACACTGCCCTTAATGCCATCCCTTACATCATCACTAAACACTGCAATGTTGCGAAGCTTATAGGCATTTTTTTTCAATGCCCTTAGTGAATCAGGTAAAGGAGATGCCCCTGCAGTCCATCCTTCACCATACAATAAAATACCGGGTTTTATTCTATGCAGTTCATCTGAAATAATATTCATGGTTTCGATATCATGAACTCCCATCAGGTCAAAACGAAATCCATCTATATGATATTCTTTTACCCAATACGTTAAACTTTCCAGCATAAACTTTCGCATCATCGGCATTTCACTGGCTGTTTCATTTCCACAAGCGGTGGCATTAGAAAAACCGCCCTCTTTTTTATGACGAAAATAATAGCCCGGTACCAATTGATTAAAATTAGAACTCCCTGCATCGGCTACATGATTATACACCACATCCATCACTACACTTAAACCATTTTTGTGAAACGCTGTCACCAGCTGTTTCAATTCATTGATCCGTGTTGCACCATTGTAGGGATCAGTACTGTAAGAACCTTCGGGCACATTATAGTTCACCGGATCATATCCCCAGTTGTATTGTTGCTTGCCCAGCTTTGACTCATCCACAGAGTTATAATCAAAAAATGGCAGCAGGTGAATATGTGTAACGCCCAATTCTTTCAAATGATCCAGCCCGGTAGCAAGTCCTTCTTTGCTTTTAGTTCCCTCTTCGGCCAGTCCTAAATATTTCCCCTTATTTTTTATTCCTGAATTTTCGTCAATGCTGGCATCCCGGATATGCAATTCATAGATCACCGCATCAGTTGCTTTATTAGTGGACGAAAAAACCGGGCTTCTATCAGTATCCCATCCTGCGGGGTTCGTTGTTTTCAAATCAACCACCATTCCTCTTTTCCCATTTACTCCTGCTGTCTTTGCATATGGGTCAGGCACTTCATTGCTCCATTTACCATCTATATTTACCCTGAATGTGTAGAATGTTCCTGCCAGGTCACCTTCCACCTGTGAATGCCATGTTCCCCTTATTCCTTTTTCGAGATTGATCGTTTTGAACGGCTTACCGCCATCGCCTTCTTTATAAAACAATAATTCACCTGCAGCAGCAGTGGGTGCCCATACTTTGAAAATGGAAAACTCTTTTGAATAGGTCAGCCCTAAATCCTTTTCATAGTAAACAGGATAGCTTTTATAATCGGGCTGTGCAGTTATTTTTTTTATGAACATAAAACAGAGCAATAATATGAATGTCCTTTTCATTGGATGGTGATTTCTTGAGCTTATTGTTAATTTCTATTTTTTTCAAACACCAGGTATCCCCATGGTTGTAATTCAAAACTACTTTTATAGTGTATCTCTACTTTTGTTCCTGTAAATACATTTTTAAAAATGCCTCTTACCCGGTCATCTTCTATTACAGCACTAATGTGATGGCTGCTGAAATTTAGTAGTACGAATACCTGGTGATCTTCTTTCCTGCGCAGGTAAGCCATCAGTGCATTACTGGCATTGGTATGTATCACCTGTGTATTTACCGTCTTGTCTCCACCTCTTAATGAAGGATTATTTTTATGCAGGTAAAGCAATGTTTTATAAAAATCCTGTTTGGCATAAGTACCGTTCCATTCAATTACATCCTTATCAAAAAACAGCAATCGTTTAAAATTGGGTAGTTCCTGTCCACTGTAAATTAGTGGAATACCGTTCCAGGTAAAACTGAAAACCGCCAATGCTGCTGCCGCATCTCCATACTTTTCGTACTCTGTGCCATTCCAGGTATTCTCATCATGATTGGAAGTAAACCATAAGAATATATTATCCTCGCCCGGTACATAATTGTATTGCTGCAATACCGCATCCAGCACTCTTTTATCCTGGCTGCCTTTGTAAAACTCCGCTGATTTGTGCATCCACGTCCAGGTATAACAGGCATCAAAGGCCTGGAAATAGGAAGGATTGTCAACAGGGTCACTTTCTGCCAGCCAGAAAATTGTTTTTACTTTTTCCAGTGCTGTTCTTGCCTCGATCCAAAAGTCCAGTTGCACCCAAAAAGCAAGGTCGCAACGAAAGCCATCAATATCACATTCCTCTATCCAGAATTGCATGGCCTCAATCATAGCTTTCCGCATGCCTGTATTGTCATAATCCAGTTCAATGATATCATCCATACCACTGGCTTTTTTAAAGTCATTAGTGGCTTCATCTACCTTATAATACCCGGGATTGGAAACGGTCCATACATGATCCCAGCCTGTATGATTCGCTACCCAGTCAATGATCACTTTAAAACCCATTTCATGAGCTGTTGCTACAAAGTCTTTAAAGTCTTCCAGCGTGCCATACTCAGCCCCTACACTGGTGTAATCGCTGCAGGCGTACTGGCTGCCAAGGCTACCCTTCCTGTGTTTTTCTGAAATAGGAGTGATGGGCATAAACCACAAAGTGGAAACGCCCATTTCTTTTAATCGCGGTAATTCTTTTGCAAAGGCATTAATGGTTCCCTCATCTGAATACTGGCGAAGGTTCACTTCGTAAACATCCGTGTTAAATATCCAGTCTGCTTTTTTAAACATCGATTATGTATTTATTAGTACTGCACTAATAACAAACGGTATAGCGACAGTCGAAAATTGATTTTGTAATAGTTGGTTTAGTCAAATGTAGGGTGGATTTATCAAAAACCGTCATTCTGGTAAATAACCCTCAACCAAGTATCTTTGCAATTGTTATAAAAAGGCAATGAAACAATTTAATGTTCCGGTCAACTACCGAAGTCCCCTGATCACGGCTGTCAAAAACAAAAGAAAGCAGGAGGACAAGATGAAAAAAGATTTTACTCCCACTTTGCTGGATTTCGGAAGCATCCAAATTTACCTGGCCAGGCATTTTGGTTTTTGCTATGGTGTGGAAAATGCTATTGATATCGCATTCAGAACGGTAGATGAAAACCCCGGCAAACGTATTTTTTTATTAAGTGAAATGATCCACAACCCGCAGGTGAACGCTGACCTGCAGGAAATGGGTGTTCAGTTTATGCAGGACACTTATGGCAGGCAATTAGTTCCCTTTGAAAACCTTACTAAAGAGGATGTGGTGATCATTCCTGCCTTTGGCACCACACTGGCCATCGAAGAAAAATTAAATGCCATCGGTATACCAACAGAAAAATACAACACCACCTGCCCCTTTGTAGAAAAAGTATGGAACCGAAGTGAGCAGATTGCAAAAAAAGATTACAGTATTGTAGTACATGGTAAGCCTGCGCATGAAGAAACAAGGGCCACTTTTTCTCATGCCGCCGCCAATACACCTACGGTGGTGGTGAATGATATGCAGGAAGCTATTAACCTGGGTAAATATATTACCGGTGAAACACCAGCAGCGGAATTTTATGCGGAATTTAAAGGCCGGTATTCTCACAACTTTGATGCAACAAAAGACCTGCAGCATATTGGCGTAGTGAACCAGACCACCATGCTGGCAAGTGATACACAGGCCATCGCCGATTATTTAAAACAACTGATGCTGCAAACTTATCAATTGAATGAGAGCAATATTGCAGCACGTTTTGCGGATACCCGGGATACGCTTTGCTATGCTACCAACGACAACCAGAGTGCCGTGTATGGTATGCTGGAAACAGCAGCAGACCTGGCCATTGT
>Ga0097621_100001775_pt1 | contig 14791 bp, 10 predicted proteins | sample KBSMisM72_FD_73165 | JGI IMG/M metagenome (GOLD analysis project Ga0097621, IMG submission 73165) | Miscanthus rhizosphere microbial communities from Kellogg Biological Station, Michigan, USA - KBS Miscanthus M7-2 (version 2) (version 2) | ecosystem: Host-associated > Plants > Roots >... | reverse complement strand
TGCGCAGAGATCGATATCGACAGGACGAATACGATCGGAAGAAACCGCAGAGCGCGCAGAGATCGCAACGAGAGTCTTTTTCTCCGCGTACTTTGCGAACTCCGCGGTTTTTTCTTCGTCCTGGCCATCAGAACCTGAATCGGAACAACAACTGGATCCGGCGCATCGGCCGGACTGACGTCACCTGGCCGAACGTCGGCGAGTTGACATACGTGTCGATGGTTGCGAACTGCACCGTGTTGAAAACATTGCTCGCGAGGACCTGGATCGACAAACCGCGGGTCTGGTTGAAGAGGATGTTCTTGGTCAGGCCGAGGTTCATCACCGACGTCCCCGGCCCGATGATGGTGTTCCGGCCGGCATTGCCGAACGTCCCCGGCGCGGGAATCGAGAACACCCCCTTGTTGAAGAAGAGCAGCGACGTCGGATCGGCGAGGTCGATCGGTTGGCCGTTGTAGTTGGCTCGCAGCGTACCGTTGACCCCCTGGTTGACGTCAGAGATGCTGCCGAGCACGCGCGCGGTGAACGGCGTGCCCGAGGCGAGCGTCGCGTTGCCGTTCAGCGCCCAGTTGCCGAATACCGCCGCCGCGGCTCCGGTGTTGAGCCATCGCTTGTTCGCTCCGAACGGGAGCTCGTAGGTGAAGTCGCCGGCAAAACGGTGGCGCTGATCGAAGCTCGACAACCCACGCTCCGCGGCCAGATCCTGATCGTTCTGCGCGACCGTCCCGCCGCCGCCGGCGACCGACGAGGCATCGTCGATCGAGCGCGACAACGTGTAGGTGCCGCCCAGTGCCAGGCCATTGGTCAGCCGCCGGCGCAGTCGCAACGTGAGGGCGTGCATGATGGAATCGGCGCCCGACGACTCCCAGATGAACGGCGGCACGCCCGCAATCGACAGACCGTCCGGGCCGCGGTTGGGCGCGCGCAGGATGTCGAGGTTCGATCCCCTGGTGCCGGTGTAGCCGGCGCCGAGCTGCACTGTCCGCGTCAAGTCACGCTGCACGTCGAGGTTCCAGATCTGCACGTAGCCGAGCGCGTAGTCCGGATCAATGCCGAAGGTGGGCAGCGTGCTCCCGGGCTGCACGTGCAGCAGCGCGGTGTCGATGGGAACCAGCGTGTTCGGCGACTGAATCAACGTGTTGAGGGTCGCGCACGGACACTGAGCGGCGAGCTGCTGGGCGATGTACTGATAGACGCTCGAGTTGTAGTTGATGCCGTAGCCGCCGCGGACGACCGTCCCCGTGTGAGGCCGCCAGGCGATGCCGACGCGCGGCGCCAGGCCGCCGCGGAACGGCCGGACAATCGTGTCGGGCAATTGTCCGGAGAACGGACTGACCGCGCCGGCCGCTACGGGAACCGCCGCCGTGAAGTCCGGTGCGGCGTCGAGCGTCTCGAGACGATTGTTCGCCTCGGACAACGGCGAGAAGTATTCGTAGCGCAGCCCGGCGTTCACCGTGATCTTGTCGGTGGCGCGCCAGTCGTCCTGGACGAACAGATCCCAGGACGTGGACCGGAAGCTGACCGGATCGGGGTTGAACTGCACGCTCGCCTGCTGCGGAATGCCGAGCAGGAAATCCGCGAAGTCGTTGCCGCTGTACAAGCCCGTGAAGACGAAGCTGCCCCGCGCATTCGGGTCGGTGCGGCTGTCGGCCCGTATGCTTCTGAAATCGCCGCCGAAGCGCAGCGTCTGCTTGCCGAGGATTTTCGTGACCGTGTCGCCGGTGGAGATTGTGCGATCGGTCCGCAGCGACGGATTGAGGTCGCGCACGCTCGCGAGATGGCTGAACGACAGGTTCGGCGCACCCCAGTCGAACGGATCGGTCGCTACGCCTAGCACGCCGGCGTTGGCCGCCAGGTTCACGCTGTTCGCGTACAGGTTGGTCGTCTGAGCCCGCTGCTGATTGAAGTCGAACCGCAGGCTGTGCGTCATCCCGAGCTTCGTGAACGAGTAGTTCACCGGTGTGTCCCAGGCGCTGATCGTCGCGGTGCCGCCGAGCGACGGCAGCGGATTCGCGCTGCTGTTGTCGGAATGCCGGTAGTGAATGCCGACGTTCAGGTTCGAGACGCCGGCGCGGCCGGCGCCCGGTCCGGCACGGCCGCCGCCTCCTCGCCCGCCGCGCTGCGCCGCCGCCCCGAACGTCTGCACGAACCGGAGGTTGACGTCGTCGAGCTGGCTGGTCGTCGTCGTCACGGTGTGATAGTTCAGCGTGCCGTCCTGATTTGGCGCCGGGAACAGATTCAGCAGGTTCCGCGAGGTCGGATTGATCCGCGACGCCGGGATCTGGTTGTTTCCGAACGGCTGACCCGTCAACGGATCGACGATGGTGGTGGCGATGGCGGACAAGTCGCCGCCACGTTCGGCCTGCGTCGGCACCGTCGAGTAGGCGTCGTAGGGATTGCTCGAATGATTGCCAGTGTAGTTGACGAAGAAGAACGTGCGCGGGCTGTTGACCACGTGCGGAATCACGAGCGGACCGCCGAGCGTGGCGCCGAGACGCTGCTGGAAGTAGTCCGGTTTGACGGTCGGTTGACCGTTCAGCGCGAACGGCGCGGTGTCGAGCGCCGAAGAATCCATGCTCTGGTACACGCTGCCGCGGATTTGATTGCCACGGTCGCGGCCGCCGAACGGTCCGCCAAAGCCGCCGCGCCCGCCGGCGAATCCGCCAGGTCCGCCCGGTCCACCGCGTCCCGCCGGGCCGGCCTGTCCTGCCGCTCCGATGAGCGCGCTGTCGCCACCGCCGAGACCGTTGCCAAAGCGGTCCGCGAAGTCGGCCGAACCGTTGGGACCGAAAAGTCCGGCGTTCGCCTGCGACGAGCCGATGGACGTGACCGACTCCGTCGACGTGTCTGGAGAGAACCCCGCAGGCAAGAGGAGCTGCGCAGTGGAGTCGTTCGGGTTGCCGTTGTTGTCGTCGGTCCGCGCGAGGCCGGCCTGATCGGCGAGCAGTTCGAGGCTCTGGAACTGCTGCCCGGGCGCCGCGCCTCGACCGGATGCGGCAGGGCCCTGGCCCCGTCCGCCGGGGCCGCGACCGCCAGTCGTTCTCGCCGCCGGCGCAGGCGTTGGCGTCACCACCGGCGCGCGCGAGGCCAGCGTCATCGTCAAATCGACGCGCTGCTGGCAGCTCGCCTGATCGACATTCAGGTCGCGCACGATCGGTGCGAACGCGACGAGCTCGGCCTTCAGGACATAACGGCCAGGCGCGGGAATCTTGAGGGCATACGCGCCGTCCACGGTCGACGCCCCGACATCGACCGGGCGACTATCCGGATCGAGAACCGTGACGACGACGCCGGGGAGCGGCGTTCGCGTCGAGGTGATGGTGCCGCCGATCGAACAGCCGGCGACCGACTGCGCGGCCGGCACGATCGGGTCCAGCGCGGCGACGAGCAGGCACAGGGCCGGAATGAAAAACCTCACCGTACCTAGCAGGGTAGCCGACGTGTGCCGCGCCAGAATTAGACAAAATCGTGACAGCTATTTCGGCTCGAACTTCAGCGCGACGCCGTTCATGCAATAGCGCTCTCCGGTCGGCTTCGGTCCATCCGGAAACACGTGACCGAGATGGCCGCCGCACTGCGCGCACTGGACCTCGACCCGCGTCATGCCGTAGCTGCGGTCGGTCGTCGTGGTGATGGCGCCTTCGATCGGGCGATAGAAGCTCGGCCATCCGCTGCCGCTTTCATATTTGGTGTCGGAGGTGAACAGCGGCTGGCCGCAGGCGCCGCACGTAAAGATTCCTTCACGCTTTTCGACGTTCAGCGGGCTCGTGCCGGCACGCTCGGTCCCGTGCTCGCGCAGGACGTGAAACTGCTCCGGCGTCAGCGTCTTTCTCCACTCCTCGTCTGTTTTCTGCACCATGCCGGTAATGTAGCATCACGCCATGATCCTTGCCCTGCTGCTCATGCTTTCAACCGCACCGGCGGCACAGGCGGCGGCACCGCCTCCGGACGTCGACCAGTGGGTCGCGCGCGCGATGCGGACGTTCGAGGTGCCCGGCCTGGCGCTGGCGATCGTGAAGGACGACCAGGTGGTCGTGGCAAAGGGGTACGGCGTCCGCAAGCTCGGCGAGACGACGCCGGTGGACGCACGCACGCTGTTCGGGATCGCGTCGAACACCAAGGCCTTCACCGCGACCGCCCTCGGCCTGCTCGTCGAGGAAGGGCGGATCGACTGGGACGCGCCGGTCGTGCGCTACCTGCCGGCGTTCGCGATGTGGGATCCGTTCGTGACCCGCGAGCTGACGGTACGCGACCTGCTCGTCCACCGCAGCGGGCTCGGCCTCGGCGCGGGCGATCTGCTGTGGTGGCCGGCGTCGACCTACGACCGCAAGGAGATCGCGCGCCGCCTGCGATTCATCCAGCCGGCCACGAGCTTCCGCACCGCGTATGCGTACGACAACGTGCTGTATCTGATCGCCGGTGAGCTCATCGAGACGATCAGCGGTCAGACATGGGAGACGTTCGTCGCCACGCGGATCCTCGCGAAAGTCGGGATGACCGGCTCGAACGTTCGGCACTCGGCGGCCGCGGCAGGCGGCAACGTGGCCGCGCCGCATGCTCGGATCGACGGCACCGTCCGTTCGATTCGACCGTTCGAGAGCGACAACACGAATCCGGCCGGAGGCATCAACTCATCCGCCGAGGACATGGCGAAGTGGCTTCGGGTGCAGCTGTCCGGCGGCCGTCTCGCCGACGGATCGCGGCTCTTCTCCGCCGCCACCGCCCGGCAGCTGACGTCGATCGTCACGCCGATCCCGATCAACGATCCGCCGCCAGAACTGTCGCCGCTGAAGGCGAACTTCCGCGGCTACGCGCTCGGCTTCGACATCCGCGACTACCGCGGTCACAAGGTCGTCATGCACACCGGCGGCCTGCCGGGCTATGTCTCGCGCGTCGCGATGATTCCGGATCTCAACGTCGGCGTCGCCGTGCTCACGAACCAGGAGTCGGGCGAGGCGTTCGATTCGATCGCCTTTCACATCCTCGATCAGGTTCTCGGCGCGCCGGCCTTCGACTGGATCGACGCGTTCACAAAGGTGCGCGCGCGGATCGACGCCAGCGAGAAGGAGACAGAAGGACGCGGCGCTGCGAGCCGCGACGCGGCGTCGAAGCCGTCCCTCCCGCTCGCGAACTACGCGGGGACGTACCGCGACGCATGGTACGGCGACATCACGATCGCCCAGGAAGGAGCCAGGCTGGTGATGCGATTCACGCACTCGCCGGCGCTGGTCGGCGATCTCGAACACTGGCAGCACGACACGTTCGTCGCGCGGTGGCGCGATCGCGAACTGAGGGCCGACGCCTACGTCACATTCGCCCTCAACCCCGACGGTTCCATTGACCAGGCGCGGATGCGCGCGGTCTCGCCGTCGACCGACTTCAGCTTCGATTTCCAGGATCTATTGTTGAAGCCGGCACGATAACCAGCCGGCGACAGATCCGCATCGGGCCGCTCGCCCGCGGTGCTATTCTGGGCGCGAGACCTCGGGGGACCGCCATGAATGTCCTGCTCCTGTCGATGCCCGATTCGTTCGAGCACATGCCGCCGGTCGCGATCCGGATGCCGAACGGCGCGCTCGCCTCACTGGCCGGCAACGTCGACGACCATCACCGGGTGGCGATTGCCGATTTGATTCTGGCGCAAGACACGGTGCGTCCGACAATCGAACGGCTCGTGCGCGAGATCGATCCGGACCTGGTCGGCCTGTCGGTGATGACCTTCCAGCGCCGCACCGCGCTCGAGATAGCGTGGTTCCTCCGCGGATTGTCTCCGCGGGTGAAAATTGTCGTGGGCGGCTACGATCCCAGCCTGGCCCCGCGCGCCTACGAGGCCTCGGACGCGATCGATTTCATCGTGCGCGGCGAAGGCGAGCTCACGCTGCGGGAACTGCTCCGCGCGCTCGAAGGCGGGACCGATCTCTCGGCGATTCGCGGCTTGTCGTACCGCACGGCGGACGGCTTCGCCCGCAACGCGGACCGTCCCGTGATCCCGCTCGCCTCGGAAGGTCTCCAACTTCCCAACCGCGACGCCCGCGTCCTCAGCGGATATACCCTGCTCGGACGAGCCGTCGACGTCGTGGAGACGTCGCGCGGGTGCACGTTCGACTGCAGCTTCTGCTCGATCATCGAGATGCGCGGCCGGAACTTTCACCCGTATTCAATCGATCGCGTGCTCGCCGACATCGCCGATGCCAGAGCCCACGGGGCCGAAGCGATCTTCCTGGTCGACGACAACATCACGCTCAACGTCGCCCGGTTCGAGGCGCTCTGCGAGGCGATCGTCGAAGCCGGCTTCAACGACATCGACTACACCGTGCAGGCCATGACGTCGCCGATCGCGCAGCACGGGGCGCGCCTGGCGCCGTTGATGAAACGCGCCGGCTTCCGCTACGTCTTCCTCGGCATCGAGAACGTGATGGACGGCGACCTCGAGTTCCTCCGGGCCCGGAGCAAGAACGCCAGCCGCGAAGGCGGCAGAACGGTCGGCAACGCCAGCATCGCCGCCATCCAACATCTGCACGCGCACGGCATGTACGTGGTGGGCGGCCTGATCGTCGGCAACCCCGACGACACGCGCAGCTCGATCGACGCCAACCTCACGTTCGCCCGCCAGTACGTGGACTGGCCGTACATCCAGCACCCGACGCCCTACCCCGGCACGCCGATGACCCGTGACTTCGAGGCGCGCAACCTCATCGTTGACGATGACGTGTCCCATTACGACGGCACCACGGCGGTGGTGCGAAGCGAGCACCTCTCGGCTGAAGACATCGAATTCCTGCGCTGGCGGGCCGACCGCTGGATGAAGGTCGGCCACATGCCGGCGGCGTTCGCCCACAGCCCGCTGTTCGTCCTGCGCAACGCCCTCAAGATGCTGGCGCACACTTTTGCCGGCAGTTCCCTTCGCTCGGTGCTCGGCCTGGAAGACGAAAAGGCGGTGTTCGCCCGCTACCGACACCAGCGGCGGGCCGAGCGCGCGCTCTATCGCGGGGATGCCGCTGAACCTGAGACCTCGAACTCTCGTCTCAGTGACAGACGCGCGCACGCCAGCAATCCACGTTCGGCCGAGCCCGCCGAATTCCATTGAGCCCTCGGCGGAAGCCGCGCACGTCTGCCGGCCGTTAACCTCGGGATGGTTCGGCACGTAATAGTGGGGACGAAGGACGTGCCATGAACCTGTTCCAGGACCTCAAGTTCGCCGTCCGCCTGCTGATCAAGGACCGCTGGTTCACCGCGGTCGCGGTGACCGCGCTGGCGCTCGGCATCGGCGTCAACGCCACGGTGTTCACCTTCGTCAACGCGGTCCTGATCCGCGGCCTGCCGTTCAACGATCCCGATCGCATCCTGGTCGTGGGCACGCGTGACGCACGCGCACGGGACCGCGGCGTGTCGTATCAGGACTTCGTGGACTGGCGCGCCGCGACGCGGACATTCTCGGGCCTCGCCGCGTACAGCGGGCAGACGATGAACGTCAGCGACGAGGGCCGCACGCCGGAGCGGTACCAGGGCCCGTACCAGTCGGCCAATGCCTTCTCGCTGATCGGACAGAAACCGCTCATCGGCCGGGACTTTCTGCCGGAGGACGACCGGCCCGGCGCCGCCGCCGTCGTCATCCTGGGCAACGGCGTCTGGAAGAACCGCTACGGCAGCGACCCGTCGGTCCTCGGCCGCACGATCAAGGTCAACGAGATGCCCGCGACCGTGATTGCGGTCATGCCCGAGGGCTTCAAGTTCCCCACCGGCGCCGATCTCTGGATGCCGCTCGCGCAGATGCCGCAGCTCTTGGAGCAGAAGCGCGACGCGCGCAACAGCCTCGACACGTTCGGACGGCTGGCCGACGGCGTCACCATGGCGCAGGCGCAGTCGGAGATGAACACGATCGCAGGCAAGCTGGCCCGCGACTATCCGGATACGAACAAGGACGTCAGCGCCCGCGTGATGACGTTCAACGACCGGGTGAACGGCGGGCCGATCAAGCTGATCTTCCTCTCGCTGATGGGCGCGGTCGGGTTCGTGCTGCTGATCGCGTGCGCGAACGTCGCGAACCTGCTGCTCGCGCGGTCCGCCAGCCGCGCCCGCGAGATGTCCGTCCGCATCTCCCTCGGCGCGTCGCGGTGGCGCATCGTCCGCCAACTGCTGGTAGAGAGCGTGCTGTTGTCGATCATCAGCGGGCTGCTGGGCCTGGCATTGGCCTACGTCGGCGTCCGGCTGTTCGACGCCGCCACCCAGGACGTGGGGAAGCCGTACTGGATCGCGTTCACGATGGACGCGCAGGTCTTCGCGTTCTTCGCCGCGGTCTGTCTCGGCACGGGCGTCGTCTTCGGCCTCGCGCCGGCGCTGCATGTGTCGAAAACCGACCTGAACGAAGTGCTGAAGGAGGGCGGCCGATCGGGAAGCAGCGGCATGCGCGCGCGGCGCTGGACCAGCGCGCTGATCGTCGCCGAGCTCGCCCTCACGCTGGTGCTGCTCGCCGGCGCCGGGCTGATGATGCGAAGCTTCCTCAACCTGTACCGGCTCGACGTCGGCATCGAGACGTCGCAGCTGTTGACGATGCGGCTGAACCTGCCGAACCAGAAGTACCCGACGCCCGAGCAGCGGTGGATTTTCTACGAACGGCTCGATCAGCGGCTCGCCGGCCTGAGCGGCATCCAGGCGGCGACGCTCACGACCAACATGCCGCTCGGCGGCGGTTTCCCGCGCCTGCTCTCGATGGACGGCAAGGAGCCAGTGGCGGGAGAGCAGCCGCCGACGGTCACGCAGGTCACGATCGGCCCACGCTACTTCGAGACGGTCGGCCTCAAGATGCTGCGTGGACGCGCCTTCGACGAGCTCGACGGCACGGCCGGGCACGACAGCACGATCATCAACCAGCGCTTCGCCTCGATGTACTTCGGCACCGACGATCCGATCGGGCGGCGGATCAAGCTGCGGGTGGACGGTCCGCAGTCTCCTGGCGCGCCGCCCCCGGAGTGGGTGACGATCGTCGGGATTGCGCCCACCGTGCGCCAGCGCATGCAGCCGGGCGACGACGTTCCGGATCCCGTGGCGTATATCCCGCTGCGCGGCCACGCGCCGTCGTTCATGATGCTGCTCATCCGGGCCCAGCGTGACGCGGCCAGCCTGACCTCATTGGCCCGCGAAGAGGTGCGTGCGATCGATCCGAACCTGCCGCTGTTCGGCGTGCTGACGATGGACCAGCAGCTCGCGCAACAGCGCTGGCCCTTCCGCATCTTCGGAACGATGTTCGCGATTTTCGCGCTGATCGCGCTCGCCTTATCGGCGGTCGGCCTTTACGCCGTCACCGCCTATTCGGTCGCGCAGCGGACGCAGGAGATTGGCGTCCGGATGGCTCTGGGGGCACAGGCAGCTCAGGTGCTGTGGCTGATTCTGCGCCGCTCGATCGTCCAGATGGTGATCGGCCTGACGATCGGCATCGCCGGCGCGCTTGGCGTCAGCAAGCTGCTGTCGAGCGTGCTGTTCCAGACCGGCTCGCGCGATCCGGTCCTGCTGGCGGGGATCGTCTTGTTGTTGATCATCGTGTCGACGTCGGCCTGCCTCTGGCCGGCGCGACGCGCCACGCGGCTCGATCCGGTCAACGCGCTGCGCAACGAGTGAGCGTATCCCGTACCTACTTCACCGCCGGGTGGACGTAACCGGCCGGCAGAATGTGATCGCCATCGACGCGGACGACGAGATAGTTCATGTCCGAGTCGACCTTGCTGAACCAGTGCGCGACGCCCGGCGGCACGATGATGACGTCGCCGGGACCGACGTGCCGGCTCTGCCCGCCCTGAATCGACGCGCCCGTCGTACTCGGGCCGACCAGAATCGTGTGAATCACGTTGTCGGCCGGCACCTGGCGCGCGTTGGCGATCGTGCCTCCGGTGACGAACGTCCCGGATCCGTCGATGATGTGGTACACCTCGGTCACCTGGGCGTGATCGATGGCGCCCTGCTGCGCCGGCTTCGCCGATCGGTGGAGCACGCCGACCGCCACGTTGTATTTCCCCATGTCGACCACGCGGATCTGCTGATCGAGGATGCCGTCCGGGGGCGCCTTGGCGATGACGGCACGGACGTCGGCCTCGGTCACATCGGTCGCCACCCGCGGCGGCATCGCCGACTGCGACGAGGTGAGCGCTTGCGCCGCGACGAACATCGTGGCGAGAACCGCCGGAACGCCTTTTCTCATGAATTCCCCCTGTGGTCGCCTACTATACGCTGATGATTCGGCTCCTTTCCGCGCTCTCGCTGGCCGCCGCCTTCACGCTGCAGAGCTCGCAGGCCGGCGATGCCTGGTCCCGCGTCGCCTCGCTCTACCACCAGCGGCTTCAGGAAACCGGCATCGTCGGCAGCAGCCTGATGTTCGTCAAAGACGGCGCGATCGCGCACAAGGCGTTCGAGGGCTTCCAGGATCGCGCGACGAAGCGCCGCGTCGACGAAGCGACCATCTATCACTGGGCGTCGATCACCAAGACGCTCACCGGCGTCGCGATCATGCAGCTGCGCGATCGCGGGCTGCTGTCGCTCGACGATCCGGCGGTGAAATACGTGCCCGAGCTGCGAGAGGTCCACAATCCGTACGGCGACATCTCGCAGGTGACGATCCGTCACCTGATGACCCACAGCGCCGGATTCCGCGCGGGCACGTGGCCGTGGGGCGGCGACCAGCCGTGGCACCCGTTCGAGCCGACGCGATGGGCGCAGGTGGTGGCGATGATGCCGTACACGGAGCTGCAGTTCCGGCCGGGCAGCAAGTACAGCTACTCGAACCCCGGCGTCATCTTTCTCGGCCGCATCATCGAGCTGTTCTCCGGTGATGACTACGAGGTCTACATCAACAAGAACATCTTCATGCCGCTCGGCATGACCGGCAGTTTCTTCGACCGCGCGCCATATCATCTCGTGGAGCATCGATCGCACAGCTACACAGCGAACGACGAGGGGATCACCGAGCAGCGGTTCGACTTCGACAGCGGCATTACCGTGTCCAACGGCGGACTGAACTCGCCGCTCGGCGACATGGCGAAGTACCTCGCGTTCCTGATCGACGGCAACGACACGATTCTGAAACGGTCGTCGCTCGACGAGATGTTCACGCCACAGATCCGTGCGGCCGACGGCGAGGGCGGGAGCGGCGGCGACGTCCAGGCCGGGCTGTCGTGCTTCATCGAGCGCCACGGCGGCGTGGAGCTGATCGGCCACAGCGGCGATCAGAACGGGTTCATCTCGCACCTCTACGTTCATCGCCCATCGAGATCCGGCTACATCGTCTCGTTCAACACCGACGTCGCGTCGAAGCGCGATCCGCGGCATACCACGCGAGCGGTCGACAACGACCTGCGCGACGCCGTCGCACGCGAATTCTGGTCCGGAGGAAGCCGCAAATGACGCTGGAGAGCGAGCTGGGATCCACCCTCGAGCGGCGGTCGCCGTCGAAGCGCCGCTAGTCTCACTCCCACGCCGGCGCGGGACGATTCTTCCAGTACCAGACGATCAAGTCGGTCATCGGCGGCTCTCCACCCAGCTCGCGCAGGCGCGTGGCGTTCTGCCCGCGATGGTAGTGGCTGTGCATCGCACACTGCGTCAGCGCTTCCGTCGCCGAAATCGACAACGGCGGGTCCCCGAACCACGGCATGACGATCAGGCTGTCGAGACGCGCGTCGGTCACATCGGCGATGAAGCGATCGATCTCGTCGTGAGAGCCGCGCGCATAGGCCTTGAGCTGCGCGATCGACGTGAAGTCTTCCGGCGTCGAGAGAGGAAGCGCGCTCGCACGGTCTCCCACCGCCCAGGCGAACGCGCGCTGGACCATGTGAATGTGGTGCAGCCGCGCGTGGATCGCGGCGTCATCGGCGGCAGGACGATATGCCTCGATCGCGCGCCAGTGTTCGGCGTCGGCCCAGGCCTGGTGTGCGCAGAAATCGCGAAGCAGTGGGTTCATGACCAATGAATTATCTGCAATCTTTTTGGGGGTTCACGCGAAAAGTCCAGCAAAACCGCGTGGCCCATGGGTTGCTCCCTCGCCTGGACCATGGATGCAACTGAATTCGATCGTCTCGTGTCCCGCGCCCGCGATCCGCGGCTGATTCCAGGCGTCTACAACTACTGCGACGGCCGATGTCCGCGATGTCCGTTCACGCAGCGCTGTCTCACCTTTCTCGACACGCAGGAGCTGGTAGACGCCAATCGAGGCAAGCGATCCTTGGCGGACACCATCGGCGATTCGCTGCGGCGGACGCTGGAGATGCTCGCGGAAGCGGCGCGGCGAGCCGGCGTCGACATCGGCGCGCCGACGGACGAAGGTGGCGAGGCGCCGGCGGAGGCGGACCTCGAGCGCCATCGTCAGGATCCACTCGCGGTGCGCGCGCGCGAGTACGGCGCGCTCGCGTGGCGGATCAGCCGGGCGATCGCGCCGGTTGCCGCGGCGCGCGGCGATGCGCCGCTGGTCGAGGCGGTGGAGACGATCGAATGGTTCTCGTCGATGATCGGCTCGAAGGTGTACCGCGCGATCTGCGGTCAGGCGGAAGGCTGGGAGGGACGCGACGAGGCGCAGACCGATTTCAATGGCTCGGCCAAGATCGCGCTGATCAGCATCGCCGAGTCCAGGCGCGCCTGGCGCGTGTTGATGGAGGCGGGCCGGGCCACGGCGGACGGCGTCCCGGCGCGGGCGGTCAAGATGCTCGAGGCTCTCGACGCCGACATCCGCGAGCGCTTTCCACGGGTGATGGAGTTCGTGCGTCCCGGGTTCGACGAGCCCGAGGCGGTTGAGGGAGGGACGCGATGAACCCGCGTTTTCTCGCCATCGCGCAGGATCCGTCGATCATTCCCGGGGTGCATCACCATTGCGACGAGTGGTGCGACTACTGCCCGGTGCCCGAACGATGCCTGGAGTTCCGGTGCACCGCGGCGTTTCGTCAGCAGCATCGGAGGCGAAACGCCGACGCCACGTTCGCCAGCATGGACGAGGCGATCGCGTTCACAAGGGAGATCGCCGCGCTCGACGGCTCGTCGACCGAGGAGCTCGACGCGCTGCTCGCGAAGCCGGGAGGCGGTCACGGTCTCGAAACCTCGGATCCGCTCGCCGCGGTCGCCTGGGACTATGCCGTCGGCGCGGCGTTCCTCTTCACGGCGAGCTCGATGACCCATCTGGGCCACGGCCGGCGGGGTGCGACGCCGGCGCCGGAGGAGGTCGTGCTCTGGCACCACCTGCGGATTTACATGAAGCTGGTGCGTGCCCTCGTCAGCCGTTCCGCCGACGACGCGAACGGGTGCGCGAAACTGGTGTTGGTGTCGGCGCAGAAATCGCGCGCGGCGTTGATCGCGGTGCGGGCGACGGGACGGGACGCGGTCGATCCGTTGATCGTTGCGCTCGAGGATCTGGAGCGGGGCATCGAGAAGCGGTTTCCGGGAGCCCGCGGCTACGTCCGCGCGGGACTGGATTGTCCGGTGTGCTGAGACGCTCTGCCAGATCGAGCGCGTTGCCTGCGGCCGCGCCGGAGCCGGTGTTGTCGAAGATGCACCACACGTCGACGTGGAGCGGAACGATCGCGTCGCGCAGCTGATCGATGGCGGTTGCCGTGTAGGGCGAGAAATACGGCCGCGGCGATCCGTGCCACCGGTAGTAGACGATGCCGGTCCAGCCGCCCGGCGAGTCGAGGCCCGGGGCGCGCGGAGGGTCGGCCGCGACCCTCGCGATCCGATGCGAGATCAGCAGGCGCCCGGCGTCAGCCGTCGTCCAGGTCGCATGGCGCGGCTCGCAGACCACCGGCCCGTCGTGCAGGCGGCGGAGGAGGCTGAAGAAGCGGCCGGCGCGGCGCGGGTCGAAGGCGAGCGAGGGCGGCAGCTGCACCAGCAGGGGTCCGAGCGCATCGCCGAGCCCGGCGATCTCGCCGAGGAACCGGGTCAGCGGCTCGCGGGCGCCGGCCAGGGCGCGCTCGTGGGTGATCGCCCTGGGGATCTTGACGGCGAACCGGAACGACGCCGGCACGGCGGCGGCCCAGCGCTGATAGATCGCCGCGGCGTGCGGCCGGTAGAAGGAGGTATTGATCTCGGCGGCGTTCAGGCGGCTGGCGTAGCGCTGGAGCTGCGAGCCGTCTGCCGCGAAACGGTCGCGGTGCGCGCGGGGAATGTTCCAGCCGGCGGTGCCGACGTAGACGCTCACACGTCCGGGCAGACAAAAAAAGCTCGATGTGATTTCTCACATCGAGCTTGTCGAAATAATGCCGGCAGCGACCTACTCTCCCACACAGTTTCCCATGCAGTACCATCGGCGGTATGAGGCTTAACTTCCGTGTTCGGAATGGGAACGGGTGTGACCCTCATCCTATGACCACCGGCAAACTTGCTGCCTGGGGTCCTCCGAAGTGGATCGCAGCACTCAGCCGCGCATTAGCTCACTTCGTCGGTCGTCCCAGACAATCTTTGTAAAGAGCGAAACCGTTGGACCTGGTCCTTCGGCTCGACCCCTGAATATTCTGCAAACGGTAGTTTCGCCAGACCTCACTCACGCAGCGGTTTCTGCGTGCATGTCCGCGGCGGAGCCGCGGAAAAAGAATTATGGTCAAGCCTCACGGCTGATTAGTATCGGTAAGCTCAACGCATCACTGCGCTTACACACCCGACCTATTACCTGGTCATCTTCCAGGAGCCTTTAGCAGCCTTACGGCTGGGGAGATCTCATCTTGTGGAGGGTTTCACGCTTAGATGCCTTCAGCGTTTCTCCCTTCCGGACGTAGCTACCCGGCGCTACCGCTGGCGCGATAACCGGTACACTAGAGGTCCGTCCATC
>Ga0097621_100001770_pt1 | contig 14832 bp, 12 predicted proteins | sample KBSMisM72_FD_73165 | JGI IMG/M metagenome (GOLD analysis project Ga0097621, IMG submission 73165) | Miscanthus rhizosphere microbial communities from Kellogg Biological Station, Michigan, USA - KBS Miscanthus M7-2 (version 2) (version 2) | ecosystem: Host-associated > Plants > Roots >... | reverse complement strand
CCAGGCTGCCGCCAACGCATCGCTTGCGTCGGCGAGACGGAGCTGATCTTTCTCGCGATCTGCACGCCGCGCTTTCGGCCCGAAGCTTACGAGGATATCGATCCCGATCCGCGGCCATGACCGTGTGTCGGCGCCTACCCACCGGGCATGCGCTTTTCCGAGCCATCTTGGTTCGCCTGGAGTAGGATGCATGGGCATGCCCATGCCGCAAGAGTGGTCCCCATGAAAATCCTGATCAAAGCCTGCCTTGCTGCCGCTTCATTTGGCCTCAGCACTGGCCTGCTGGCGTCTCCGACGATCGAGCTCAAGGACGGTAGCCGCATCCAGGGCGATATCCAAGGCATCGAGAACGGCATGTACACCGTGCTGTCGCCCAGCCTCGGCACCGTGCATGTCGCGCAGTCGAACATCGTGCGGATCGTGTATAGCGGCGACGCTTCGGATGCACCGGCTTCGCCTGCCAAGGCGCCGGCGCACGACAATGCCTTTAGCAGCGACATTCAGCAACTGCAGAAGAGCCTGGCGCAGGATCCGGCGACGATGCAGTCGATCATGAGCCTGCAGTCCGACCCGCAGATCCAGGCTGTCCTCAGCGACCCGGTCATCGCCAAGGCGATTCAGGAAGGGGATTACGCGAGCCTGCTCGGCAATGCAAAAATCCAGTCGTTGGAAAGCAACGAGCATTTGCAACAAATAATTAGGCAGCAGACGCATTAACCGAACAGCACCAGAGTCGAACTTCGATTCAACGAATAGTTGTTCTGCGCGGTAACGGAGCCAGTGCATCTTGCTTGCGCGTATCGGCATGAGACCTCTGCCGCCTGTTTCAGAGAACTTGCCGTAGGGAGAATTCCCGCAACTTGACCGGAGGCACGCCGGCGATCTTCAGCCTGTAGTCGCCACATCCCGGGCTTTCGACGTTGTCTGCGAAAAATCCAGTTGCAGGGGTCGGCTTGCTGAGACGGAGCGTCTGCACCAATCACCGGAACAGTCTGCGTACCGCTGGTGTCGTCAATAGTGCATCCCGACAGCAGTCGGCGGGCGCCGGTCGTGAATGCAAGGTCCAGCTTGAAGCCCGCTGCCGAACCGCCACCTGATCATCATTTGCGCCGTCGCGCGATATTGTCTATTTGGGATGTTTCATCGCCTCACAGACCCGGAACCGCCAGTCGCAGGGACGAGACAGCGTTGCTGCCAAAAGTATCCTTCGGCGGTGCTCGGGGTTCTCAAAGCCCGCTTTTCAAACGACAATGCGGCATTGCCTGGAGTTGATCATGTCATTCGCGTCAACGATTCGCCGCGCACGTTGCGCAATCGCGCTTATATGCTTGCTTGCCGGCAGTTTCCGCGACGTAACTGCGCAAACGCTGTCGCCGTTGCCCGCGGACCTGCACAACGCGCGCGGCCAGACCATCGCCCAGGTCGTCCAGGGCGACGGCAAGGTGATCATTGCAGGTGTGTTTTCGGAAATTGGCGCGGAGTCGCGCCAGAGGCTGGCGCGAATCAACCTCGACGGCAGTCTCGATGCGAGTTTCGCAGACCCGCAGGTCGACCAGGCCATCAGCGCAATCGCGATTGCCGGAGGCAGCCTCATAATTGCCGGGGGCTTCAGCACTGTGAACGGTACGCCGCGGCACGCGCTGGCGGCGTTGAGTCTCGCCGATGGTTCGCTGTTGCCCTGGGATCCGAATGCCGATGCCGCGGTAATCGCGATAGCGGTGGAACAGGACATTGTCTACGTCGGTGGTCAGTTTTCGCACGTTGGCGGACAGGTTCGCAGCGAGCTGGCTGCAATTCGCCTTGAGGACGGCACGGCAACCGATTGGAATCCCGGCGTTAGCGGAGTTGGAGTCTCGTACTTGAGATCGATTCTTGTCGATGATGGCGTGGTCTATGTTGGCGGCGTGTTCGATCACGTGGCAGGCCAGAGCCGCGTCGGTCTTGCGGCGATCAATCAGTTCACCGGGGATCTCACATCGTGGGATCCGCAAATGAACAGTTTTGGTTTTGCGTCCGCCCTGGCCAAGACGGCCGATACGATATTCGTCGCCGGCTATTTCACTTCGATCGGCCACAGCCTTCGACCCAACATCGCGGCGCTGAGCGCAACGACAGGTGACGCTCTCGCATGGAACGCCAACGCGGACAACGGCGTGAACGCGTTGCTGCTGGACGGGGATACGCTGTACGTGGCCGGCTATTTCAACCACATCGGCGGTGCGCCGCGCTCGAGTCTCGCCGCGCTCGATGTGAATTCTGCCCAGGCCAGCGGCTGGGCTCCACAAGTCGACCAACCGTATGTGTACAGCCTGAGCGGCTGGAACAACACCGTGTATGCCGGCGGTCAATTCACCTCCGTGGGAGAGTCGGTGACCGGAGGCTTCGCGCGCATCGACAAGACGACGGGGCTGGCGGCGGCGGTGCCGCAGGTGCGCGATATCGCATCGGTGGTCTCGATGCAGACGCAGACGGACGGCAAGGTCATCGTCGGCGGCCTCTTCACCGACATCCAGGGCGTTGCGCGCAACAATCTTGCACGCCTGAATTCGGATGGCAGTCTCGATCTTTCGTGGAATCCTGGCGGCGCGTTCGGCGTGCAAGCGATTGCGTTGACGGATTCGACGGTCTACCTGTCGATTTCCGGCCAGGGAATTGTCGGCGGCCAATCGCGCAGCGGCCTCGCTGCGGTCGATGTGCACACCGGCCTCGCCACGGACTGGCAACCAAGCGCCGACAACACCGTGTCCAGCATTGCCATTGCAGGCAACACGGTCTACATGGGCGGAGACTTCACGCAGCTCGATGGTCAGCCGCGCAACATTCTCGGCGCAGTGGATGGCTCGACAGGTGACCTGCTTGCATGGAATCCAAGTGTAAACGTCACCGGTCGCGTGCGCGCCATCCTGCCGTACGACGGACATGTTTTTGTCGGCGGCGCGTTCACGGCCGTTGGCGGGCAAACGCGCAATATCATCGCCTCGCTCGATCCGATAACCGGCGCAGCGGATTCATGGGACGCCTCCGCCAACGGATCGAACGTGCCGGGCTTCTTCGAAGTTTTCAGTCTCGCCGCCGCCGGCGACACGCTGTACGTTGGTGGCGCATTCCAGAACATCGGCGGACAGACACGTCCGAACCTGGCCGCGCTCGATGTGCACACCGCGCAGGCCACCGCTTGGAATCCGATGGGGACCAACGGTATCGTGTGGTCCATTCTGACGGCGGGAGACACGCTGTACGCCGCGGGCATCTTCAACCAGATCGGTGGCGCATTCGGCAGCGGAGTCTTTGCGCTCGACCGCGCGACAGCTGCGGTATCAGTCGACTGGCGTCCTTCGCTGGACTACGCCGCCATCACGCTCGCAGCGTCAAGCGGAATGGTGTACATCGGTGGCAACTTCACCACAGTGGATGGCAGTTCGCGCGAGGGACTGGCTGCAGTAAGCGCCGTGGAAGGCATTTTCCAGGATGGATTCGAATGAAGCCGAACCATGTCGGTGACTTGCCGCTGATCGTCGATGCACCGCGGCAAGTTTCCGGACCGCTCTAGCTTCAAAAAATCTCCAGCAGACTCTTCGCATGCGGCAGCAGCAGCCGCGCGCCGTCGTCGGTGATCAGCATCTCGTCTTCCGTGCGGATGCCGAATTCGCCAACGATGTAAATGCCCGGTTCGTTGCTGAACATGTTGCCCGGCACCAGCGCGCGCGTGTTGCCGCCGACCAGGTAGTACCACTCGTGGCCATCCATGCCGATGCCATGGCCGAGCCGGTGCGTGAAGTACTTGTAGCCGGGTCCGTAGCCGTGGTCAGCGATGTAGCTGCGCGCGGCGGCATCGACTTTTTCCGCGGGCACGCCGGGGCGCGCGGCTTTCAGCGCGGCGTCCTGCGCACCACGCACGATCTCGAAAACCTGCTGCATCTTCGCACTGGGTTTGCCGAACGCCATCGTGCGGGTGATGTCCGACCCATAGCCTTCGACCTTGCAACCGCCGTCGATCAACACGCTGTCGCCCGCCTTGAGCTGCACGTCTCGCGTCAATCCGTGCGGGTAGGCCGAGGCTTCGCCGAACAGCACCAGCGCATCGCCCTCGACGCCGAACTCGCCATACAACGCGCTGATGATTGCACCGAGTTCCCTTTCACCCATGCCTTCACGCAATTGCCGCTGCACTTCCTTGTAGACCTGCGCGGTGATGTCGTTGGCCACCTGCATCAATTCGATCTCGTGCGGCGACTTGACGCTGCGGCAACCGGCCGTCACCGGCGTCGCGCTGCGCAACGTCAGCGTCGAAAGGCGCTGCTGCAACTGCTCGACGGCGTAATAGCGCGTACTCTCCTCGATGCCGAGCTTCGCGCCGAGCAGGCCGCGGTCCTGCATGCCCTGGCGGATTCGGTCGATCGGCTTTTCGTGTTCTTCCCAGGCGTAGATCTTGACATCACCAAGCTTTTCCCGCGCGCGTCCTTCCTCGAACTTTGGGCAGACGAAGAACGGTTCGCCGCGCTGCGGCAGCACCATCGCGAACAAGCGCTCACTCAGCCACCAATGCAGCCCCGTGAAATAAGCGAGCGACGTTCCACCCTCGACGAAGATGGCATCGATCGCATTCTCTTTCATGAGCCGGCGCGCCTGCTCCTGCCGTGCCAGCAATTCGTCCGATCCAATCGGCTTGATGCGGTCGCGCATCGTCTTGACCGTGCCTGCATCGAAATGCGCGCTTGCCTTCGCACTGCGCTCGTCAGCCAAGGCGCGCTCAGCGCCGAAGCTCATCAAGGCGGCGGAGCTTCCGGCGGCGGAAAAAAAACGGCGTCTGTCCATGGCAGTCCTGATTGTCTGGGATGCTCGAGGCAGACAGTATGCTGGAAAACAATGCGATGTCAGAGTTTTTTTGAAGGTGTGCTTTTGGTTTCTGTTTGCTACTGGAATCCATTCCCGAAGATGAACTCACACACCGACCCGGCACTGTCCAACTGCTCCAGCCCCCTGAATCCAACAATGTTGTTCAACGATGGCGAATAGCTGAAATAGTAGGGCGCGAGTCCCGGCAACGGATAAGCGTACACACTGGTGAATCCGGGTCCGGGCCCCGCAACATAGGGCGGTGCAACCGCGACTCCCGACGCGTCCGTCTGCACCATGACGTAGGCGTGGCCATCTGGCACGAAGTAACCAGGTGCCGGACACGCAGCCGATGTGGACGACCAGGAATAGCAGGTGTCATAGCTGAAGAAGATCGAGGCTCCCGAAAATGGAACGCCGAGGTAGTCAGTCAGCCGAACCGTGAAGTTTTTCGGGAACGCCTGACCTGCGGCGGCGCACTGGTTTTCCCCCTGCACTGCGACGAGCTTTATCTGCACGGGGCTTGGAACGCCTGGACCGATCGGCAACTCGGTGTTCCGGATCAGTGTCGTCTGCCCCGTATCGCACTGTATTGCGATCTCGTTCTCGTATGTTGCGTGCAGCGACGAATCGAAGTATCGACTGAGTGTCGAAAACGTCGTTCCCGCGGCGTACGTGGCGCCATTGTGCAGCTGCGGCGGAAGGCCGAATTCAGCAGTCACCGTTCCTGCCGGATAGGAAAACGACATCACGTCGCCGATATAGACGACTTCATCGTTTACTTTCAGGATGCCCTGCGCGGAATACTCCCCATCAGGTTCGGTGTTCACATCGAAAGTTGCCGGCGCTCGCGGCGCATTGCAGTAGTTTCCCGGCGGAGGTCCGGCCAGTATCTGTACCGCAGGAAGAGGCAATGCAGCAGCTGCCCTGGCGCAAAGCGCCATGCCCAAGGCGACGGATGAATACAAACCACGCATGTCTGGATCTCGAGTTGAACAATGCAACCAGGTTGCAGTGAAGGACGCGTTGGAAGAGGAAATCCCCCATAGATTCGCCCCACAGGTCACGTGCCCTTCCGGCAAGACGAAGGCACTCTGCTTGCGCTTTTTTTCCCAGCATGACCAACGACACCGGCACTTCCGGCCTATTTACCTCTCCCTGCTCGCCGTCCAAGCTCTGCGCCCGGCTCAGGTCAATGCCCACGCAAGGAAGCAGCTTTGAAAAAATTTCTGCGCAACGACCAGGGCCAGCTGCGAAACGGCTGGTGGATCCTGATCTTCATCGCCATTTTTCTTGCCAGCCAGTTGGCGTACCGGCCCGTTTCGAAGTGGTTGCAGACCTTTGACGCCGACCGCTCCGTGCTTTCGCCGCTGCCCGTGATCTTCCTGCTGCTGGTTACGTGGATCTGCATGCGCCTGCGTCGCCAGCCGCTATCTGCCGTCGGCCTGCGGCTTGACGCGAGGTTTTTGCGCCAAGTCATCTACGGCATCGCTTTCGGCGGCGTCCTGATGCTCGCCATAACGGCGCTGATCCATGCAGCAGGTGGCGTTCGATTTTCATTCGATCCGGCGCATGGTCTCCAGGCGCTCGCCTACGGAGCTTGGCTGTTCGCGTGGGTGGCGCTGCTCGAGGAAGTCCTGTTTCGTGGTTTCGTTTTCCAGCGCCTGGTCGACGGTATCGGGGCTCTACCCGCACTGCTGTTGATGGGCGTGCTGTTCGCTGTTGCGCACTGGGGCAATCCTGGCATGGAAGGCAGCACCGAAGTTTGGGCGAGCATCGACACCGCGCTCGGTGGAATCCTGCTCGGCCTTGCCTATCTGCGCACCGGCAGCCTGGCCCTGCCGATCGGCATTCACTTCGGTTGGAACTGGATCCAGGGTTCGTTGCTGGGTTTCGACGTGAGCGGCTTCCAGCAAGCGGGCTTGCTGCTGCCGCAACTCCTCGACAAGCCGCAATGGCTCAGCGGCGGCACCTTCGGACCCGAGGCCAGCGTCTTTTCGGTACTCATCGATGCGATGGCCGTGCTGTTGCTCTGGCGTTGGAAAGGTCTGCCACACGCTCCGGCGCTCCGGCCAGCGGCGATGCAGGCCGTCGGGGTTTGAGATAGCCAGGCTGCCTCGGCAAGCAGCGTTCGCTGCGACGCTGTTTCTCGGGCAACTGCGTATACTGATGGCGACATTGTTGTTCTGAGCGGCGCGATGCCGCGGAGATCAATATGGCCCGTCGTTGGCTGCTGTATTGCGCAATTGCATTGCTTGGTCAGGCGCTCGCGGAATCGCCGCCGGATTTGCTCGAGCGCGCCGAGAACGGCGATACATCCGCGCAGGTGGACCTCGGCCTCGCCTATTTGCACGGCACCGGCGTCGACAAGAGTTTTCCCGATGCACTCAAGTGGATGCGCAAGGCCGCTGAACTGGACGATGCCGAAGCCCAGTTCTATCTGGGGCACTGGTATGAAATTTATTTCCACTCCGCCGAACCGATGCCTGGTGACGATGAATCGGCCGCGGAGCAGTACCTGACCGAAGCCATCAAGTGGTGCCGCAAGGCGGCCGAGCAAAACAATCGCAATGGACAGGCCTGTCTCGCCGACATTTTCGACCGCATGGGCTTGGAGCACGCGGCCGAATCGCTGGGCTGGTATCGCAAGGCCGCTGAACAAGGCATGGCGCGAGCGCGCGTCACGCTTGGCGAGATGTACGCGGAGGGACGCGGCACGGCAAGGGACTATGGCGAGTCCTTCCATTGGTATCGCTTGGCCGCGGAAAACGGCGACCCGTTCGCGCAGTTTCAGGTCGGCTTCATCTTCGCCCACGGCAGAGGCATTCCTGCCGACGAAGTCGAAGCAAGGAAGTGGTATCGATTGGCCGCGGAACAAGGCAATGCGCTCGCACAGGCGGCTCTTCGGACGAAGCCGGGCTTCAGCGTCGCTCCGTGCGACTTCTCGCAACCATCGCCGAAGAATTTCGCCGTAGCCGGCTCGCAAGATGTCTATTTTGATTTTCCTCCCGCATCTCGTGCGGCCAAGGTATCGGGGCCGCCCGTGGCCGCATCGGATACCACCGGTTCGCGCTTCTTCGCGAAGAACCTGTCAGTGACCGTCTACTCGTCCAAGTCGGGGCGCACCACCCCGCGTCAAGATCGTGAGTTGATTCTGCACGGCGGTGGCGCGGCGTACTTCGACGTTCAGTCAAACAAGGACGGATCCGGCAGCATCTCGATCGTCTGGCCGGAAGTCGGTCGTGCCAAGTATGTCGTGGAGCTGGTTGCCAGCTATGCGAACAGTTTGGCGCAACACGCGGCCTGCAGTGTCGTCGCCAGCGCGCACTTGATGGATGCGATTGCCGACTTGAGCGTGACGCGCGCGGAGCCGGGTACGCAACGGCCGTACGCAGTGATTCGAAACGTGTATGGTCAGGAGCGCAAAGTATACAAGGGCGACTACGCCAGCCGGGACTGGGGCAAGGTCACTGCGATCGACAAGAACCACGTCGAGCTGATAGAGCTTCTTCCCACTGACACGGGTGGCTGGAGGGAGAGGCTCGTGCAATTGCCCGCCATCAAGTAGCGCGAACACAGGTGTGACCGCTGTGACGGCGCAACGGGAATGTTCTACTTTTGCCCCGTTGCCCGTTTCCCGAACAAGACGCATCGCGTTGCGCCGTGGGAGGGAGGATGGTCAACATATATCTCTTGATCCTGACTTTTCTTGGCCTGTCAGGTGCACAGTGCTTTGTTGCGCATTACGCAACAGGCAGCGGCCTGAATATCCCGCAGCAAATTGCCGCGGTTGCTGCAGTCGCATTCGCGGCCGCAGCGATCTGGTACGTACTGGAAGTAAAGTACGACTGGTCGTTGCCGGCGGGTCGCTACGGCCTGGGCGTTCCGCGGCCGAGGTACGACGCCTGCGTTGTCTTCGCCATGGGCTGGGTTTGGTACTTGCTATCCGTGATTCAGCGGATCGGCCGGCGAAAATGAGACGGTGGTGTCTCCGGCAAAAGCAACGCCCGCACACGTCGCACCCGGGCGGATCGGAAGCGTTCTCCTACGTATCATCATGAATGACCAGTCCGCTGCCGTTCGTATCTGCTCGATCTGCGTTTTCTCCGGCGTTCGCAAGCACTGGCAAATGCGCTTACCGCAATTCCGACTTCGAGCATGGCGCCAGCCGCAGTCGCTCGGGCTTGCGCATCAGCGCAGGCAGAACTGCTTCGGGTGCCTCGTCGCGCCAGCCGCTCAACGCCGCGAATCGTGAGATGAACGCGCGCTCCGCGTCGAGATTCGGCCAGCGCGCGAACCAGGTGAAGACGCGATCATGTTCGCGAACCGGCAGGCGCGGAAAATTGTTCGGCGCTTCTTCGGTGACGAGACTCGCGATGGATTTCACGCCGAGTCCCTCCAGGCGCGGACGCATCGAGCGATCGAAGAACGCGACGAAGGCTTGCGCGTCGACGCTGCCCAGATAGTAGATGGTCGCGCCGATGATTTCGGCCTTGCCGGCGTTGCCGGTCGCTGCGTGGAATCCGTCGTTCAGCGAAACCGGTTTCAACAGCAGCACGTTGTCCGAATCGACCATGGTCGCGTTGGCGGCCTTGCTCTTGCTCTTCCACAGCGCGCCGTCATAAAACTTGGCGAGCGCCTGCGCGCGCGAGTCCATGTCGCGAAAGCCGCGCAACCAGACGAACCGATCCGGATCGTCGAGATCGCGGAAGGTACCGATCACGTGCGCACCGGCATCGTTCAGCGGCTGCTGGAAATCCTCCTCGAACAGCGCAATGAGCGTGTCGCGCCTGCCGCCGCGCAGTGTGTACTGGCGCAATTCGATGACCGTGTCCAGTTGCGCGGATGCGAGGCCTTCCGCCCTCGCGCTCGCGGCAACTGCCGCGGCGATCGTTGTTCCCAGGAATTCGCGTCGATTGATCACGGCTTTGCCCTCGCTTCTTGGTTGCGGTTAAAACAGACCGATCGACCTGTTTGTTTCAGTTTGACGAGTGTGCGATGCTCTTGTCAAGGATGCTGCCGCGAGACGAATCATGCCCAAGAAAACGCCACCCCGACGCAACGATCCCGAAGGCGTACGCGCTCGCGCGCTCGACGCGGCGGCCGCCCTGTTCCAGGCGCAGGGCTATCACGCGACGGGAATGCGCGAGGTGATCGAGAAAACCGGCTTGTCGCCCGGCGCCTTCCACCACCACTTCCCGACCAAGGAATCGCTCGGCGTCGCCGTCATCACCGAACGCGTTGCCCCTGCGGTACGCGAGAGCTGGATAGAGCCGATCCGTGACGCCGCGCACCTGCGTCAAGCCGTCGTCGGCGTTTTCGCCGCCATCGTTCGCGGGCTCGACGATCGTGGCAAAGTGTCGGGTTGCCCGCTCAACAACCTGGCGATGGAGATGTCGCTGACCAACGTGCGCATGCGCAACGAACTGCGAGGCGTTTTCACCGAGTGGCAGGACGCCCTGGAGGCGCGCATCACGCAATCGGCGCGCGGCAAGCAATGGAGCAAGGAGCAGCGGCGCGCGGCCGCATCGTTCATCGTCGCTGCATATTCCGGTGCGATGAACCTTGCCAAGGCGGCGCAGGACTCAGCACCTCTGAAGGCGATGCAACGCACATTGTCACAGTGGATGGCGGATCAGCAGTTGGATTGAATCAAGCAAAGCCTGTCACAGCCCCTTTGCAAGCACTGCGCACGCCGCAAAGCCACCCTGACTCCGTTGGCGGACTCCCTTGTCGATAAGGCGTCCCGCCTCCGTCATCCGCCGATGAGACGTTTCTGCCGGCCGGCGCTTGATTCTTCACGCGTCAGACGGATGACATGAATTGCACCGCGGCAGGCCTCCCGCATCGTTTGCAATGCTCGCATCCTGCCGATCGCAACGAGGGAGAAATCACCATGACGCTTGCCATCCGCACGCGCAATCTGACGCGCCGATTCTCCGGGCGCTTCGGTATTTGCGATCTGGATCTGAATGTTCCCGCGGGAACCATCTACGGCTTTCTCGGCCCGAATGGCGCCGGCAAGACGACGACTATTCGCCTGCTGCTGGACCTGCTGCGTCCGGAGCGCGGTCAAATTGCCCTGTTCGGACAGCCGCTGAACCGCCGCATGCGACAGACGCTGGGTTTGGTCGGCGCACTCGTGGAATCGCCATCGCTCTATCAGCATTTGAGCGGGCGCGAGAATCTGGAGATCACCCGACGGTTGATCGACGCGCCGCGCACACGCATCGATCAGGTGCTGGATCGGGTTGGACTGAAGCCTGCCGCCGGACGACACGTGCGTGACTATTCGCTGGGGATGCGCCAACGTCTGGGCATCGCATTGGCAATGCTGGGCGCGCCACGGCTGCTCATTCTCGACGAGCCGAGCAACGGACTGGATCCCGCCGGCATTCTGGACATGCGACGGTTGCTGCGCAGCCTGGTTCGTGACGACGGCATAACTGTGTTCATATCGAGTCATCTGCTCGCCGAGATCGAGCAGATCGCCAGCTTCGTCGGCGTGCTGCAAGCCGGGCAATTGCGCTTCGAGGGGCGGCTCGACGATTTGCGTGCGCGCGCCAAACCGAAGCTCGGGCTGCGTTGCGATTCGCCGGCGCACGCCGTGGATCTGCTGCGCGCCGCCGGCGAAGAGATCGTCTGGTCCGACCCGCAGACGTTGTCGATCACACTGAGCCGGCGCAGCCCGGAAGAAATAAATCGCATGCTCGTCAGCAATGGCGTGGGCGTATCGCACCTGGCCGTGGAAAATGTTTCGCTCGAATCCTTGTTCTTCGATTTGACCGATGCAATCGCCGTGGAGGACGCCGTATGAGCCCGTTGCTGCGCGCGCTGTCCGCGGAAGGCCTGAAACTGCGCCACACGCTGGCGCTGAGAATGTGCCTGATTGCGCCGTGCGTGGTCGTTGCGTTGTTCGTGGCGCAAATGTTCCTACTCGGCCGCCCTTCACACCCGCCCACGGACTCCGCCAAGGCGTGGATCGGGCTTTCGGAAAACATCCTTACCTTGTGGTCGCTGGTGATGCTGCCGTTGTTCGTCACGCTGCAGTCGGCCTTGCTCGCCGGTATCGAACACAACGATCGCCACTGGAAGCATCTGCTGGCATTGCCCGTCGCGCGCCGCGTGCATTACCTGGCCAAGCTGTTCGTGTTGATCGGCATGGTGGTGACGGCGAATGCGTTCCTGGCCCTGTTCATTTGCGTCGGCGGAACGCTGTTGATGCTGGTCCAGCCGGCGATCGGCCTGGCCGGCCCACCGCCGCTGGCGTATCTGTCGGAAAAATCGGCGTGCATGGCTGCAGCGTCACTGCTGATGGTGGCACTGCAAAACTGGATAGCCATCCGCTGGAGCAGTTTCACGGTCGCCGTATCCTTCGGCATGACGGCTACCGTCGTTGGCATGATGGTCGTGCAGTCAAAGGGGCTGGCGCCTTGGTATCCGTGGTCCATGCCCACGATGGCGATCAGCTTCGATGGGGCATTCACGTCGATCGCCGTCGCCGTTGCGCTGATCGGCGGGATCGTCGCTGCAGCGATCGGGCTCATGGACTTTGAACGCCATGAGTTTTCCTAGAAAAGCGCCGATCCATTTGTCGCCTGCTACAAACGAAACGGACTCCTTCTATTCCCTAGCCTGACACCGCGCGCTCGCGTATCCGCCGCACAAGTGCCAAGCAGCCGTCTTCCCAGCGCGAACGATCCGGCCCCTTATCGAGCAGCCGATGCTGGACTTCCAGGAGCATTTCGGCGAGGCGCGAGTGTCCGGCCATTTCGGCAGCGAGCAACGGGACGTACTCATCGTAACCCGTGAAAAACACCGACGCTGACATCGGTTTCGTCGCGAACACGTCGGCGAGTGCGGCGACGCTGTCGAGGCGCATCAGCTGCGGCAGCGCCCAGGTGCGCAGTCGCTGAGCGATCCATTGTGCGACTGGTTCGATGTCGGCATCGCGAAGAATCCAGAAGCCCGGGTCGTTGTAGGTCTGCAGGCGGCCCTCGTAGCCTTCGCTGAAACGCTCGAACGGAATGCGTGCGCAAGTACCGACCGAGCTGGTGATGCCGAAGTCATGCTGACGCTCGGCATAGGCGCGATCCCACAACACCTCGAAGTCGATTTCCGGGCTGATGCGGACGCCGTAAAACCATTGGGGGAAGTCGACGGCACAGATCGTCACGCTCTGCATACCGCCCGGAACGACCCGGTCGAAGCGCGTGATGGTCTGCACGTCACCCCAGCCCGCTTCCAGATTCATGGTGAACCCGGCGGCATCGAACACCGGCTTGACGATGGCGAGCACACGATCGCGCAGCGCTTCCTTGCCCGGCAGGCCGAACTGGCGCAACCAGTCCGAGTAACGGCGATCGAGCTGCCATAGGACGCACTGGTGCCGCTGCGGGGTCAGTTCCGCGCTGAACATCGAATCCGGCTCATCGTCACGCGCGTTCATCGCCTCGAACACGTCCTGGACGTGATGCGCCTCGTAGACCGCGGTAGCGAAGGCATTGCCTTGCTCGTTCAAGTCCTCGTCCGTGAGCTTGCCATCGCAATGGTCGAACAGCAGATCCGTGCCATTCGTCGCGCCGCTGTGCAAATCCGCGGCGCGCGCCATCAGCTCGTCGTTGGCAAGACCGCGCAGGATCGCCCATTCGAGGAACAAGCCGATATGCCGCCCGCCGGCCTCGTTCGGCAAATCGGTTTCGAAGTTGAGGAAGTAGTATTCGGCGTCGTCGTATTTCATCGCGAAACTTTAAAAAAAGAGTGGACGGACGAATTCTACGTTCGAATCGAGGCATTTTCCCATACGACCTCGCGATCGACCGGCGTTCAAGTCCATTTCACCTCACACAGCGCATCGAAGATTCGAACTGCCAGTTCTTCCGTATCCTTGCCTGGACAACTGGGCTCAGTTGGGCTTCTTGACCGCGTCGGTGGACGGCGCGGAAGTACCCCGCACTTTTCCCTTGAACTTGCCGTAGTCCAATTCGATGGGACTGCCGTCGGCGCCGCGCACGATGTTTACTTCTGTCCAATAGTAGCGATCCATGAATTTGTCCTTGCCGAGCGGCAGCAGAGGTGCCGCCGGGCCGCCGGGCCAATTCAACGTGGTGCCGTTGGCGTCGGACACCAGGCTGAGCGTGGCGGAAGCACGGTAGAAATCGGCACCGAATACGAAGTCTCCCGCCGGGTGTCCCGCCAGCGCGGGCGACACTCGACGGTACTGAAACGCCTGATACGATTTTCCGCGCAACATCGCGGCGGCATTTTGTACGATCGATGGATTCGCGTCGTGTTCGATATTCGCCAGGAGGATGATGACTGTGTCGTCGCCCGGCAGATACTCCAGGTGGCTCGAAAAACCAGGCGCGCGTCCGTTCGACGCATAGACCGTTTCACCGAGCCGCTTGCTTTCCGTCCACCAACCGTAACCGTCGCTCGTGTCGAGCATTGCCTTCCTGCTGCTCTCGCGCAGCAAGTCGCCGTGCAGGAAACCGTGCAGCCATTTCCACTCGTCATTGACCGTCGAGTAGGCCGATCCATTGCCGGGTTTGGCCGACCAATGGATCGTCGGCGCGGGTTTCAGCCCAAACGCCCCGCTGACCTGCTGGCCCTGCGCGACGGCACCACCGATCGGACCGTCGTCGTCCACGCCGCTGTCGCGCATGCCGAAAGGATCGAACACCAGCACCTTCATCGCTTGTGCGAACGTCAGACCGGTTTTCCGTTCGATGATCAGCGCCAACAAATTCTGACCGGAGTGTTCTTCGCGATCGCTTTTGCCACCGGGCTCCGCATGCGGCGGCAATGTGCTGATCTGCGCGATCAGTGCTTCAGGCGTCTGGTGAGTCTTTAGCAGATCATCGTAGTTGGGCAGGTCGTCGTTTGCATCGGGAAGTCCGGAGTTCTGTTCGAGCAATTCGCGTATCGTGATCTTGTCGCCGTTCGGAACCCCGGTCACGATTTCCGAGACATACGTATCGAACGACAGCTTGCCCT
>Ga0097621_100001768_pt1 | contig 14835 bp, 9 predicted proteins | sample KBSMisM72_FD_73165 | JGI IMG/M metagenome (GOLD analysis project Ga0097621, IMG submission 73165) | Miscanthus rhizosphere microbial communities from Kellogg Biological Station, Michigan, USA - KBS Miscanthus M7-2 (version 2) (version 2) | ecosystem: Host-associated > Plants > Roots >... | reverse complement strand
TGCTCGCCTTCTTCTGCCGCACTCACGCAGCGAGCTCGCGTGGATGCAAGAGCCTCTTCTTTGGAAATGGTGGCCTGCCGCAAGTAGAAGACACTCGGTCGGCTATACCAAGAAGATGTGATGTCTCCGTATCCGGATAGGGTAAGGAGTGCCTTAGGCCGGGGATTCACCGAAAATCCGGTCATCAAGGTCAGATACCCCCCTGCAGATAGACCGGCGACAGCCACCCTCTCCGAATCAAGCCGAAACAACCGCGGACCTTGCTGGTGCACCCATCGGTAGGCATCTTGGAGGTCTTCGATAATGAAGCGAAGCTTGGTCTCCGGCGCCAAACGGTAATCAATGGAGACAACGACGAAACGTTGGTCAGGGTCCAACCAATCGGGGAGTTCAGTTCTCGAACCAAAGATAAGCGCCCCTCCATGAATCCATACGATGGCGGGCTTTATGCGATGTAGGTCTGCACCGTAAACGTTAGCCTTAATCTCACATCCGCCAGCAGTTTTGTAGGTATAGGTCTTAGGAATAGGCTGGGATTTGCCATGCATGGTTGACGGCAGCATGGTAGAGGCCGCGATTGTCGCGGCTCCTTTTAAAAACTGACGTTTGTTCATGTCCCTACCATGCGCGGTGAGGCGGTGAACATGTGAGGCCCCCTTGCGTTATGGGATAGATCGGGAGATTGTTGCAAACAGAGCGCCAGAGCATGCAGTCATTTTCCGGCGACCAAAAAATTGCTGGCCGAACCAGGGTTCGGCCGGACCACAACCTAGCTCAAACTGGACGATACGAGACATACGAATTTCTCCCCTCTCAATTCGCGCTGAGACAACGGCATGTCGCCCCGTAGGTAGGTTTTTGTTCGAATTGGAGCTTCGGTTTTGCCGCGTGTGCGGGTTGCGGGTTCAACCGAAAAAGCGATACTTGGTGGAAGTCTCCAAATCCATCCTTTCATCGAAGTCGACGCCACTCAAGCTATTTCACGGCCTGTTCTTGCGCCCTCTCGTTCTAGAAATATGCGCTCATAGCTCTAGCGTGCAGTGCAGAGTACGGCATAGCGCTTTTGTCGGTCGGCAATGCCCGTCTTCAAGTCTTTTCAGGGCTTACTTTTCCGTCGCGATCTCCTAACAACCTTTCTTTTCCATCTTGAACAGGAATCTGCTAGCGTCTCCCACCCGACTTATTGGTATGGCCGCACCTCGATAGTCCGCCAGAGCAACGGCTCATCATCTGCCTGTTTTTTCTTAATCTCGTCGAAGCGTGCCTGCTGTTCGTCAGCACGCGGATCTTTGGTTTTCCGGTAAAAGATCAGCAGGTTGATATTCACGCGAAAATTATAGGGCTCAAGAGCAAGGGCGCGCTCCAGTTCATTGCGCGCCTCGTCATAGCGCCCAAGCCTGACATGCAACTGACCCAACTCAGCCAGGGCATCGGCAAAGCGTGGATTAGCTGCCACCGCCTCCTTCAATTCGATCTCCGCCTCCGGCAGGTGCTCGGATATCTTGGCTATCCGTCCAAGAAAGTAATGCGCACCGGAAGCAGTCTCCTTGCTGTCGGCGACGTCGCGCAAATTTTTCGTCGCCGTTTCATATTCCGCCAGATAGAACTGCGCAACGCCCAGTGCAAAGCGACCGCGGGGATCCTCGGGCTTACGTTGCATGTACTTCTCAAAATAGGGAATAGCCTGCAAAGGATCGGCACGCAACGCCACCGAACCAAGGGCGTAGTTGTAGAACGCGTTTTGCGGATCGAGTCGCACCGCTTCATCCAGTGATTTGCGTGCTTCGAGGGGAAGGTTGAGTTCGATGCAGACCAAGCCAAAGAAGAAATGGATGGCGGCGCTACCGGGATCGAGATCGCGAGCATGCGCCAGGTAGCCCAGCGCGCCCTCGCGATCCTGTTGCTGGTAGGCCACGCGGGCCAATTCCTGGAGAATCTCGGCCGACGGCGGACCATCCTGCTCGGCCTCTTCGAGCTGCGCGCGCGCCTGTGGGAGCTTCCCCTGCTGCTGGTAGTGCCATCCTAGACGCCATAGAACTTGGCGGCCTGCGAGACGGCGTTGTACCAACCCTTCGATCATTCGCACTGCCAGGGCCCCGTCACGATCCTCAATCTGTGGCAACACCGCTATAACATCAGCTTCGGTCAAGGCCGGACTGTGCAACAACCGTTCGGCGGTGCCGGCGGCGACTGCGGGCTGCTTCAAGCCAACTTGATTGGCACAGCGGACTGCCAAAGACTGGGGCTGCTCCTGCACTTCCTGGGGAAGCCGGTCGAGGTGACTGAGCGATGCCTGATACGAACCGGTGCGGTTGAGGAGCAACGCCGATTGGTATAGCGCCTCGGTGTTGCTGCGCTCGTAGCTTAAAACTTTCTGATATGCCTCCAGCGCCTGACCCAACGCTTTTGGATCCTGGGATGAGCGCTCCAGATAGAGTCGCCCCAGGTTTAGAAGTGCGCCGGTGAAGTCGGGCGCGACCTCTAGCGCCTTCCTGAAATTGGCTTCAGCGGCAACGCCATTTTTCCGCTGGGCTTCCACGATGCCGAGCAGGTTGTAGAGGCCGGGCTCGGAGCGATATTGCTTGATCGCTGCATCCAACTGGCTCCGCGACCCCTCCGGATTTTGTTGGACTAGGTGTTGCAAGCGCAAGAGCAATTCGCGCGGCGCTTCGGTGCCGTTGGCATGCGCCAGAATGCCGAACAAGATGGCGACCAGGCAAATTCTCAACCGGCCACAACCCAATGTGGGCTCCATTTTCTAATACCGCCACAAGCTGAATATAAATACGGACAACAATTCCTTGTAAACGATTTCTGTTTACCAAGATCGATCCAAGAATGTCGCTGCTATGTTGCCTTCCGGTCTTCTTTTTGGCAAGTGGGTGTGCGGCACAGCTTACAATTTTTCATAATGGCGCCATGGTTTGCTCTACACTCGGAGAGAAAAATTGGACCTTGTGAGCCATAAGACATTCACGGAAAGCTACCCAAATCATGGAAGGAACTTTGAGTTCGCTGGGCAATTTCTCTTGACAACTCTATTTTAGCGGGTATAGATTCGGCCCCTGTTTTGAATCGGTTCAAAAATAGGGAGACGCCTTCATGTCTGCCTCGCCTGCTCATCTCTTCCAGCGCTTGATCCTGATCGTGCTCCTTCCTGTTCTCCTCTTCGCTTCGTTCAATCCGCTGACAGCTCAGAGCACTAATTCGACCTTGAGTGGAACGGTGAAGGATCCAAGCGGCGCGGTCGTCCCGAAAGCTCACCTCACGTTGACCGCAACTGCCACCGGAACCATTAGGGAGTTTGACACAGGGAGCGACGGCAACTACCGCTTCAGCAACCTGCAGGCTGGCCCCTACACCCTCAAGGCCTCGTCAAGCGGTTTTTCTGCGTTTACCCGCCAGGGGCTGGTGCTCTCGCTAAATGATGCGGCTACGTTCGATGTAACGCTGACTGTCGAAGGCAGCTCTCAGACCGTCGATGTGAGCGCCGTCGCATCTCCGATCAACCATGAAGACGGCCAACACAAGGGAGAAATCAGCCCCGATGTCCTTAAAGATCTGCCACTGAACGTTTCGGGCAGTTCAAGATCGGCCGCTTCCTTCGTGGTAGTCCTTCCGGGAGTCAATACCGGTGCCGGCAACAACCCTTTCGAGACCCGAATCAATGGTGGAATGAAAATGGGCGACGAGGCGGCACTTGACGGGGCCTCGATGCAGGAAGGGTTGATGAGTCAGAGTGGCGTTGTCGCTTTACATAGCGACTATCCCATCTCTCCGGAAGCGATCAGCGAAGTCAGCGTGCTTACTTCCAGCTACGAGCCGCAGTATGGAACCACAACGTCAGGCGTGATCACAATGGTGACCAAGTCGGGCACCAACGATTTCCACGGCGATCTGCGTGAATATCACCACAATACCTCGCTCAATGCCACTCAGTTTGGATCACCGACAAAGCCCAAAGATATCGAGAACCAGTTTGGCGGAAGCGTGGGCGGTCCTATCAAGCTTCCTGGCATCTGGTCCAACCGGAACAAGGCTTTCTTTTTCGTAAACGTGGAACGGTGGACGATACGAGGAGGGACGGTTTTCCCGGTGGTGAGCATTCCCTCTTTACAGGAAAGGCAAGGCGATTTCACCGATTGGGTAGATTCCTCGGGGAATCTGATCCCAATTTACGACCCAGCGACTACGACAACCAATCCAGCGTACAACCCAAGCGAATCTCAAGGTCCCGGCAATCTTCCCTTTTTGCGCAACCAGTTCATGGGATGCGACGGACAACATCCCAACGTTATCTGCTCCACTGATGCTCGCCTTCAGAATTCACTGGCCAACCAGTGGTTTCAATTTCTCCCCACTCCCACCTTCGGGGGCGCTTTAAACAACTTTGTGTCGCCGGTGGCCAATTCGGACATCAGCGGCGCGGGAACGGACCATCGCCAAAACTACGACATCCGCATCGATGATTACTTAGGCCAAAAGGACCATGTAGCGGTTACGCTGCACTATCACGACACGGTATTTGCCAAGGTTTCCACTCTTCCGCTTCAAATCAGCAACGAGACGCTGCTGCTCCCAGATGGCGGCGAGATCGGCCCATGGATCATCCGCACGAACTGGGACCACACCTTTTCGCCCAACGTGATCAACAATCTGAATTACGGTTACCTGGACATGCGGGGAAGCGAAATATCCAACGATGCTCCGTTCGTGGATGTACTGCCAAAAATTCCGGGTGCGGCCGGGTACAAAGCGCCGCCGCAGATCAACTTCTCGGACGGCTTCCTCTCCATGGGGAGTGACGTGCTACACCATGAATCCCGACCTACGAGTGTTGTAAATGATGTCCTTTCCTGGACCCGCGGCAGCCACACCTTCAAATTTGGCGGGGAATTGCGCACCTTGCAGAACAATCTGCGCAACAACAACAATCAATCCGGCACATTCGGGTTTTCCGATTTGAACACCGGACTCTTGGGGATCAACAGTGGCAGTCCGGTGGCGAGCTTTTTGCTGGGCGCGGTCGACAATGCAGACGTGACGTTTAGCCAAGTCGACACGATTTACGCGAGGGGCAAGCTCTATGCGCTACATGCCGGTGATACCTGGAAAGCCAATAGCAAGCTGAGTGTCACCTACGGGTTGCGCTGGGACGAAAGTACGCCGTCCTACGAGAGATATGACAATTTTTCTTTCCTCGATCCTACCGCGCCCAATCCGGGGGCGGGTGGATTGCCGGGCACTCTGGCTTTCGCCGGCACGAAATGGGGCGACGCGAGCTTTGGATCGCGTCATCCCGAAAACACCTACTACCACGCGTTCTCGCCTCGCTTCGGCCTTGCTTATTCGCTAACTCCTAAGACAGTGTTGCGCAGCGGGTACGGTATCTTCTTTAGCCAAGCCTTTTATCCCGGCTGGAACGGAGGCATCGCACAGGATGGGTTCAACACCACTCCCACTCTATCGAGCAGTCTCGGGGGCCTTAGCCCGGCGATGATGCTAAACGAGGGGTTCCCATCCAATCTTCCGACGCCAACAATCAGTCAAACGTTCCTGAACGGGCAGGCTGCACCACTTTATCGTCCCGCCGATGCCAACCGCTTGCCTTATTCCCAACAGTGGAACTTTACGGTGGAGCATCAGGTAACCGACAACCTCTCACTCAGTGCGGCATACGTGGCCAACAAAGGCACTCGCCTGCTGTCTGATGTTCAACCGATCAATGTGCTGAACCCATCGCTACTCTCGATGGGACAGCAATTGTTTGACGAGTTCGAGGCGGGCCAGACTTCTCTGGATGGAGTTTCCGCACCGTACCCTGGGTGGGTCGAGCAGATGCAGGCCTGCGCTCCAACCGTTGCGCAGGCACTACTTCCGTTCCCCCAGTATTGTGGGACGATCACTGGCAGCAACGAGAACGTCGGCAATTCCACCTATCATTCCCTACAGCTCAAAGCCGAACAGCGGTTTGCCAAGGGTCTCTGGTTCCTCGCGACATATACCTGGTCAAAGCTCCTCACGGATTCCGATTACATTCAGGCTTCGTCCCTTTCCGACGGGCTTCTCGGCGCAACCGGAGTCATCTCACCGTACCAGCGCAGCCGGAACAAAGCTCTTTCGATTGATGACGTGCCGCATACCTTCAATTTTTCCACCCTTTATGACCTTCCGGTGGGAAGAGGAAAGCGATTCCTGAACACGACCTCCGGCCTGGTCAACAGGGTTCTGGGCGGATGGCAACTGTCGACGTTGATCAAGATCTCATCCGGCACGCCATACTTCTTTCGCTCAAGCAACTGCAACGTTCCTGATCAATTTGCTGCCGGCTGCATTCCCTCGCAAATTGCGGGTGTCGATCCGTTCCTGCAAAGTCCGAACAGCTTCGACCCAGCCAAAGGGCCGCTCCTCAGTCCGGCAGCGTTTCAGGACCCGAACTCCTTCAATTTCGATTTCGGGAACGGGCCGCGCATCAGCTCTCTACGGGGCCCCAGGTTTTCAAATACAGACATCAGTATTATTAAGAATATCCCCCTCACGGAACGAGTCGGCCTGCGCTTCCAGGCGGAGTTTTTCAACGCCTGGAATCAACATATTTTTGTGTGCGAAACTCGATGCTTTGGTTCCACTGCGTTCGACACCGATATCGCGAGTCCGACATTTGGTCAATGGAATGGAAATGTCAGCACACCCCGCAACATTCAGTTCGCACTCAAGCTGATGTTCTAGCTGCGCGAGATGGATAGCCGAGAGTGTAGGACATATATATTGACAGGGGTTGATACACGGTCCCAGCGTAAGGGTCATGCAGTGGCCAACCTGATTAGTACAGTACTACTATGAAGGGGGTGTCCTTTAAATGACTTGGATGCTCGGGGCTATTGTATTGCTGTCGTGCAGCGTTTCGGTTCTTGCTCAGGATTGGCCGGTCGTGGGCCGGGACGCCGGGGGCGCACGCCACTCTCCTCTCAAGCAAATCAACCGTGGCAATGTGACTAAGCTTCAGGAAGCCTGGACCTTTGACACGGGAGACTGGAGTGATGGCACGGAAATTTCACGCTCCTCCTTCGCGGCTACTCCACTCATGATTGATGGCGTGTTGTACATTCCCTCGCCGATGAGCCGCCTGTTCGCGATTGATGCGGAGACTGGCAAGCAGCTCTGGGTCTTCGACCCCGCCATTGACAAAAGCATCCGGCGGAATCTTTTCGTCAATCGTGGTGTGTCGACATGGACTGACGGAAAGAAACGACTAATATTTCTGGGCGACCTCCAGGGACGGCTTTGGGCGGTGAACGCAGCAACGGGCAAGCTCGATCCCGGATTCGGTGACGCTGGTAAATTGGACTTGCGGGCGGGCATGGCCGACGGCTTTCCCGAAGCGCAATATGGTCTGACAAGCCCTACCACCGTGTGTGGAGATGTCGTCATAGCAGGCGCCCTGGTAAGCGACGGCAATCCCCAAGGCCCAAGCGGAGACGTGCGCGGCTTCGACACCCGTACCGGCAAGACGCTTTGGCGGTTTCACACCGTACCGCACCCGGGCGAACCCGGTAGCGAAACCTGGGAAACGGGATCATGGAAGGACCGCGGCGGGACCAACGTTTGGTCAATGATGACTGTCGATGAAGCACGGTCTATGGTATTTCTGCCCCTGACCTCGCCCTCCTACGATACCTACGGCGGCGACCGCAAGGGTACGAACCTATATGGGAACAGCGTGGTGGCGCTCGACTGCAAGACCGGAACGCGACGCTGGCACTACCAGATGGTCCATCACGACCTATGGGACTACGACCTGCCCGCGGCTCCCGTTCTAGCGGACGTGAAGCGTGACGGGAAAGTCATCCCCGCCGTCGCGCAGGTCACCAAGATGGGCTTTTTGTTTCTGCTCAACCGCGAGACCGGAGAGCCACTTCTTCCCGTCGAAGAACGGCCGGTGCCGAAAAGCACGATTCCGGGGGAAGAGAGCTCCCCAACTCAACCCTATACTCTGAAACCGCCTCCGCTTGCACGGCAGTCGATGACCGCCGCTGAATTGACGGATGTAACTCCTGAGTCTCATGCCGAATGCGTTGCCCTCACCAAGGGAGCAAGACTTGATGTGAGAATGTACGACCCGCTCGGAGAACAAGACCAGGTTCTTTTCCCCGGCTTGAACGGCGGTGCGAACTACGGTGGAGCATCTTTTGATTCCAGCCAGAACCTGCTATTCGTGAACACCATGGACGTAGGCGGCCTGTTCCATATGGCTAAGCGTCGAGAGGGCGCCGCAATTCCCTACGCTTTGCGCGCCAAGAAATATGAGTTCTTCACTGACGCGAACGGTTATCCCTGCCAGCGGCCGCCGTGGGGCGCTCTTTTTGCGGTGGATTTAGGGACCGGCGATATCCGTTGGAAGGCGACACTGGGCGAGTTCGACGAGTTGAAGCGGCGTGGCATCCCGAAAACCGGGACGCCGAATATCGGCGGTTCCATCGTTACCGACGGCGGCCTGGTTTTCATCGGCGCAACCAGCGATCGGAAGTTTCGCGCCTTTGATCGTGATACCGGCGAGGAGCTTTGGACGACATCCCTGCCTGCGAGTGCCTTTGCCACCCCAGCGACTTACATGGGGAAAAAGTCTGGCCGCCAGTTCGTGGTAGTCGCGGCGGGAGGGGGGAACAAGTACGACAAAGTCTTTACAGGCAAGATTGTGGCTTTCGCTTTGCCCAAGAGTGAGGGCGCGGCAAAGTGAACTCGGGTCCGCAGTGTTCCACCAAATGCCAATGGGTCTCGGCGGTAGCGCTTCTCGCCAGTAATGTGTTCGCCGGGTTCGCGTCTACCCAGGAAGTCAATACAAAAGGGTCGCAAGAAGTGCTGCCGCGATCAGTGGCGCCGCAGCCCGTGGCCTTCAGCCATCGCACACATGCCGGCAAGCTGAGGCTGTCATGCGAAGAGTGCCACAACGGCGTGGCTCAGGGCGATGAAGCTAACCTCCCGCCGGTTGATCTGTGTCTGACCTGTCACCGAAGTATTAAGGCGGACAGTCCCGAGGTGGCCAAGCTCCGCGTTGCTAAGGAGGAGGGAAAGCGCATCGCTTGGGTGCCGGTGTATCGTGTTCCTGACTTTGTCTTCTTTGGTCATGCGCCGCACATCCGTGCCGGACTTCAGTGCGGCCAGTGTCATGGAGCCGTGGAGACGCACGACGTACTTCAGAAAGAGATCTCGACGAGCATGAACGCTTGTCTCGACTGTCACCGCAAGCGCAAGGCGCCGGTGGATTGCTCGATCTGCCACCAGCTTGGCTACTGATATGGGTTGGAGAAGGTACCATATGCGGATAGCGGCCGACGTTTCTCAAGATCATGATTCCCACGGGCCGTTCGATCTCGGCCACCTTCAAGGCTGCATCGAAGCAGAAGTCCTTGATTGTCTCAATAAAAGATGGCCGCGGGCGCGCAATCGGCAGAACCGCAACCGAAATCCGGGCAGAGTGAGTACCACATTACCATGCGGCCTGCGGGCAGTGCATCAGCTATGCATTCCCGTGCTTTTGGTAGTTTGCTGTCTCCCGACAGTCTGCGCCGCGCCTCAAGCGGAAGATACTGCTTCCATCTCCACGATCTCGGCCGCAATTTCCGATCTCCCTCTTGAGCCTGCCGCGCACCTCGAAATCGAACTGGCGTTGAAAGCGCGCAATTACTCCGCGGTTGAAGAAGGGCTGATGCGTGTTGCAAGCCAGCATCCTAAAATGCCGCTCCTACACAACTGCCTGGGCAGAATATTTTTCATCGACGGCAAGTATCTCAATGCGGCTATCGCCATGAAGAAGGCGGAAGCGTCGCAGCCGCTGGACGAGAGAGACAGCTTTACCCTGGCCATGGCCTATGTGGCTATGGAAAAACCGGAGTGGGCTCGATCTGTGCTGGAAAAGCTGGTGGAGGCCAGTCCCGAAAATCCGCTCTATCCCTACTGGGAGGGACGCCTCGATTACGCTCAGCAGAAATTCTCCGCCGCCGCCGCCAAGTTCGAAAAGGCAATCGCGCTCAACTCGGGATTCGTCAAGGCGTACGACAACCTCGGCTTATGCCTTGAGGGCATGGGGAAGTCCAACGAAGCCATTCAGCAATACCAACGGGCGGTCAAACTGAATCGTGACAACAAGGTCCATTCCCCGTGGCCGCCGTTAAACCTGGGCATCCTGTTGGTAAAGTCCAGCCGGTTTGAGGAGGCGGAGGTCCTTTTTAGAGAATCTTTGCAATTGGACGCGAATTTTGCCGATGCTCACTACCAGCTCGGAGTCCTGCTTGAACAACAGAACAAAACGAATGAGGCGGTGGAAGAGCTAAAACGTGCCGGCCTTCTCGCCCCCGCAAATCCTCAATCCCATTACGCGCTGGCGCGAGTTTACCGGCGTTCGGGAAGGAAGGAAGAGGCAAAGCGCGAGCTGGAGGTTTTCAAGACTCTTAAGGCTAATGTCCATCCGCCCCGTATGCAATGACTGGCCGCAAGGCGAGGTATTCAGCTGATCGCCGGTGTGTTCGTAGCACTTGTTCCAAAAACTGTTAGGAGGATCAGAACAATGGCAAAGCTTACTCGGCGTGACTTCATCGGCGCAGGCCTCGGCGTATCCGTGGCTCTCGCAAGCTCCGGCCTCCCCGCACTCGCAGCGAAGGCCGGAGTCAAATTCAAGGTAGGGGTCACGGACTGGAACCTGAAGCAGGAAGGCAAGATTGAATCTATCGGCCTTGCCAAGCAACTCGGCTTCGATGGAGTACAGGTCAGCATCGGCCATGGAAGAGACAAGCTTCCGCTTTCTGATCCGGCCTTGCAGAGAGCTTTCCTGGACGAATCCCGGCGCGTGAATCTTCCGATCGAGTCTCTTTGCCTCGAAATCCTGCACCATAATTACCTCAAGTCCGATCCTCTGGGCCAACGCTGGGTGGCCGACGCCATTCCGATCGCGAAGGCCATGAATGTGCGAGTCATTCTGCTTCCCTTCTTCGGCAAAGGCGCGCTCACCAATGTGGAGGAGATGGACAAAGTGGCCGACGCTCTTAAAGAGGTGGCCCCCGCAGCCGAGAAGTCGGGCGTAATCCTCGGGCTCGAGGATACGATCTCGGCCCGCGACAACGTTCGTATCATGGAGCGGACCAAATCCCCCGCGATTCTCACTTACTACGATGTCGGCAACTCCACCAAAGGAGGATTCAATGTAGTGGAGGAAATTCGCTGGCTGGGCGGGGCACGCATCTGCGAAGTTCACTTGAAGGACAACCCGCACTATCTGGGGGAGGGTCCGATCGACTTCAAAGCAGTGATCGACGCGCTGGCCGACGTGGGCTTCAAGGGATGGGCACAACTTGAGACAGACAGCCCCGCATCGCTCGAAGCTGACATGCAGCGCAACCTCAAATTCATCCGAGGCCTGCTCGCGGCCCGAAATGCTGGATAAGCCGTATACCACTTCTCTAGGAAAAAAGCAGTCCGGCGATCTTCCAACGTTTGTTGTCGGGACAAACGTCAGATGACACGCTTGAGTGAAGTTCTGAGTGGCCGGGAGTATATCGACCCCGGTGGCTCCGGATGATGTGGTACTGCCGGGTTTCAAGAATGATCCGGTTTTACCCCATGCCGTTCTTAGTTTCACAATCTCCTTCAGTAACCTTCAATGTCCGCAGGAAAACAACAAGGTCCCAGCGCTCGTTTTCCGGTAGGGTTTCAAACGTAGGCATGCCCTTGGTGGGATTGCCCTTAGTCAGCTTCCAGAACAGGGCCCCATCGCTCAGGTTCTGCACCACGGGACAACGCAAATCCGCGGCCGATTTTGCGTGACCGTCGCCGTTTTCTTCGTGACAAGTCACACAAAGGCGCATGTATCGTTTACGCCCAACAGTTGATGCCGCTGGATTCCGACTCTCAGGGTTGGGTTTGGCAACGGCCTCGGCCGGCGCCTGCCATCTTTCGCCTACAGGTTTTGAGCTCTGGGCGTGGATTGCCAGCGCCAGGCTGGTGATGATCACTAAGACGAAAACTTGTGGCCAAATTCTCATAAGGAAAAGTCGAAGCTATTGGTTTGCGGTCCAGGAAATCGCCTGGCGCACCAGAGTGCGGTAGCTGTCGTTTTCATAGGCCGAGCGATCGTGACCCAGTTCGATGTACACGACACGCGAGTTCTTGTACTCGTGACTCCATCCGATCACGTGTTCGCTTGTCGGATCGTCGCACGTCAACAGCACGTGAACCTTGGGATCCACCCAGTAGTGGTTATAGGTTTCATCCTCGATCTCGAAATCACGAAGATTTTTTGTGACCGGACTGGACGCATCGGCAATGTGAACTCGGAAGTGTTGTCCGTGCTTGTAGGTGGACGTCGGAGACTCTCCCGGCACGACCTTTTCCTTGGATGATGCGCGGCCTCCTAGAATCTGGTAGTACTCGGGCCAAGTGCCATCGTAAGACCATAATGAGTGATGCAGGAAAACAATCCCTTTACCCTGCGCCAACAGATCCTCGATTCCCTTGGATTGTGGATCTTTTTCCTGGTGCATGTCGTAGAAGACGATGGTGTCAAAATCCTTCGTACCAACGGGAGTCAGCTCTTGTTCTGCACCTTTGCCGTAGATAACGTGGGTGAAAGTGATGCCATCCATCTGGTGGAACATTCCGAGAAAATCCGCTTCATCGAAGTCATGCCCGCCGGTCACGATTAATACCCGAAGCGGTTGTGGTGATGCGATTGCGGCATAGAACAGGCCGGATGTCAGCACGAGAGTCGCAACCAAAATAGTGCGCAATGCAGTTTCCTCCTGTCGGCTCAATCATTCGCGTGGCGATTGACCCCGGGAAAAATTCCACGTTGATTCCTGCGGACGCGATCGGCGCTGAACCCGCTGTTCTGGGTTGAGCCCACCATTGCCGCCGATGTCACATCGATCTGATTTCAACCCGGCGTAATTTACTTCTTCAATCCAAAACAATAAACCTTTGAGCTGTGATCTACCGCGAAGACGCGTCCATCCGCGGACGCCAGGCCACTGAAGTGTACCCAACTCTTCATGGCATCGCCGCTTTGGTAAAGAAGCTTGCCGGTCCGCGCATCCAGCGCATAGAGCACGGCGCCGTGCGTGCCCATGCCGCGCTCTTCTGTCGTCAGAAGATTCTTTTTCCAGTCTTCCACGCTCTTGTAGTGGAGCAGGCCTTGCACGTGCTGTTGTTGTGGGTTTTCGCCTGTGGCCAGTGCGAACAATACGCCGTTGACCACGATGGGCGCATCCGGGAAGTTAAAGTCGGGAGAAATCCAGGCAGGTTGAAGAGTTGGCTGCTGATTGTTTTTGTCCGGAACAACCTTGAATGCCAGGATGCTTCCGTGTGGGACTTCGCCGTTGGTTATGGCGAATTGCGAAGCGTTTTTCGAGAGCGCACCCCAAACAGGAAAATAAAGCCACGTCTCACCTTTGCCATGATCGCTCCAAGCCGCCGGCGCGCCCCACATGCCTTTTTGTTCCAGAGCTCGTTCCTCGTTGGCAAAAGCGGATGTGGTGAAAAGGCTCGTGTGATGATCGGCCCCGCCGAGCGAAGTCGCATCCAGCAAGTAAACCAGAGCTTCCTTGCCGCCTCCGGCAATCAGCTCGAAATTGTTGTAAGGAAATGCGACCAACCCTCCTGAGGGAAGGTCGAGATCGAGCTTGTTGACCTCCTGGAAATTGCTGGGCGCGAAGTAGTCGAGGATTCGCAGGTCTTTTAGGTCTGAAGCTACAAAACTGCTTCCGTAATCGCCGTTCGCAGGATCGAAGCTGCCGTCGCCAGTGGAGATGTACAAACGCTCCTTCGCATTGATGATTACCCCGCCACGGCTCCACCCGCCTCCTCCGTGTTTACGTAGGAGCAGCAGTTCCTGCGTCCGGGTATGCATGAAGTCGCGCACGTCCATGGCATAAATCGCCGACCGGTCGCCGCCGCAGCCTTGGGAGGTCGCGGTATAAATCATTTCGTCGTAAAGATTCAAACTCCATGCTTTGGCAAATGCCGGAACGAATTGGAAGGGACCGAACTTGGTTGCGCCCGTCCTGACGTCAAGTCCGTACAACTTGCCGTCGCGCGCGATGGTATAGATCGTCCCATTTTTGGTGTCGATGGTCGGAGTTGCGTTGACCGCGTTGGGGCACAGGTAGTAGCTCTCGTCTTCGGGTACGACAGCAGAATCGAAAGTGCGGCTCCAGGCAACCTTGCCGTCGGCGGCATCAAGCGCGAAGAAGGTGTCAGATGAGCCGGCGACAAACACCAGGGTCTTTGAGCCGGAGGCAGTGGCCACATTCTCGGCGACTACGGGCGCGGTTAGCGAAGTTAACGCGAGGGGAACGTTCTCTACTTGCGTCGCCCACTTCAATTCGAATGCGCTAGCGTTGGCGGGAGAAACGCTGCTTTCCGCAACGGAACTCGACCGCTGCGGGTTTCTCCCGAAAGTCGGCCAGTCGGCCGCGCTAAGCGAAGCAGTCAGGCAGAGAAGAAGAGCGACAACTCCGTGGCAGATGCGATTACCTTCATTCTTATTCGCCTGCATTGATGTGTCACAGTACTCTTTCGATATGGAGGACAGTAGTCGGCCACAATATAAAACCATTCAAATCGGGTGTCCACAGGAATTCCTTCGGGTTTCCCACCACTTCTGAAGGCACTGTACTACAAGGTGGCCAGCCGGAACTGAAATTGTTGCTCGGCGAGGCGCGGGCTATGGGAAACAAGCGGACAGATAAAGGTTGGGCGCCAATCGTGAAGTGCGCGCCACCCATGATTCGTTGAGTTGTGGCAAACCTCAATCAACGGCTTACCGAATAAAGGATGTGGACACGC
>Ga0097621_100001761_pt1 | contig 14849 bp, 14 predicted proteins | sample KBSMisM72_FD_73165 | JGI IMG/M metagenome (GOLD analysis project Ga0097621, IMG submission 73165) | Miscanthus rhizosphere microbial communities from Kellogg Biological Station, Michigan, USA - KBS Miscanthus M7-2 (version 2) (version 2) | ecosystem: Host-associated > Plants > Roots >... | reverse complement strand
TCACGGTTCAATGGAGCCGACGTTGGACAGTTCAACGGCGCGATCGATGAGGTGCGCATCTATGATCGGGCCTTGTCGGCGAGTGAAGTTGCAACACTGGCTTCTGGCACTACGTCGATGAGAACAATACATTAATGACTTACGACGGCGCACAATGTCTGGGGGGCAGCAAAGATGTAAGCAATGGCTTTGGGGAACGCTTCGCGATTGAGATGGTCTAGTACTGCATCGTTCACTGCGCACACGGATCAACCTTCGCAAGTTTCAGCTTGTAAACTTCCATTTTCTGTCCGAGGCGCAGCTGCACGTCTGATAGCTTTCCATTGGGCAGTACATCCAGATTTAGATTTTTCGTTTCCCCGCAAAACGGAACCGGCTCCGTTGTTGCATTAAACTTACCCATCAATGTTGCGTCACCATAGATCGGGACACCGTTGACTACGACTAGTGAAACGTCCTGAGGCTTTGATTGCGCCAGGCTATCGAATGGCTGGGTTCCATCTCCGCGCAGTAGGAATATATCCGCGAACAATCCCGGTTGAATCGTTCCGACCTTGTCATCGATGTGTGCAATTCTCGCCGGGATAGAGGTAGCCATTTCAAATAGCTGCTGATTCGAAAAGAATCCATTGAGAGTGGTCTTGTTAAGTTTGGCGGCATACTGGATCTCAGCCAACATGTTTTTGCCTCCCGAAGGTGCCCAATCCGGCGCCAACGCGATCGAAACACCTTCTCTGAAAGCAGCCACGACGTCCGTGGTGGTGTTATAGAGAATCATGTTACTTTGCGGAGACCAGATCAGGGCGGTGGCCGCAAGTCTCATCTTTCCAAAATCACTCTTATCGAAAGCGACACCATGAATAACGGCCGTAGTGTGAGTCAGAAATCCGCGCCCTTTAAGCAGGTCGAACTCCTTAATTGATTCAGGGTCTGTCCTCTTTCCTTCGGCGACATGGATCAGCACAACATCTAAGTGTTTCTCGGCAATTTTGCGCCGCACTTCAGCGGCGGTTGCCTCATTAAAATCCCGGCCGACACCAAGAACATTTTGGACTCTTTCGTGTCCGTGCCCTGCGTAAAATCCGGAGTCAATCTCCAGTTTCCTCACCGCGATTCGAGACAGGCAGGCCGGAAAGGTCGTACCGAACGATCTTGGGATGAACATACCTGAGAACGTGGTGGTCCCACCTGTTACTGCCTGCACTTCAGCAAGCTCGGCAATGTCACAATAACCCCGCGGATCATCCTGGATGTTACGAGCTGGCGTCGAGATTTCGTGCTTGTACTTATCCAGCGAGCGCCATTCGTAACGGTTGTTGAAGAGTTGTTTGGCATCCCACGGTTCAAACATCGCGTACATTGGATGGTTATGCAGATCAATAAACCCGGGAAAGATGATGTCGTTGGTATCGATCCAGATGGCATTCTCTTCTGCCGGCCGCGTTTCTGACACAGCGCTGATTTTCTTGTGCTTGATTACAACCCATCCTTTATTGAGAACCTTCTCCGGAGTAACCACAGTACCGCTGATAACGATTGTTCGATCCTGGGCTTGAATTATTGAGCAAGCACAGAGTGTGATAAGGCAGGCAAATACAATCCGCCATCTTTTGATTTGAATCATGGATGCTCCTCCGTTCATCAATGAGTGGACTAGGTTGGATTGTTAGAGGCTGTATTTGGCGAGTGTGTAATAGAAGCTCGAGTTCAGCCTTAGACGAAAACGGCTGAGACTATATGCCTCGTGTTTTAGTCTGTCAATAAATGAAGTCTCGACCGGGAAGCGTATTCATGGCATTCTAACGCGACTCCATGAAGGGAGCGTAAGCGATGACGAAAACTAAACTCGGCAGGTCAGAACTGTCACGTCTTCAAACGCGACTGGCCGAGATTGAGGCGTTGCAAGGTAATCCATAAAACTCTCCTATGTTAACTGATGCTTATCTAAGTAGCTGAACATGTGCTGTCCAACTCCAGGCACAGCGGCGAGGGCCAGCATGATGAGCATGAGAGCGGCGCTGCGGCGCAAGTCCGCCGGATAACCTCAGGTGGCATTGCTAAAAGCCTCAACGCATTTCATAGATCATCCGGAATACGCGAAAGATAAAACTACGCAGGCGATGCCTATCCAGAATGATGTATGCTCAATATAAGTCCACCACTTTCCAGTAAACCACGTCGTCCCCCAGGGGCCGGTCTGTTCCTTTAAGAAACTCCCCACAGTAACGCTCTTGGTTTGTGTAATACTACTTGCAATCACACCTCCGGCAAACCCCGCAATAATAATGAAAACAACGGCAGGCCATACAAACTTCGCATTGAGTCTCGGCAATACAGATCCGATCTGTGAAGTCGCTACGGTTATGTATGCTGCCGCTAATGTTAGATACACACCGATATGGAATTTAGTGTAGTCGAATAGAAGCTCAAGTCCTTTATCCATCTCCGTTAGTTCAACTCCTTTCCAGAGAATTGTGGGAACTCTAAGGACGAGGTTCAGCGGGTCGGCTAAGATCGTTGATAGTCAAACCGCCGGGCCGATTTCCCTAAAGCCGGTGTTATAAGGCGGTATCGAATCGGCGAAGGAGCTTCGCGAGTCCCTCTTTGTATGAGGTTCGGAAATCACCATACAACTTATCTTTCAAGAACATTGGAATTTTGCAGAAGTCTATTCGGACCGGAACGATAAATGCATCCTTTCTTTTCATCTCCTCAGCCAATCCAGCATTGAGTTCGCGTCTTACCCATTGCGATTTGACCGAATTCTTAGACAGAATGATCAACAACCATGAGCTCTCCGAGATACCATCTTCAATCTTATCGCTTAGCGAGTCACCAGGTAGAAGTTCCCAGTCGTCAAACCAAACTGACAGGCCGGAAGACTTAAGATCCACAGCCAGCTTTCGCACAAAAGGTTTGTCCTTTGAGGAGTGACAAATGAATATACGCTGACGCGACGCATCTGCGTCGTCGTCCGATTGATTACCCAACCATTTCCAGGTGGTAGTTAGCGTAGGCGAGGTGCCAAGATAATTGAGAACTGCTGAGCGCGTCGGTCGAAGTACCTGACCTGTGTCGGCTGAACAAATAACGCACCGCCAATCACGTAGAAGCCCAGGAAATCGCGAAGCAGAACGATGTTTATCCTGCGAACGTCTATTCGGATTTTAAAGTGAACCACCCTCCCATTGTCATAAAACAGATCAATACGGTCCCCGATTTCGCTTCCCCACCAACGCAAATTCGGCGACCAAGAGGCGATTTCGGGGAGAAGTTCCGATATCTGATCCGCATGGTTGTCTGGGAGCCATTCGCAAACAGATAAATCGATTCGGTTAAATTGCTTTGCAGATAGTTGATGCGGAATGCCGGATTGCCGGCGATTAAATACGCTCTCGGGGAGAATTTGAAAATCGCACTGCCAAACTGCCATAGCTAATCAGGACCAGCCTTCGCCAAACGGCGGAGATTATTCCTGTTCGAAACAAGAAGTCAACGTTTGAACGGTTGATAGAGTTCATTTTCGCCGCTAAATATCCAGATATCGAATCTTTTGTTACAAATGTTTCTTAGATTAGTTTGCGCTGCCGAGTTTTCCAAATTTGACGAATTGCCTGCACGAGCTTTAGCTCACCTCCTGATTCGAAAAGATCGAACCACTGGATCTCGGCAAGACTGGAGGGTGGAGACACAGGATCGAGCCTAACAGGGATGATATAGGCGTCAGGATCCCAAGGAAAGTCTGGCTGCTGCGTCCGACTCAACGCTTGCGCTGTTTCGGACGCGACGCCGTGACCCGTGTCACTAGGAAGTGCTGCGCTGTTGGAGGACAGGAAAACCACGAAGAAGTCGCACGTGCGAATTGCAAGATTCATCTCCCGCACCCAGTGTGACCCAGGTAGAATGTCACGGACATCGAGCCACGGTCGAAAGCCCGCCACCTTCAGAGCTTCATAAACAGGCTCGACTCGCTCAAGATCCTGCCTCTTATAGCTAATGTAGATGCTTGGTCCTCCATGAACGGAGCTGTTCGCGCTGCTACGAGGCTCGAGAAGTGAGAAAATCTGATTCGTCAGATGTTCGCGGAAGCGCCGTTCAAAATCGATTGGGGTCTTATATTCCCAGAAGAGCACGCCCTGCTTCTGAAGCTTCTCTCTAAAGGCGAGGACCTTCCTGAATTGAGCTAGCTGCCGCAGGCTCGTCTCATAAAATGGCTCACGCTTAAAGTAGAACATGATCTTCGGGCGACCATATTCGACGAAGTATGCGTAGGCGCGTTCGAACTCTTCTTCTGTACCTGACGATGCTCTCTGGGTCGGCGTGCCGAACCGGCGCCACATCATGCCGCAAAACACGTCATACTCCCCAATCTCTCGGTTAATCACGTCTTGCGCATCCGACCCAATATCAGGCCACGCATGTGTTTCCCAGCGTATAGGTTCAAGCTGGAAGCCCTCACGTTTTCCGACTGTTCGGTGGAGTTCGGAGACGACCAGTGACGCGGCGTCTCGTTCGTCCGTGACGTCGCCTGGCGAAGCGATGAAGACCCGAAGCCTCTTTACGACCTGTTTTTCGTTCGTCATCAGTGTTCCTAGTATCCTGGTCCAATTAGGTGTCCGCACGGCATGTACATTTCACAGTCGGGCACGTTGCGCCGATAGATATCAGGTCCTTTCCCTGCCCGGAGCGCCACGTCTGTCCTGATTAGTGATTCCGTCAGGATATTATTCCGATCAAAGCCGTTAGCTATCAGAAGACTCAATAAACTGTCCATCGCGTCTCCCGTTATGACTGATCCGTCGAGAACCAGAAGCTTCTTTCCTTGTGGCGGAGAAGGGCATTGGGAACTGCAATTCGCCATTTGGACGTAATTATGACGTGATGATCTGTTGTGAAACTCAGAGAACGTTCGTCTTTTTTGTGCAGAGTGATCCCAACATATACTGGCGTAATTTCTGATCTATGAGTAACAAATAGATTAGTCACGATCGCACCTGGTACCGAAATAGTAAGAATCAATTCCGGACGAAACCGTCGGGATATTTCTTTGTTGAGATGCCGTACGCCGATTTCAACATCATCCCATTCGAATCGTCTAGCTTTCGCTGAAGATAAATAGACTTGAAGCCAAAATAAATGGTACCCGCCAAGCCAGCAATGCCGAGTGCAACAGAAAATATATTTAGAGTATCCATGTTGAGGTCACGAATAATACATTGCTCCGCCAGCACATTGTTTTCAATTCACTTGTTCTGCGCGAGGTATACTGCTGGCCCTTATCAGGTAAGTACTGAGCGTGGAACGATATAACGATAAAAGTGGACAGGTCAACCGATTAGACGTTGACTTTTGAAGCGAACATTAATAATCTGCCGCCATTCTAACGAAGGCTAACCCCGGAGCCTCTGCGTCCTCGCATACTCATCGAATGAAGCCTTCCTACTTTGTCTTTAATCTACCGAAGTTGTTTGTTCGAAAATGAAGATTCACACAAGGCGCGAATACGTTTAACGCTTACGTTGTGAGAGTTTAAGGATCTGCCAGAATTGCGCCACATTCAAGTTCGTTCACGGCGGTATTCTCTCGCCGTGGGTCGAGTCTTTTCGAGAGCTTGTATCGACTTGAAGCAAAGCCTCGCAATGAGTCCAATCCTAGTAAGGAGGGAACCATGTTTGAAACCCTTATTCAAAAATACAGAGATCTGCCATTCAAACTCTGGATTATTGCTTTTCCGATCAGCCTCATTCTTCTAGGAGGATTAGCTGGGCCTTTTGTACCGGGTCTGTTCTTTGTCATTGCTGTATTCATCGCGATGTCATTACTGATTGTTCTTGTTCTCCATAGACAGATTTTTCCTTTCTTACGTTGGGCGCGCGATGCGGTTACACCGGCTACGCTCATTCCTTATCTCACAGTTGGCCTTTTAGCCTTTTCTCTTTTTCTGCTGGGAACGGGGAAATACTACACGGAATTCGAACCCACACTGAACGATGTTGTAGAAGCTGGGGGTCTTAGTCCGATAGCTCTTGGTTTGGCCTGTTGGATTATTAGTGTCCCCTTAACCAGTTCTCTGCTGGCTGATAAATTCAAACGCAACAGGAACTTTGTGGGAATTCTTTTTTTAATCGCCATATTATTGTTCTCAATTAGTTTTTCAATCTGGCAATTTCGTGGGGGTGCAAGACTACTAGTTTTTCTCCATTTGGCAGTTTTAGTTTTGGGCGGGCTTGTAACATTATGGATATTCCGAGAGACACTTATGGCGGAAGAATCACTACTTACACGTCTTAACGAGCAAGCTGTGCTTTGGTTTATTCTTCCTGGGAGTCTCACAGTTTTTAACCTCGTTACTATAGTGCAAGGATTCACTGGACTAATTGACCACTATCAGTTTTTACGGGGGCTTGCGGTTGGTGGAATTACGGTAGATCTTTTAGCTATTCTCTGTGTTCTGGTTTTCGGTATGTCTTTCATTCGAAGGGGAATAAAGCGTAAGAATCTCACACACTATATGCTTGCAGTTTCGTTTTCTCTGTCATTTGGTTGTGTCGTTGTGTACGCATGTGCTGAATTAGGTGGTGTTATTCTTAAGCACTATTTTCAGGTTATTTAGGAATAAGAAGTCCTCGCCGATTTATTCCATGGGCTGTTCGTGAGTAATCCGCGTATGAGTTGATTTTCAACGGATCATTGAGGCTAATCCATCACCCGCAATCTCGTATCTGAGTCAGTCTATAGAACTTTCGACAAGATCATCGTCGCCCTCCGGCAACCCATTGATAGTGCCGTCAACGCGCGGCTGGAGTTATCGACTCGACACCGATAACTCTCAATCCTGTCGGCGTGGGATTGCCCAGTGTCTACTGCGAGTCGGCACACACTAAAACTCCGTCACATCAGAATGCGGCTATCAGGGTCACGCGGTTCCTCTTTCTTGAGCCGTTGAGGTAACGTCATGTGGGGTGGGTGCTCCGAGAGGTTTCGGATGGAAATCCGCTTTGATACCATCAATAATCAGTCGAATGCGGATACCAAAGCAGACATGAAGGCAAAAATGTCCCCCCAGTGGACAATCTTCGGTGCGCCAAGCAAAGCTTGGTGTTTCTGATTGGGTGCAAGTTCCAATTGAGTAAGGTCTAACCAACCACTCATACCGAGTGTTGCAGTCGTCGAGGAGGTGAGTCAATCATCGAACGAAACGATTGAAGCGTACACAGGGCATCACATAGGCCGAAAGAGAGACCGCACTCTCTGAAGCTTGCTACAGCCTCGTCAAGTCCAACAAAGCAGACGGCGATGGAGTCGAAGATACAGAAGCCAATACAGAGCAACCGCAAAAGGTGAGGTTGCCGAGGGTCTGCCGGGGTCGCTCAAGAGCATGGCATGTGTGAAGAGAAACACCAGAGAACTTGGGAGGCCCAACTCGTTCCTCGCGGTTGCGAGGTAAGTGAAACCGACGGAAAACGATAGGTGAACTGATGACGAGTTGAGAGTCAGATCAGCTCATAGTACTCAGCGAGCGGGAGAGCCCCTCACAAGGGAAAGGGGCTGACGTGATACGAAGCCAACAAAGGAAACACTGACCGTGCATGAAGGAACGGACAGCAGTGCAAACCTCACTGTTGGAGATAGCGAACAAGGCCAAGAGTGATAAGCGGTATCGGTTTCGCAACCTCTACAGAGAACTCAACGAGGAGTTGCTACTAGACAGTTGGCGCTTACTGCGGAAGGACGCAGCTTTAGGTGTGGACCGGGTGAGCGCCACTGAATATGAAGCAAACCTCGCAGAGAACATCAAGCAATTGGTGGCACGGCTGAAGCGGAAGTGTTACCGGGCCAGGCTGGTAAGACGTCATTACATTCCGAAGGGCAACGGAGGCGTGCGCCCGCTCGGAATACCAGCCACCGAAGATAAGTTGCTGCAACTGGCAGTGAAGCGCTTGCTGGACGCAATCTACGAGCAGGACTTTCTGTCGTGCAGTTATGGCTATCGACCATTGGTGGGAGCGCGAGCCGCAGTGGCTGAATTAAGAGTCAGACTGCAATTCGGCGGCTATCACCATCTTGTGGAAGCGGACATCAAAGGCTTCTTCGACAATCTGTCGCACGAGTGGTTAATGCGCATGTTGGCGGAGCGCATTGATGATGAACCGTTGCTGCGGTTGATAAATAAGTGGCTGAAGGCCGGAGTGCTGGACACAAATGGAAAGGTGCTGAGGCCGGAAAGTGGTACGCCACAGGGTGGCATCATCTCTCCGGTGTGGGCCAATGTGTACCTGCACTATGCGTTAGATTTGTGGTTCGAGAGAGTCTTTCAGCGTAGTTGTAAAGGGGCGGCGTTTCTGCATCGTTATGCGGACGACTTTGTCTGCGGTTTTGGGCGAGCAGAAGAAGCACAGCGGTTCTACAACGAGTTGGAAGTACGGTTCCGGAAGTTCAGACTGGAACTGGCGGGAGACAAAACACGGGTCATACCGTTCAGTCGTTATCGCCAGGGCGAGACGAGCTTTGAGTTTCTGGGTTTCGAGTTTCGCTGGGGTGTGAATCGCAAAGGCCATGCTTGGCTCAAGCGACGCACCGCACGGAAGAAGTTGCGCAACTCACTGAAACGGGTAACTGAGTGGTGCCGGCAAAACCGCCATCGTCGCATCAGAGAACAAGTGCAACTGCTAAATGCCAAGCTTCGTGGTTATAAGAACTATTACGGAGTGAGTGGCAATTCCGCCAGCTTGGACGAGTTCTTCTATCACGTGCGACGAATACATCAGCGGTGGCTCAATCAGCGCAGTCAGCGGCGCAGCTATACCTGGACCGCCTCCAACGAACTGATGTGCCTGCTCCGACTCGAACAACCACGCATCGTGCCAACGGGCTAAGCAAGCACTCTAGTCTTGCTGCGGAAGCGAGTATTCACGAAGAGCCCGGTGCGGGAAAACCGCACGCCGGGATCTGTGCGGGGGCTGTCGGGCAACTGGCAGTCCTACCGCAATCAACTGGTTGTTAAGTAAGCCAACGTCAGAAGTGCTCGGCTTCTTCCAAGCCCTGGCAATGCGATCAGTCAGGCATTTGCAACGAGGAGAATCCCTGATAGCTAGCTAAGGTTTTAAGCAATTGATCCGTCTCAAAGCAGACTCCTAAAATGCATTCAATTAAGCATAGCTAAACGCGAGTTCAACTAGAAATGATATCCTCGCTGTTCCAAATGCCGTTTAGTCGAAAGCTAACCTCGAGCCTTTGCATCCTCGCAAACTCGTCAGCAGCCTTCCCGTAGATACACTTCGTAGGGAACTTGCTCCAGCCTGAAAGAATCTGGGCGTGAATTCTAATGTATCGTTGGGAGCCTCAAAAATGCCCTGTTTGCGAAATTCCTCCGACTAAATTCATAGGTCGGCGTGGCGGCTCAGCCCACCGACAAAAACTGGGAGTTGAGTGCCTGATCTGGAAATGTAAATGCGGAATGATCTTTCCCAACCCCATGCCTGTGCCTTTAGACGTTAACCAGCACTACGACGAACCAGACGAATATTTCATACATCACGATACGGAACAAAAAACCCTCTATGCAGTAGGAATTTTAAAATGCGCTGAGTCCATTTTTCGTAAAGGACGGGTGCTCGATATCGGGGCGGGTCGCGGGGAAACCCTCCGGGCTGCTCGAGATCTTTCCTGGGACGCGATCGGGATTGAACCCTCTATTAAATTCGCCAATCGTGCCCGTGAATATTCCGGAGCCGAGGTCTATGAATCCTTACAAGATTGTTTTCCTTCGGAATCATTTGACTTTGTCGTTCTCGGGGGAGTGATTGAACATCTCTATGATCCAAATGAAACTATTCGGGAGATCTCGCGGATTCTCAAACCTGGGGGAGTCTTGTTTGTTGACGCTCCCAACGAATCAGGACTCTATTTTCAGTTGGGCAACTTCTATCAAAAACTCCGCGGTCGAGACTGGGTTGTGAATCTAGCTCCCACTTTCTCACCTTTTCACGTGTTGGGTTTTTCCCCTTCATCACTTCGGAAATTGCTATCGAAGCATGATCTAAAAATTGTTCAATTCCGTGTTTACGGTGGTCACTCTCATGTTCCCAGCAACGGACTACTGGGCTTTGTCGAACAGCAATTTGCCCGAGTTGTGTCGGCTCTGAGTAATCACGGGAACGTTGGAACTTATATGGAGGCGTGGGCTGTCAAAGAACTTGGCACTTCATAGATCATGCACGTCAACACGTATTGACGCCGTGTACGACGACGTTATTCGCTCAGAAAAAGATGGCTGCGCTTCTCATGATTTTAGCCTTCTGACTCTAAGATTACGTCAGAACAAAACGTTCAATGCAAAATACGGCGAAAAATTTGAGGCCACCCTTGCGGATGCCTCTTCTTCAATCTTCTCCCCACAGTGGACACTCTTCGCAACTTGCCTTTGGCGCCCACGAAAAAAATGCTTAGTTTCTTTCAACATTTGCGAGGAGCATTCCAGGCTGAGGGCGATTCCGGCCTTGCGATTGTACGAGGGCGGGCCATTTGGACGCCGACCCACGGCAAGAGTAGTGAGCGGTAACGTCTGGACCACGTTATTGCCGTGAAAGAGAAGCGTTTTGTTGTAGTTCAAGGAAACTTTGCGGTATGGATAGCACCGTAAGGTATTCTAAAGTTTCTAACGGATCGTTATTGGACGGTTAATGGACGCGCGCTACCTTATGCTGGTATTCAAAGGATCCGGCAAGTACGCGGGGCACCCACCCCCCAAGGCCCACGCGGCGCGAGTCCAGACTGGCAAAACTGGATGATCAGGCTTTCGAAATCGTCGTGGTCACGCAGGATGCGGAAAAAAGTGGGATGCTTGTAAGTGCGTGATAGCTTTGGCGTCCCGCGAGTCGAACCCGCCGCCGTGAAAGAGAAGTTGATTACAATCTGTCAGAGATTGGTGAGGCAAAGCTCGTATCGGACTAATTGACGAGGCAAGAAAGACTGCTTCCATTGATTCGTGATCGTGACTCACCGGAAAGAGTTGAATCCACTCTTAGAGCACGACCGCCTGGTTCACAGTAAGAGCTTAACGAAGTTTGTCACAGAATAACGTACACGACTTGGCAAAGAAGGGCGGCGACTGGGCAGTTACTTCCAGGGCCCTTCGTCCTATCTGACCTCCCCACAGTGGACAATCTTCAACTTTTCTTGAAGCCACCGACAGAAGTGCTTGGTTTCTTCCATTCGCTGGGCGGCTGAGGCACCGTTTACAGTGCTTTCTCCATTGGCACGGAAGGGACTGCGCTCGCGGGTGTGGTCCGCCGAAAGCCGCAGCTCTCATAGAAGCCTACAGCGTCGGCTGCCACGTCAGATCGTACACAGACACACCCGTGCTTACGTGCGAACTCTTCCGCAAGCATCAACATCACGCGTCCGTGGCCTTTGCGTTGCTGCTCGAGTCTAACAGCCACGCGCCGGAAGATTGCTTTCGGCGGCTCGATGTCGATTCTCAACACGCCAACGGCCACATCGTCGAAGAACAGAATCCGAGCAAACCGATTCGGTAGCCGCTCATCCGGGCGATTCGGATCGTAGGCCGAACCTTGACCGCGAGCTTCCCAGAGCACGGAGCGGCGAATCTCGTGGTACATCTGCCATTCCGCCTCCTTCGCTGGAGCTCGTAGCTGATACTGGGCGCTATCAGTCATTGGTCATCCGTGCATGAAAAACCCCAGATCTATTCCTGTGTTTTTCGTGATATTACAGACCCTCGGCACTCAGCCCTGAATTGTGCTTCAAAAGCCTCTGCCTCACAATAAAACTTAAGGCCACCTTCGCGGTGGCCCTTTCTTGATTTTTATTAAGGATAATTTCTCCCCACAGTGGACAATCTTCGCAACTTGTTTCCTACACCAACGACAGAAGTGCTCTTGGTCCAATTTTCCTTAATCTAGGACGGACGTGAAATTGCGAGAGGGTCACGGACTCGCAATGAGCAAGTCTCTTTGGTAAGTTGCGTGGAGGGAGCCGCTACAAAGCGCAGCGTTGGCGGCCACCCAGACTGGAGGACCGCTGAATGAGCGAGATCTTGAAGTTTGCCACTGCCGTGGTCTACGCGGACGACGTGCCAGCGACGGTCGCGTTCTACCGCCGCGTGACCGGGCTGGAGCCGACCTATTACGACACGGATCTCGGATTCGCCCTCCTCGGGGAGGACCAAGTCGTGGCGATCGCCTCGCACGAGGCCGGGATGCTGATGCTCGCCGACGGCTACAGCCAAGCGCGCAGCAACCAGGTGCGCGGGACTGAACTCGCGTTCTGGACGCGCGATGTCGCCGCCGCGTTCCAGGTAGCCGTGGAAGCTGGGGCGACGGCGCTCACGCCATCCCGAGTGATGCCGTGGGGTCAGACCGTCGCCTACGTGCAGGCGCCCGAAGGTACGATCCTCGGTTTCGTGACGCGCGTCGGTGAGGCTGCGGCACCTTGAGAACCGCGCCCAAATCCGACTGATCTTCAGAGAAGCCGATTAGCACCGTATGTCTTAGGTGCCTGTATTGGTCGTTTGCCTGAACGAGTTTATGAGCCTCACGAAATAGAAGAGGATTAGCGCGGCTCATTTCGGTGGGCGACGGTACACAGGAGTACGCGCTTTGAGTAAGTCGGGATTCGGCGTTGAATGATGGGCCACCCTTGCGAGTGGCCTCTACTTGGATTTATTAAAGAATAATTTCTCCCCACAGTGGACAATCTTCGCAACTTTTTTCTGACCACAACCTCAGAAGTGCTCAGTTTCTGGCAACAAGTGCGGGAAGCGGTCTCGGTCTGATCCGAAAACCAGCTTTCTAACTATAGTTAGCGGCTTCTATGCTCACGTGGTCTTTCATCCGACACACAATGGCACTAGGAACGCGTTTGATCCAGCAAGTAGCCGCTCTGCCCCTCAAAAATGTGTCATAGGCCAAAGTGTAAATTATGCTTCTCAGAGGCCAATCTCGATCTTCATTTCGCTTGTTGTCCAGGTTTTCAACAGAAGTCGGCGACTCATGCGATTAGGTAGACACCCCTGGTCCTTGTCGCAATCGATCCAACTTTGTATCAATCGAAGTTGACGCCCACACGGTCTAAGGTGTCGTCGAATGTGGCAAACGCAGCGCTTGAACCTTCGTTCATCATCACTCCATACGAGTAGACGTGAGGCAGGATTGCTCAATTAAGCATAAACGTAGCGTTTGGCACCAATCGCGGCACAAATGCGAAAAGGCCACTTTCCTGAGTGGCCTTCTTCACATCAGGGGTTGGCAAATTTCATCTGAATAATACTGAAAAAGCTCGTCAACATGACGAGCCTTTTCGATTCGTTCTGCCGGGTTGTGCTCGAACTAATGTTGAATGAACAATGAATTTGTCCACAGAAACTAGGTTCATTTGCCGGTAAGAACGAACTTCACGCACGCGCCCTGGTTCTTGAACGGTGCGTTCGCACCATTTACGACGAGCTTCCAGCCGTCGTTCTTACATTGTTCCTTGTCGGCTGGTTGGCTCATGATGTCGAATCGACTGCTGTTGTCCAACGCCAGAACGGGGAACTCCTGCAAAGCAAACCATCCGTATCGATTGGAACCAACTGTGCCGTTGATAGTGTCGGACGGATCGCTCCGAATCCACGTCTTAAGCGTTGTGCCCGCTTCGTTTTTGATGGCAAATTCTACCGTCAGTACGCCTGAACCATTGTCAGTAAAGGTGTGCTGAAATGTATACCAGCCACCATCGGTGATGGCGAACGGGTCTTTACCAGGGTCCTTGGGGAAGGCGCCGCTGCGAGTGGCATTAGTGCTCGCGGTAATTACAAAGCGTGGGCCACTGCCGGTAACGTCGGTGTCGTTATAGAAGCCGGCATTGAAGACGAAATCACGACGATGAGCTCCGCTCGGGCCATTAATCGCCGAACTAAAATCAAAGCGTGTGTCGTTGGTTGTTGTTAGGCTATCCACATCGAGATATACATCGATCGAAGTGATATAGCCATTTGATGGAAATATTGCTGCGGCGCAGGCACTCGTGGCGCAGCCTGCGTTACCGCCGTAGCCGCCCCAGCGGGTGAAGGCTCCACTTGCGTTGAGCGTTCCTCCAGTTGACTCTGCATGCCAGCTTCCGGTAGCCGATAGGATGCCGTGGGTCCCCGAAGATACGCGGGTTGCGTCGGTCCAACCGCCTGTGTCTGTTTCAAATCCCTGGAAGTAAGACACGCCGGCTGCGAGCGCAATGGTTGCGAGGGCCACTGATAACGCGATCGTTATGGCGAGAACACCCAATTTGGATGATTGCCTAAACTTTCTTTTCTTCACTTAAGACTCCTTGATTAGAACTGAGTGGGAGGTCGTACTCATCGACCGACTGCCGAGCGAGACAAAATTCAACGCCGGTGGTGGGCTCAATATCAGAAGATTGTTGTGGCGTGAATCGGAAGGCGAAGAAAGCTAAGCCTGGAGGCTCAATTCGTTCGAGACACCACACGCTACGGTTGTGAGTGTTGGGCGATAAAGCTGATAGCGTGCAGACGGCAATCTGTTGAAGCTCGCAGCGGAGTCTAGGTTAACGCCTGGTAGATGTCAATTCAGAGGGGAGGCATGATGGTCCAGAAAGACCTAAATGGTCACTTAGACCGGGTAAACTTGTTGATTCAACTCACGCATGGGCAGGGCCACCTCAACGAGTGGACCCTTTCAGAACTTTTCCTAAGAATTCGTGGCTCCCCCACACTGGACAATCTTCGCAACTTCTTGCTGACGCCAGCGACAGGAATGCTTAGTTTCTTAAATACTGCGAGAAGCGGTTGAATTAAGGTGGTAACACGCAACCCGCTCGGACCAGTTGACCTT
>Ga0097621_100001758_pt1 | contig 14859 bp, 13 predicted proteins | sample KBSMisM72_FD_73165 | JGI IMG/M metagenome (GOLD analysis project Ga0097621, IMG submission 73165) | Miscanthus rhizosphere microbial communities from Kellogg Biological Station, Michigan, USA - KBS Miscanthus M7-2 (version 2) (version 2) | ecosystem: Host-associated > Plants > Roots >... | reverse complement strand
ACAAACACCACAATATAAAATTTCGATTTGCACATCTTTTGGCCCGACACTCCGGCGTTCAAAATTCCAGGGACCAAGGGTGCCTTGCGCATCCTGCGCTGCATAAGCTCTTGTTTTAGTCATGTATCTTGAAAGTTTGTGAACTGGAACAATCTATAATTAAATTGGTTCAACGCTTATCAGCTTATCCTATTTTACTATAACGGGTATTGATATAGTCCCAGTTAATAACAGACCACCAGGCTGTGATGTAATCCGGTCGCTTGTTTTGGTATTTCAGGTAATAAGCATGTTCCCACACATCTAAACCAAACAGGGGCTGTCCTTTCACATCGCTGATATCCATTAATGGATTATCCTGGTTGGCTGTGGAGATGACATCCAGCTTACCATCTTTTTTTACAATCACCCAGGCCCATCCGCTACCAAATCTATTTTTAGCTGCGTCATTGAATTTTGTTTTCAGTCCGTCCATGGATCCGAAATCTCTTTGGATGCCGGTCATCAGTGCAGAAGACGGAGCCGCTGTTTTGCCGGGAGCATTCATCATTTCCCAAAATATTGAATGATTATAATGACCACCTGCATTATTTCTCATTTTTGTTGAATATTTTGAAATGGAAGAAAGGAGATCTTCCAGGGAAACACTTGATGTATCCACTTTTTCTGCTGCTACGGCTTCCGCTAGATTTTTTGCATAAGCAGCTGCATGCTTGGTATAATGTATTTCCATGGTTAGCGCATCAATGGATGGTTCCAGTGCTGTATAGGCATAGGGCAGGGGGCGTTGCGAATAGGGAACAGGATCAGGCGGCGTAAAAGGAAGATCGCCGGCATTCGTATTTGCAAAAGAAGTCAGCACAGACCCTGTGAGCCCGGCTACCATACCTGCTTTTCCGGCAGTATGAATAAATGCGCGTCTGGATAAATCTTGATTTGCCATAACTGATTAGTTTAAGATTTTAAATTTAAGACAATAAACTGAGGACGGGTGTAAGGCCTGACAATCCAAGCCCAATACTTTCGAAATGAGTAATGCAAAAAATTGACCAACTGCAGCATTCAATTGTCGGATTGCTTTCTAGTCCGTATAGAGAAGATATTTCTTTCTTTTATTTTTAAACTTAGACAGGGCTGGTTCCCAGCTATTGCGGATAGTCTGTTCGGGCAAACCGGCAATGATCTGTTTGCGAAGCATAGAGGTACCTGCGAGTTTATCAAAATTACCGATCTGTTTACTGCGGGAGGCATCAAAGAATACCTCTTTTTGGGGATAGGCCTGATAACATTCTATTAACCACTGCAGGTTGATTTGTTTTTTGCGGCGAAGGATTTCCAGATTATAATCTCCGAGATCGATTCCGAAACAAAGTGAATCCTGATAAAGGGGATGCTCACTCATGCCGGGGATGGATTCGGGCCTGAAACTGAATTTATACTTCCCCTCCAGTGCGGGTGCGCCAAGCACTGTAAATGGTTTGCGGGTACCCCTTCCCAAACTAATCACCGTTCCTTCAAACAAACATATACTTGGATAAAGCTGGATTGACTGGGCTGTATTGAGATTGGGAGAAGGAGCTACAGGTAAAATATAGACCGACTGATGAGTATAATTGGACAAACGGATAATCTGTAAATCACAGGTCAGTTTATTCAGCAACAGCCCTTCTCCATTAATCATTTTCGCCATTTCACCCATTGTCATTCCGTGAACAATTGGGATCGGCTGAAGTCCTACACCGGAACGAAGTGAATCTTCGAGTACCGGTCCATCCACATAATATCCATTGGGATTCGGCCGGTCAAGAATCATCAACGGTTTATGAAAATCTGCGCAGGACTGCATGACGCGCTGCAGTGTGATGATATACGTGAAGAACCGGGCTCCGACGTCCTGTATATCAAACAAGACGATGTCAACGTCCTGAAGGTCTTCGCGCGAAGGCATTGATTTTTTACCATATAGTGAAATGACGGGAATGCCGGTTTGCGGATCGAAACTGTCGGCCACCAAAGCACCGTTGCTGGCATTGCCCCTGAAGCCGTGTTCAGGTCCGAATACTTTGACGACACGTATCCCCGCGTGCAGCAGACTGTCTACAAGTGGAATGCCCGCGATTTGTGAGGTTTGATTGGCAACTACTGCAACCTTTTTTCCCCGCAGCGCAGGAAAATATTTATCCGTCTGTTCTGCACCGGTGCGAATGGGTGGTATGGAGTGCTGTGCAAGAGAATGCAGAAAGAATTGTAAGCAAAAAAACAGCATGAAGAATTGCCGGCATCCGGCATTTGAATATTTCCAGTTTTGTAATCCCGGAATTTTATACAGCTCAGTCGTATAATTTTTTTGCAACATTTTCTACCAGCGATTTTGGAAGTAACCAGGCAAAAAAAGCACTGAGTTTATTCATTCCGCCTGTAATCACTTCCGGCCGGCGGTTAAACAAACTGTCAACAGCGATTTCAGCTACTGCCCGGGGTGACATATTAAATTTTTCAGCAGCCTTGAGTGCCTTAGCGCCAACATTTGCGCGGTTAACAAAATTTGTATCCGTCGGACCCGGACAGATGCAGGTTACAGAAATATTGGTCTTCCGGAGTTCCTGATAAAGTCCGCGGCTAAAGGTCAATACATAGGCTTTGGAAGCTGCATATGCGGAAAGATAGGGCAGTGCCTGGTAAGCGGAGGTGCTACCGATATTGAGAATATAACCGGCGGTCTGATTGTGCATGCCGGGAAGAAACAAACTGGTTAATTTAGTCAGCGTGACCATATTTACCTGCAACATCTCAGCATGTTCCCGGGCCGAATATTTTTCAAAACTTCCACTGAGGCCATAACCTGCGTTATTCACCAGAACAGATACCGCAAACTGATTTATTTTACACCATTCAAAAACCGTTTCCGCGGCGTCATTCCGGGCAAGATCGACGGCAAGCCATCGGCAATTTCTTTTTGTAGTGGAGTGGATTTCACCGGCGACCTGTTCCAGCAGATCAGAAGACCTTGCCACCAGCAGGATATCGTAGCCGCGGACTGCAAGCAATTCCGCAATAGCTTTCCCAATTCCTTTGCTGGCTCCTGTGATGAGGGCAAAAGGCATTCTCGTTCATTTAAGGCGGTGTTTCCTTAGTTCTGTACTTTGGAAGCTAACCGATGGTAAAAAGGTGTTTTGCTTTTTTCGTTCTTAGGCATGTATTTACCGGTGATGATAGGTACGTACATAACCCTGCGCCGGCTGGCTTCTCCCAGGAAAGGGGATTGCTGAGCACGGTGCCAGATACGGCCGTCGTGGACGGTCAGATCCCCCGCATTGATATCAAATCCAATTTCGCGGGCATCCGGGTTATTGTCTATGAAGTATTTTTTCTTAAAGAGTAAACGTAAAACACCCTGTGTATGGGTTCCGGGAAGAACGCGGAGACCGCCGTTTTCAAACGGGCAGGGATCCAGATGGATTCCCACGTTCAACATCGGCATGATCTTCTGACCCAGGAACAAATCACGGGGGCTGTCGGTATGCCATCCCATCTGGGAAAATTTACTTTCCGGAGTGCACACATAATGGTTGAGTATCAAACCATCTTTTTCATTTTCTGCTATACGACCTTCGTAAGGCTGGAGTAGTTCCAACAATGCCACCAGGCGCGGGTCTTGTAAAAATTCATGGAAAGTCGGGCTGAAAAGCGACAAAAAGCACAATCGCTGAATGATCGTTTTACCGTCGTGATCCTTACCAAATTTGAGGGGAACTCCGTTAATTTTTTCCTTCCCTTCGTCGAGCAACTGCTTCTCGATCCGGTTGATTTCCTGGATGAAAAATGCAACGGTTTCTGGTCTCAGGACATTGCGAAATATTATTACCCCATTCTTATGAAAAAACGCTGATTGCTCGGGGGTTATTTTGTCACCTAAAACGAAATCAGGGCATACTAATTTATTCATATCATGGTAGCATTTAAGTCTTTAGCAGGGGAAACACGCCGCTTAAAACCCATAGTTGAACAGGATGAAATTAACTTAAATATAATTATCAATTTTTTATTATCGGCAAAAATAATGAATAAAGTGCTATAAACCAGCCCGGTCTTAAATTAGTATTCCCCAGTTGTTAATTCCAGGGGTACATATAAACGTTTAAACCCGCCCCTTGGTATTCAAAAAATACCTCTTTAACAGATCAATTACGGGCAGTCAAAGGGTTATTTTTAAGTTTTGTAAAATTTAAAGCCAAACGGTATACCGCATACGTAAATAACGGTGCTGCCAAAACATCCACCGTATAATGCACGTGCTGTACAAGAAGTAATATACCCAATATTATGGACGCACAAAGAGCATAAATACGGTCCCATTTTTTTTTCAGACAGAGAAAAACCAGGAAAACTGTTGTGGTATGACCTGAAAAGAAAAGGTCGTGGGTAATATAATTATCGCCGTAAAACTGATTGGTAATCGGGTCGGCTAAAGGTATGAGTCCGGATGGTGGATTCAATGAAATCAGGCTTATACAGGCCATTCTGAGTAAGGTTACTCCATTATAGGCCCATAGCATTACCAAAAGCATCATGGGATCACGTGAGATTCGGATCACCAATAATAGACAAGATGACCAGATCAGAAAGAAGACGGCTACTGATACATTTAATGCGGGTATCCAATCCAAAACATAATCGTTCATCAGGTAGCCATTTCTGGCTTCAATAAAATCAAAAAAGAAAGGCAGTGCTATTAAAATCCCCGCAAAAATTAACATACCTGTCCAGAATTTCCGTTTGAATTCTGGCATTTTCCAGGCCGTGGACCAATTTAAGGATTGGGCGGTATGCGGAGCATCATTCAATATTTTACTTGCAGATTGACTTTCCAAGTCCCCGGCTGAACTTCTAATTCCTTCCCCCAATGACATAAATTTTACCCCAGAAATTGATTTTAATCAAGTAAATATACCCTGCGTTACATGCTCACTGCTAATGAGTAAGCTTAGAATTTCCAGCGTTTAAAAGCTTCCATTGCGGCGTATTTTGTAAGACCCAGCTGGGCATATAAATCAGCCGTATTCCCATTGCGGTCCTCAGCCCTTTGCCAGAATTCACGGCTGTCGGTTCCCTGGAACGGAACCATGTCTTTCTGAGACTGGTGAATAAAAATACCGAACCGTTTTTTCAAAACCTGGTCGGGGCTCATTGGAATAGCCATTTCGATTTCACTAACATCCCATTCCTGCCAGGCTCCTTTATAGAGCCAAACCCAGCAATCCTTCACCCAGGACTCACCGGCCGCTTTAAGTCGCTTCATGGACTCAAAGACCACATCCAGACAGACTTTATGGGTGCCGTGCGGGTCTGCCAGGTCGCCGGCGCAATAGACCTGATGAGGTTTAATCTGCTGTAATAGTTTCATGGTAATCTGCACATCTTCCTCGCTCATGGGCTTTTTCTCAATGGTTCCGGTTTCATAGAAAGGGAGGTTCATAAAATGAATTCCGCTTTCCGGTATCCCTACATACCGACAGGTGGCGCTGGCTTCACTACGACGGATAAGCCCTTTTATATTGCGGATTTCCGGTGAGTCTACACCGGAGGGTTTTTTTTCTTTCAGATAGTTTTTAGCATTGGCGAGAATTTCGGTTGACCTTTTATTATCGATCCCGAACATGGATTCAAATCCAACGGCAAAATCTATAAATCGCGTCACAAATTCATCGGTAACCGCGATGTTCCCGGAAGTCTGATATCCTACATGGACTTCATGACCCTGATCATGCAGGCGCATAAAAGTGCCTCCCATAGAAATAATATCGTCATCCGGATGTGGGGAGAAAATCAGGCATCTCTTAGGATAGGGAAGCATTCTTTCCGGAGGATTGGGAAGTGGTTGATTTTTCCCGCCGGGCCAGCCTGTAATACTATCCCGCAGCATATAAAATACTTCCAGGTTGATTTCATAAGCATCTCCCTTTACAGCCAGCAGATCACTCAGGCCATGGTCGTTATAATCTTTATCTGTCAGGCTCAGAATCGGTTTGCCCAGTTTCAGGGCGGTGTTTACCACGGCTTTACGAAGAATATCCCCGTTCCAGTCGCAGTCACCCGTGAGCCAGGGTGCCTTGAAACGGGTAAGGTCTGCCGCCGCGGCTTCATCAACTACAAATAAAGTGTTGTCGTGTTGTTGTAGAATGGAGGCAGGCATTTCTTCGGTCTCGTTGCCTTCCAGGGATTTTTGTATTGCCGGTGCTTTGTTGCTGCCCCAGGCCATCAATATGATTTTTTTGCAGTTGAGGATAGTGCTTATTCCCATGGTTACGGATAAACGGGGTACCTGGGTTACGCTGTCAAAATCTCCGGCATTGGATAAGCGGGTGGAGTTCTCCAGCGGTGTAACCCGGGTTTTAGAAAACCTGCTTGATCCGGGCTCGTTAAAGCCAATATGGCCATTGGAACCGATTCCCAGGATCTGCAAATCAATTCCTCCCGCATCGATGATCGCCTGTTCATAATCTGCACAAAATCCTTTCATGGCATCTTTGGGCAGTTCACCGTTCGGGATAAAACAATTCTTCGGATCGATATCGATATGATCAAATAAATTTTCCTTCATAAAGCGGTAATAACTCTGGGTAGCGCTTCGTTGAATCGGATAATATTCATCCAGGTTGAATGCCATCACATTCCGGAAGCTGAGTCCTTCTTCGCGATGCATCCGGATCAGTTCGGCATATAATTTCAGGGGCGATTTACCGGTAGATAATCCCAGTACACATCGTTGTTTATTTTTTTCTTTTTCGCGGATCAGTTCCGCGATCTTTTTAGCAACAAATGCGGAACCGGCTGTTGCATTCGGAAAAATTTCTAAGGGGATCTTTTCGAAAGAATCTACCATTTTCATGTCGCAGCTTGTTTATTACAAATTATCTGCGAAAATAGGGGCTAATTTATCAATCTCCTAAATCAAGTAGGGGAACTATCGGCGTGTTCGCGTGTGGAAACTCCGGTAAACTTCTCAGGATTACCGGATGGTCTCGTAACACAAAGAAAGCAATTGCCTGCTGTCAGGGTTCATCTGGCGATTTTCTATTTTTTCCTGAACACCCTGCAGGAGCTGGTGATAGCGGTCATGGAAATTCCTTCTTTTATTCAGTTTGGCTGTAATCAGATCGGTGCAGATATTTCCACCGCCATGGGTATTCAGCGACCAGTCGGGTTTTGCTTCAAAAAAACTATCCATGTGCGCTATAGTACTTAGCTGATCACACATGGGAACCAGTTCATATTGCAGTGTTTGAGCCAACCAGTTTGCAACCATGAATAGATCCTTGTGATTATAGATGGAATAATCTTTTACGAATTCATTTTCCGGGTCATTCGATGGAAAATTCTTCATGTATAGTATAATGCTACAGAGATTGGAATCCTTCTCCAGGATTTCACTCATGAAAGATTCCTTGATCTGTTTTATTTGCGGGTGCCAGATTTCAAGCTGGAAACCAACCCGGTGACGGACGGGAAACTGGCTTAAAAAAATAAAGGAAAGTTCATCCTGGCTTTTTTTATTTTTTCTTTTGTAACTGAAACTGGCCCTGTTAAAATTAAAATTGGCGCGCTTCATGGGGCCATTTGTCAACCGGTAGATATAAGATTGAACATCATGGAGCCATAATTCAAGGGAGTGCGATTGTTGATTTGTGGATTCCATATTCGCGGAATTTCGCTGAATGAAAAATTAATTCAACCCGAAATTAAATATCTGCTTCCGGATGAAGAAAAATTTATACTATAGTAAAAGTCCTATTCCAGTTTACCGGAAATTACCGGGAGTATGATGGACGTAGGATGGTGGCGGTCATGATATATGCGAATAGCGGCTTTTTGAAAATCAGAATCTTCGCAGGTATAGATATTTGTAAATTTTTGCGGATTCCGGTCAGCCAATGGAAACCAGCTGCTTTGTATCTGGACCATCAATCGATGTCCCTTTTTAAATGTATGGGCTATATCAGGCAAAATGAACCGTACAGATTCCGGTTTGCCGGGTTGAAAGGGTTCCGGTTTTTCGAAACTGTTGCGGAATTTACCCCGGAAAATTTCTCCCCTTACCAACATCTGATACCCACCAAGCGGATAGATCTTTGGGGGCTGGTTTACGGTATAGACATCAATACGCTGAAAAGAAAGGCTATCGGGAAAAACATCAATGATCTTCACAACAAAATCCGCATCCGTAGTATTGATACTGCATTGCAAATCCGCAGTTACGGGTCCTCCGATGGTTAAATCCTGGCTTAGAATGGGACTTATATAGCTGAGCACATCCGGCCGGCGGCTGGCAAAACGCTGGTCGTCAGTCATGAAATCACGGGTCCGGTTAAAATGAACATCTGCGGTATAGGGGACGGGATGGGCAGGGTCACTGACATATTCATCATATGAAGATTCCGATACCGGCGGTTTCGCAGATAATTTATTCTTTTCCTGCAGGTAAATTTTTTCTTCCCTCGCCTGATTTGTCGGCCAGGAATCGAACTTCCGCCATTTATTTTCACCGGAAAAAAATATGGTCGCCCGCGCAATCGACGGATCATTTTTCCCTTTCAGATAATGATTAAAAAAAGGTATTTCAATCTCATTCTGATAGGTTACTGAAGTATTGGATTCGAAATATATATTGCCCAGATGAGTACCATCACTTAATTTCCATTGGTCATGATACCAGGGACCCATCACAAGGCGCGCATTGGTTTCCGGGCTTTGGGTACGGATGGCTTTATACAGATTCCAGGCTCCAAAACAGTCTTCTGCATCAAATAAACCACCCACAACAAGGATTGCAGGTTTAATATTATACTGCGCCACTCTTGCATTTCTCTTCTTCCACCAGTCGTCTTCATTCGGGTGTTCATACATTTCTTTGAAAAAAGCAATGCTGTCGCCGGCAAATTTCAACAGATTTTTAGCAGCGCCCTGCCGCAGAAAAAATTGGTAATTATCCTTGCTGTCATAAAAATCCGGCATCGGAGATTCAGTACTAACGGGTACGGGATGTGGCCGTCCGAATCCGCCGGATACGTAAAAATCAAAGGCATCCATATAAAAAAAAGCGCCCTTGTGATGAAAATCATCTCCGACAAACCAGTCCGTAACAGGGGCCTGGGGACTCACCGCCACCAGGGCCGGGTGACCGGAAGCAGCAGCCATGCCCGCATAAAATCCCGGATATGATATTCCTTTAACACCCACCTTACCGTTATTGCCGGGAATATTTTTTACCAGCCAGTCGATCGCATCGTAGGCGTCTGTGGATTCGTCAGTATCACCGGGTTTTTTATCTTTAATGAATGGACGTACGTCAACAAATTTTCCTTCGCTCATCCAGCGGCCACGCACATCCTGTACAACCAGAATATAACCTTCCCTGAGATAATAAATATCGAAGCCATTCCAGAAATCGCGATACTCTTCCGGTCCGTATGGCGCACAGTTATACGGAGTTCTTTCCATCAGGATGGGATGCTTTTCAGTGCTGTCCTTCGGAACATAAATGGAAGTAAAGAGTTTTATCCCATCGCGCATGGGGATCGTTTTTTCAATCTTATAATAATTGTCACGGAACCAGGCACTGTCCTGGCTTGCACTCTGCGAAAAACCTTTAAGTATGCTGAAGAGCAGGGGAAGGACTATGATGAATTTCATGTTCGTCATTTATGAGAGTATGGGAGTATGGAAGTATGGGAGTATAATAATTCAATGCAAAGAAATACTTTTAAAGTATTCGAAAAATATTTAATTGAATTCTAATTTAGATTTGTCCTATACAACCACTCTACTAAACAACCACAATATCACACTAAAGTATTTCACCTAAATTGTATAATAAACGGCCATAAATGTTTAACAGAAGAAAATTCCTGGGATCTGCTTTTTTAGCTTCCACCGGATGGTTTTTAAGAAGTGGCGAAGCCCGTGCAGGAATAAAAACGGCAATAAATAAACCGATCGTCATTTCAACCTGGGATTTTGGCAAAGCTGCCAATGCAGCCGCCTGGGAAGTATTAAACAAACAGGGACGCGCCCTCGATGCAGTGGAAGCAGGGGTAAGAATTCCGGAAGCGGACCCCGATAACCATTCCGTAGGTTATGGCGGGCTGCCTGACCGGGATGGATATGTTACTCTGGATGCCTGCATCATGGATGAGCATAGCAATTGCGGATCTGTAATGTTCCTGGAATATATTGTCCATCCCATCTCTGTTGCCAGGATGGTTATGGAAAAAACCCCGCATATCGTACTGGCGGGTAATGGCGCGCTCGAATTTGCACTGGCCAATGGATTTAAAAAAGAAAACCTGCTGACACCGGAGAGCGAAAAAATCTGGAAAGAATGGTTGCGGAACTCAAAATATGAGCCTGTTATCAATGTAGAGAATAAGAAATACAATTCATTTAACCGGCTAAAAAGTCAAAGTGATTCTTTCGATCAGGGTGCGGTCGGGATGCAGACAGTACCTGGTGGCTACTTTAACCACGATACGATTGGCATGCTGGCCCTGGACAGTGGCGGCAATTTAAGTGGCGCCTGTACTACCAGTGGCATGGCTTTTAAAATACATGGCCGTGTTGGCGATTCACCCATTATCGGCGCCGGTCTGTTTGTTGACAACGAAATCGGATCTGCCACATCAACAGGAGTGGGAGAGGAAGTAATCCGGATTGTCGGTTCTCACCTGGTCGTTGAATATATGCGGCAAGGATTTGCGCCGCGTGAAGCCTGCCGTAAGGCAGTGGAAAGAATTGTTGTGCGGGATCCGGAAAAAGCAAAAAAACTGCAGGTGGGTTTTCTGGCTTTGAAAAAAGACGGCAGCTATGGAGCCTTCTGCATTCAAAAAGGATTTACCTATGCGGTACGTTCGGGTACAGAAGAAAAGATATATGAATCCGAAAGCTGGTTTGAATGATGGAAAAAAATATTCTGGAGATTTGTTGTTATAATCTGGATTCCGCACTGATCGCCGCCGATGCCGGAGCGGACCGTATCGAACTATGTGCCGACCCGGCTGCCGGAGGAACAACTCCGGGAATCGGACTGATCAAAACCGTCCGTAGGAAAACAGGTATTGAACTATATCCCATCGTACGTATCCGCGGAGGTGATTTTTTATTTTCGGAAGAAGAATTCGAAGTGATGCTGCACGAAGTGGAAGCCTGCAAATCGGCAGGTTGCGACGGAGTTGTCTTTGGCATGTTATTTTCGGATGGCCGGGTGGACAGAACCCATTCCGCGAAGCTGGTGGAAAAGGCATATCCCATGGGAGTCTGCTTTCACCGCGCTTTTGACTGGACGCGGAATCCATTTGAAGCGTTGGAAGATATTATTGAAATTGGTTTTGAAAGAATACTTACATCCGGTCAGCAACCCACGGCCATCCTGGGTGCTCCTTTGATCCGGGATCTGATAATCCAGGCCGATGGCCGCATACAGATCATGCCCGGTTCCGGGGTACGCGCCTCAAATATTACTGATCTGAAAAATGAAACCGGTGCCAGCCAGTTTCACAGCTCGGCCCGGTTCCTGAAAAAATCACAGATGGAATTTGTTCAGCCCTTTATGACTGAAGACCAGTCGGCCGTTATGGCTGACAAAAATGAAATTGAGCAGATGCTTATCAGCTTAAATAACCTTTGAGATTTTTAATAAGTTTGTTGGCAGGTGTTCAGCCACCGGAATACTGCCCGTATTTATGATCACGTCTCCTTTTTTTATGAACCCTCTTTGTTTGAGAATTTCGGTGAGGTCAGCGACGATTTCATCCATACTTTCTTCTTCAGCATAATGAAAGGCACGCACGCCCCAGCTGAGACTAAGCTGGTTAATCAGGGTTTTCTCCTTTGAAAATATAAACAGGGGAGATTTCGGACGATAGCTGGATAACATAAATCCGGTGTATCCGCTCTGTGTCATTCCGATCAGTGCATTTGCCTGTGTGTCTTTGGCCAGTTTACAGGCGTTGTAGCAAATAGCGTCGCTGAGAAAAGAAGGCGAGTGAGGCTGGGGTTCCAGCTCATCTTCGCGGTTATAATGATAGTCAGTCCTTTCTACTTCCATAATTATCTTACGCATAGTTTCCACGACCAGTGTCGGGTAATTTCCTGTAGCGGTTTCCGCGCTGAGCATTACTGCGTCGGCACCTTCCAGCACTGCATTGGCGACATCGGTAATTTCACTGCGGTTGGGTTTAGTACGGTCGATCATACTTTCCATCATCTGCGTAGCCACAATTACCGGCTTCGCACGATGGATGGATTTACGTATAATTTGTTTTTGAATGAGCGGAACCTGCTCTACAGGCAGTTCAACGCCCAGATCTCCCCGGGCAACCATTATACCGTCTGATTCCAGTATTATTTCCCGCAGATTGGTAAGCGCTTCCGGCATTTCAATTTTGGCAATGATTTTCGTTTTACTTTTCTTCTGATTCAGTTTATCACGCAGCCCAACGATGTCATTCACCTTTCTTACAAAAGAAAGTGCCACCCAGTCCAGCTTTTGTTCGATAATAAATGCCAGGTCCAGTTCATCTTTTTCGGTTATGGCCGGCAGTGAGATTTTGGTATCCGGCAGGTTGATTCCTTTTTTGGAAGAAATGATACCTCCCAGTTTCACCTGGACTTTCACATCATGATTTTTTTCTATGCTGATTACTTTTACTTCGAGTTTCCCATCATCAATCATAATAATGTTACCGACCATTACGTCTTCATGCAGATTAGGATAGGACACATAAATTCGTTCCTTGTTTCCGACCAGTTTGGTATTGGTAAACGTAAGCACTTCACCTTCTTCCACCAGCATACTGCCGCCTTCGATTTCTCCCACCCTCAGCTTGGGTCCCTGAAGATCACCGAGAATAGCGATATTAAAGGGTTCTGTGGAATTGATCTTGCGGATATGTTCAATGATTTTTGTTTTGTCTTCATGGCTTCCGTGAGAAAAATTCAGACGGAAAACATTCACACCCGCTTTAACCAGGGATAGTAATTTATCATAGGTATCACAGGCGGGACCGACAGTGGCAACAATTTTAGTGCGGTGAAAAGTATGTTCCAGGCCAGCTTTTTTATCCATCTGGCCGTAAATATATTTGTCGAGATTTTTTGACATGCTAATCGGGTTGTTTGTTTATGATCTGAGAAAGCAAAAAAGTAGTTTTTATTTTTACCTTAATTACGAAGCCAAAATCTTGATAATCTTCAGCCAGTCATCACTGATTTTTTGTTTTGCTTTGACTGCTTTTTCCAAAGGCGTATAATGGATCTTATTATTCACAATCCCTACCATCACATTGAATTTTCCTTCAAGCAGGCACTCTACGGCAGAATAACCCATGCGGCTGGCAATTACCCTGTCCAGGCAGCTGGGAGAACCCCCGCGCTGGATATGGCCAAGAATACAAACCCGGGTGTCAATATTGGGCAGCCGCTGCTTAACCACTTTAGCCACTTCTTCAGCGCCTCCGTAATTATCACCTTCTGCCACCACCACAAGGTTCACCAGCTTTTTCCTTTTTTCCTTTTCCTGAAGTGAACTGACCAGCTCTTCAATATCTGTTTTCCTTTCCGGTATCAATATGTTTTCGGCTCCCGTAGCAATGCCACTGTGGAGGGCTATATAACCGGCATCCCGTCCCATCACCTCAATAACAAAAAGCCGGTCATGTGCATCAGCCGTATCACGGATCTTGTCAATGGCTTCCACAGCTGTATTTACGGCCGTATCAAAGCCAATAGTGAAATCAGTTCCGGCAATATCCTTATCTATCGTACCGGGAAGACCGATACAGGGAATTTCAAATTCAGTGCTGAATTTATGAGCGCCCCGAAAAGAGCCGTCACCACCTATAATGATAAGTGCGTTGATGCCCAGTTTTTTCAGGTTGGAATAGGCCCTCGATCTTCCTTCATATTCAAAGAATTCCTTGCACCGGGCGGTTTTTAAAATCGTTCCGCCGCGTTGGATTATATTCGCTACGCTCCTGGAATGAAGTGGAATAATATCATTTTCAATGATACCACTATACCCACGCATGATACCAAAAACTTCCAGTCCATAGTAAATTCCGGTACGAACAACTGCACGAACGGCGGCATTCATTCCCGGCGAATCACCACCGGATGTGAGTACGCCAATTTTTGAGACTTTTTGTTGCATTAATTAGAAAAGGGTTGTATTTGTTGAATCGGTTGCAATCAAATGGCAAGATCTATTGAAAATCTTTAATGTTTCCGAAACAAGTCCCAAAAATAAGCATTTGAATTGAATCCCCATGGAGTTAACGGGTTAATTCCCCTTGATCCTATAAATGAATTTCTGCGATCATGCATCTCGCACTTCCCCCGCCGTTGGATTCGATGTTTTGCAAAGAAGAATGTACCACCCGGTTATATCGTAACAGATTTTCTTTTTGTTCCGGAAGGAGGGATGACCAGGCGGCAGTGGACATGACCAGGATTTTTTCCCTGCGATCATTTTCCAGCTGCAGCATATTTCCCGCGAACTGATTCATTTGTCCCAGGCTGATGCGTATAATTTCTTTATCGGAAGACAAAATGGTTTCTTCAACAAGTTTCTTTTCATCGGTATCCTGAATGCTATCCAGGCAAATCACAACATATCGGTCTGCCACGCACATCATCACATTGGTATGGTAAATAGGAAGACCCGATTCATCAGTCGCATGAAAAACTACGGACCGGTATTTCATTTTCTTACAGAAATCTTCCAACACGAGCTGGTCAGTTCGCGGCGAAATGCAGGCATAGGCAATTCTTTTATCCCGGTCGAGCACCATGCTGCCGGTTCCTTCG
>Ga0097621_100001754_pt1 | contig 14869 bp, 8 predicted proteins | sample KBSMisM72_FD_73165 | JGI IMG/M metagenome (GOLD analysis project Ga0097621, IMG submission 73165) | Miscanthus rhizosphere microbial communities from Kellogg Biological Station, Michigan, USA - KBS Miscanthus M7-2 (version 2) (version 2) | ecosystem: Host-associated > Plants > Roots >... | reverse complement strand
TGCTACGCGCACAGGCGATACCGATTGACTCCGATGATATTGGAGGTGTTGTCAGCAGCGCGAAGGGTCCGGAGGCGGGAGTGTGGGTGATCGCGGAAACGACTGACTTGCCCACTAAATTCCGCAAGATTGTGGTTACCGACGACCGGGGCCGATATGTTCTGCCCGATCTGCCGGCGGCGAATTACCGAATTTGGGTGCGGGGATATGGTCTGGTCGATTCGCAGGCGGTGACGGCCACCCCAGGCCGGCAGTTGCCGCTTCGAGCCGCGGTAGCGCCTGACGCTAAAGCCGCGGCTCAATATTATCCTTCCGATTCCTGGCTCTCGCTCATGCAGGTCCCAGCGAAGAGTGAATTCCCGATGAAATTCACGGTTCCCGGCGGCAGTGGCGGCGGACCGCAAGAGCGCGTGATCGCCAACCAGGCGGAATGGATCATGGGCGTCAAGAATTGCCTGAACTGCCACCAATTAGGCAGTAAGACCGTGCGCGAAATTTCGCCCGCGCTGGGCAAGTTTAGTTCGTCGGCCGCCGCGTGGGAACGCCGTTTGCGTTCGGGACAGATCAATATGCTAGGGGCGGTAGTGGGACTCGGTGGCCATGACCGCGGCCTGGGTGCCTATGCCGATTGGACCGATAGGATCGCGGGCGGTGAACTACCTCCCGTTCCGCAGCGCCCCAAGGGCGTCGAACGGAATGTGGTGGTCACGCTGTGGGATGTCTCCACGCCCACTGCGTTTGTCCACGACGTGGTTTCGACCGATAAGAGAAACCCAACCGCCAACGCCCATGGTCCGATCTACGGCGTAGAGTTCCACGAGAACGCGCTGGTGTATCTGGATCCGACCAAGAATACGACCAAGCTGTTGCCGATACCGACTCGCGATCCGCGCAGCCAGATGACGCCGTTTACACGGCAGCAGGTCGACTTGCCTTCACCTTACTGGGGTGACGAGATCATCTTCCAAGACTTCGTTCAACCGAACCACTTAACGATGGATGACAAAGGCCGCGTGTGGGCGTCAGCCGCCATCCGCAAGCTCGACAATCCGGGCTACTGCAAGGATGGAAACAATTTGTATTCACAGCTCTATCCTATCGAGGCAGGGCGCCGTCAGTTGAGCGTCTACGATCCTAAAACCAACGAATTTCAGGGCGTGGATAGCTGCGGCCATGCGCACCATGTCCACATGGGTGAGGGCAAGAACAGCAATATCGTCTTCTTTAACGGCTTGGCTACGGGAACGCTTTCTTACGTGGACCTGGATGTTCTCGCAATGGGTGGCAGCGAGCAATCCGCGCAAGGATGGTGCCACGGTTATTACGACATCGACGGAGACGGCAAGCTGGACCCCAAAATCGATCGGCCTCTGCCCCAGGGCGCGCCCTACAGCGTGATCCCCGATCCGACGGACGACAGCGTAATCTGGGGCGCTGTTCCCGGCACTCCCGGAAAAATCATTCGCATGAAGTGGAAGAGTTGCTTGGCCGAGGCCTATGAGCCGCCCTTCAATAATGTCAAAGCACCTGGCAAATTGGCCTTCTTCCCGCGTGGGATCGACATCGACCGCAACGGTGTGGTGTGGACCGCGCTGGCCGGCAGCGGCCACATGGCCAGCTTCGATCGCCGCAAGTGCAAAGTGCTGACGGGTGAGGCGGCGACGATAGGCCAACATTGTCCCGAAGGTTGGACGCTGTACCCAATTCCAGGTCCGCGGATGAAGGGAGTGACTGACCAGATTAACTCCGACTTCTATTACTACAACTACGTCGATCAGTTCAATACCTTGGGACTCGGAGCGAACGTGCCGATACTGACGGGATCCGGATCCGATGCGCTGGTCGCATTGAATCCGAAAACAGCCGAGACGATCGTCATGCGTGTACCCTATCCGATGGGATTCCTGGCGCGTGGCATGGATGGCCGTATCGACGATGCGAAGGCAGGCTGGAAGGGTCGCGGAATCTGGGCGTCGAACGGGACGCGTGTGGCCTGGCATACGGAAGGCGGTAAGGACACACGGACACAGGTGGCCCATTTTCAGATCCGGCCCAGCCCCTTGGACAAATAAGCTCACAGGAGACTATATGAGAAGAGAATTGGCGATCGCCTTCATGCTGGTTTGTGCAAGCGCGTTCGGTCAGTCCCCTGAAATGAAGGTCATCATGAACGCCGCCGAGGCGTTGGGCGGGAAAGACCGCATCCTCTCGATCAAGACTCTAAAGATTCAAGGTTACGGACAGATGGCGTATATGAACGGGGGCGGAAATATCACGGCGTCTCCCGATGCCCCGCAGAAATGGTGGAACGTGGGCGGCGTCGAGCGTACCATTGATTTCGAACACGGCCGAATGCGCCTGAAGCAGCGCCAGTTGACGGATTTCGTCTTCGCGAACTTGCCGCTAGTGACCACTGGGATTCGAATCAACCAGACGTTGGATGGTGACATCGCATACAACCTTGGTGGGGGCGGTTTCGGTCCCCCTATTCCCGAGAACAAAGCTACTCGCGCTCCCGAGGCTGCTGTTCGCGAGCGGCGCATTGAGATGCTCGATAATCCAGTCAGTATCGTACGCTCCGCGCTTGATGCCACGACGAAAGTGAGCGGTCTTCGCAACGAGGCAGGTCGTCAAGTCCTGGATATTACGACAGCCCGGGGAGACAAGTTGACTCTGGCGGTCGACGCGACTACGCACTTGCCGGTCTGGCTGAGTTGGGTGGGGCCCGATGCGAATCTGGGCGATGTCAGGTATCGAACCTATTTCACCGGCTATCAAGCCGAGCGCGGCATCATGCTGCCATTCGGTTACAACACCAAGATTGACTTTCGTGACATCGTTCAGAACAAGCTGTACGTTGACCGGAACACGATCGATGGACCAATCCCCGAGCTGGTGGCTCCCGCTGAGATTCGTTCCACGCCGGCACCGGGTCCCCGTTCAATCAATGTGGAGGCGACACCGGTCGCGAAAGGCGTCTGGTATTTGAAGGGCGCCGGCGGCAGCACCGTATTCGAGTTCGCCGATCATCTCACGATGTTCGAGGTGAATGGCAACGAGCAAACCGCTAAGGCGAATATCGATAAGGCTCGCAGCCTGGTACCAGGCAAGCCGCTCACGGAAGTGATCGTATCCCATCATCATTTCGACCATAGCGGTGGCTTACGCACGGCGGTGGCCGAAGGGTTAACCATCATTACTCATCGCGGCAACGTGGATCTCTTTAAGGAAATGGCCGCCCGCCCGGCCAAGGAGTTCCCGGATGCACTCGGCAGAAATCCGAAATTGATCAGGATCGTCGCCGTGGATGAAAAGCTGGTGCTGAAAGACAGCACGATGGAGGTTGTCGTCTACCATGCAATCAACAACAGCCACATGGCGAACGGAGTATTTGCTTATGTCCCGCGCGACAAGCTGGTAGCCGAAGGCGATTTCGTCGATGAAGGCTGGGATCTTGTTTATTGGGGTAATACTTACCCGGACAGTGTGAAGTTTTACAAGCTACAAGTGGATAAAGACCTTCCCGTCCACGGCGGCATTCACACTTACGCGGAAGTGCTGGAATACCTCAAGAAACAAACTAAGAACGCGCAGGACCTGTGCGACCGCGTGGAACAGTCCGGGTTATCCATGCAGGGATGCCCGGTAAGCAATACGTTTTAGGGAAGACTGGCCGGCAAGAATTCGACGTACGGTGGGGCAACGCAGAATAGATGGCGCTGCCTTGGGCCTGGCTCGGTGCTGGGGGGCTTGTCGAATAGATACCGAGAAACGCGCTTGGCTACGCTAATCCGCCACGCAAGGCGAATCCCAGCTGGATTAATCCCGTGAAGTCCGCTTGTGGGAAGTAAGCGCCCATAGTCTCTCGATTCACTTGTACGAGTAGCCGACTGCTCAGCCAAGTGGATTGTTTCCCAAGGAAGTACCTTCCGAGTTGCCGACAATCCGTCCACTTCTTTTGAGGCGACAATTCAACGAATGCGATGCTAAGCATCTAAGTGGGTTCGTTTCACATCGCCATCTCCATCGTCCCGCTGCCTTCTCCTGAAAGACGTATGATAGACGAACTATGCCAGAAACCGGAGCACAGACGACCGCACCTGCCCCCCAGGATCAGATTCTGGGGATCGTTAACAACCATTGGCAGAGTCGATGCGTGGGTGTGGCGGCGCAATTGGAACTCGCCGATCAGTTGGCGAATGGTCCGCTGCACGTCGATGTTCTTGCTGAGCGTACCCAGACTCATGCGCCAAGCCTTTATCGGATGCTACGGGCGCTGGAGAGCACAGGGATCTTCACGCAGTCGTCGCCGGGTGTATTCGCCAATACACCTCAGAGCGAGTGCCTGCGCCGCTACGCACCCGGCTCGCAATGGGCGTGGATTCGTATTTGTCTCTGTCCAGATTCCTTTGTCGAAGATGGGTGGCGCGGGCTGCTGCTGGCCGTGAAGAATGGGCAGACAGGCTATGACCAGCTGATGGGCCGTTCGGCGTGGGAGTTCTTGCAATCCAATCCGGAGCAGCAGGCGAACTTCAACGCAGCGATGCGGGACTTGAGCGCATCCATGACGCCGGCAGTGACTACGTCCTATGATTGGCGCAAATTCGCAGTGATCGCCGACATTGGAGGCGGGATAGGAACTCAGTTGTCGAGCATTCTGGACGCTCATCCGTCCTGCCGGGGAATTCTTTTCGATCAGCCACATGTGGTGGCTGAATCGCCGCTGCATGATCGCATGGAACGCGTGGGCGGCGACTTTTTTAGAGAAATCCCCGTACAGGCTGATGCCTACCTGATGCGATGGATCATCCATGACTGGGCCGACGATAAGGCAATCGCGATTCTCGAGAACGTGAGAAGGGCTGCACCGCCCGGTGCTCGATTGGCGCTCGCCGAATGGGTGCTCTCCGAGACGGCCGATTTGGATGCCGGCAAGTGGATGGATATCAATATGCTGGTGAACGCTGGCGGGCGCGAGCGCACGGCCTCCGAGTTCCGGAGTTTGTACGACCAGGCGGGCTTTGAGCTTGAGCACATCATTCCCACACCTTCACCACTGCGCATCATCATCGGAAAGGTACGAGCCTAGGGGAAACCGGATCCGCTTCACCACGAGCCGAAGAAAGGGACAATTGGGCCTCCGCGCCAGGTTGGTTGAGGGAAACAGCACGATGAATTGCTGCTTAGTCGCCAAGCCCAGAAGATTAAGAATTTGCCCCAGACGGCAAGTAGCGCAATTCAGTCTGGATGATGCCGCATCCGAGACTATCCCACTTGTAACGCATGTCTCGGAGAAATGACCGAAATTCCGCCTTCTGAAAGGTCCCTCACCTAGCCCGTTAATTCCTATTATCGGAAGGCATCCTGTTCGTTACCTTTCGCGCCGAAGTCAGTTTCACGATCCACTTGCACGAGTAGCCGACCTCCATGTAAGTCATCGTCAAGAGAAAAAAAACAGTTTCCCTGAGGCGCGCCGCGGAGGTGCGCGCAAAACCTAATCTTCAGAATCCACAGTTCGCAAGGTGTGCCTCTCGGCGGTGGTTCCTGCCTTCCGATCGTTCGTCTTCTTGGCCGCGGCGATCGCGCGCAGCATCAGAGGATGAGCTGCCTTCACCTGCTCCGCATGCGGCAAAGTGATCGTAGATCCAGTCCGTGACGATCGTCGCTTCCATCGCCATCATCCGTGGCTGAGGCAGCGTCTTTATCCAAACATCCAGTTCGTGCCGTGTTGCTCCGATCGTCCCTTCCCGGTGGACCTGACCGCTTGCATCCTTTACGCAGTAGCTGATCGTCTTCTTGTGAACGTCCAGTCCGATGTAATACATATTGCTTGAGGAGCTTCCATGGTTGTTCTCTGAATCAAAGTTCCCATTGAGTTGCGCTTCTCCTCTGACTTAACATTCAAACAATTCGGGAGCAAGCGATCGTGGCTAGTGCCGGGGCCTCTACTTAGCTTTGCAGACCCATCCTGGAGTGTGATTGTACTGGGCTGATATCTAATTGTGCGGCGCCCTAGGGTCAATCATTCATATCCTTAGGGTCGGTTCCGAATGGGAATGAATCGATTCTGAGGCTAACATCCAACTTGGGTGTTTGTATATCGCTGTCCGCGCTTTCTTGGACCTTGCGTTGGGAACCGCTCCCGGACAATACCAAGCGAGCCGAAAGGCGTGCGTTGAAAATCTGCCGTTCGGAACGTGAACAGGATTCGTGTGTTCATCGGTCAGCGGAGCAATCACCTGCGGGCAAACCCCGCTAGATCAGGACGTGATGAGGTTTGCTTCGCAATACCGTTCCGATCCTTGCCTGCTGTTTTCAGGTTGGTCTGAGGTGCGCCAAGGGCAGCTCCGGGCCCTGGTCATAAGGAGTACGCCCTAAAATGTTGATATTCCATTCGACACGGCTGGCTGGCCGTGTATTCATGCGGACACTGACTCTGCTCAGTGCCTTCGCAGCCCTGGGATTTGCACAGGATCTGATCCCTCCCTCGGCGCCTACCAGTTTGACCGCGACGGCTGCGAGTTGTGGGCAAGTCAATCTGTCCTGGAGCGCTTCTGTGGATAACGCGGGTGGTTCCGGTCTCAAGGCCTACACCATCAACCGCAGCGACGGCAACAACATCAGCATCGGCGCCGCCCGCACTACTTTTTCTGACACGAATTATGTGAAGTCGTCTGCAGCGTTGACCTACACAGTGGCGGCGATGGACAATGCCGGCAACAAATCGCCCGCGAGCAACACAGCGTTTGTGAACACTCCGGCCTGTTCCGTTGCCGCGGGTGAAACAGTCATCGATGGCGCGTATATGGAGCCGCTGGGCAAGAGCATGGCCACGTATGGCACGCGAACGGCATTGATCTACGTCAAGCTGAACTTCTCGACCATGAAGTGGGACACCTGGATTAACTTTAGTGACTCCGGCACCGGACAGACATCCCGCTTTCTGCTCCACACTTCACCAGGCTATTATCAGGCGGAATCGGATTATGTCCTCACAAGTGCCACGGATCTATGGACCTTGTCGGGCAACACGGCGGGCGGGAATCTGATGGTCAGCCAGTACAAGCTGAATGGGTCGCCTCCGGCATCAGCCACGCTGGTTTCGACGAAGCTGCTGGGCAGCAGCATCTCCCACAGTGGATCCATGATACGGCTCCAAAGCGGCGGTCTAATCGCGTCCTGGTATGAAGATGGCATGACCTCGGGCGCGCAAGATCTCACGACCGGTTATGCGTATCGCAGTCCGGCCGGCGTTTGGAGCGTGAAATTCCCCGTGACGGTTCCCAATTCAGGTGGGGGAACGATCACGCTTTCTCAAATGATTCTGGCCCAGCACCCGGCCGATAGCAGTATCTGGGCTTTCGTGAAGCGGGACAGCTTCTATCAAATCAGTGCCCTGCATTTCACTGAGATTAACAACGATGTCTTGCTCGACTGGATCAATCCCAGCTACATTACCGATCTTGCGGATGGAGACAATGGCCCGCAGGGAGAGTTCCCGTTCCTGGCCGCCACTGCCGATTTTTCTCGCAACGCTATTCTGCTGGCCTACCAGACCAACTCTTCCCAGATTGTTTATGTCGACCCTTTGTTCTATGCCGGCATGAACAATATCTTTCTCAAACAGGCCTTTGCGACCATTGCGCAAGTTCGCGCGGACGGAACCAAGACTTTCATCCCTTTCAACAACTCCATGGAGCGGGGAACGCAGTTCGGGATGTCTAGCCTTTCCGATGGAACCATCTGGCTCGCCTATCAACCGATCAATTCCCAAACGCTCACGTGGAACCAGGTTTACGCCAGCAAATATCAGAGCGGGGTCTGGAGCACTCCCTCGCTCACCGGGCTGAACTACACCACTTACAACACGAGCAGCGGAGCGCGCGATCCCGGCCTGATGATCTACCGCACTGACCAGGCCCAGGTGGCGTTCATGACTCCGGACCAGAAGATACACTCGCTTGCGCTCTCGGATTCAGCTCCACCAGCCTCGGACACTACCGCGCCAACGTCCTCCATATCGAATCCTCTGAATGGTGCGTCCGTGTCAGGAATCGTCTCCGTAACTGCCACGGCTTCGGACAATGTCGGAGTGGCGCGGGTCGATTTCTTGGTGGATGGAGTGGTGAAAGGTACCAAGAGCGCTGGACCCTACAGTTTCTCGTGGGATACGACGACAACGGGCAATGGCAATCACACATTGCAATCCGTCGCGTATGACGCTGCCGGCAATGCCGGGGCTTCCGCTCCGGTAACCGACACAGTCTCCAATACACTGCCGGACGCTACTGCCCCTGTCGTCGTGATCACTAGCCCTGCCAATGGCTCGACCGTCGCCCGCAATACCACCATGACGATCGCCGTCACGGCCACGGACAATGTCAGCGTGGCAAGGGTAGACTTCTACGTGAACGGCACGCTCATTGGAACCGATACCGGTGTTCCTTATACTTACTCTTGGAAAGTACCAGGGAAGAATAACGCATCGTACACCCTCAAGGTGGTGGCCTCCGATTCCGCGGGGAATAGCGCGTCGTCGACCGTCACCGTGACCGCCAAATAAGCGACTGCAGCAAGTTGTGGTGCTCGCTCTTGCATATAGGGCGCCATGTACGGCTGCGTCACAGCGTGTGCAGAGGCGCCCCATCCCCCGCTGAGTCGAGGCAACGGCGGGCCGGTGGGTTCGACGCGTGTTGGTGCTTTACGGCGCCGGCTTTCTCGATGCATTCTCCGCAAGCGCGGACTCGATCATGCTCTCGAATGCGGCAACTGGCTGCGCGCCTACTAGCATGAAGCCGTTAATATAGAACGCCGGCGTCCCGGAAACTCCCGCGATGCTACCTGATTGAAGATCGTTGTCAATCTGCGATTTGAATTTTCCGCTTGCGGTGCACGCTTCAAATGCCTCTACGTCCAGTCCGAGCCCGCGGGCGTGCTCTCGCAAGCTACCGGAATCGAGTCTTACCTGATTCGTGTACAGAAGATCGTGATACTCCCAGAATTTTCCCTGCTCTGCCGCGCAACGCGCCGCCTCGGCGGCTTGCTGTGCCTGCGGGTGGATCGGCCTGAGCGGAAAATCCCGGAACCCAAGCCGCACCTTCCCCTTGTACTTCTCCATCACCGCTTTTAGCGTTGACTGCACTGACTGACAGTAGGGACACTGGAAGTCTGCGAATTCCACAATCGTTACGGGCGCATCTGGACTCCCCCGGACCCTTGCGAGGTCCACCGTGACCTCAACCTTGGGTCGATTCAGCAAAATGGCCACATCGCTCCGTTGCCGCAGCCGATCGATGTATTCCTGACGGGCCTGCTGCCGCCGGGCCTGTGCCAGCGAACGCTCCACTTGCGGCCTGACTTCGTCGAACGGCCGGTTGAGGCTGCTTTTTTGTGCGAGGTAGTACGCCTCAATTTCGCTCGCACTGAGAGGAGGAAGATTCCGGTCCACCGTCTGCTCCAGGAGTGCATCGGTTGAAAGCCCCTGGCTCTTCGCCTCGTTTTCCAACAACCGCTGATTCAAAAGATTCTCGAGGGCTTTGATTTTCAGCTCGTATTCCTGACTTCTAAGCTGCCATAACTGCCCGCCGATCGACGGGAGCAGGTCATCGTCATAGATCGCCTGGTCACCGATTCGCGCGATTGGCTCCCGGGGCGGCTTCGTCTGTGCTCCCAATACCGGCGCGAACGCAACGATAGCGGTAACAATCTTCAAGTATTTCGCGGGCTGCATTAATATTTCCCCCTAAAATATCCCTCCCCTTTTGGGAGAGGGGTGATTGTCATCCATGCGGATGGCGCGCCGGCGGTTTAGGACGGCGCGCCATCGCCAGCTTCTGTCGGTGTTATTGGTTCGCCGTCGCGCAGAAGCCATTCGGGCAAACGAAGCAGTGAGCGTCAATGGGATCGGAGTTCACAGTGGCGCTGGTCGCGGCATTCGTGCCAGTCGCAGTGACCCTGTTTTCAAAGCGCGCGCGGCCGGGACTGGCCGCCTGGGCCTTCCCCGGAGCCGTCGAGTCGGTTAACGAATTCGGGTAATAAGACACCGCTCCCGCTATCACTCCCGGTCCCACTGGATCTGGCACCGGCAAGCCCGGACACGGGGCTGCCGTGTTGTTTGTGTAGCACACCTCCTGCCCTGGGGTCAGGGTACCGATCGTGAATGGTGTGCTCGCTGGAATGCCGGGAGCCGAGTCTGTCACGGAGACACTGGTCAGGTTGACGTTCCCGGCGTTTTTGACCGTGCCATTGTAATCCACCCGCACCACGACGTAATTGCCTACCACTTCCAGGGTCGTCACGCACTGCTTGTTGACGCTTAGGACCGGATTGGTCAGGCATACATTGTTGGTGCCGGGGAATGCACACGTCTCTGTATCGTCGTTTGATACTTGAGTTGCGCCGCTAAAGTTGCTGGTGTCGGCGACAACATGTGCGCTGTTGCTGACTGACGTCGAGGTATCAGAGAAAGCACCGCCATAGCCACCGGTGTTACTGCCTGAGGCAGTACAGGCCCCCTGAGGCCCGGTCGGTGCGTTCCCCCAGCTCTTGATGTCATTCTTGTTCATCGTGCCGCAGTTCCAAGACACGTTCGGGACCTTTGCGTCTGTCACGGTGACGTTGAAGAGAGTGCCGCCGCCATCATTGGTCACGGTGCCGCCGGCGGCGTAGTCGTACCCGGTCCCGTTGGTGTGGAAGGCCGTGCAGGCACAGGCCTTACTGACGGTGACATGACACTCCGGGAAGCTGCCGGTCAGGAAGTCTTTGAGCTCGGCGCCAGTTGCTTGCGACGTGCGCGTCTCCATGAGGAAGCTGCTGAAACAGCCTGGCGCTCCCCCTGGGAAGATGGCCGTAAGGTCGAACCCACCCTCATAGAAACCGGCTGGGGGAACCCCGTTCGCAACGCCACCGGCAAACTTCGTCGAGTAGGGCCACGCCAGCGTTGCCGTCGTCGCGTTAACAGTGGAGCAACCCGGGCTGCTAGAGTTACAAAGGCCTGTAGCGCCCGTGTTGGCTGGATCTCCGCTGAAGATCAGCTTCAGGTTGCTGTCCGCGCATTGCCCCACAGCAGGGTTATTCACAATGGGTTCTCCTCCCCTGGCGCCACAGGCGGCATGCCACTCGTATACGTCAAGACGAGGGTTGACGCCACCGTTGGTAAAAGCGGAGACCGCAAAAACGTCACCGTCCTGGTGTACGCCGGGCCCGAAACCGGAACCGCTCACTCCCACCGTTTGTTGGAAGAACCAGACGCCGATGTTGGCATCGCCATTGGTAGCGAAACGCTCGCCACCGAAAACCAGGATCTTATCCCCGAGCGCAGTGTAAGAGGCTGCGTATCCGTGCGTAAGGGCGTTTTTGTCCGGTGCCCCAAGGCTGCCGATCTTCCATCTGCTAACGTCCTGGTTGTCCTTGGACCCACCTGTAAACGTCCCTTCGCTCGGGGTGCCGACAAGGAACACGTAAGCGTTCAGTGAGCCGCTATCCCCTGCGCATACAGTCTGGGGGGTGTTACTGTTCACCGTGATATTCGGGTTAAAGGTGTTGCTGCCGGCGTTTAGCGTATTCCAATCGCAGTTCGCGTTTGGCGCCGGGGCGTTGCCGGTCACGGTGTTACCATCGCCGACCTCGAAGACAGTTCTGGGGTCGACTGCCATTGCTAGCGAGGCGCAGAGAAAAGCGCCGGGCAGCAAAAGAAACTTTGAACTTGCACTCATACAATCCATCTCCTATTCATCAACTGACAACGTGCCAGTAATGGACACGGCTTGTTCCTCTCCGACAGGTCTGCGTTGAGTACAGCGACGCGTCCGATAGACGTTATTTCAGAGCCGCGGCTGGAGTTACGGCCCTTTGGTGGAGGGCCGTGGCCACCGTGCGGGTGCCGGTCAAGTTCGAGGTGGGGAAAACAGTGCTGACCTGCGTTTGTACGCATAGTACCTCGGATTTGCAGGAATTCCCCAGCGGCGCCGGCCTTGGTGCAAGCCAAAGCCGGAGTCATATCCTGTAATTTCAAATCGCGTTCGCGATGATCTTTGAGGAAGGGCGCTATTCTCCTCTCTCCTCCGATACGGACTCACGTCGGGAGTGGTCCAGGACAGAACAGCGGATACGGTATGGTCAACCGCTCGCTATTCAGTCTGCGTCCCTCTAGTCCCCGACGAGGGTGAAGCCGGGCTTCCCTAATTCCGATCCCAAGGAAAAGACTTGAACGCCTGATTGCGGCCCTTGGTGGGGGTCAGAAGACTCCGCTTCTTCCTAAGCCGACAGACCTTGCACGTGATGGGCCGACCTTACTCTACGCGGATTCAGGAAGTCGCAGCTCGGTTACTGCTTGCCCAACCGTCACGAATTCGCTTGGGTGGTTTGAGCGGATCCCCACATAGTGGTATCAAAATTCCCAACCGAGTTCAGAGGATGCTGTTCTTAGGCAACGCAATGGTTCCCGTCTCGGGGGACAGAGTTGCGGAGAAACACTGCCCAATAGCTATGTTCCACGCGGGCTGCCGTTGTGGGGAGTAATTGCGTCGCTGATAGCAGGAGTTCGCTCGCTGGCGGTAGTGATCGATCCACGAATCGCGACGGTGGTGACCATCGCCTTCTATGGCGGACCGATCGCTCTGTTTGAACCGACGATGGGGGTGTGGTTGCTGGTGAAGGACCTGCGCGGATCGCAAGGCTCAACCGCCCGATAATTGCCATTATCGGGTTCCTGTTGTGGCCTATTGCCCTGGGCCATTTGCGGCAAGCACCCGTATGCGGCTTCCCAGAGGTGAGCTTTCAATTCCTGACTGGTGATTCCCGACGAATTCACGCCGGCGTCACGGACAGAACTATTCATCAAGCTATTGGCTTGCGGACAACTGCACGGGCGTCAGCGCGTTCGGCGGGGTCGTCTGCGACATTCCCTTGAACACGAACTTCTGAGCACGGTTACCAGGGGCCACTTCTGCCGTGTAGAGATTGCCTTTGGAATCCACCGAAATCAGATGCGGCGACCGAAAGTCACCGGGCTTTGTCCCTTTGGTTCCAAACTGGTATAACACCTTAAGCGTCTTACGAGTCAACACGGCTATGTGTGAATTCCCGAGGTCCGAGACATACAGAAACTGCTGCTGCGCATCCGGCGAGAATGCGATGCCCGCTGCAGTACCTGCCGAAGGTATTGCGCGGTTGATGAAGACCTGCGTTACGTACTTTCCGTCGACTGTGAATACTTGAACGCGCCGGTTCGAGCGGTCGGCGACGTACACCAAACCGTCGTTCGCAATCTTAACTGAATGGACAGGATTGCCGAATTGCGGCGAACCCGGCCCCTCAGTAGGGAATGGCGTCTGGGCTGGCTCACCGCCCGCACTCGTAGAAGGCGGTGCGCCGTCAGGACTTTTGCCAAAAGCTCCCCACATGCGTTTAAACGCACCCGTCTCAGCATCGAGCACGATGACGCGCCGGTTGCCGTACCCATCGGACACAAACACTTCGTTGGTCTTGTTGTAGATGGACGCGTCGGACGGTCTATTCAAGGCTAGTGTGTCTGCATTTCCTTTGCTCCTACCCCTTCCAAAAAACTCCTTCAAAAACTTACCCTGAATAGTAGACTTCAACAAGAAGTCATCCGTAACGCCACTGCCGCCGATCCAGACAACGTCTTTGTTGTCCACCGTAATCCCATGTTCAGTGAGAGGCCAATCGTATCCTTGCCCCGCGCCGCCCCATGCATTGACAAACTGGCCATTGGCATCGAATTCCAGCACCGGCGGAGCCGCCCGATTCTTGAGAGAGTCTGGCACGCTGCGAGGACGTTGCAGGATCCAAACATGATCACGTCGATCTACGGTCACTGCCGATACGACGCCAAGGACCCAGTCGCTTGGAAGTTTCGGCCACGAGGTATCAACCTCGAAGACTGGCATCTCCAAAGACTGTTTAGAGGTTTGCGCAACACATGCGAACTCACCCCAGCCGACAGCAGCAACCGCAATCAGGCTGAGCCTGACGAAACGCACGATTCTCTTCAGCATGAGTTTCTCCTATTCAAAAGAGATTCACGCTTAGTATAAACCGCGTCACCGTTCGCATTTCTGATACACCGCCGACCACCGTCACTCCCCGCCAATCTTCAGTGCCATCGACCCGCCGATCACGAATCATATTTTTCAGCGAGATCGTCCTGAGGCCCGTTAATACTCATTATCGGAAGTTAGTTTCAAGGCACGGCAATACAGTAATGAATAGGTTTCCGATAATGAGTAATAACAGGACCGAAGCTTCGCCGCATGTACGGTTTGCGCTACCGGAGCGATCTCTCAGGCTCCACCTCGCACTAGTCAGCGTTGCAAAAAATGGTTCGTTGCTAGACTAGCCGACACCCTATAGATTGGACACATGGCGCTCAAACGGATGGACAACGTCGGAATCGTCGTCGATGACCTCGGAGGGGCGATTGATTTCTTTCGCGAACTCGGCCTCGAGCTCGAAGGGCGGGCCATGATCGAAGGCGAGTGGGCAGGGCGTGTCACTGGACTGGGCGATCAACGCGTCGAGATTGCCATGATGCGCACGCCGGACGGCCACGGTCGGATCGAGCTCTCCCGCTTTCTCGCGCCGCCTACCATCGCGGATCACCGCAACGCTCCCGTGAACGCTCTAGGCTACCTCCGCGTCATGTTCACCGTGGACGACATCGACGAGACGCTCGAAAGGCTCTGCAAGCGCGGCGCGCAGCTCGTAGGCGATGTAGTCCAGTATAAGGATGCGTATCGGCTCTGCTACATCCGCGGGCCTGAAGGGCTTCTCATCGGACTCGCCCAAAAACTGAGCTCAGCGCAATTATGAAGACAATGACGAAGTAGTTCCCGCCCTCCGCCTGAGC
>Ga0097621_100001753_pt1 | contig 14870 bp, 11 predicted proteins | sample KBSMisM72_FD_73165 | JGI IMG/M metagenome (GOLD analysis project Ga0097621, IMG submission 73165) | Miscanthus rhizosphere microbial communities from Kellogg Biological Station, Michigan, USA - KBS Miscanthus M7-2 (version 2) (version 2) | ecosystem: Host-associated > Plants > Roots >... | reverse complement strand
CGAGCGGTTCGACATCCGGGCTCGCGCTTCGGCGTATCAGGATCTGTATGCGCGCTGGCGCGAACTCTATCGCGCCCGTCCGTCCGTCGTCCCCGTGTCGTACGGCAGCCGGCTCGATCGGCCGTGGCTGCCAAACCCGCTGGTCAGGCTCGTCAGGTCCACGCTTCGAGCGAAGGCGCGATGATGCCGCCGCGCCCAGCCGTCAGCGTCCTGCTCACTTCCTACAACCGCGCCAAATTCATCCGCGCGTCAATCGAGAGCGTGCTGCAGCAGACATTCACCGACTTCGAGCTGTTGATCGTCGACGACTGTTCAACGGACAACACGTGCGAGATCGCACGGGAATACGAAAGAGACAGCCGCGTTCGCGTGGTCAGGAACGATCGAAACCACGGCCAATTCGTGAACCGGAATCACGCCGCGCAACTCGCGCGCGCCGATCTGATGAAGTTCCACGACTCCGACGACGTGATGTACCCGCATTGCCTGGACGTCATGGTGTCGATGCTGCTGGCCGAGCCGCGCGCCGGCTTCGGCCTGTCGCTTGGCGCCGCATGGTCTGGCGGCCCCTGCCCGATGCTCCTGACTCCGCGCATGGCCTATCAGCGCGAATACTTCGGCGACGGGATGTTCAGCTCAGGGCCGGCCGGCGCAATCTTCCGCACGGAGACATTCCGCAGGCTGGGCGGTTTTGAAGACGTCGGCGTGCCGTCCGACGCGCTGTTCTGGATTCGCGCCTGCACGACCGAACACGTGTTGCTGCTGCCAGCAGACCTGTTCTGGTATCGCCTGCATCCGGGGCAGGAATTTCAAAGCGCCGAGGCGCAGCGCGACTACGCGAAGCTGGCCGGGTGGTTCTGGCGGGCGCTCGATGCGCCGGACTGTCCGCTGTCGCCGGACGAACGCGCCCAGGCGAAACGCAATCGCGCCTACCATCTCGCCAAGCGTACGCTCCAGGACATCCGTCGCGGTCGATGGGGTTTTGCGTTCGAGCGCCTCGGGCACTCGAACATGAGCATCGCCGATTGGATCCGCTACCTTCGGCGTCCGAATCGCGTCGCCTTCGCCGGCACACCGCTCGCGGAAGACGGCGAGTTCATCACGCCGTCTTGGATCCAGAAGGTATGAGCGCCGCGTGAAGATCGTACAGGCCGTCGGCTGGTACCACCCAGACAGCGTCGGCGGAACCGAACTCTACGTCTCCGCGTTGTCGCAGGCGCTGCGGGCGGCTGGACACGAAGTGCTCGTGGCCGCTCCGGAACCCGGCTTGTCGGCGCCGCGGACGTACGAGCACGAGGGTTGCGAGGTGTTTCGGTATCCGATTCCGGCCACACCCTCGCGCGACGAGGCGCAGGGCGCCGTCACTGTTCGAGGCGCAGAACACTTTCATCGTTGGCTGTCAGCGGCGCGCGCGGACGTCGTACACATGCACACGTTCGTCACGGGGCTCGGCGTCGAGGAGATCATCGCCGCTCGCGATGCTGGAAGCCGAATCGTGGTGACGACGCACGCGAGCAGTCTCGGGTATCTCTGCCAGCGCGGCACCCTGATGCAGCACGGACAATCGCTCTGCGACGGCATCGTCGATGCCTCGCGTTGTGCGGAATGCGTGCTGGAGGATCGCGGCGCGCCCGCGGCCATTCGCTCGATGGTGGCGAGCCTTCCAGCGAAAGTCAGCCGCGTGACCGGCGCGCTGCCCGGCGCGATGGGCACTGCTCTCGGCATGACGGACTTGATTCGCCGCAACCTGTGCCGTCAGCGCGCGATGCTCCATTCCGTCGAGGCGTTCGTCGTGCTGACCGAGCGCGCGGCGGAGATCGTTCGCGCCAATGGCGCACCTCCCGCCAAGGTCGTGGTCAACCGCGTGGGCATTCGAGACAACATCGACGACCACGGCATCGTCTTGCCGGCGCGATCGGACGCTGTCACGAGAGTCGGCTACGTCGGTCGCTTCGAGCATGTGAAGGGCGTGCTTGATCTGGCAGCGGCGATCAGGCGCGTGCCCGCCCACGTCTCTCTGCGCTTGGAATTCCGCGGTCCGGCACAGTCACCCTCCGACATCGTGACCAAGGCGTTGATTGCACAGGCCTCTGGCGGCGATCCGCGCGTGAGCGTTCACGAAGGCGTCGCGCCCGGGCAAATCGACCACCTCCTGCGTTCGTACGACGTGATCTGCTGTCCGTCCCGGTGTCTCGAAGGCGGACCGATGGTCGGGCTCGAAGCGATGGCACTTGGTGTTCCCGTGATAGCGGCCTCGGTCGGCGGCGTTGCGGAAATTGTCGAAGACGGCGTCAACGCTCGTCTAGTACCGCCCGGCGACATCGATCGACTCGCGGCGGCGCTGACCGAAGTCGCGACCAACCCGGCAGCGACCATCGCTCAGTGGAGGAGACGGCTCCCGGCGACGCGACGCATGTGTCAGGTGACGCGCGACTACCTCGACCTCTACTGCCGTAGCTGATGACGCCTCCGTTTACCGCGTTGATCAAGCAGGGCCTCAGTTCGGTCGGCCATTACCGCCGTACGCTCGCGCGGATGTCGCTTCCAGGTGTCGCCGTGTTTTGCTATCACGGCGTACGCGACGACGACACACCGCGCGGCACCATCCCGCTCGACTACCTTCACATGCCCGCGTCCACGTTCGAAGGGCACTGCCGGATCATTCGTGACTCTTGCGATCCGATTTCGCTCGCTGACTGGCGCGACGCGCTGCGCGGCGCGGTGCGGTTGCCAAAACGCCCGGCGCTCGTGACGTTCGACGACGGATATCGAAGCGTGCTGACGAAAGCGGCGCCGATTCTGGCCGTCTACAACCTGCCGGCGGCCGTGTTCGCCTGTACCGGTCCAATGCGGACGAGACAGCTCCTCTGGTTCGACGATGTGAGCGAACGCGACGGCGATGCCGCTGTTCAAGCCTGGAAAGGCCGTGATTACGAATCGTGGTCGACCGCGTGCGCCGATACCCGGCGCGTCGATGAAGCCGATCCGCGCGCGTTGATGACGTGCGATGAGTTGGGCCAGCTCGCCCGGATGAAAGGGATTGAAATCGGCGGACACACGGTACGTCATCCGATTCTGTCGCGCGCGTCAGCGTGTGACCAGCGGTGGGAGATCGAGCAGAACCTTCGCGACATCGAGCAATGGACCGGGAAACGGCCTCGCGCGTTCGCATTTCCCAACGGCCGGCCGGATACCGATTACAACGCGGACACGTTGGCGATTCTTCGCGACGCCGGCGTCGACATGGCGTTCACAACTCGGCCGTCATTCGCCCGGTCGGACGAGCAGCCGCTCGAACGATCCCGCTTCTTCTTGCTGAGCGATACGAGCGATGCGGAGCTTGCGCACAGGCTCGCATACAGCTGGTCGTCGGAGCGATCCTGAACCAGCCCACAAACGGAAAGCGGATTACCGTCGTCACGGCGGGGCACATCTCCGCGTGTCCGCGGATGCTCAAGGCCGCCGACGCCCTGACAGACGCCGGTTATCGTGTTCGCCTCGTTTCGGTCAGCCAGACGCCGTGGATGACGGTCACCGACGCCGCGATCAGCGCCCGACGCCACTGGACGCCATTCGTCGTCGATTACTCGCAGGCGACTGCTCCCGCACTGCGACGGAAGACCGGCGTACGGTTCAAGTTGATGCAGACGCTCGCGACGACGATCGGGAGTTCGAGCGTACCGATGGGCGTCGCGATCCGCGCGTATGGCCGCGCACATGACGAACTCGTGGACGCCGCCACCGCCGAACCTGCGGACTTGGTTTATGGCGGTTCGACGGGCGCGCTGGCCGCGGTGGTCGAGTCGGCCAGGAAGCTCGGCGTCCCGTACGCGGTCGATTTCGAAGACTTTCATTCCGGTGAAGCCATCGGCGAGGGGAGCGAACTGCAGAACGCGCTTGCCGAGCGCGTCGAACGCTACGTGATACCTGGCGCGGCCTTCATCACGGCCGCGAGTCCCATGATTGCGGAGACCTACGCCGACCAGCACGGCATAAGTCCGCTGGTGATTCACAACACGTTCAGCATCGCTTCCGCACAGGTGGCGGAGCGCCGTGACGGTCGGCTCCATTTGTATTGGTTCAGTCAGACGCTGGGACCGCGACGTGGACTCGAAGAGGTCATTCGCGCAGCAGGAGTCGCACGTATCGAAATCGAACTCCATCTCCGCGCGCGGCCGATCCCCGAGTACCTCGACTCCTTGCAGCGGCTGCAGGCGGCTGTCGCCCCACAATTGAAAATCGTCAACCATCAACCAGCAACGCCGGACGACATGGTGGCGCTCGCGCAGCCGTACGACGCGGGCCTCGCCTGCGAGGAGCCCGAGCCGCTGAACCGCCAGCTCTGCCTGACGAACAAGATCTTCACGTATCTCGCCGCCGGCATTCCGATGTTCCTCAGCCGCACGCTTGCCCAGGCGTGCCTCGAGCGTTCCCTCGGCGGCGCGGCGTTCGGATACGACTGCGGCGACGTCGAAGGCCTGGCGAGCGCGATGCGCCGCCTCTCCGAAGACGCCGCCCTTCGCGAGTGCGCACGGGCTGCAGCGCGTCGTGCCGCTGAACAGCGGTGGCACTGGGAACACGCGGACGATCGCGGCGCGCTGCTGCGAGCCGTGGCGGGGGCGACGGCGTGATGCGCATTCTGCTCGTCATGGATCCCTTCATTCCTGTGCCGCCCAGGCACTACGGCGGCATCGAGCGCGTGATCGCCGATCTCGCCGACAGCCTGATCGAGCGTGGACACCACGTCACGCTCTGGGCCGGCCCCGGGTCGGCTACCAAAGCGGCGCTCGAGACGTTCGGACAGGAAGGCGAGTGGACTCGCTGGAGCAACGTTCGCAACACCATGGCCCTCAGCGCACGATTCATTCGCGACGACGGACGCTTCGACGTCATCCACAACTTCGGACGGCTCGCGTACCTGTCGGTTGTCTTCTCCTGGAACGTCCCGAAAGTTCAGACGTACATGCGGACAATCAATCCCGAGAACATGCGCAAGGCCGCGCGTCTCGGGGCGAGGCGCCTGCATTTCACGGCGGTCAGCGCTGCCATTCGCGACACCGGGGCTCCCGGCGGCGGCGAATGGAGCGTCGTCTATAACTGCGCCGATCCAGCGCGCTATGCGTTTCGCGCCGACACAAACCCCGTCTCGGCGCCGCTCGTCTTTCTGGGCAGGCTGGATCGCTGTAAAGGGCCGCATACCGCGATTGACGTCGCGCGCCGGCTCAATCGCCGCCTGATCATCGCAGGCAACATCTCGCCTGTGGCGGACGAACAGACATTCTTCGAACGGGAAGTCGCGCCGAAGATCGACGGTTCCCTCGTCACGTACATCGGTCCCGTGGACGACCGTCAGAAGGACGCGCTGCTCGGCGGGGCGGCCGCGATGCTGATGCCGATTGAGTGGGAAGAGCCGTTTCCGGTAGTGCTGCCGGAGTCGTTGCTCTGCGGCACGCCCGTCATCGCGTTCCGCCGAGGCGGCGTGCCCGAAGGCATTCACGACGGCCGCACCGGATTCATCTGCGACACGCTCGACGAGATGTGCGTCGCGGTCGGCCGGCTCGCGGAAATCAACCGCGGCGCGTGCCGCGCGGAAGCGGAACGACGCTTCGGCCGCCGGGCGATCACGGATCAGTACGAGGCGCTGTATCGACGTCTCATCGGCGTGGAGGCGTTCAACGCTGCGTGAGCGCCCAGAGGTTTCAGGACTGATGCGTCGCGTGTTGTTTGTGACGCCGCATTTCCCGCCCGACAGTTCCGCGGGCACGCATCGCGTCCGGCTGCTCGCACCGCACATGGCGGCGCACGGCTGGGAACCAACCGTGCTGACCGTCGACGCGCGCGACTACGAAGGACGCCTCGACACAGCGCTCGCGACGAGTGTGCCGGCGGATCTTCGCGTCATCAGAGCGCGCGCCTGGCCGGCGTCCGTGACGCGGCGGCTCGGCATTGGCGATCTTGGCCTGCGCGCCTACCTCGGGCTGAAACATGCGGCCGCGGAACTGCTCGCGCGCGAGTCGTTTGACGCGGTGTTCATCACCATCTATCCGACCTATCCGGCGTTGCTCGGGCCGTCGTTGAAGCGCGACTACGGCGTCGCGTTCGTGCTCGACTATCAGGATCCATGGGTGGGCGAATGGGGCCGCTCGGTTGGACCTGCCTTCGAAGGCCGGCCGGATTTCAAGAGCCGCGCCAGCCGCTGGATTGCCGAGCGTCTCGAGCCGATTGCGCTCGCGGCCGCAGACGGAGTGACCGCCGTCTCGCATGCCACGTACGAACAGGCGCTCGCACGTACGCCGGAGGCGCGTCCACGCGCGACAGCGGAGCTGCCGATTGGATGGGATCGGACGGATCTGCGATTCCTCGCGGCGTCCAGGCATCGGTTCGCGGACGACGGGTGCCTGCATGTGTCGTACGTCGGGACGCTGTTGCCGACGGGCGTCGAGACGCTGCGCGCGCTGTTTGCCGCGATCGCGGCAGAACGCCAACGCGACAGCCAGACGGCGCGCATGCGGTTCCACTTCTTCGGCACCAGCAACCTTCGATCGGCAGACGCGTTGCCGCGTGTGCTCTCCATCGCCGCCGATCACGGCCTGGCCGACGTCGTCACCGAACACGCTCCGCGCCTCGACTACTTCGACGCGTTGGCCGTGCTGAGGGCGTCGAACGCCGTTCTTCTGCTTGGGAGCCGCGAGCCCCACTACACGCCGAGCAAGGTCTTTCCGGCGCTCGTCGTGGAGCGGCCGGTGCTGGCGTTGATGCATGAGGCAAGCAACGCCGCGGAGCTTCTTCGCCGAGTCGGACAGCCGCCGGCGATCCGGCTCGTCACCTACGGCGACGACGGTGTCGCCGCGCGAGGCGCGGCAATTCGCGCGGCCGTCGCGGGCCTCGCTGCCGACCCGCGGTACGCCGCAGAAGCGATCGACGCGCGTGCGCTCGATCCGACGTCGGCATGTGCGCTCGCCGGCAGACTCGCCGACGTGTTGAACAGGTGCGCCGCGTGATTCGGCTGACGATTGTCCAGACGCACCCGGTCCAGTATCTGGCGCCGTGGTTCCGCCACATCACGGCCAACTGCCCGGACATCGATCTGACGGTGCTGTACGCGTCGCGCCCGACACCCGAGCAGCAGGGCACGGGTTTCAACCGCGCCTTCGAGTGGGACACGCCGCTCTTTGAGGGGTACACGTGGAAGGTCGTCCGCGACAGCGTCGCTGGAGACGACTTCTCGACGCGGTCGTTCCGCGGACTCGACGTACGCGGCATCGGGGCCGCGCTCGAACAGACCGCGCCGGACGTCGTGCTCGTGCCCGGGTGGTACTCGATCACGCTGGTGCGCGCGATTGTCTGGGCGCGCGTGCGCGGCATTCCCGTCATCTATCGCGGCGACACCAATAACGAAGTGGCTCCCCGCGGCTGGCGGCGGCCCCTGTGGCGTCTGAAAACGAGAGCGCTGCTGTCGCTGTATTCGGCCTATCTCTCGGTCGGGCGTCGTTCGCGCGAGTACCTCATCGCGAACGGTGCGGCCGCGACCCGGATCTACGCGTCGCCGGCTGCTGTCGACAACGAGCGCTTCGCCTCGATGGCTGCGCCGCATCTGGAGCCTGCCGCGCGCACGGCCGCGCGCACTCGTCTCGGCGCCACACCGCGCGATTTCGTGGTGCTGTTTGCCGGAAAGCTGGAAGCGAAGAAGCGTCCGCTCGACGCGCTGCATGCGGTCGCGTCGCTCGGCTCCAACGTCGTGCTCGCCGCCGCGGGCTCTGGGCCGCTCGAGGGCGAGATGCGCAGCGAGGCGGCCCGGCTCGGCGTCAGGTTCGTACCGCTCGGGTTCGTGAATCAGCAACAACTTGGCGAGGTGTACGGCGCCGCCGATTGCCTTGTGCTGCCGAGTGATTCGCACGAATCCTGGGGATTGGTCGTGAACGAAGCGATGGCGACGGGTCTTCCGGCCGTGATCAGCGAGCACGTCGGCTGCGGTCCCGATCTCATCGTCCCTGGCGAGACCGGCGAGACGCACCGAACCGCCGACGTCCAGGATTGCGCGCGCGCGCTCGAGCGTGTTCGGACACAGGGCGGCCGGACGACGATGGCCGGCGCATGTCGTGCGCGAGCGTCACGCTACGACTACGCTGCTGCCTCGGTCGGTCTTGTCGCCGCCTGCCAAGCCGTGGTCCCCGAATTGTCCGAGACGACTCGCGTGATCGCGTGTTGCGGCGGCATGGTGGTCGTCTCGGGTCTGGAGCGCATGACGTTCGAAGTGCTGCGCGTCGTGCGCAAGAACGGCGGCGCCGTTCACTGCATCGTCAACAACTGGGAGAACGAGCGCATCGTCGAACTGGCCGAACGCGTAGGCGCAAGCTGGTCCACGGGTTTCTATGCGTATTCGTTCGCCTCGCGGCCTCGGACGTGGATTCAGGCTGCGCAGATGATCTGGGATGTGCTGCGGACCAGCGGCGGTCTTGCGCGGTCGGCGTGGAGTTTCCGGCCGACGCACGCGCTGGCGCCCGAGCACATCACTGTCATTCGCAACGCGCCGACGTTCGCGCTGCTCCGGCTGCTGGGCGTCGATGTCGTCTTCCGCCTCGCGATGGCACCCGAACGAGGACGTGTGCAGCATGTGCTCTGGCGGTACGCCGTGCCGCCGTTTGTGACGCGGTTCGTCGCGATTTCGCGCTTCTGCCGTCGGCGGCTGATCGAAGAGGGCGTGGACACCCGGAAGATTACGCTCGTTCGCAACGCGCTCAGCACGCGTCCGATATCGACCGCAGCCGACGAAGACGTCATCGCGCTCGCGCGCTCGCGACCGACGCTCCTCACGGTCGGACAAATTGCGCCGTTCAAAGGGACGCATCTTGCCGTCGAGGCCGTGTTGCAGCTGCTGGCAGAAGGCTTCGACGTGCAGGCGATCGTCTTGGGACGACTGCCTACGTGGCCGCCGGAACTGGTGAAGTACACGGAAGATCTTCGTGCGCGAATCTCCACGGCCGGTGCGACCGATCGCGTCCACTTTGTCGGTGTTCGCGAGAACGTGCTCGACATCATGAAGGCCAGCTATGTGTTGGCCGCGCCGATTCTTCAGGAGGAGACGTTCGGCAACGTCTTCCTCGAAGCGAAAAGCGTTGGTTTGCCTGTTGTCGCATTTGCGCGCGGCAGTCTAACGGAGATGGTCGACCACGGTCGCACCGGGTACATCTGCTCGACGCCCGACGTTGCCGGTCTTCTCGACGGGCTGCGGCATTACTTGCGCGACAGGAGCGCGCGGGAAGCGGCGAGTGCTGCCAGCCTGCGCATGATGTCCGCCCCGGACAACGACTGCACCTCTCAGGAATTCGAACGCAAGTGGTGGAACATCTTCGGCCGCACTGCTGCGTCAGGGACAGCCTCATAACCGTACGGTGGGAGCGATGAAGAAGCTTGTCCCGATTGCCGGCCTCGCGGGATGGATTCTGTTCGGCGACTGGTTGGCCGGACTCGCGCTGGCGGTGCTGGCTGCGGCCTGGGTGATGCTGCCTGCCGAGGAGGGGCCGCCAGTTCTCGCGCTTGCCGTGACGATGCAGTGGGTGTCGGTGAGCATCGGCCTCTTCTACAACCTTCTGACTGGGCGCACGCTCGAGGCGATCGTCCGCTCCGACTATCGCTACATGGTGCTCCTCGGTCTGGGCTGTGTGGCGGCCACAGCGGTTGGACTCGCAGCCGGGCGCTATCTCATTGGTCGCATGAGAGCTCCCCAGGGTTTGCGGCCCGCGCACGCGCTGACATTCAAGACGCTGATCGTGGTGTACGCCGTCTTCACCACGGCGCTGTCCGTCATGCGAGTGACCGACATCGACCTCGGCGGACTGGCGATGGCGGCTGTGGCGCTCACATACTTGCGCCTTGGTCTGGCTTACTTGATCTTCCGGCGTCTGGTCGGTCATAGCCAGTGGCATTACCTGGCCGCACTGCTCGCCGTCGAAGTGGTGCTCGGCATCAGCGGTTTCTACGCCGGCTTCAAAGATCCGCTGATCATGGCCGCGCTTGCCTTTCTCGAGTCCTTCGACAGACGAAACGTGCGCCATTGGTTCAGCCTCGCAGCCCTCGGCGTGGCGATGGTGACGCTCGGGATCGTCTGGATCGGCATTCGCGTGGAGTACCGCGCGAAGTACTTGGCGGACGAACGGTTCTCGAACAACCGCTCGGCGCGCCTCGATTCTCTACACGACGCCGTGAACAGGTGGATGTCGCAGAGCCCGGAAGCGTTGTGGGGCAACGTCGACGGCTTCGTCGAACGCATGTGGACGATTTACTATCCCGCGCTGGCGGTCGATCGCGTGCCGAACGTGCTGCCGCATACTCAGGGCAAGCTGATGGCCGACACACTCCGGTTCGTGTTCGAGCCGCGCATTATCTTTCCGGATAAGCCGTACATCATCTCCGACAGCGAAATGGTCCGGAAGTACTCGGGCGTGATGGTCGCCGGTGAAGAACAGAATACCGATATCGCATTCGGCTACGCAGCCGAGTCGTACGTCGACTACGGAGTCCCCGGGATGTTCGTGCCCGCGTTGATCTGGGGGCTGTTCATTGGCTGCGCGATCGAGCTGATCTATCGCGAATATCATCACCGCGACATGGCGGTTTCGGTCGCGACGGTCATCGGATGGATATCGTTGTATCTGTTCGAGCGTTCGTGGGCAAAAACCATCGGATTTGCGGGCACGCTGCTCATTTACTCTGGCGGGCTGTGCTACATCCTCGACCGGCTGTGGTTTGAGAAATTCCGCAACCTGTACGTCGGCAGTCTCAATCCAGACGCCGAACCCGTCGACGAGACGGCGTCGACACCGCTCCAGTTTCAACCAGATTCGAAGTAGCTGCTCACTCGTGCGTGTGTTGCATGTCACTCCGTATTTCGCCCCGGCATTTCGCTACGGCGGACCGCCGCGCAGCATCCTTGGCTTGTGCCGCGCGCTCGGCGACGCGGGCGTCGACATCGAAGTGTTTACGACGACGGCCAACGGCGACCAGCCGCTCGCGTCCGCCCCGCAGGGCGTTGTGTACGACGGCATCCGCGCGCGCTACTTTCCGCTGGCATGGCCGCAGCGGTACTGGAACGCTGACGGACTTCGCACCGCTCTCCGCACGGCGGCGACGAACGCCGACGTCGTCCACGTGCACGGTCTCTGGAACATGACGAGTTGGGCGGGCGTCGCGACCGCGCGGGCCGCCGGCAAGCCCCACGTGCTCTCACCTCGCGGCATGCTGCGGCCTGAAGCGATGCGGCGCCACCGGGAGCTGAAGACGCTGGCGTACTGGGGTGTCGAGCGCCGCAATTTGAAATCCGCCGCGTTACTGCACGCGACGTCCGAGGCCGAGCATCCTGAGCTCGCGAAGTACGGACCGCCGGTTGTCGTCATCCCGAATGGCGTGACGTCAGCGTGCGCCACCTCACACGCGGTGGCCGCGCTTCGCCAACGTGCCGCGATTGGCGAAAGCGACCAGGTGGTGGCGTTTCTCGGACGGCTCCATCCGATCAAACGGCTCGACCTTCTGGCCGATGCGTTCGCGATCGTGCGCCGTACGCATCCGTCCGCGACGCTGCTCATCGCGGGGCCCGATGAAGGCGGCTACCGACGCCGCGTCGAGCCGCTGTTCGCGCCGGTGTCGAACGCGACGCGTTGGCTGGGAGCGCTCGACAGCGAGGAAATCGCGGCGCTCTTCGAGATCAGCCGCGTGTTGGTGCAGTCGTCGGATTCGGAGAGCTTCGGAATGAGCATTGCCGAGGCGCTGACGGCCGGCGTGCCCGTTGTGGCGACGAAAGGCAGCGGCTGGGCCGACCTGCAGGCCACCGGCTGCGGCTACACCGTTTCCCATGACGCCGCCGCGATTGCGGGCGGCATCTCCCGCGTGCTCGACGACGCGGACGCCTCGGCGATGCGCGGCCGCGCGCGTCAATGGGCTCGGGAAACCTTTGCGTGGAACTCGGTTGCGCGTGCCATGCGTGACGCGTACGAAAGAGTGCTATGACCTGGCGATCCATTCTGCTGACGCCGAACGTGCTGGGGAAAGACGGCGTGTCGGCGCTGTCGCGCGAGATGGCGCGCGCCCTTCCCAGTCCCGCGCTCATCGTCAGCCTGCATGACGACTCGCGGACGCCGGACTTCTCGCCGGTGGGCATCGAGGTGCGGGGTGCGAACGGCAGCCGTCTCGCGTTCATCGCGGCGGCGCTCAATGCAGCGCGGCATGCCGGCAGCGAGACCGTCGTGGTCTGCAGCCACCTGCATCTGGCGCCTGTCGCCAAGTGCGTCAGCGTGGTGATCGGGAGCACCCGGCCGACCGTGATGCTCTGCGGCATCGAAGCGTGGAAGCCGCTGCGCCGGTTCGAACGCTGGGCCCTCGGGGCGAGCGAGGTCGCATCGATCTCGCAGCACACCGTCGATCGTTTCAAGGCCGCCAATCCCAAGCTCGGTGGAATCGACGTGCACGTCTGTCATCCGGGTTTGTCTGCGACCGGCAAACCGGTGCTCGGCCTGTCGTCGATGGCGTTGATCGTCGCGCGCATGTCGGCCTCGGAGCGTTACAAGGGACACGACACGCTGCTCGACATGTGGCCGCGCGTCGTCAAGCGGCATCCTGACGCCATGCTCGTCGTCGCCGGCGACGGCGACGACCGGGCGCGGCTCGAGGCGCGGGCGCGCGACCTCGGTGTCGCGCGGGCGGTGAAGTTCGTCGGCGCCGTGAGCGACAAGGCGCTGACGACGCTCTACGAGCAATGCCGGTTCTTCGTGATGCCGAGCCGCGACGAAGGCTTTGGGCTGGTGTTCCTGGAGGCGATGCGGGCGGGCAAGGCGTGCATCGGTGGCACGGGCGCGGCGGGGGAGATCATCGAGCACGGCGTCACGGGCTTCGTCGTCGATCCGGCGCGCCATGGGGACGTGGAAGTCGCCGTCCAGCTCTTGTACGACGATCCCGGCATGTGCGCGCGTTATGGCGGCGGCGGCCGCGAACGATTCATGGCCATGTTCACCGATCGGCATTTCCAGACGCGCTTTGCCGAGGTCGTCACGCGGCCGGCGGCGGCGACGCTTGCGCCGTCGATGCCGTTAGTGCCGCGATGAACGTTCTCGGTTTGAACGCGTATCACGGCGACGTTTCCGCCGCGCTCGTCCGAGACGGGAAGCTCGTGGCGGCGGTCGAAGAGGAGCGTTTCCGCCGAATCAAGCACGTCACTGGATTTCCGGCCAAGGCCATCGGCGCGTGTCTGCAGATGGGCGGCATCCGCGCCGACGAGGTCGATCTCTTCGCCGTCTCGCGCCGGCCGCGCGCGCACCTGTGGCGGAAGGCGCTGTTCGTCCTGCAGAACCGTCCGAAGCAGACGTTGGCCGATCGCGCGCGCAACATGTCGAGCATCGGCCGGCTGTCGGACACGATCGCTCAGGCCGTCGGCCTCGACGAGTACGTCGTTCGCCCGCGGATGCGATACGTCGAGCATCATCCCGCCCACTTGGCGAGCGCGGCGTTCGTCAGCCCGTTCGATTCGGCGGCGGTGTGCGCGATCGACGGATTCGGCGATTTCGTCAGCACGTCGTGGGGAACGTTGTCCGGCACCTCGCTCGACGTCCAGCAGCGGGTGTTCTTCCCTCATTCGCTCGGCCTGCTGTATCTCGCGCTGACCCAGTACCTCGGGTTTCCGAACTACGGCGACGAGTTCAAGGTGATGGGCCTCGCGCCGTACGGCGAGCCGCGCTACGTGCGTGAAATCGCGTCGCTCGTGAATCTCCAGAGCGACGGCCGTTTCGAGCTCGACTTGTCGTTCTTCAGCCACTGGTCGGACGGCGTCGAGATGACGTGGAACGACGGCGCGCCGACGATTGGGCGCGTGTTCACGCCGAAACTCGAGCACCTGCTCGGCCCGGCGCGGCGGAAGGACGAGCCGCTGACGCCGAAGCACGAAGCGATGGCAGCATCGCTCCAGTCGGTCTTCGAGACTGCCGAGATGCACGTCCTCAGGCACGTCTATGACGTCACGAAGAACCCGCGGCTGTGTCTCGCCGGCGGCTGCGCGATGAACAGCGTCGCCAACGGCCAGATTCGCGAGCAGACGCCGTTTCGCGACGTCTTCATTCAGCCCGCGGCCGGCGACAACGGCACTGCGCTTGGCGCCGCCTTTCACGCGTGGCACGGCGCGTCGCCGTCCTCTCGTGACTTCGTGATGGAGCACGGCTATTGGGGTCCCGAGTTCTCTGACGCCGACATCGTCGACACGCTGAGCGCCCACGCGCGGGAAATCCGCGCCGCCGGCTGCAAACAGCGCCGCTGGGCCGATGAATGTTCGCTCGACGCGTGGACAGCCGCGCAAATCGCCGACGGCCGCGTCGTCGGCTGGTTTCAGGGACGGATGGAGTGGGGCGCGCGGGCGCTCGGCAACCGCAGCATCATCGCGGACCCGCGGCGAGCGGACATGCGCGACATCATCAACACGCGCATCAAGTTTCGGGAACGGTTCCGCCCGTTCGCGCCGTCGGTGGCCGAGGAGGCCCTCGACGAGTACTTCGTTGGCGCCGTCCCCGATGCGTTCATGCTGCAGGTTTATCCTGTTCGGCCCGACAAACGATGCGTGGTGCCCGCCATCACGCACGTCGACGGCTCGGGCCGGCTTCAAACGGTGAGCAGGCGCTCGAATCCGCGCTACTGGAACCTCATCAAGGCGTTCGAGCGCGTCAGCGGCGTGCCGATGCTGCTGAACACGTCGTTCAACGAAAACGAACCCATCGTGCTTCGGCCGGCCGAGGCGCTCGACTGTTTCCTTCGCACGCACATGGACGTGCTCGTCATGGGACAGCACGTCGTGGAGCGACCATGAAAGTGAACGACAAGCGCGTGCTCGTCACGGG
>Ga0097621_100001746_pt1 | contig 14887 bp, 6 predicted proteins | sample KBSMisM72_FD_73165 | JGI IMG/M metagenome (GOLD analysis project Ga0097621, IMG submission 73165) | Miscanthus rhizosphere microbial communities from Kellogg Biological Station, Michigan, USA - KBS Miscanthus M7-2 (version 2) (version 2) | ecosystem: Host-associated > Plants > Roots >... | reverse complement strand
AATGTGGTGGAGATGATGCCGCCGCCTGCACGACCCGACTCTGCCGTTGGCACGCTGGACTCAACCTTGAACTCTGCAATCGCATCCGGTTGCGGGTAGATCGCGATCTGACCGAATTGCGATTCATTGTTGTCGACGCCATCGAGCGTGAAATTGTTGTTGGTCGCACGCGCGCCATTGATCACGAGGACCGAACCGCCTGATTCACGAAAACGGGTCGACTCGGTGTTGTTCTGACCGCCGCCTCCTTGTACGAAGTTGCCGCCACCGCCAAGCAGACCAAGATTCGGGCGCGTGACACCCGGAGAAAGTCCCGCGAGCAAAGTAAAGTTTCTTTGCGGAATGGGAAGATCGGTTACCTGTCTTCCCGTAATGAGATCGCCGCGAACGCTCGTCTCGCTTTCAACCAGCGGCGCCGACTCGGCAGTGATCGTTACCGAATTACCACCAGTTGTAACGCTCGCAAACTTCACGTCTAACGGCTGGCGAGCATTTGTCTCGACCTGTACCGCTTCGATCGTTACCGATTGAAAACCGGTGGCTTCCACCATGACCGTGTATGGTCCAGGCTCGAGATTGGTAACGGTGAACGTTCCATCGTCGCTGGTGTCGGTGGTGCGAACCTCGCCTGTCTTCACGCTGGTAACTTTGACCTGCGCCTTTGCAACGAGGGCGTCGTTGGGGTCTTTAACAGTGCCTACAATCGCGCCTTTGTTGTTTTGGGCAACGGCGGAGACGGCGAAAATGAAAGTCAAAAGGGCAAGTAGCGGGAGTTGGGCAGACAATGCGCGTGGCTTTCTCATTTTTGATTCCTCGAGAGCTGAAAGCAAGACACAAACGACGCGGAGTTACCCGCGTTGCTTCAGGGATATTTGTAATAACCTACTTGGATTGACCGAGGTGAAAAGGCTTAATACCTCGGTTTTTGTACTTCAAAACTTAGTTTGTTGTCGCAGACAACTAAGTTTTAGTACAGGTGCCCTTGATCTGTCAACAGTTTTTTTAGCCACGTATCGACGCAGATTTAGTCCGGATCGCGAACTTTATGCGGCGAAGGCGGCGGCAAATTTACTTGCTAGGATGAGGCTCTGAGCGCCGCGTAGAGTCGGGTTTTCACCCAGGGTTGAAGGGAGGATACGTGCTGAAGGAAGACCGCGTCGAACGCTGTTGGCTATCGTTTCGGTGAGGGCGTTCTCGATCAGATCCCACGCCCGCGCGATCTCACCACCAACGACGACTGCTTCCGGGCTAAATCCGATGATGAGGTTCGAGATGCCGACGCCGAGATATCGCGCAGTTTCGATCAGTGCGGTGGTTGCGTGTGCTTCTCCGCCGAGCGCGCGATCGACTACTTCGATGAAACTGATGTCGGAGTCTGTTGCTGCACCGGAGAGATTCAGATAACGGGCGATGGCTGCGCGTTCAGATGAAAACGCTTCCCAGCAGTCGTCGCTACCGCAGGAACATGGGACCGGAGCGCCACGTCCAATCACCATGTGACCAAACTCACCAGCAGCACCACGCTGACCACGATAGACCTGACCATCGAAAATGATTCCGGTTCCGACGCCTTCGGCGACGAGTACGAGTATGAAGTCTCTGGCGTTGTTGACTTCGGGGCGTCCGAACCAGAGTTCTGCGAGCGCGACGGCGTTGGCGTCGTTGTCGATCACGACTGGAAGTCCGACAGCGTCGGAGATCATTTTCGAGATCGGAAGATCGCGCCAGAGAAAGTAAGGGATGTATAACGCTGTGCCTGTCGACGGATCGACGAGGCCTGGGAGGCTTACGCCGACGCCTTCGATCGATCCTTTGTATCGTGTAGTGAAATCACGAACGACGCGAATCACGTCGCTGATTGTCTTTTCCGGATCGGTGAGAAACTCTTTCTGATCGAGAACACGGCCGGCGAGATCGCTCGAGGCAACGGTGGTGCATGTTGGGGTGATCGAAACGCCGAGTGCGATCGGCTCAGCCGCGCGCAACTTCAGGAGGGTGGGCCGGCGACCGCCGGTTGACTCCCCTTCTCCGACTTCCTCGACCAGGCCTTCGGTTTTGAGATCTTCGACGATTGCCGAGACTGTCGACCGCTGGAGCTCGGTCTCGCGTGCGATCTCGGCGCGCGAGATCGGTTCGCGCTCACGGACGTAGTTCAACACGATCTGCCGATTAATGTCGCGGATCGTATTGAGGCGCGCCGCCTGAGCCTTTCGTAGATCGAGTCTTCGCATTTTTTTGAACGTACTGTAGGGGCGGCCCTCCGTGGCCGCCCGTGGTTTTGGCACGACGCCGAAAAACAACGGTTTCTGGTTTGGCGAATTTGATCAAAGCCACGGGCGGTCACGGAGGGCCGCCCCTACAGTACGTCCGTGGTTTTAAATACCTTTACCTTCTGTGATGGTAACGATCTTGTCAATCCCAGAGATCTGGAACGATTCAGTAGTCCCGTCGGGCCATTTGATTTCGAGTTTGTCGACCCTCGTCGCGGCTCCCAGCCCAAAATGCAACGTCATATCATTCTGCGAGCAATAGATCGCGCCACTGAAAACATCCTGTCGCTGTCGCACACCGCCGCTCATCAAATACGCAATCGCGCCGATCGCATCACGCGGGCTCTTCTTCGCAACGTCGCCAACGAGCTTTAGCCCAAGCCAGTGTCCAGTCGACGCCGCGACATTCCTGAGCACGACGGGCTTCGCATCGAGATTATTGATCACGAGATCGAGCTTCCCATCACCGTCGAGGTCGCCGACTGCAAGACCTCGTCCCGGCCACGCATTCGCAAGCGCATTTCCCGGCGGCGCTCCCACACGCTCAAACTTTCCCTTCACATTCCGAAACAGCAACGCCTGCTGCGCATAACTCGTTCCCCATTGATGCGCGTCAGCCGCCGGATAAACATGTCCATTAACGACGAACAAGTCGAGCCACCCATCGTTGTCATAATCGACAAAACTCGTGCCCCAACCGAGAAACGGAATCGAAACTTCACCCAGGCCGGTTTGAAAAGTTACGTCAGTGAAATTGTTGTCGCCGTCATTGTGATAAAGAACGTTTGAGTCGTCGGAGAAATTGGTGATATGAAAATCGATGCGTCCATCGTTGTCATAATCGCCGAGGGCGAGCCCCATGCCAGCCTGCTCGCGACCATTCTCATTCAGCGCGATTCCAGACGGATAACCAATCTCCTCAAACCTGCCGTTCCCTTTGTTGATGTAAAGCTGTTTCGGCGTCGAATCGTTTACAACAATCAGATCGAGAAGCTTGTCGTCATCCACATGAACAAACGCGGAGGTGAAACCATAAAACTTTTCCGGATCGTTGACGCCTGCTTTGACGCTCACATCTTCAAACGTTCCATCTGGCTTCTGATGATAGAGCGTGTCCCCTTCTCCGGGCAGCCCGCGTGGACCACACATTACAGGCACACCGCGAAACTGGCAGAAGTTCGCTCCCACCGCGCCCGACTTGCCGACGTCGGATGGATTTGGCGGCAGATTGTTGAAATCGATCTGCACGTAACCCGGAACAAAAAGATCGAGACGACCATCACCATCGTAATCGCCCCAACTGGCGCCCGTACTCCAACCTTTGCGTGCAATGCCTACCTTTTCCGCAACATCGGTGAACGTGCCATCACCGTTGTTGCGATAAAGACGCGAGACCCCGAAGTTGCCGACAAACAAGTCGGGGCGTCCATCGTTGTTGTAGTCGCCAACCGCGACACCCATTCCCCAACGTTCGTTCGCGACTCCGGCTTTATCAGTAACATCTTCAAACTTCCAGTTACCGAGATTTCGATAGAGCGCGGCGCGCGACGCTTTTTCCTTGCCTCGCATCGCGGCCATCGTCGATCCGTTTACGAGATAGATGTCCGGGCGACCATCGGAGTCGTAGTCAAAGATCGCAACGCCGCCTGAAGGAGTGTCGAAGATGAAATCCTTCGCCGCTTCGCCCGAATGATGACGAAAGGTAGCCAGTGCGGTCTTGTCAGTTACATCTTCGAAAACAACGGGCGCCGAAGGGTCGGTGATGCCAACAGTGCGACGCGAGGTGTAGGTGGTTGGCGCTCCGGTGGAAACGCCACCCATCGGTTGCTGAGACTCCGGCTTCTTAGGCGGCTCTTGCGCCAGTAGCGCAAACGGAAGCAGTAAAGAAAGACAGATCGATAAAAACTTCTTGTGCATCGCTGGTATTACTGAGCAGCGATGACAACGTAGTCTTTGCCACTGTACAGGCGCACACCGCCCGCATCCGCAGCCATCATCAACGGGCGAGGCCGTCGCAATGCCTTGTCGTTAGTGACCGGCACCGAGAGTAAATCTTTTCCGGAAAGATCCATCACCGTCATCTTTCCTTCGGTCGCAAAACCAAAACCATAAGCGCCGGGAGGTAACGACTCACCGTTGAGTGAAATCGCTGAATCGGTGATCAGGAAACCAACGTACTTCGCTCTCACGTCGGCGGAGTAACCGGAGGTATCGACCAAGCCGGAAATCACGTAGCGATCTTTTCCGAAGCGTGCGGCTGCGGAATTGCGCATCTGAGTTGGGGCACTGAGGCCCTGGAAATAGAAACCAGTGGGAACGACGCGGGTCAGCTCGGCGCCGGCAAGGATTGCTGCGCGCTCCTGGGCCACCGCCGAGCCGGCGACCAGGAGCAGTGCCGCAATCAGAGAGAAATGTTTCAGCATGCGTTTCATTAGATTCACCTCGCGGCACACAATACCCTCGGAAACGTGTGCGAGGCAAATCAATTGGACCTATCGCTTCAAAGCGATCTCAACGCGCTCAGCACCATGACCGATCCAAACCCGGCGCCCACTATCAGCGGTGAGCCAGATCTGCGACAGGAAATATTCCTCGCCTTGCTTGCTGAAAACCAGACGCGCGACCGCGTTCGGATCGGTCGATGTTTGCGTGACCGGCGCGTGCAGGATCACGGTCGACTTACCGTCCTCACTGCGAAGCGTCACAACATCTGCGGAAATCCGCCTGACGTTATAGACACCCGCATGCAGCGTAGTCTTCCCTGCGGAAAACTCAAATGGAATATCAACCCTTGCCTTGCTCGGCGCCTGCGCCTGCGCGTTCACCATCGTCAACCCCAGGAACATACCGAAAATTGCAATCATTCTATAAATTTTGTTTTTCATAGAACCTCCTTCACGACTAAACGCGACAGTCGCGAAGAAACGGGCTCAAAAAAGTTCGAACCTGAAAAGGCTGCGCACCCACCCGCTACCGCGAGGTGGTTCTGACTGTGTCCAAGCGACATTCTGGACTCTGAAGCAAAGCAGAACCTTACTTGGACACGCAGCCTTTTTGGTTTGATTGCGAGCGGGGCGAATCTCGCCCCTAACGTCCGAAGTGATGGACGCACGATCGATCAGTACTCGGACTTACCTCTCCTCATGTATTATCTTCGGCTTGATTGGTATGCCAAAGAACAGATGAAAGACCATAGAATAAGAACCTTCATAGTCGACTCTTTCACCGACACACCATTCAAAGGCAATCCAGCGGGTGTTTGTTTCATTGGTTCGCAGTTGGACGACGAAAGGATGTTGCAGATCGCACAGGAGCTGAATCTCTCTGAAACGGCTTTTCTTTCACCTCTGGACTCGCGTAACGCTTTCGCAATCCGATATTTTTCACCCAAGATGGAAATCCCATTATGCGGTCACGCGACTCTGGCCTCCGCCAAAGCTATTTTCTCAATACATAAATTGAACGAAGTTCACTTTATAAACATTCAGAACCTGGACTTGTTCGCCAAGCAATCAAACGGCCACATCGTAATGGAATTTCCAGTTTACGAGACGCGGCCTGCCGATGCTCCCCCTGCTCTCCTCGCTGCTTTAGGAATAGAAGCTATCAAGAACTCAGCCTACAATGAGGAAACCAAAATATTATTGCTGGAAATTGGAAACACAGAAGAACTGGCCAATTTAGATCCGGATTTTACTGCTCTTCTTCGCTCCCATAATTCCATCAACGGTGTGCTGGTTACGGCGCCGTCCGAAGGCGACGACTACGATTTTCATTCGCGGTACTTCTGGCCCTGGAGCGGCACAAATGAAGATCCTGTAACCGGCGGTACTCATACGTTTCTGGCAAAGTATTGGGCGTCCAGACTAGGCAAAACAAAAATGAAGTCTTTTCAATCGTCCAGGCGAACGGGTTTTATGGATGTAGAATTGGTTGATGGCAAATTGCAGATCAAAAGCCAGGCAGTCATCGTTTTCGAGGGCCAGCTTACGGTCGAAGCGGAGTCGTGAGACCTAGCCATCCAGCATTCACGTTCACTTTCACGGAACTCGGCATGAGGCAGAAATCAACGAAGCACACGGTCGAGTTTGCCGGTCGTGACGTTCCAGAGCACGACCGAGGCATTGCCGCTGCCGGTTGCAAGCGTGAGTCCATCGGGAGAAAAGGCCAGTGACGTAACGGTGAGGTCGTGTCCTTTGAGCGTTCGCTTGGCTCTGCGTGAAGGAACATCCCAAAGAATTGCAGTGCGATCGTCGCCCCCGCTTGCAAGTGTTCTGCCATCGGGCGAAAACACCAGCGCATTGATCACCTCCTCGTGTTTCTTCAGATCGGCGAGTGGCGCACTCGTCTCCAGGTCCCATAAGACAATCGAACGGTCTATCTGGGCGGATGCCAACGTCTGACCTGAGTCGTCAATCGCCAGCGCGGTGACTTTTGTTCCGGCATTGATCGTTCTCTTAACCTTTCCTGAAGTAAGATCCCAAACCTGTATCGAACCGCTTTCGTCAGCGCTAATAAGATTGCGGCCGTCATCAGAGAGCGCAACCGGTAAAGTTGGATCAGCAAGGCGCAACGGAAGCAGCTTATTCGAATGGTTGGCACGATCTGTCACACGTATTTCTTCACCAGTGAGCTCTGCGATGAAGTCTCCATTTGGTGAGACGGCAACAATCGATTCCGGGACACGCTCGCCGGCGATCGCGTCTTTGGTTCCCCCCGTTCTTGCATCCCATCGTCTGATTCCCTCGCCCGGAATCTGGGCCGAGACAGTCGTGCCGTCTCGGGAAAAAGACACCGCCGCGGCGCGCTTCGCCGAAAGCAGGAAACGGCTGTGACGCATCGATTCGGCGTCGCCTGCTTGAGTCGGTTCAAAAGAATGTGTGACTTTCCACGTTCTCGAATCCCGCAATTCGACCTCAGTTCCCGACTGCAACAACGCACCATATTGCGCGGGAAGAAGCATTAACCACGACACAGCTTCGCCCTCGTGAACATTAAATCTGGCCAAGCGATTCCGATTCAGCTCCCACATCTTTACCGTACCTGTGGCACCGGCAGCTTCATACTGCAGACTTCCCAGCAATAGAGCTTGTCCATTTCCCGCAAACTGCAGGCATGTAACGGCGTCATTGCGGCCCACCAAGCGATTGAGTTGTTTTCCGGTGGAAACCTCCCACAGCGTGATCTCACTCTCGCCATCAGGCATGCGGCCTTTAATGCTCGCGACAGCAACTTGTTTATTATCCGGCGAGAACGCGATTGCAGCGGGTACGCCGCTAAGCTTTTTGATAGACAAAACTTTTTTGCCGGTGTCGACACTCCAGAGTTGTACGTCCTGATTTACAACCGCCGCGAGGGTTTTTCCATCTGGTGAAAAAGTCGGACGTTCGAGACGAACAGCAAACCAGGCGGTGCCGCCGCGCGTCGTGAGGGTGGAGTCTTCCAGTTTGATTTTCTTTTGACCATTTTGGCCATCAAGTAGCTTCAGCTCCACCTCCATAGTGTACGCCAGGCCGCGACGAGCGAGTCGCGGAGTGAACTCGCCGTTCCTATTGAACTGTGAAAGATCTCGTTCTAGATAGCGTTCGATCACTGCCAGCGTATCCCCCGCTGGTGACCAGGCTGCTTCCACACTTTCAACGCCTTCATTCCCAACCGTAACTTTCCTGATAAATTCTCCTGTTTGGATATCCCACCACTTGAGTTCCGCATGTACCTTTTCATCGCGGTCTCTCGCCGAAGACTGGATCTTTGTTTCACGAAACTCCGTACTGAGCGTGATAAGGGATTTGCCATCAGGTGAGAGTGTCAGCGACCAGATTGGACCATCGAAACCGGTGATTGTGCGTTGCAACTCACCGGTTGCAGTTTGCCAGAGTTCGACACGGCCAAAGCGTTTGGCGGGAGAGTCTTCACTCCTGGCGACCGCAGCGATCTGTCCATCCCGTGAAACCGCAACAAGCACTTCCGGCGCGTTGCGAGCTTCGACCCTGGGCGGACCAAGCTGGGCTGAGGCGCCGGTGACGCAAACCAGTACGCCGAAAAAAAGCCTGAGACACATACGGTCGTGCGACTATACCCTCGTCGAATTTAGCTACAAAAAGCGAACCTCTAAAACCTACGGGATGATGCGGATCGTGCCGGTATTGCTCAACCTCGAATGCGCCAGGATCTGGATCGTGTACGTATTCGGTAGGAGATTATTCGGTAGTCGCACGACCACTTGCGTAAAATCGGAATTCGGAATCGGGCGCACATCCTCGGCCGGCACACTCGCAACCACACTAAAGCCGTTTATAAACCTGACGAACACCGACGACGACATCTCGCCAGGATTCAATTGCAGGTTGCGAACATAGAACGCCACGCGGGTATTCCGATCCACCACGTTCGGCCAAAAGTCCGGAATACCTTGAACACGGAACGGATCCCTGACTGCCAGCAACGCGTCAACAGCCGCAGCCTGACCCGGAACCGGACCAGACTCCTCGAGCAACAACTCGAGCAGGTCGTCGTCAACGATTGTGCCGAACCCCGAATTTACCTGGATCGCCGCGCCGATAGGATTCGAAAAAGCAATCCGGAAGCTTTCATTCGCTTCCGCATTGTTGTCACCGCAAACCTTTATCGGAATCGCGAACGCAGTGACAGTGGGACTAAACGTTAGAGTGCCCGACGCTGATTCGTAATCAACACCCGGAGTACCACACTTGTTACCGCCGGTCGCGGCCAGGTTAGTCGTCGCAAAGTTAACGCTGACTGCACGCCCAGTAGCAGCTGAAAGGTTGATGATAAACGATGCTTCGGTGGTACTGCCGGTGTTGCCTTCCTGCACAGAAACGCTGTTAATGAATATCACTGGAGTTGTGTTGCGATCCTGCAAGGTTACTACGAGAGTATTCGGTGCTCCCACGGCCTCGAGATTCGCGTCGTTGCGCAACAAAACCGTGAACGTTTCGTCGGTCTCGGTCGTGGAGTCGTTTGTAATGGGGATCTGAATCGTCTTGCTTGTCTCACCGCTGTTGAACGTAAGCGTGCCTGATGTAGACGTGTAATCATGCCCTGCGATCGCGGTGCCGTTTGCAGTTGAATAGTCAACGCTCAGATTACCTGTCGTACCACCGGTACGCACGACCGTTACGGATAGCGTCCCGACGTCTTCGATTACCTGCATTGAGGTCGCAGTAAATTGCACACTACCGGCCGTGCCACTCGCGTCAGCAGCCGAAAACTCCGACGTATTTCCGTTGGGGTCAGTCGCTGTTGCAGTGATGACGCGGCCGGCGGGTAGACCAGCGGGGATTGTCGCATTGATGGTGGCATCACCGTTAGCATTCGTGTTGACTGAGGCTGTGCCGAAGAACACGGCTCCCTCACCATTTCCCGAAGGATCCACAGCCGCATTCGAATAGAAGTCGATCTGGAATGTGATGCCGGGTAGCGACTTCAGAGTTCCCTGAATGATCGTGCTGTTACTTGACGACAACACGCCCGTTATCACAGGAAAATTCTGAAGGTTATTTACACCCGAATCCAAATCACTATCGTCGTTGGGAGTAACACCATTTCCGCCGAGGTCAATTCCCAGACCGGTGTTTGAAAAGATCGAATTGCCGCGGATTGCGTTGCCCTGGCCGGAACCGGTGATGGCAACACCGGCGCCGCCGTTGAAAGCAATCTTGTTGCCAGCGCCAGTCTGCGTGCCTCCGATTATGTTATTGACAGCGCCAGTAATAAAAACACCTTGCCCCGTATTTCCGAGAGGCGCAGTTCCCGTAGCGTTCAATCCAATAAAGTTGCCTTGAATGACGTTTCCAGCAACCGATGAAAAACCGAGTTGCACACCATTAATGTTTCCTGAAATAACGTTGCGCGAACCAGGTACATCACCACCAACAAAATTGTTGTTGGAGCCGATAAGAATGCCGATGTTTGTCGTCCCGAGGGCGCGACTGCCGGTTACGTCCGTGCCGATGTAATTCCCCTGGACGGTGACGGGCGCCGAGGCGCCAAAGTTGCCGAGAGACACGTTATTGAAACTGTTTGCAGCAATGATGTTTCTCATCTCGGGTGTGGTACCGCCGATCAATGCACCGTCACCCGCAATAACACCACTACCCGTGTTACCTAACGCGAGTGTTCCGGTTATATCTGTGCCGATGTAATTACCTTGTAGTCGACTACCGGCGCCGCGAATGGTGACGCCGTCTCCGTTACCCGAGATGACGTTCCTGGCTTCGGCAGTGGTACCACCGACAAGGATGTTCGAGCCAGTCGCTAAAACACCGCCAGAGTTTGGAATTTTGTTTACGCCGTTTAGGTCCGTCCCGATCCGATTACCCTGAATAACCGTACCGGTTCCACTAGTGGAGATTGCAAAGCCGCTGCTAATCCCCGATATGACATTGCCCGCTCCCGGCGCGCTGCCACCGATGAGATTGTCTATGGATGTTGGCTCGGGAATCCTGATGCCGCCGAAACTGCTGAAAGGTGCTGTTAAGGCGGCCGTTCCGGCGGCTGTAGTTCCGATGAAGTTTCCTTGAATGACGTTAGAGTTGCCCGAGTTGATGGCAATTGCACTATTTCCATTTCCCGAGATAACGTTTCGCGCTGCAGCGGTGGTTCCACCGATCAGGTTATTGGAGGAGTTCGTCAGTTGAATGCCCCAATTATTTTGGCGAGCGGTCGTTCCATTCGCAGCGACGCCAAGATAATTTCCCTGAATCACATTGCCGTTACATCCATTCAAATTTATCGCGTTACTACCGAAGCGACCGATAGACAATCCACGCACCGTGGTGCCGCCGGCTTTAATTACGAGACCATCAGAGGCGTTGCTCGACGAGCCATCAATCTCAATCAGCGGTGTACCCGCATAGCCTGGCTGCGTAGTGGCATCGATAATTACTTGCTCAGTAATGTCAGGCAACGCAATTAGCGGGAGAATAGTCTTCACCCCCGGACCGGGAATGTTGAAAGTGATCGTGTCTGGGCCAAGCGTGGCGTTCGCGTTCGTAATAGCCTCGCGCAACGAACCCGCGCCGTGATTGTTCGTATTCGTCACCACAAAACTCTGACGCGTGGCTGCGAAGTTTACGATTTGACTCGTGCTCAGGCTGTTGAACGTTGCGCTTGCCGGCGTAAAGTTGAATCCGAGGAGCGAAGGAGTCACGGTGTAGTTGCCGCCGACGATTAGCTCGAATGAATAATTACCGCTGCTGTCTGTAGTTCTCAGTCCAACCTGAGATCCGGTTAGCGTGACTGTGACACCCGGTAAAACGGCGCCGTTTTCTGTTATCTGTCCACTGATCGTATAGAACGGCGAATCACTTTGCAGGGCAGCAAAGTCCTGAACCTTGTCGCTGTTGAGATTGTTGAAAGTCTGGGTTGCCGGCGTCATGGTGAAGTGAGGCTTGCTTGCACTAACTGTGTAATTGCCTCCTTCACGCAACCGTGAAAACGCGTAAGAGCCATCGTTTTCAGTTAATACGGTGGTCAACGATCCTCCATCATTCAACACAACTTCCGCTCCACTGAGAGGCACATCGCCACTATTCAACACGCGGCCGCTGATGATGTACGAAGTCGACAACTTCGAAATGAACGCGTCGCTGGCGCCACGAAGGAAAGGTTGATACGAGTTTGGAGTAACAGCGAAACCCGGTGAACTGGTATTGCCGGCGACGTAAGCGTTGCCGGCAGTGTCAACAGCGATTCCGAATGCTTGACTAGGTTGAATGGGGGCGGGGGACGCAGGGTTGCCAATGAAAGTCGAGTAAACCAGACTGTTACCGGCTGTATTAACCTTGGCGACAAAGGCTTCCAAGACAGATGACGACGTTGTGCCGAGATATAAGTTTGAAGGTCTCAGCGGATCGATAACAAGCGCAGTGGGTACACCGCCACCGAGGCCTTTGTTTACCGTGGTCCATGTTTGCCCGTTGTCTGTACTCTTGAAAACGTTTGTGGTTGCGAAGTTGGCCGGTAACAAATAAAGGGTTGAAGGGTTCACAGGATCGAAATAGATCTTGCCGAATCTGGAAGGTAGCTGAGTCCAGGTAGCGGCGCCATCGGTGCTTCGAAATAGCCCCTGGTCAGTAGTCGCATACACTAAACCCGCCGTATGCGGACTGACAGCGACCCAGCGAGCGGGTGAATTCGGCGACACGATAGACTGATTCCATGAAGTCCCGGAGTTTGTGCTTTTATAAACTGCGCCGGGGATCGCTGCGTCAGCAACATAGATCGTCGAATGGTTCAGCGGATCGACAACTATCGAGAAAGGAATTACAGGCGGCGCATTTGGTATCAGCGCCCAATTGTCTGCTCCATCTGTAGTCTTATAGATGTGACTGCCGGGTGAACAGCAGGGAGTCACACCCAGATAAAGTGTGTTCGGGGCAGAAGGAACGATAGCGAGACTCGAGAGATCAGCGTGAACGATTCCATTACTGCGTTGAATCCAGGTAGCGCCGCCGTCCGTGCTTTTGAAGACACCGGTGATGGTTTGGAAACCAGCAATCGCTATGTACAACGTATTGGGAGCCGACGGATCCATAACCATCGCAGTTACGTTGCGATTCGTAAGACCGTTGTTAATTGCCGTCCAGATTCGGCCACCATCGGAAGTCTTGAAAACGCCGACGGCCGTACCGACATAAACGATTGAAGGCTGCGTCGGGTGGATGACCATGCTGGTGATCGTACTTCCACCGAAACCGTAATTGTCGTTGCCCCAACTCGAAGCGGCATCGGTACTCTTGAATATCGGGCTCTTGGTGCGAAGTGAACCTGGAAGCAATGGAAAATCGAGAGAGTTGCTGGTTCCGGTTATGTAGACGTTGTTGGCAGAGTCGATAGCAATGTCCGGACCAAAATCGCTTCCTGCTCCACCAAGGTACGTGGAGTAAACCAGTGAAGATCCATCGCTGCTCAGCTTCGTTACAAAAACATCTCCGTTTCCGGTGGAAGATCCTCCGATGGTTGGTTGAATAGGATTCTTCGTGGGAAAGTTCGTTGAATCAGTAAATCCGGTAACGTAAGCATTTCCAGAAGAATCGGCAGTGATTCCCTGACCGTTGTCAGTACCATTACCACCCAGAAAAGTTGAGTAAGTCAGCGCGCCAGCAGGGGTGAGTTTAGTGACGAAGGCGTCCCCGTTGAAGCCCCCACTAAATGTTGGTTGAAATGCGTTCGCAGTCAAAAAGTCACTGGAATTAGTTAGTCCTGTTACATAAACATTACTGGAGCTATCGATCGCCACGGCCAGGGCATTGTCGGATCCACTGCCACGCAAGTACGTCGAAAAGACAATCGAGGGCACACTTGGATTCAACTTCGTCACATACGCGTTACGGTTATCCGAGCCGGGTGAGCCCTGGACAGCATTCACAGTCGGAAAATTAAGCGAGTCCGTCGAGCCTACTATGGCAACGTTTCCGTTTGCGTCGACTGCAATGCCGTTGGCGACGTCGCCATTATTTCCGCCAAGCAGAGTTGAAAACAATAAGCCTGAACCTGAGGCGTTCAATTTAGTGACAAAGGCATCGGCGTTAAAATTCGAATTAGTGCCCGCGTATAGATTGGAGGCATTAGCAGGATTAGACACCAGGAAACGAACATTTGAATTCCAAAGACCATTACTGGCGCTGGTCCAGTTCGCTCCGCCATTTGTTGATTTGATAACTCCGTTATCGGAAACCGAGGCAAACACGCCTGAAGAATTCACCACTATCCGGCCGACCCCACTTGAAGGCACACCGTTCGTGAGTGGATCCCATGATGCTGCGCCGTTGGTACTCTTAAAAACAGTGCCTGGAAGACTGGTGCTGGTGTAGATCGTTTGAGGGCTGGCTGGATCGATCGCTATCGAGCCTATGTTCGTCACACCGGACCCAGTCATTCCCGTATTCATTGCGGTCCAAACCGCGCCGCCATTTGTCGATTTAAATAGACCGTTGGTAATAGTGCCGGCATAGATCGTTAACGGGGCCGTCGGATCGATTGCGAGTGTACGAATACTCGGAGTGGTCGCTACACCGAAGTTGTTTTGAACGATCCAGTTCGCGCCACTATCCGTACTCTTGAACACACCATTACCCGCGCCTACATACATTGTCGACGGCGTTACCGGATCGATCACGATCGTGAATATGTCAAAGAAGCCGATCGGTGACGTATTTACGCCAGTCCATGTATTACCACCATCGGTCGTCTTCTGGAGGCTGTTGAAAAAGGCGACGTAAACGGTCGAAGAGTTGGTCGGATCGACAGCGATTCCGTTCGCTCCGATAAAACTCGGCGAGCTGCTGCCCTGCGAAGGCGTCTTGGACCAGATCGTTCCACCATCGGTGCTCCGATAGAATCCGTCTGTTGTCGGAGCGTAAATTATGTTGGGCGCGGTTGGAGCGACAGCGAGAGATTGGATATCTCCAACCAATCCCGAGTTCAGGTTGTTCCAGTTTGCGGCGGCGTCGGAAGTAGTAAAAAAGGTGCTGGTTGTCTTTAACGGGTTTACTGACGGAAAGTTGTTTCCCTCGCTGGTTCCGGTGACGTAAGCATTTCCACTTGCGTCAACAGCAATGCCGTTGCCACGAGTGCTGTTGCTCTCACCAGCG